>Ga0164243_10000870_pt1 | contig 52765 bp, 66 predicted proteins | sample OricompcompostOP_FD_108781 | JGI IMG/M metagenome (GOLD analysis project Ga0164243, IMG submission 108781) | Organic Plus compost microbial communities from Emeryville, California, USA - Original compost - Organic plus compost (OP) | ecosystem: Engineered > Solid waste > Mixed feedstock >... | reverse complement strand
CCCCTGAGGTCGAGGGAACCGCCGACGCTCAGCCCCTCGGGCAGCGCCGTGATCTGCGTGCCCTCCAGGTCGAGGTAACCGCCGACGCTCAGCCCCTCGGGCAGCGCCGTGATCTGCGTGCCCTCCAGGTCGAGGTAACCGCCGACGCTCAGCCCCTCGGGCAGCGCCGTGATCTGCGTGCCCCTGAGGTAGAGGTAACCGCCGACGCTCAGCCCCTCGGGCAGCGCCGTGATCTGCGTGCCCCTGAGGTAGAGGGAACCGCCGACGGAAATCTGCCCGTCCACCGCCTCGGTGTATTCGATGCCCATGTCGTCGAGAAATTTGCTGTCGAGTTTCATCGGTCGCTCAGCTCCTGCTGCTGGAGGGTGGCGGTATCCCAGCCCGGCGCCAGGTCGCGAGCCGGGGCGAGGACGAATTGCCAGAGAAGGATGGGGCCCCAGATCGCGCCCATGAGAGCGACGAACATGACGGCCATGTGTGCGTAGTAGCGGATCATGCGGCCACCGCCTTGCGCGTGGCCAGGACGGCGCGGATTTCCACGCTGGCGTATTCCGCCGCCAGCTTGTGGGCGGCGGTGAGCGGCCGGCGCATCTGCCGTTCGGCGATGGCCAGCCGGTCCAGCAGCTCGGGTGTCGGCAGGGTCTGGTAATAGGTGCGGCCGTGCACCGTCATGGGGCGGGAGGACATCATGCGGTCTCTCCTACCTTCGAGCGCGTCGCCATGGGATTGAAGTCATCATCGCTGTAGAGCGACCAACCCCAGAAGAAGTCGGACAGGAAGTTATGGGCGGCTGTCATCTCGAAAGAGCGCTCGGCCATGATCTCGACCAGCGTATCCTCGCCGTTGCAGAACGTATAAAGTTCGCTGTCGATGTAACAGAACTCACGGTCTTTCAAGCGGGCGATGGTCTCCCCATCCTCAGGGGCGGGAGCATCATCAGATAGAGCGGCGAGCGCCGTCTCTATATCATTGAGATACGGCGTCCAGCGGCATGCAATCCGCGGATCGGATTCCGGTGGCCAAGATGGTCCACCACTGTTTTCGCGGATGAGGTTCAAGGCCCGGATAATGCCGGGCCATTCCTCAGCGGCCAGAACCATCGTCTCGATGCCCTGCGCAATCCGGTCACCGTGCTGGATGACCGGCGCAGCCTGGACGTAGCCGGCAGGAGGCAGGTGCTCATGCTGATTGACACCCTCCACATCAGCGTCGGCGTCGGCATCATCGTCAAAGTCAGCAAACGATGCCGCCTTCGGCAGCCTCTCCAGTACCTCGGTTTCCCCAAAGAACAGAAGATCATGCACCTCGGCCTGCGCATAGGCATTCTTGACCGTAACGCGCAGCGTCCGAGCGCCGTCGTTCGACGTGCTCCGCCTCAGTAGCTCGATTTTCTGAACGCCATGCAGCGTGATGTTCATGTTGGCCCCTCACGAATGGTCGATGAGAGGGGCAGCATAGATGTGATATTTCACATCGTCAATATAGAAAGTGTGATATTTCACACAACAAGCGCTGCAAGGCTCGCTAGGAACGCCACTGTACGTCCTGTATCCGATGCGCCCGCCTAGGGCTTACGATGGCTTCAATGAAAAGCCCGGCCATGTTCCCATGGCCGGGCCAAACGCAAAGAAACTTCTTGGGAGGTTTAGAAGTGAAAGACAGCAGAGACTGTCCCTCGGCTCTGGGTCGGTTTGATTTTATAGTCAGGCCCTATGGTGCGAGTGTAGGCAACACCGGTCAGAGTTCCCCTCAGAGCCACGCTGCTACTGATATCGTATTCGGCTCCCAGGCTGACGGCCGCGCCATCAGTGGTGTCCGAGGCGGTGACACCCATGAAGCTCTCAGTGAACTTGAGATTATCGTACCCAAGGGTGGCGAAGATTGTCCAGGCGCCGCCTAAATCATAGCCAACCAGGCCGGAGATGGTGAATTCCCGGCCGGCTTTCTCCTCCACGCCGAGGAAGGTGCCGTTCGCGTCGGTCTTCCCGACCCGGCCTTCGATGCCGAGAACCCAGTTGCCAGTCTCGAAGCGATACCCGCCGATCAGGCCATAGCTGACGCCGCCTTTGCTATCGGAGAAATCCCCACTGTCGGTTTCCAACTTGATCTTAAGGCTGCCATAGCCAATTTCCGGTGCCAGATAGACCCCTTCAAAGGCATGGGCTGAAGCAACTGGGGACAGCAACGCCGCCCCAAACGCGAGAGAAATGATCGCTTTTTTCATTGTTCGTTCCTCCAATTGTGTGGGACGCACACGGTTACACCGCTGATATTGCTAAAATACTAAAATATCAGCCGTCAGGCTCTTACGGCGTCGATGGCTTTTCTGAAACTGATCGGATCAGCGATGGTCGGGAGAACGATATTGCCCATACCGGTGCCGCCCAGGCGGAGTTTCCCGAAACCAAAGATGCGGCCCCAGATGCCTTGGCTGAGGTTGATTTCCTCGAGGCGGGACAGGGCGATTTCGTCGGTCCTGCGGGCGATCCATCCCCGCTTGTAGATGACGCGCCTGTCGGTCACTGCGATCTCGGTCGTCCATTTTCGGATCATCAGGACCAGAAAGACAATCGGCCCAAGAGGGGGCAGTAACATACCGACGATGAGCCAGAAGACGGCATTGGCCGTATAGAGCCAATGGAAATGCGCTGTTGCCCTGACGGATTCCCCACCCGTCAATACCTCATTCACATAATTCATCAGTGCCCCCTTAAAGCCGTTTCCTCACCTCGAACACGCGCCCGACCACTTCCGTAGAGGCGTTTGGGAAAAGCGGACCGAACTCTTCTTCGAACGAGACAGGTTCCATGCGATCCGGATTGGTACGCCAGCGCTTGAACGTGGCCTCATGTTCCTGCGTGTCGCGAAAGATATAAAGTTTTCCGTCGCGCGGTTCCCGATCCTTGTAATCGACGAAAACGATATCCCCATCATCGGCGATACGGTTCATCGACGGCCCGCGCACCCTCAATGCGAAGACGTACGGATGCTTCCAATCCACGTGCTCGGTGGTTTCCCCAAATCCCAGCGGATACGGGTCTTCGGTGGGCATCATCTCACCCGCCTGAACCCAGCTGATCAGCGGCACCGGCCGGGCGCCGTCTTTCACGCCGCTGAGCAGGTCCACGACCGACAGGCGGAGGAATGTGGCAATCTTGTACACGCTGTCCAGCCTGGCGCTCTTTTCCGGCTTCTTCAGGTCATCGAACCATTTCCGGTTCAACCCGGCGCGCGTCAGGATCTGGTAATGGCTTTCGCCAGTCAGGGCCGCACGCGCCTCGAACTGATGTTCCAAAGCTTCAATAACCGCCTGTGTAAAAGGGTCTCTCGCCATGTGTGAAGTTTTACACGACGGCGAAAAAACCCCTAAGTGTGAATTTTCATATTGTATAGTGTGATTTTTCACATTATGGTTCTCGATAATGATGACCGAAGCCAATCTCCTCGCCGATATCGACGCCTTTCTGAGGCGCCACAATATGAGTGCCTCCCGTTTCGGCGAGGAGGCGGCGAAGGACCGTCATTTGGTCCGCCGACTGCGTGGCGGCAAATCGATCACCCTCAGGAAGGCTCAGGAAGTCTACGGGTTCATGAAACGTGAAGACGACAAGAGCACTGCCTGAGATCAACAATAAGCACTGGGGCCAATAAAACCATGGCGATCGGCCGCGAACATTCCGAATACTTCCACCGCATCTTCAGGCAGTTTGTCGGGCAGGGGCGGCCATTCACGGTTGAAACTGCGGCTGAGCTGACCGGCATCACGGTGCGCACCGTGCGCGGCCACCACGCCGGTGAGACCGCGCCCTCCTATGCGCATCTCCTTCTTTATATCGACCTGCTGGGGCCAGGCTTCGCCAATGCACTTCTTGGTCCGCTCGGCCTGAAGGTGCTGGAACTCGATGCCGCTACTGCACCGAACCATCACATGACCGCTATGTCAGCGCTGCTGGCCGACATGATCCGGGCAGCCGAGGACGGGGTGTTCGATCACCGCGAGCGCAAGCAACTGGCGCCTCTGCTGCGAGACGTGGGCAATGAATGCCTGGCGCTGGCGGCGGTCTGCGAGAAGGGCGAGGGGCCGCTGTCCGTGGTGCCGCGCCGGGACGGCACGGCATGAGCGGAGATGCAATTTAGCGGCCAGGTGTTTCGGCTCCTCGCTGGTGCCGCAGCGCCGGGAGGGTGTGACAGCCGGACGGCAACTTTCAATACGAGGGGGCATCCATGTCGAAATATGATCATGACGACGATTTGAACACCGCTCGCGCGTTGGTGGGCGTGGTGATCCTGGGCGTTGTTCCCTGGCTGATCATCGGCCTCTACCTGTGGGCACGCTGATGAGCATCGAGACGTCCATGAAGGAGGATGCGTTCCGCGCCCTGCTGCAATCGGGTGCCGCCGCGCTGCTGACCCATGCGGAGCGAGCGCCCGACCTGGTGATAGGCCATCCTGACAATCCCTATATGCGCCGCTGGTTCCTGATAAAGGACAATGACGGCCTCTCCGTCTACCTTCATCACATCCTCCGTGACGACGATGCCCGGGCCCTGCATGACCACCGGGCCGACAATGTCAGCATCGTCTTGGCCGGCACCATGAAGGACCTCACGCCCGCGGGAGACCGGATCCTCGGGCCGGGTGACGTCCTGGCCCGCAAGGCGGAAGACCTGCACCGCCTGGAAGTCGAGCAGTTCGGCAGCCGCGGCTGCTGGACGCTCTGGGTCAAGGGCCCGAACCGCCGCGAATGGGGCTTCCAGACGCCTGATGGCTGGTGTCACTGGACCGCATTTCCGCAGGATTCCGACCGGATGAATGCCCCCGGCTATCAGGCTTCTTCCCAAACAGACAAGGTGGACCCATGAGCGACAGTGAAACGGTCGGTATCGCCGCCCACCAGCTGCGCAGCTTCATCGAGCGCATCGAGCGGCTGGAAGAGGAAAAGGCAGGCATCGCCCAGGATATCCGCGAGGTCTATGCCGAGGCGAAGTCCAGCGGCTTCGAGCCGAAGATCATGCGGCAGGTCGTGAAACTGCGGAAGATGGACCGCGACGACCGGCAGGAACAGGAAGCTCTGCTCGACCTCTATATGACCGCGGTCGGCTATGAGAGCACGCCACTGGGGCAGGCGGCGCAGATTAAGGCCGCAGCCCAATGACCATCCCCGCCTACGTTCTCCGCCTGATGACGCAGCCGCGCGGCCACGGCTTCAAGCTGAGGCCCGAGGAGCGCCTGGCCGTGCATTTCGCCAACTGCTGCCGCGCCTGGACGCTGGCCGGGCACCTGGACGGGGTGTGGTTTCATATCCCCAACGAGATCGGCGGCGGCCACGGCGACCTGTCGGCCCGGGTCTACATGAAGCACAAGCATATGGGCCTGATCGCCGGATCGCCGGACTACGGCTTTGCCTGGAACACCGGCAGCGGCTTCCTGGAGGCCAAAGCCGGGCGCAACACGCAGAGCGACACCCAGGAGGACTTCGAGGGCTGGGCACGGATCAACGGATGCTACTACGAGGTGTTCCGCAGCGTCGCCGAGGCGGCTGGCCACCTGAAGGCGTGGGGCATCCTCGATGGTCGGGCGACGGTGCCCATGGAGGTGGCGTGATGACGGTCGCCGCCCTGTATGTGGAAACCGGCGGCTGCTATTTCGGGCTGGACGGCGTCGATCCGTGGGACAAGCGGAGAGACGCCCGCACCTACGCTGGGCCCTGGCCGGTCATAGCGCATCCACCCTGCGAGCGGTGGGGCCGGTATTGGGGGGGGCGCCCTTGCAGCGCCCGAGGCTTATGCTCGGTAATGATGGCGGCTGCTTCGCTGCGGCGCTTCATGCCGTGCGATTATTCGGTGGGGTGTTGGAGCACCCCGAGGGGAGCCACGCCTGGCGCTGGTTTCAGCTAACGATCCCTCCGCATGATGGAGGGTGGATCAAAGCCGATTGGCTGGGCGGTTGGACCTGCTGTGTTGAGCAGGGTCATTACGGGCACCCCGCGAGAAAGAAAACATGGCTCTACGCCTGCAAGACAGATCTGCCGTCTCTCCAATGGGGCAAGTCCGCCGCCACCGCGCAATTCGAGGATGGGTACAGATCCCATCGTGAGCGGAAGGAGGCAAAGGAATCCGGGCGCCATGCTTCCCGGACAGGCGTTGTCCAACGCCTGTCCAAGCGGCAGCGCGCGGCCACCCCCGAACCCTTCCGTGACCTTCTGATCAGTCTGGCACGCAGCGCGAGCCCAACTGCAGCCATCAGGGAGGCCGCACAATGATCCTCACTGCCCATTTCTCCATCATCGGCCTGGTTATCCTCGCCGTCCATTTCACCATCGCCGCACTGCTGATGTTGATCATGGCCCCGGACCTGATCCGGTACGGCTGGCGGGGACGTCTGGTGGTACTGTGCAAGTGCCTGGTCTGGGAGTGGACGTTCCTGGCCTATTACGCCCTGCCGTTCCAGGGCCGCCGGTGGAGGCGCTGATGGGGTCGAAACCCCACATCGTCTATGAGCGGATCAGGGCCTTGATCGGCGAGGGCCTGCACGCTGCGGCGATTGCTGAGCGGACGGGGTGCAGCCGCCAGATGGTCTACGGCTTCGCCCGCCGCGAGGGCCTGACCCTGGAGAAGCGCGACCGGCGCGAATGGGCCAACCGCCGCACCCGCCCCATCGCCGGCCAGGAAGACATCATCCGCACCATGATCGCCGACCGCCGCACGGCGCAGGATATCGTCGAGCGGCTGAAGGTGAACAAGAACGAGTTGCGCGCCTTCGCAAAGGCGGAGGGGCTGACCTTCGCGCGCAAGGGCCGCGCCAGGCGCGCCAGGAATTCCAGCAATTTCGCCGATGGGGTGAGACCCGCTCCCCTCAACCTTCCCGAGACGCCGGAGATCGTCGTCCAGCTCCGGCGACGCGGCACCATCGTCTATGCGGGGGACGGCGGATTCCTGGTCAATGGTATCCAGGCCACCCTGGACGACCTCAAGCGGGAACTGAAGCAGCCGGGCTATATCGCCTGCCGGGCGCGCGGCCTGCTGCCGGAACAAAGGGGGGACGCATGACCTATCAGGCATTCCTGGAAAGCAAAATCAAACTGGCAGAGTTCGCCGGCTTTGATGTGTCCGAAGGCCAGATCACCCCGGAACCGATCCTCAAGCCGCATATCCGGGCCATCGTGCCCTGGGCGCTGAAGGGTGGCCGGCGCGCGCTCTTCCTGAACTTCGGGCTGCACAAGACACGGCTGCAGCTGGAGCTGATGCGCCTCATCATGATGCGGGAAGAGGGGCCGGTGCTGATCGTCCTGCCGCTCGGCGTGCGCCAGGAGTTCAAGCGCGACGCCGCGGCGCTGGGTGTGGCGGTGAAGTTCATCCGCTCCGCTGACGAGATCACGGCCGGTGTGATCCACCTCACCAATTACGAGACGGTGCGCGACGGCAAGCTGGACCCCAACCTGTTTGTGGCGGCCAGCCTCGACGAGGCGTCGGTGCTGCGCTCGTTCGGCTCGAAGACATATCAGGAGTTCCTGCGCCTGTTCGACCGGGTGAAGTACAGGTTCGTCGCAACTGCCACGCCAAGCCCGAACCGCACCAAGGAGTTGATCCACTATGCCGGCTTCCTCGGCGTCATGGATACCGGGCAGGCGCTGACCCGCTTCTTCAAGCGCGACAGCGAGAAGGCCGGCAACCTGACGCTCTACGAGCACAAGGAAAAAGAGTTCTGGTTGTGGGTCCATAGCTGGGCGGTGTTCGTGCAACGGCCTTCGGACCTCGGCTTCTCGGACGAAGGCTATGACCTGCCGCCCCTCGAGGTGGTGTACCACGAGGTGCCCACCAACCATGCCGCCGCAGGCACCGAGAAGGACGGCCAGGCTCTGATGTTCAAGAACGCCGCCCTCGGTGTCACCCAGGCGGCGGCGGAGAAGCGGGAGAGCCTGCCGGCGCGCGTGGCGAAAATGCGCGATATCCTCGCCGAGGATCCGGAGGGCCATTACATCCTGTGGCACGACCTCGAGGCCGAGCGCCATGCCATCGAGGCTGAATTGCCCAACGTGAAGTCGGTCTATGGCGCGCTCGATCAGGATGATGCGGAAGCCCGGTTGGTCGCGTTCTCGGACGGCGAAGAGCAATACCTACCGGCCAAGCCGGTGATGTGCGGTTCCGGCGGCAACTTCCAGCGCCACTGCCACAAGGCCATCTATCTCGGCATCGGCTTCAAGTTCAATGACTTCATCCAATCGGTGCACCGCATCCAGCGATTCGGCCAGCCGCACCCCTGCACGATCCACATCATCTATTCGGAGGCCGAGCGCGAGGTGCTGGCCAGCCTGATGGCCAAGTGGAAGCAGCACGAGGAGATGATGGAGACAATGCGCGGTATCATCCGCGAGTATGGTCTCAATCATATCCCGATGGCAGAGAGCCTGAAGCGCAGCATCGGCGTGGAGCGCATCGAGGCCGGGGGCGAGCACTTCACCATCGCGCGCAATGATTGTGTGGACGAGGCGCGCCGGCAGCCCGAGAACCATGTCGACCTGATCGTCACGTCGATCCCCTTCAGCAATCATTACGAATATACCCCGAGCTACAATGATTTCGGGCATACCGAGGACAATGACCAGTTCTGGGCCCAGATGGATTATCTGACGCCGGAGCTGCTGCGCATCCTGAAGCCCGGCCGGTTGGCCTGCATCCATGTGAAGGACCGGATCCTGTTCGGCAATGTGACCGGCGCCGGCGCCCCCACCGTCTCGCCCTTCCATGCCGAGACCATCTTCCACTATCGGCGCCACGGCTTCGACTACATGGGCATGATTACCGTCGTCACCGATGTGGTGCGCGAGAACAACCAGACCTATCGGCTGGGCTGGTCGGAGAACTGCAAGGACGGCACGAAGATGGGCGTTGGCTCGCCCGAATACATCTGCCTGTTCAGGAAGCCGCAGAGCGACCGCAGCCGCGGCTATGCCGACGAGCCTGTGGTGAAGGATAAGGCGGACTATACGCGTGCCCGCTGGCAGGTCGACGCCCATGCGTTCTGGCGTTCCAGCGGCAACCGCCTGCCCACGGTCGAGGAACTGGCGTCCCTGGGCCCTGACAAACTGGCCCGGCTCTTCACCGCCATGAGCCTGGAGCAGGTCTACGACTACGAACAGCATGTCGCCATCGGCGAGGGCCTGGAGGCGAGGGGGGCGCTGCCATCCTCGTTTATGAGCCTTGCGCCGGGCTCGCATCACCCGGACGTCTGGCACGACGTGAACCGGATGCGGACGCTCAACGGCGACCAGTCCAAGCGGAACGTTGAGCAGCATGTCTGCCTGGCGCGCGGCTCCCTCGTTCTCACCCGCCGCGGCTATGTGCCTATCCAGGACGTGCAGGTGGGAGACATGGTGTTGACGCACCTGGGCCGGTGGCGCCCGGTGCACGTGGTCGCGAACACTGGTGTCCGGCCCGTGGTCGATTTGCGGGCTCAAGGTGTGGCGGCCCTGACACTGACGCCGGATCACAAGCTATGGACCCGTAAGTCCGGTTGGGTGAGGGCGCGTGATGGTGCCGTCCAGGTCGAACCGAAATGGATTCGCGCTGATGAGACGGTGGGCGGCTATGTCAATCAGAAGCTTCCGCCCGTCGAGGCGGGGTCTCTGACCCGCCGTGAATGCTGGTTGTTGGGCCGATGGCTGGCGGACGGCCATGTCGGAACGCGCGGCGATTTCCATGTGAGTATTGGCCATGAGAAATTGGCCGAGTTCGAGAGGATGGCGGGTCCGCATGCAGGCACCCGGGCGGAGCGCACTGCCATGCAAATTCGGCTCAAGGGTCTCAGCCGCGAATTGATAGAGGCCTTGCAGCGGTGTGGCCATGGGGCCGGTGATAAGCAGGTTCCGGCAGATTTACTTTGCCTGCCAGCGCACCTCGCTCGATCTGTTCTGGATGGCTACCTGTCCGGCGACGGCCATTTTCTGGAAGACCGTGGCCGCTGGATGGCCACCAGTGTATCCAGACCTCTTTTACTTGGCATGGCGATGTTGGTGCAGCGTGTCTACAGCGCGGTGCCGAGCCTGCATGCCGGCCGGGCGGCGGGCATCACGGAAATCGACGGGCGCCAAGTGAACACCCGGCAGGAATGGGTTTTATCCTTCGACATCCCCCGCGACCGGCGGAAAGGGCAATTCATCCTTGATGATGGAGCCTGGAAGAAGGTTCGTAGTGCTGATCCTGCCGGTGAGGCGGAAACGTGGTGCTTGCGCGTCGAGGAAGATGAGAGCTTTACGGCCGAAGGATGCATCGTCAAGAACTGCCCTCTGCAGTTCGATATCGTGGACAGGCTGATCGTCCGCTACTCCAATCCGGGAGAGCTGGTCTACGACCCGTTCGGCGGCCTGATGACCGTGCCATACCGGGCAATCCTGAAGGGACGTCACGGGCAGGCATCGGAACTCTCGGAAAGCTATTTCCGCGACGGCCTGCGCTACTGCGAGGCCGCGGAGCGGGAAATGGCCGTGCCGTCGCTGTTTGACCTCGATGCGCTGGACCAGGGCGGGCAGGAGGCGGCGGAATAATGGGCAAGAGGTCCAGTTTCCAGCATACAGACAAGAACTTCTGGCGCACCCCGTTCGAGGCGGTTGTGCCGCTCATCCCGCACCTGGACAGCATGGAGTTCGATGAACCCTGCTGCGGCGAAATGGACCTGGTGCGCCACCTTGAAGCGTTCGGGCTGACTTGCGGTAATGCCACCGATATCCGGGACGGCTTCGATGCGCTGAAGATGAGGGACACACCATCCGACCGCATCATCACCAATCCGCCATGGGAGCGGTCCCTGCTCCATCCGCTGATCGATCACCTCCGCCAGCTGCGGCCCACCTGGATGCTCATCGATGCCGATTGGGCCTTCACCAAGCAGGCGATCCCCTACATGGAGTTCTGCGAGCGCTTCGTAGCCGTGGGCCGCGTGAAGTGGGTGCCGGACAGTCCACACGCCGGCAAGGACAATTGCGCCTGGTATCTGTTCCGCGAAGTAGAGGTGGAGACGCGCTTCGTCGCGCAGATGCCGCGGGATCAGTTCGACCGGATCGCTCGTCGGGCCAGCCGCGGCGAGGTGGTGGCATGAAGACGAGGCTGCAACCTGACCTGTTCTCAGGCTCACCCCGCATGGAAGTCGGCGAAGCCATGGAACTCACGGTCCAGTCGCTCCAGGCCTATGGCGCGGACCATGACCATTGGGCCATCGCATGGTCGGGCGGAAAGGACAGCACGGCGACCCTGACACTGCTGATCGCGTTGATCCGCAGCGGCGACATTCCCGCGCCGAAGTCGCTGACCGTGTTCTATGCCGATACGCGAATGGAGTTGCCACCGCTCGCCATAGCCGCGCTCGGCATCATGGATCGCCTGAGAGACTGCGGAATCACCGTCGAAGTGGTGCGGGCACCGCTCGATAAGCGGTTCTTCGTCTATATCCTCGGGCGAGGGGTCCCTCCGCCGAACAACAACACACTGCGGTGGTGCACCCGCCAGATCAAGGTCGACCCCATGACGGCGGCCATAGAGCGGCGCCTGGATGAACTGGGCGGCTCGGTACTGATGATCACAGGCGTCCGCCAAGGTGAATCCGCCATCCGCGACCGCCGGATCGAGATGAGCTGTTCGAAGGACGGCGCGGAATGCGGACAAGGGTGGTATCAGCAGGTCCTGCCCACCGCGAAGGGCGTTCGGGGCCGTGTCGCCACACTGGCACCGCTCCTGCACTGGCGCGTCTGCCTCATCTGGGATTGGCTGAAATATTACGCCCCGCTCCCCGAGTATGGCGCGTGGGATACCCAGCCCATCGCCGATGCCTATGGCGGTGACGAAGCCGAGGAGATCAACGCACGGACCGGCTGCGTCGGTTGCCCTCTCGCGCAGAAGGACTTGGCGCTGGATGCCATTATCGATAACCCGGCATGGTCGTATCTGGCACCCCTGAAACGCCTCAAACCGATCTATCGCGAACTGCGGCTGCCCCGGAACAGGCTGCGCAAGGCGGGCGCGGAGCGGCTGAAGGACGGCAGCATGGCGGCCAATCCTCAACGCATGGGCCCGTTGACCTTCGAGGCGCGGCAATGGGCGCTGGACCAGATCCTGACCATCCAGGAAGACGTCAACGCCAAGGCGCATGCGTCCGGCCGGCCGGAGATCGACATGCTGGATGCGGAGGAGGAGGCCCGGATTCGATATCTCATCGCCGCCGGGACATGGCCGGAGGGCTGGGACGGCACCGAGCCGCGGGCGGATACGCCCCTCGACTTGGTGTTTTCAGACGGCACGGTGCAGCCGTTGCTGATTGGAGGTGGGCGATGACCGTCAATTGCCCTGTGTGCGGCGGATCGATCCTGGAGGAGACCGGCATCGTCATCATCCCGCGCCTTTGTGTGGTTCTGGGTGCGGGGCGCAAGGTGCGGTTGACGCCGGGAGAGATGGTCATCCTTGGTGTGCTCGCCAAGGCGGCGCCCCTGCCGCTCAATCTCCGCCAACTGTTCACCGCCGTATATGGTCTGCGGCCCGACGGTGGGCCGGACAGCAACATCCTCTATGTGCGGCTGAGCAATATCCGTCCAAAGCTGAGGCCGGTGGGACTTGACATCATGACCGTAACGGGATCGGGCTGGCGGCTGTCCCGTCCGGTCCGCATCGTGGAAGACATGGAGGGCAAGCATGGGTGAGGTGATCGAATTGTCGCGCTTCGCCAACCGGGTGACGGGGCCATGGCGCCAGGTTGTCATCCAGGTGACACCGGAGGCGCTGGAGGAGGCGCGGGAGCGCCATGCCCGGCTACGGAGCCGCTGGTACCGGGATCCGACGCCCGAAAACGAACAGGCGGCGCTGGACGCCTTCGCCAAGCTGGTGCGCATGCAGGCCGCCCCATCCGGTCCCCTGTCGTATCCGCCGGCGATGCGCAACTGTGGCGAGGCGTATACGGACGCAGACGGCAATGGGGCCTCCTCTCCTTTCGATGGCGGTGATGACGATGCGGCCTGAGCGGACTGATTATCTCATCCCGCGCGATGGAGGGCTGAGGGACCGGCCCCTGCCGCACAACCTGGAAATGGAGCAGGCGCTCCTCGGTGCCATCATGGTGAACAACGAGGCGCTGGTCCGCATCCGCGACATCCTGAAGCCCGAGCATTTCTACGAGGAGCTGCACGCCCGCATCTATGAGACCTGCCGGCACCTGATCGACGACGGCAAGGTGGCGTCGCCGGTGACGGTCCGCAACTTCTTCCCGGACGACGAGGCGCTGAAGCAGGTGGGTGGCGGGCAGTATCTGGCCCGTCTGACCCTGGCCGCCGTCACGGTGCTGCATGCCGTCGATTATGCCGACGCCATCGCCGAACTGGCACGCCGCCGGGCCGCCATCAGGGCGGGCCTGGACCTCATCGAGCGGGCCGTGACGTTCGACATGAAGGACACGCTGGCCGATATCCTCTCCGCCCATCAGGCGCGGCTGGCGGAGCTGGACATGCCGGAGGCGCGCAACGCCTCGACCTTCGCGGAATCGATGGTCAAGGCCATGAAACTGATCGAGCAGGCTCAACGGGGCGAGATCGATCTCTGCCCGACCGGCCTGCCCAAGCTGGACAGTATCCTGCAGGGCGGGCTCTGGCCCGGCAAGCTCTATATCCTGGCCGCGCGTCCGTCCATGGGCAAATCGGCGCTGGCCGTGAAGATGATGCTGGCCACGGCGCACGACCGCCAGGTGCCGGGTGAGGACGGACTGGAAACCGTGACGCTGCCCGGCCGGCCCAGCATGTTCTACTCACTGGAGATGGGCGACGATGAGACGGCGATGCGGGTGCTGTCCATGTACACCGAGATCAAGTCTCAGACCATGCTGCACCGGGGGGCGCTCAAGGAGCATGAATGGCGCCGCCTGGCGAAGACCGCTCAACAGCTCGCCGAACTGCCCATCAGCATCGATGAGCGCGCCGGATGCACCATCGAGGACATCGCGGCACGGGCGCGCACCGACCGCAAGCGCCGGGGCACCGGGCTCATCGTCATCGACCATGCGCATATCATCGAGGGCACCAACGAGCGCGACAACGAGGTGGCGAAGATCGGCCACATCACCGCTGCGGCCAAACGTCTGGCGAAGGAACTGCATGTCCCGGTGGTGCTGCTGTCCCAATTGTCCCGCGCCTGCGAGACCCGCGAGAACAAGCGCCCCATGCTCTCCGACCTGCGAAACAGCGGGTCCATCGAACAGGATGCCGACGTGGTGGCCTTCCTCTATCGCCACGAATACTACCTCGAGCGCGAACTGGCCAATGCCGAGGGCGAGGATGCCGCGACACTGCGGGCGGAGCTGGACCGCTGCGAGGGGCAGGTGGAAATCAACATCGCCAAGCAGCGGGGCGGTCCCACGGGCGTGGTGACCGCGTTCTTCGACAAGCAATATACCCGTTTCAGGGGGGAGTGAGACCGTGAGTGTGCAGGCCATGAGCTATGTCTTCGACAATTCCGAGGCGCGGCTGGGGGACCGGCTGGTCCTCCTTTCCATCGCCAACCATGCCGACAAGCATGGGCGTAATGCCTGGCCGTCCATCGCCGGCATGGCGGAGGAGGCACATATGTCGGAGCGCCAGGTCAAGCGGGCTATCCGCAATCTGGCTGAACTCGGTGAAATCGAGATCGAGGAGAACGGAGGGCCGAAGGGCACCCATTGCTATACCATCACCGGCATGCAGGAGGCTCCGTTGCTGCGCTATGCGGATGATGACGCGCAGTCGTCGGAGGCGATATCCGCGCCCCGCCATCCGCAGGGGTCAAATCGGGAACATGGTGACAATATGTCCGGTGACAATTTGTCACCCGACAATACCGAAGGTGACAAATTGTCACCGGAGGGGGGTGACAAATCGGACCAGAAGGGGGTGACAAATCGGACCAAAACCCGGTCGGATTTGTCACCCGAACCATCCTATAAACCATCCAGGGAACCGTCCGATGCGCACGCGCGTGTGCGCGAGGCGGTGTTCGCCATTGCCGGGATCGACGAGACGCGGATCGTCAGTCCGGGGTGGCACATGCAGCAAACCGACATCATCGAGGGTTGGGTGGCCGAAGGGTTCGCCCCGGACGACATCGCCAGGGTCTGCAAGCGGGTGATGGCGACCCGCCAGGAACGTACCCCGCCCCGCGATCTGCGCTATTTCGACACGGCGGTGCGCCGCGACTGCAAGGCCCGGCGGCCGGGCGAGCCGAAGCGGTATGGCGGCTACTACGCCGAAACGCTGAAACCCATCCTGCAGCGCTGGTTCGAGACCGGGGAGTGGCGTCTCTCCGCCAAGAGCCCGCCGCCCGGCGAGCCGGGATGCTTCCTGTCGGTCCAGGAGGTGGCCGAACTCATGCCGGACCGGGCGGAAATACAACCGGAGATGGGTATCAGAGCGGTATAGGCGGCATATTGATGACAGATGTACAACCATGGAGAGTGAGTGAATGGCCAGATCGGGGCGCAAGAGGGACATCAACGCCAAACGGCGACAGACCACGGCGGCGGGACGGGGCTATCGCCGCGAGGTGGGGAGTTTCGAATTGAGGGTGCGCAAGTCGCTGGCCCTGGGCCGCACCCTCAGGCTGGTGAACGGAGAGATCGTGGGATTGGTTTCGAATTACGACGATGCGTCGTCGCCGGCGGTGGTGCTGCGCGCCCAAGGCTGGTTCAACAGGCCCGGTGACACGGACCCGGAGACCAGCGCCAGGCAAAAATATCTGGTTGACGCGGCGGAGCACTACGCGTGGCTCTATTGGCGTTGTATCGGCAAGCCGTGGGCGAAGACGGCCAGCGTCGAGGGCAGTTTCGGATGCCGCACGACCTTCACCGGCCAGGACGACCGCGAGACCTATCTGGAGCGCCGATTCTCGGGGCTCCGTGAGGCGCTGAAGGCGGCGGGACCCAAAGCCCACAAGGCGGCCACCGAACTCTGTGTGGACTTCAAATGGCCGAAGGACGCCGGGACCTGTCACGATTTCACGGTGGGCGACTTCCGGCTCGCCGATGCCGTCGCCGGCCTGGAGGTCATGGTGGACTGGTTGCAGGGAAACCGGAAGTCACCGGGGCGAGCGGCGTGATGGCAGTCCCACATATTTTTGCAACCTCTTAACTTAAGGCGCTATATTATGTCGATTATCAGTGATGGCAAATCCAAGTTAGAGAAGACAATGGAACACGTAATATACGGGCGTATTGATGATCGCCGTGTCGGCAAGGGGTATCTGCCCGTCATCCGTGAGACCGATGTGGTGGGATACGCCAAGACACCGGCCAAGGCCCGCGCGTTTGGTAATGTCGTGCCTGTGATCGCAAAGTACCTGTGCGTTGGTGACGGTCCTGCGCGGTGGTTCGAAACGCACGCTTGGTTGCTGGTCTGAGCTTGGTTTCCCCGCTCCTCTTGAGCACCGGGCCGCCTCAGGGTGCGTCAGACCGATTATTGACCTGTTCACAAAAACGTGATTAGATGCACGTAATGTGAGATGAAGAATTGTCTTCAAAGCTCAGGATATCTGCACCAACCCGCCATTCGGCGGGTTTTTTGTTGGCCGTTGGCATCATAATTGAGGTGGGCGCATGGCCGTCGTGATTGAGGAACCGGTCGCGCGCGGCTGTGTCGATGTCGCCAGTTCCAGCGTGACCGGCTCGCTGCCCAGCCCGACGGTATCCCTGATGCCTCGGCCCAGTGCCGAGTACTCCCCGAACTCCGACAACAGCGGCGCCACCTTTTCCAACAACCGCACTCAGGTACTGTATGCCCGGGTCTCTGGGGTTGACGGTGCAACGCCGACCTTTATCTGCGAGTTGAATCCGGCGGCGGACCTGAATGCCGCCCGGTTTGCCAACAATGAGCTGGTGTGGCGCTACCAGGGAGACCACCGCTGGACGCGCTTTGACCATGTGTCGGGCGGGGCGGACCAGGCGAAGCAGGGCTGGAACGACACGCCGTTCAGCGCGGATGTGGTCGAGATCGGCCTCAACCTGCCGTACGGGCCGCAGGAACGGGACGTTCTTTTTGCCGACTGCGTGGCCGCCGGCTATGTGTTCCGCCTGCCGTCCGACATCTTTAGCCCGGATACTCCGGCCTACAGTTACGGGCAGATCACGGGGGCCAACTATTCGGACCTGGACGGCAGCACCCTGCCGGACCTCGATCTCGTCTGTTACGGGTTGCGGGACGACAGCGCGGACCCGCCCTCCGGCAAGCGCAAGGCGCTGATCAAATTGTTCTCGGGCGTGCATGCCGGTGAGGACATGGGCACCTGGGCCTCGGAGGCGTTTGTCCGAGAGTGGCTGTCGGACGTGGAGCTGCGCCGCCGGTTCAACATCCACTATTACCCGATTGTCAATATCTCGGGCCGCTATGCCGGGTACAGCCGGGGCACCGCCGAAACCGCGCATGCCGGCTGGGACTGCAACCGGCAGATGCCGGACAAGACCGCCAACATCTACGAGGTCGTGGCTCTTCGCACCGCGCTGATCGAGGATGGCTATGGCGATATCAGCCTGGACTGCCATACCGATGGGTTTGGCCCGGACCCGGAAAGCTTCGTCTGGCGGGGGAGCGTGTTCAGCGCAGTGGATTCCGCGTGGCTGACCGCCGCCAACAATCTGGCGTCTACCAATATCGAGAACCTTGACGATCTGGGTAGCGATTCACTGACCCTCCATTTGGAGAACAATGGCTGCCCCGGTTTCACGCTGGAATTCGGGATGAATTCAGCCGACCAGCATGCGGTGGCGGATGACGTGGGGGCTGCCTTCGCCCAGGCGCTGCGCACGATCATCGACAATGGAGACCTGGTGGTCAATGCAGTGACCGGGGTTGGCCCGCTGGCGCACACCCGGATGTGTGCATTGAGCACTGTCCCCGCGCAAATCACGGGCAGCCACCAAGGGAGGGCTATCGAGTTCACGGAGGCGTGCCTGCCGTCGGAGATGTTCGACGCCGATGGCCCGTCGCCAGCCCAGGCAGATGGCGGGGATATCCGCTTTTTCCTGGATGCGGACGGCCTGGTCCCGCTGCCGTGCCACATCAAGCAGTTTTCCACAAATGCCGATCCGGCGCTTGGCAAGGCCGTGATCCGCGTCCGTTTGCCGGAAATCCGCGATACGCAGGCGGACACCATATATGTGCGGTGGAATACACCGACATCCGACACCCAGCCGCCGCCTGACGACCCGGCCGGCCGCTATGCGGTCTATGCCTGGACCGTGAGTAGCTGGGGGTTCGACGAGTCCGCAGGCCCCGCCCTGGATGCAAGCCGGAACGGCAATGACGGGACGCTGCAGGGTGCTGCCGCCAGGACGGCGGGTGTGTCTGGCGAGGCGGTGGAATTTGGCGGCGCGGGTGATTACGTCGAAATCGCCGCTGACGACACTCTTGACCTGCTGTCGGCCTTCACCTACGCGGCCTGGGTCAACCCGGCAACGACCGCCGCGCGCCAGAGCCTGTTTTCAAAATACGACCTGACGAACGGTGCGGCCGGTTACGCCGTGGACATCAATACGACTTCACCCGGCGACGTCACCGTCATTCTGTCCCGCCTGCCATCCTCCAACTTTGACGTGACCGTATCGACCGGCGGCGTGCTCAGTCAGGACACATGGCGGCGCGTCGTGGTGACCTGGGACAAGGCCGTTGACGGCGGGGCCATGCGCATTTTCGCCGACGGGGCCGAGGTGAGCTATGCGCAGCAGCCGCTGAAGACCACGGATATCCGGACCAGTAATGTATCCCTCAAGATTGGCCGGACGTATACGACCGACCGTGACTTTGCAGGGCTGCAGGATGAGGTCTATCTGGAAGCCCGGCCCTGGAGCGCTGACTGGGTGGCGACCGAATATGCCAACCAGAGCGATCCCGCAGGGTTCATTTCGGTCGGCACGCCGGAGGATGTGGGCGGCGGGGGCGCAATCGTCAATCTTGGTCTGGTCACGGAGACGGATACTGCACTCGCTCTTCAACTCGGCAAGGTGATTGCGCTGGGTCTGGCGACGGAGGCGGACGGCACCTTTGTATTCCACCGCGCCAAGGCTACGGGCCTCGGTTTCGCGAGCGAGACCGGGACGGCACTCCCGCTTGGTTTTGGCAAGATCATCGCCATAGGCGTTGCGGCGGAGGCGGACGGCGCCTTCGCTCTGGGTAAGGCTAAAATAAAGGCCTTCGACCTGGTCACGGAGGGCGATACGGCACTCCCGCTTGGTTTTGGCAAGATCATCGCCATGGGTCAAGTCTCGGAGGCGGACGGCGCCTTCTCGTTCGCCCGCGCCAAGGCAATGGGCGTCGGTATCGCGAGCGAGACCAACATGGCATGGCCGTATGGGCGGCTGAAGGCCAGGAGTTTTGGTATCGCCATGGAGGTCGATACGGCGGCGATTTTTACCGCAAGGAAGGCACACAGCATTGGCCTCGCCAGCGAGATTGACACGGCACTCCTGCTCGGCCTTACCAAAATCGTTGCCATGGGCGTTGCGGCGGAGGCGGACGCCACCTTCTCGTTCGCCCGCGCCAAGGTGAAGGCCTTCGGCTTGGCAGGTGAACAGGACATCGGTCTATCCATGGGTGCCGAGAAGATGGTCGCCATCGGCCAAGCCTCGGAGGCGGATGAGGTGATGGCGCTGGCTCGGGCCAAAGCGCTGGGCATCGGGCCGGTCGTGGAGACTGACAGCGGTCTTCCCATCACCGTCATCCGCGCGTCGGACTTCGAAATCCAGATCCCGCCGTCGCGCATCATCAAGGTCACGAGGCCTCATAGGGCCATCACCATTCATCAATAGGAGATTCATCATGGCTGACGGAGTATTCAATATCGCCAAGGGGCGCATCGTCGAACTCTATAGCCGGGTCAAGAGCAATGATCCGGCCAATGCCGCCCTGGTCGTCGTGCTTTTGAAGACGGCGGAGGCGGACGGCACGCTCGAGGATTATGACACGCTGGCGGCGCTCCTGGGCGGCGCCAATACCGAGGCGGACTTCACCAACTATGCCCGCAAGGTGCTCAGCGATGCCGATTTGGACGCGCTGCCCGCGCCGGACGATGCCAACAACCGCCGTGATCTGGACCTGCCTGATCAGACGTGGGTTGGTGCCGGCGGCGTCTCCAACAATACCACGGCCAAGCTGCTGGTCTGCTATGACCCGGATACCACGAGCAGCACCGACGCCAATCTGATCCCGCTGTGCTATTATGATTTCCTGGTGACGACGGATGGCTCGGACGTGACGGCGCAGGTCAACGCGGCGGGATTCTTCCGGGCGGCGTAGGCGGATGCCGGCGGCGCGCATTGAGATCAAAGGACTTGACAGCCTGCAGCGCAAACTGACGGCGATCGAGCGGCAGGGACTGCCGACTGCGGGGGTGCGGGCTCTCAATCGGACGGCGACCACGGTGCGCGCCAGCGCCAGCCGGGACATCGCCCGCGAGATGGGATTGCCCGTCTCGCCGGTGAAGAAGAAAATCGTCATCAGAAGGGCACGCAAGAACCGACTGTATGCTGTGGTGCGCGCTTCCGGCAGGCCAATAAGTCTGATCCAGTTCGCCGCCCGGCAGGTCAGGAAGGGCGTCAGCGCCAAGGCTTGGGGTAAGCGCAAGCTCTATAAGGGAGCGTTCATTGCCCGAGCCAAAACCCATAAGGCGGACGAGATCGAGTTGCGGGGGACGAGCGAGCAGGTGTTTGTCCGCAAGAGGAGTGCCCGCCTGCCGATCAAGAAGCTCTGGGGGCCGAGCATCCCCCGAACCATGGCGGACGAGACGATCCTCAAGGAGATCGCCCGCACCATCGACACCACGCTGCCCAAGCGGCTCGAGCATGAACTGCGTGCCTATGTCCAGCGGCTCAGGGCCAAAGGGTGACCGTGCAGATCGCGGGCAGCGGCCCTCCCGGAAATGGTTAACGCCAGCCGGCCGGGAGGGGGCGCCGGCGGGTCCTTCCCAATCCTCGAGCCTTGCGGGTACGCCGCACCCGATTTTTGGCCAGGGTTTGGGGATTGAAAGTGGGGTAACAATGGCTGTTTTCTGCGGGTTTCAGCCATCCCTTATTTGCAACGGCAGCCGGTTTGGCGATCTACGCACGAAATTTTCATGAAAAATCGGCTGGTCAACCAGGCTGAATATGCCCGCCTCCACGGCGTATCGCGGAAGACTGTAACACAGTGGAAAGCCAAGGGTCTTCTGGTTTTTTCGAAAGGGAAGGTCGACGTCCGCAAGTCTGACCAGCGGCTCGAAGGTCACGGGCTTGGTCGCTATCGGGGTGATACCCAACCCAGCGGTGGTTCAGAGGTAACGCCTGGTGGTAACGCTGGAGCGCAGAAACAGGATGCTGCCTCGCGCCCGAAGAAGGGCGATGACGGCGCCCCTTTGGACCTTTCGAAGCCACCAGAAGATTGGAGCTATGCGGAGGCCCTGCGCCGAAAGGAGATCGAGCTTGTCCGCAAGCACGAACTGCAGCGCCGCGTTACCGAGGGCGAGTTGGTGCCCCGTGCCGAAGTCGAGAAAGAGAACTTCGCGATTGCCAGGCAGGAGAGGGACGCCCTGCTGGGTTGGCCCGCGCAGATTTCTGCCGTGATGGCGGCGGAACTGGGGGTGGACCCGGGGCTGCTGTCTGCTGTGCTGGAGCGCTATGTCAGAGATTTCCTCATCAACCGTGCCGATCAACTCGCCACCGCCGACCCCGGCAGCGGCGATGATGGCGAGGAGGGCGGTCAGGCAGGCATGGGCGAACGGCCTGCGGCCTGAGGAATCCCTCACGGTCGCGGAATGGGCGGATAAGCACCGGTATCTTTCTGGCAAGGCTGCTGCCGAACCCGGCAAGTACAGGGTGGACCGCACCCCCTATGTCCGAGAGCCGTTGGAATGCCTGTCGGTCACCTCGCCGGTGCAGCGCGTCGTGCTGATGTGGGGCGCGCAGGTCGGCAAGTCGGAGACTGGAAACAACTTCGTCGGGTATGTGATCGACAATTCGCCGGGGCCAATGCTGTTGGTGCAGCCCCGTGTGGAGGATGCGGAGGGGTACAGCAAGGACCGCATCGAGCCGATGATCGACGCCTCGCCGCGGCTGCGAAAGAAGGTGCCGCCCGCGCGCGAGCGGGACAGCGGCAACACGGTCAAATCCAAGCAGTTCCCGGGCGGCGTACTGGTCATGACCGGTGCCAACTCGGCGGCCGGCCTCAGAAGCCGGCCGATCCGCTACCTCTTCATGGATGAGGTGGACCTCTATCCATCCGACGTTGGGGGCGAAGGTGACCCTGTGGCCCTGGCGGAACGCCGGACCAACACGTTTCGGCATCGGCGCAAAATCCTGCTGACGTCGACCCCGACGATCAAGGGCGTCTCGCGTATCGAGAAGGAATGGGAACAGAGCGACAAGCGCATGTACCACGTCCCATGTCCGGAATGCGAAGAGTTTCAGGTCCTCAAGTTCGAGAACCTGAAATGGCCGAAGGGGGACCCGCAGAAGGCGCGCTACATGTGTGAGCACTGTGGCTGTCTGCTGGGTGACGAACACAAGACGTTCATGCTGGCCAACGGTGAGTGGCGGGCCACGGATCCTGGTCCGGGCAAGGCCGCTGGCTTTCATCTGAACTCGCTCTATAGCCCGGTGGGATGGCTGAGCTGGGTTGATATCGTCCAGGCCTGGGAGAAGGCCCAGGGCAAGCCTGAGGAACTGAAGACGTTCATCAATACCATCCTGGCTGAAACTTGGGCTGAGAAAGGCGAGGCGCCGGAGTGGGAACGGCTTTATGAGCGACGCGAGGATTGGCCGATTGGCCGCTGCCCGGATGGAGTTGCGCTCCTGACCGCTGGCGTGGATGTCCAGAAGGACCGCATCGAGGCGGCGGTCTGGGGCTGGGGGCGTGGCCGAGAAAGCTGGCTTATCGAGACGTTTGTGTTCAATGGTGATCCTTATCAGAAGACGACCTGGGAGCCTCTGACCAGGCTGCTGCAACGTCAGTTCGAGACGGAGTCCGGCGCGGCGCTTCCCATCGCCAGGATGGCGGTGGACAGCGGCTATGCGACCGATTCCGTCTACGATTGGGCGAAGGGCCAGGACAATCGGGTCATGGTGATCAAGGGCGAACACTGGAAGCAGTGGGGGTTCGTAATTGGAGCACCAGACCGCTCCAGCCGGACGTCTAAAGGTAAGAAAGTCGGCATCCGCCTCTATCCAGTCGGCGGGGCCTTCATCAAGCAGGAGACCTACGGCTTCTTCCGCCTGCCGGTGCCGCTCGATGGCGAGCCATATGCGGAGGGATACATCCACTTGCCCAAGGTCGATGAGGAGACCTGCAAGCAGCTGGTGTCCGAACATATCGTCGTCGTAAAGGCCAAGAATGGGTTCCAGCGGCGAGAATGGGAAAAGACCAGGGATCGCAATGAACAACTGGACATGCGCGTCTATGCCCGAGCGGCCGCCGAACTCATGGGCGTCAGCCGGATGACGGACGCGGCATGGGACCGGCTTTACGAGGCGCTGGCGCAACACAGGGCCGAGACTGGCCGGTCTCCGGAATCCATCGGCTCGACCATCGCAAACCTGTTCAATGGTGATTAAGTGACTGACACAGCAACCCTGACCACCCGTCTCAGCGAAGCGGAAGCCGCCCTGCATAAGATGCTGGTGGGCGAAACCGTCGTGCGCGTGACCAAGCCCGATGGCAGCGCCGTTGACTTCGCGGTCTATGACCAGGGGGTCACCAGATTGCGGGCCTATATCATCGAACTCAAGTCGCTCCTCGGGCAGACAGGTGGGCGGGCGGCGCATGGCGTGAGGTTCGGCTGATGCTGCCCGTTCTTGAAAAGGTGCGCAGCCGGATCGCCGCGGCGACGTCACCACGAGCAGCGCCGCCCCCGCCGGCCTATAGCGCGGGCGATCCTGTCAGTCAGGAGCTGGCAGGCTGGTATCCCGGCTTGACGTCCCCGGACGCCGAGCGCCTGCCGACGCGCGATACTGTGGTGGCCCGCATCCGCGATATCGCGCGCAACTCCGGCTGGGCTTCGGGTGCGCTGACGCGGCTGGTGGACAATGCGGTGGGGGCGGACCTCCGTCTGTCGCTCCGGCCGGACTGGCGCGCGCTTGGCCTGTCGCCGGAGTGGGCGGCGGATTGGGCCAACGAGGTCGAGGCCAGGTTCCGGTTGTGGTCCGAGGATCCAGGCCGCTATTGCGATGCCTCCCGGGTCACCGGCTTTGCAGGCCTGATGCGCCTGGCGTATCGACAATACAAGACGGACGGTGAGGTGTTCGCCGCCCTGCTGTGGGAGGATGACCGCGCCACTGCCGGCAGCTTCGCGACGACGGTGCAGATCATCGACGCCGATCGCGTGTCCAACCCCAACGGCTGGGCGGATACCGAAACCCTGCGCGGCGGCGTGGAGGTGGACGCCAGGACCATGGCGGCCACCGGTTATCATGTGCGCAAGCGCCATCCCAATGATGTCTATCTCGGTGCTGCGGACAATTTCGTTTGGGAATATGTGCCGAGGGAATATCCGTGGGGACGGCCGGTGATGGTGCACTTCTTCGACAAGCACCGCGCCGGGCAGACCCGTGGAACCGGCATCCTGACACCCGTCCTGGAACGCCTGAAGATGGTGGACCGATATGACAAGGTGGAACTGCAGGCGGCGGTGCTGAATGCGGTGCTGGCCGCCTTCATCGAATCCCCGTTCGATCCGGACCTGGTGGCGGATGGGCTTGGCGGCTCACTCGATTATCAGCAGGCGCGCAGCGCCTTTCACAAGGATACCCGGATATCCCTGGGCGGCGTCCGTATCCCGCAACTGTTTCCCGGCGAAAAACTCGCGTTCCAGCGGGCAGAGCGGCCCTCCACGGCCTTCGCGGATTTCGAGGCGGCCTGCCTGCGCAACATCGCATCGGCGACCGGGCTCTCTTATGAGCAACTGTCCATGGACTGGTCGCGGACGAACTATTCATCGGCCCGGGCAGCGCTTCTGGAAGTCTGGCGGACCATGGGCGCCGACCGCCACGCCTTTACACAAGGCGTCGCCACACCGATCTTCGGCGCCTGGCTGGAGGAGGCGATTGCCAGGGACTATGTGGCCCTGCCCACCGGGGCACCGACGTTCCAACAGGCCCGGGCGGCCTACTGCCGGTGCAAATGGATCGGGCCCGGCCGGGGCTGGGTGGACCCGGTGAAGGAAGCCCAAGCGTCCGTGATCCGCATGGAAAGCGGACTGTCCACGCTCGAGGACGAATGTGCCGAGCAGGGCAAGGATTATCAGGAGGTCATCGCCCAGCGCGCCCGCGAGAAGCGCGAATGGGAGGCGGCGGGCCTCACCGACCCGAACATGGACGCCATCATGGCGGCCAGCGGGGGCAATGGTAATACCGGCAGCGAGGTCCCGCAGTCATGAAATTCGCCCATGTTGCCCAGCAAATGTTCAACCGGCCCTTGCTCCTCGAGCCGCGCAAGGCCGATATCGTGGTCGCGGCGCTGGCAGACCGTCTGGGCATCGTCCAGTTGAGCACGGTTCGGGACGGCCGTCAGGTGGCGTTGGACGCCGAGGCGCTGTCGGGTGAGAAGATGGCCGCGCTTGAGGACGATCCAGCCCGCTACAAGCCGTATACGGTCAGCGACGGGGTGGCTGTCATTCCGATCGAGGGCATCCTGGTCAACAAGTGGGGTCTGCATCCCTATTCGGGGCTGACCGGCTATGACGGCATCATGGTCAAGCTGCTGGAGGCCAACGAGGACCCGGACGTCGAGGCCATCGTGCTGGAAATCGATTCCTGCGGCGGCGAGGTGGCGGGGTGCCAGGATCTGGCGGACATGATCTTTGCGGTGTCGCAGCGGGGCGGAGGCGACAAGCCGGTGTGGGCGATCCTCTCGGAGGTGGCCTATTCGGCCGCCTACTGGCTGGCCTCCGCGTGTGACCGCATCATCCTGCCCGAGACGGGCGGCGTCGGCTCCATCGGTGTGCTTGTAATGCATGTCGATTGGCAGGACGCGCTGGACGAAGCAGGGATCAAGGTCAGCCTGATCCATGCCGGCAGCCACAAGGTGGACGGCAACCCCTACGAGCATCTGCCCAAGGACGTTCGGGACAGTCTGCAGGAAGAGGTCGAGGACATCAGACTGATGTTCGCGGGCGCGGTTGCCCAGAACCGGGGGCTCAAGCTCGAAGACGTACTGGCCACCGAGGCACGCTGCTATCCCGGTGGCAGCCGGAACGGACGCCGGACCGCGCTGGACGCCGGACTGGCGGACGCGGTCATGTCTCCCATGGAGGCGTGGACCGAACTTCAATCGGCGCTGGGACGATAGCGCCACCATTCACCTAAAGGAGACGACACATGCCCGCACTCGCGGAAGTGACCCGGCGCGCGAGCGCCCGGAAGGATGCTGCTCGCGCCCAGCAGGACGCGAGGAAGCAGGCGCAGGCCGAGGCTGAGAATGCCGAAGCCGCGGAGGCCGCCGAAGAGGAGGCCGAAGAGGAAGAGGACATGGACCCCGCCGCCGAAGGTGCCGCCGCTGAAGACGCCGCCGATGACGGTGACGAGGAGGCGGCCGAAGAAGAAGAGGACATGGAAGCCGCCGAAGATGGCGATGACAGCGAGAAGTCCGCTGCCGCGCGTCAGGCCCGGGGCCGGGAACGCCGGCGCGTCGCCCGCGTGATGCGTCACGCCGCCGCCAAGGGCCGCGAGGCCACGGCGGTCCAGCTCCTCACCGGCACCGGTCTGTCCTCCAAGGCCATCGTGGCCGTGCTGGAAACCACGCCCAAAGACAAGGCTGGCAAGAAGGGTAATGACTTCCTGGCCGCCATGAACGGGTCCAAGGGTCCGAAGATCGGCAGCGATGCCGAAACCACCCCGGCCGCCGGCAACTACGGCTGGGACAACATCGCCGCGAAATTGAACCGTCGGCGGAAATAACGGCGAGCGATTGAAAGGAGCAACATCATGACCACGCTTACCGAAACTTCGCATCCCGGCGAGTTCATCGTGTCCGAGGCCAACGGCCACCGGTCGCGGGAAACCGTCACCATCGCCACGGGTGCTGACCTCAAGCCGTGCACGGTGCTCGGCAAGGTGACGGCCTCCGGCAAATACGTCCAGTTCAACCAGGACGGCGCCGACGGCTCCGAGAATGCCGCTGGAATCCTCTATGGGGATGCTCTGGCCGCGTCCGCCGACGCGGAGGCGGTCGCTGTCGTCCGAGATGCCGAGGTGCGCGGCTCTGATCTGATCTGGCCGGACGACATCGATCCCGCCGAGCAGACGGCCGCCGAAGGCGAACTGGCCGCGCTGGGCATCATCATCCGCTAACCGCCAACGCAAGGAGAATATCGCAATGGCTACTCTTGATATCTTCAATCAGGACGCCTTCTCGGCGATCTCGCTGACGCGGGCGGTCGAGAAGTTCGAGTACGTCCCCCAGTTCCTGGGCTCGCTCAGCGTGGCCGGTCGTCCGCTCTTCGAACCGGAGCCGATCCGAACCACCACCGTCATGGTGGAGCGCCGGGACAATACGCTGGCCCTGGTCAAGACGTCGGAACGCGGCTCCGCGCCCGAGGAGAAGGCCAAGGATCGGCGCAACGTCCGCAACTTCAATACGGTGCGCCTGGCGCCCTCCGACCGCGTGACGGCGGATGAACTCCAGAATATCCGGGCGTTCGGCGAGGAATCCGAACTGATCCAAGTGCAGACCGAAGTGGCCCGGCGCCAGATGCGGCTACGCCAGGATCTGGAAGCCACCATGGAGTATCACCGCCTCGGTGCCATCCAGGGTCTGCTGCTGGATTCCGATGGCTCCACCATCTACGACTACTTCACCGAGTTCGGTGTTGCCCAGGCGCCGGAGATCGATTTCGACCTGGACAATGCGTCGCCGGTCTCCGGCGCGGTTCGCAAGAAGTGCACGCAGGTTGTCCGCGCCGTTCAGCGCGAGCTGGGCAGCCTGGCGCTGCCCGGCATGCAGATCATCGGCCTCTGCGGCGATGCGTTCTGGGACGATCTGACGGCGCATCCGGAGGTGCGGGAGACCTTCCTGAACTACGAGGCGGCGGCCTCGCTACGCGAAGCCGTGGCCTTCCAGCAGTTCATGTATGGTGGCATCCGCTTCGTGAACTATCGCGGCACCGATGACGGATCGACCATCGCGATCGGCACCGACAAGTGCCGGTTCTTCGCGGCGGGCGTACCCGGGCTTTTCCAGCATGTGATGGCGCCGGCGGAGACGTTCGACTTCGTGAATACGCTGGGACAGGAAGTCTATTCGATGATCGTGCCCGACAGGGACCGCAACATGTGGGCCAAAATCGAACTCTACTCCTACCCCTTGATGCTCTGCACGCGGCCCCTGTCGCTGCAGCGCGCCAAGCGCACCTGAGCCCTTCCGGGCTGACCGACCATGGGCCAGGCCGAGATCTTTGACCGCGTCAATCTGGCGCTGAACGAAAAACTCGGCCTGGCCATCGTCTATGACACCGGCACGGTTCTCATCAAGACTGGTGCCGATGGAGAGACTTTGCGTGGCGTGTTCACCGACGAATCCGTCGATGTGAACGGCGACGGCACCGTTATTTCGACCTTCCCGCAAATCATTGTCCGGGGCGCGGACCTGTCCGGTGTCAAGCCGGCACATGGTCACCGCATCCGGGCCGGCACGGATGAATATGAAGTCTTCGAGGTCCGGCCGGACGATAGTGGCGCCTGGCTGCTGGCGCTCAAGATGGTGGGTGAAGCCCCATGACAAATCCCCGCTACTCCTACCTGTTCACGGATGAACACGGCAATCCCACCGTCATGGACCCGTCGGAGGTCGAATTGTGGGAAGTGGATTTCCAGGCGCTGGAGAGCGAGACGGGATTGCCGCCGGCGCTGGCCGAAGGGGAGACTATCACGAACATTGTGGCCTGCACGCCGACCGCAGAGGCGGCGTCGCTGGGCTTTGAGGTGATGTCCGATCCGGCGCCATTCCTCGGCAGCGGATCGACCCGCCTGCGGTTTTGGACCCGGGTCGATGAGACCAGGCAGGGTGATCCCGCCTGGGATGGTTACGGGACGAGGTGCGGTGTCGAGGTCATCGTCGAGACCTCCGATGCGCCCCGCCAACTGGCCCTGACCGTGCTCATCCAGGTGGGGCAGAGCTGATGGCGCATGTCCGGACACAGTTGCGGGCGGCCGTGAAGGCGGCATTGACCGGCATTCCGGGTGTTGGCCCTAACGTCGCCTGCAACCTGGGGCGGTCGGTCAACGAGACCGAATTGCCGTTTCTCAATATCCGTACGCCGGGCGAGGAGGCGGAACTGGAGGATGACGACGGCGTGGTGTTCCGCACCGTCACCATCGAAATCGCCATCATGGTCCGCAAGCAGGCCAAGGACGGGCAGGACCAGGCGGATGATATCGCGGTCGAGATCGAGCGCCGCATGCAGTCCCAGTTCGGCGTGTTGTTCCGCAATCCGGAATACAAGGGCGCGCGGCAGGAATTCCCCGAAGATGGCGCCTACGAGTTCGCCTTCTTCATCCTCACCTACGAGGCCGAATACCGCACGGCCGAAGACGATCCCGAAACCGCACTCTGAGGAGCAGGTCCCATGTCGGAGACCCAGACCATGGATATCGAGGTGACCAGACGTGATCCGGCCGTGCCGTACAAGGATGGCCGGACCCTCTCCGTCTGGCCCGGCAGATATATGGGCGTCTCGCGCGACAGGGCGGCGGCCCTCATCCGGGCGGCCGCGGCGACGGAAATCACGGCGGATACGCTGGCCAGCGACGCCGCCCCCGCCGGCGATTGAGCGGCGGTGCAATCCACAACTGAAAGGAACTCATTATGGCACAGAAGGGCAAGGATCTTCTCATCAAGATCGGTGACGGCGTCACGCCTACCGAGGGTTTCGCGACCATCGGCGGCATTCGCAGCGCGTCGCTGTCGCTGAACCGGGAAACCGTCGATATCACCAATGACGATTCCACGGACCGCTGGCGGGAACTCCTGGCCGGCGCCGGGGTGCGCTCCATTTCGATTTCGGGCTCCGGCATCGCCAAGATGGGGCAGCCGATAAAGGACGTGCTGGCCGATTACATGGACGATGAGGAGTTCACCAACTACCAGGTCATCGTGCCTGGCTTGGGCACATTCGAGGGTCCCTTCGAGCTGACGCAGCTGGACTTCAGCGGCGAGCATAACGGCGCCGTCCAGTGGTCGACGTCGATGGAGAGCGCCGGCCCCGTCACCTTCACGCCGGCGGCCTGATATGGCGCGCTGGGCACGGGGGGAGAGCACCGTCACCATCGACGGTGAGGAATACACGCTCTGCATGACGGTGGGCGCGCTGGCGGACATCCAGGATCACTACGACATCGACGACATGACCGAGCTGTCGAGGCGCATGGCGTCGCCGCGGGTCGGCGATCTGCTCGTCATGCTGTGGGCGCTCCTCAATGGCGGCGGCGCGGATATCACACTCGCCGAAGTGAAACGCCTGGAGGTGACCCAGGAGACGCTGAACGAAGTCGCCGCGGCGGTGCAGAAGGCGCTGGGAGGTGACGACGAAGCCGCAAACCCTCCGAAGGCGCCTCGGAAATCCCGTGGCGCCGCTGGCAGGAAATAGCCCACGGCCATTTGGGCTTCACTGAGCGCGAGTTCTACGCCTTCTCGCTCAAGGGGTGGCTGGCCGCGATCGCCGGCCTCACCGAGAAATACGGCGGTGCTGATGCCGAACCGATGACGATGGACGAACTGGATGCGTTGATGGAAAGGTATCCCGACTGATGGCGCGGACAATGATCGAAGAGCTTTCCGTAAAGATCAGCCTGGATATGCGGGAGTTCTCACAGCGGCTGGGGAGGATCGGGCAGCAGTTCCAGGACATCGGCAAGCGCATGGCGTTCGGGATCACCCTGCCCCTGGGTGTGGTCTCGGGCAGCATGATCAAGACAGCGTCCGATGCTCAGGAAATGGAATCAGCGTTTCGGTATACATTCGGCGGCATGGCGGATTCCGTGGCCAAATGGGCGGAGATGACCGGCGACGCCATGGGGCGCTCCACACAGGAGATCGAGCAGGGTGCCCTCTCCTTCCAGATGCTGTTCAAGCAGGCCGCGCCGACCGAACAGATGGCGGCCGACCTGTCCAAGAAGTTCGCGACCCTCACTCAGGACCTGTCGAGTTTCTATAACGTGTCCGGCGAGGATGCGTTGCGCAAACTGCGTTCCGGCCTGCAGGGTGAGGCGGAGCCGATGCGGGACTTCGGCGTGTTCATCAACGAGGCCGCAGTCGCGCAGAAGGCCCTGGAGATGGGGCTGGTCAAGACCTCGGGCGCCCTGACGGACCAGCAGAAGGTGCTGGCGCGCGCCCAGATCATCCTCGAGGCGACGGCCGATGCCCAGGGCGACGTCCTCCGTACCTCCGGCAGTTTCGCCAACCAGCTTCGCCGTCTGCAGGCCGGATGGGATGAATTGTCGGTGTCTCTGGGCAGCCGCCTCCTGCCCATTGCCAACCAGCTCGTTGAATGGGCGCAGATGGCGCTCGCCGCTTTCGGCCAATTGTCGCCCGCGACGCAGGATTTGGGGATCGTCATTGCGGGCCTTGCGGCCGCCGCGGGCCCGGTCTTGGTTGCGTTTGGTCTGATGGCGTCAGGGTTGGCGGCCCTCATGTCGCCCATTGCCCTGGCCGTCGCCGGCATCGCCGGTCTGACGGCGGCGATCGTGGCCTTTCATGACGATATCGTCCGCGTTCTCAAACCCATCGGCGAGATGTGGTGGACATACATTGGAGAACCAGCCGACCAAGCCCTCTCTTTCGTCGTGAAGAAGGTGGCGGCCGTCTATTCCTGGCTATATGAGAAGCTGGGTGCGCTGGCGGATTTCTTCGGTTTTGAAGGCATATCCGACAAGCTGGAGGGATTCTCCTCCGCGCTGGATGATTTCGCCCAGAGCGAGGTCCGCGTGGTTAAGGATTCCGTGGACGCCGTCACCGAATATGCGGCGAAGACAGGCACCGACGCGGCAAATATCATCCGACAGAAATTCGAGGACGTCATGGGGGCGTTCGGCTCTCCGACCGGCGCCGGCGCACCCTCGACACCCGTTGTCCCTGATCCGAAGCCCGTCAAGAAGTCCATGGAAGAACTCGGGGACGTGGCTAAGAAGAACAAGACAGCCTATGAGAGCTGGCTGCGTTCGACCTCCGACGGGCTCGCCCGCGCCGTGCTGCACGCCGACAGTTTGGGCGATGCCCTCAAGAACATCCTGATGCGGCTGGCCGAATCCGAGCTGTCGAACTTCTTGTTCAACAAATTCACCGGCGGCGCTGGCGGCTCCGTGCTGCCCGGGCTGGGCAAGCTTCTTGGTTTCGCCGATGGCGGCCTCCCCCCGGTCGGCGTGCCCTCGATCGTCGGGGAGCGCGGGCCGGAACTGTTCATCCCGAAGGTACCGGGCCGCATCATCCCCAACCGTGCGCTTTCCGGTATGGGCGGAGCGCCGAACGTCAACGTCACCATCTCCGCCCCCGGTGCTGATTCCGGGACGCTGGAGCGCATGCGCGTCATCGCCCAGCAGGAGATCGTGCCGCAGGCCGTGGCGCTGTCGCTCGCCCAGGTGCGCAAGGCTGCCATCCCAAGGCATTCGTAATGGCGTTCATTGTCCTCCCCGGCTCGCCGGGCAAGCGGAATCAGACCATCGGCAAACAGACGGCCGACCGGCCGCTGCCCATGCTGAACATGTCGGAAAAGCTGCTGGTCTATCCATATTACCGCTGGACCCGCAGCTTTACCCTGCCACCCCTGAAATGGGAGGCCGATGCCAGGCTTTGGTCCTCGGTGCTTCATCAGCTCGTCCATCTCAATAATTACTGCACCTTGGCCCCTCCCGCCTATTCCGGACCATCCACGGGCTATGTCGGCGGCGGCCCCCTAGTCAAGGGTGCGGGGCAGGGTGGCATCATGCTCGCCTGTGACAATGTCACCCCGTCCACAACGGTGGCCCGGCAGGGCGATTACCTGAGCTTCGTGACAGAGATGCATGGCCTGGCGGCGGACGCCGTGTCGGACGGGGCGGGCAACGTCACGTTCCATCTGACCGAGCCGATCCGGTTTTCACCGCCCGACAACACAGCGGTGGAACTCAACGTGCCGGTCGCTCGCTTCCGCTTGGTCAACCCCGAAAACGAGTTCAGCACCGATCACCTGCGACGCTTCGGCATTTCGGCACAATTCGTGGAGACGTACTGATGGCCCGTGATCTTTCGGCGGCGATGCAGACCGCATTGCAGGATCGCGTCCTCAGCGACGTGGCGATCGGCCGCCTCGATATCGCATCGGACCCTGTCTACTTCTGGACCGGCCCCGGTCTGTTCGCCCCGTCCGGCACCGGCGATGCAGCGCTGGATGGCAACGTCTACGATTCCGACGAGGCGCCGGCCGACATCAGCGAGATCAGCGAGGACCCGGGCGGCGAGGACAGTGTGCTTCTGACCTTTCCGGCACATGACATGGACCAGAACCTGCTGCGCCAGATCGTGCGGGACCGCCGCCAGTGGCGGCTCCGCAAGGCGTGGCTGTGGAAAGGCCTGCTGGATACGTCGGACCTGAAAACGGTGATCGCCAACCCGATGCGGGCCTTCACGGGTGTCATCACCAATGTGCGCGTGATGCGCGATGACGAGGGTGCCGGCGTGGCGGTGACGTTAGGCCGTGACTATGGCCTGGCGACGGGCACGCCCTACCGCATCATCAATCACGCCCGTTTGTGGCCGGGCGATACCTATTCGGCCTACTTGCTGAAACTCGCCAACAAACCGGGCGGCTTGGAGGCGAGCGACGTCAGGGCCAATGTCGGACTCACACCGACGCAGCAATATTACATGGCGATAGCCAGGTCGTACGGCAATTAGGGCGGCTATTGATGACCGATCGGCATGAAAACTGGCAGCGTCGGCTCAACGAGTTGGTGACAGCGGAGACACGCGCCCGTCCAGATGGGCACCCCGACGACCTGATGTTCGTGCGCAAGGCAGTGCGGGCCGTCACTGGCCATTGGCCGCCCAAGGAGCGAGGTGCGAACCGCTACGCCACTCTGCGGCGTTGGTTCGGCAACCCGGTGCCTGGGGCTTGGGGCCGCCGCGGCGACATCGCCTGGCTGGACGGCCGGGCCGGTGTCATCATCGGGGTACGGGCCGTGTTTATCTACGAGGACGGCGTTTCGGTCATCCTGATCAGCAAGATCGACAAGGCGTTCAGGGTCGGCTGATGGGACTTTTCAAGGCTCTCAAGAAAATCGCCAAGCCGCTCGCCATCGGCGCGGCGGTAGGCGCCATCACGGTTGCGACGGGCGGGCTGGGTGCCGGCATCGGCGCTGGGGCGTTCCTGAGCGTCGGCGGTACCATCGCCGCGGCAAGCGGCGTGGGATTCGCCGTCACTGCCACGTCCCTGGCGGTGGTGGGGGCCATTGGCGGTGCCGCCATCTTCGGTGGCCTCTCCGCATTGAAACAGGCGCAGAAGGCCTTCACAAAGAAGCCCTCCATGGATTTGGGCCCGGTCGTGGAACGGCTGCGGGCCGAGATCGACCCCGATGCGCCGGGCCATTTTGCCATCGGCAAGACGGCGGCGGCGGCCAAGATCGTCTATGTCGAAAAGATCGGCGACAGCAAGGTCCTGATGATCTACGAGGCGGCGTCGCATGAGATTCAGGCCTATGACGAGTTGTGGATCGACGGCGAACTGGCGATCACCTCGGCCGGCACCGTGGTGGCGGGTTGGGAGGGAATCGTCACCCGATACACCAATACCGGCACGGAGGGCCAGTCCGCGCTGTCGGTGCCAGGCTCCAGCTGGCCGGCCACGGCGCGGGGGCGGGGTATCGCACATTATGGGCTCCTCTATGACCTGAAGGAGGGTCAGGACAAGCTGGCGGGCGGAATCCCCACTAATATTCGCCAGATTGTCTTGGGGGCAAAGACCTATGATCCGCGGCTGGACAGTACGGTGGGCGGGTCCGGCACGCACCGCGCCGACAACGCCGCGACCTGGACCTATGACGCCAATTGCAATTGGGCCCGGCACGCCCTCTCCTATATCCTGGGCTACCGGACCAACGGCAAATTAGTGTTCGGCAAGGGCGATGACCCAGAAGACATCGACTATGACCAGTGGATCGCCATGGCCAATGTCTGCGACGAGCCACAGGATGGCCTGACCCGCTATCAGATCGGCGGCCTTCTGCAGACGTTGAATGATCACGACTATGTGCTGACCCAGTTCGAATCCGCCATCGGTGCCACCATCGACAGGGTCGCGGGCAAGTGGTTCTGCTGGGTGCCGCATGACGACCTTGTGTCGGTGGGCACCATCACCGATGACGACCTGATCAGCATCGATTTCGACCCGGGCGGCGACGTGGCCAATCTCAAGAACACGGGCCGCGGTCTTTACCCCGAGCCCTCACTGCTGTACCAGCTTGCCGACTACCCGGAAGTGGTGGAAGCCACGGCCGTCACCGAGGATGGCGGCGAACGGGCGGTGGAGCACAATTTCTCGCTGATCCAGAGCCCTTCCATCGCGGAACGCGTGATCCGCCAGATGGTTCGCCGGACCCGCTTCCCGGGATCTTGGCAGGCAGTGATGGGGCCGAAAGCGCTGTTGGTCAGGCCTTTCGACATCATCACCATGAACAACCGGGAGACCAATTACATTGACGAACTGGCGCGCATCAATTCGATGCGTTACGCGCTGATCGGCGGGGAGGTGGCGCTGGTGGCGACCGAGGAGCATGCCAGCATCTACGATACCACTCTGCCGCTCGGCACGCCGGTGACACAGCTCGACCCCGGCACCTATGATCCGAGGGCCAAGATCCCGCCCGGTGTGCCCACCGTGGCGGATACGGCCATTGCTGGGGATTCCGGGACCTCCAAGAATTTCCTGAAGGTGACCTGGCCTGACCCCGGCGGGTTCTGCGACCATACCGAAGTTCAGTACCGAGTGAAGGCCGGTCCCGGGCCGATCCAGACGGTGCCGGCCAGCCGTGTGGATTTCCTGGAGGCGACGTGCGGACCGGTCGAGCAGACCACTGTCTACCAGGCGCGTATCCGACATGTCTCGATCTTCGGCGTGCCAGGGGACTGGTCGGCCTGGGTGGACGAGACGAGCGGGGCGGGCGAGATCGTCGGCACGGCGTCCAGCGTACCCTGGGAAGGTATTACCGGCGTACCCTACGCCCAAGTGATCAGCAACGCCGATGATGTTGTGCTGGGCTTCAATCCCGCCTTCGCGGCATGGTCGGGGACCTACCCGGATGGATGGGCCAATTGGTCCGGTGCGGCACCGGCAAAAGAAACGGTGCTTGTGCGCGCGGGTCAATATGCGGCTCGGTGGTCGGTGGCTGGCGCCAACACGGGGATGCAGCGCCAGCAGATGTTTGCGTCCAGTCCCTTGCCAGCGGGCACATTCCTGGGGGGGACCGTCGATATTCTGATGGCGGCGCGGACCAGCGGCCTGCCCGGCATTGTCATTGATTTGATTACCAACTCTGCGGGCACGTCATATGTCCGCACGGCGGTGCAGCCCCAGGGTACCGCCACCGGTATCTGGTACAGAATCCCATGGATCGCCCGTGCAAACGGGCTGGCCGTCTACGGTATCCGCATCTACGCCATGGCCTCTTGGACCGGTTTCGCCTCGGGCGCTTTCACCGGTCAGGTGGTCATCGACAATATCAGATTCGCGCTGTTCGACCCGTCCACCGATAATACGACGGTCAAGATAGGTGCCAATGGCACCCTTTCAGGCGCCGGCGGTGGACAGGTCACCATCACGGGCCTTGGTTATAGCGGGCATCTACAGGCCACCCGCAACACAGGTGCTCTGGCGGACAAGAACCAGGCCAATTGGAATACCGATATTATTAATAAGCCCACCATTCCGGGCGGTGATCTAGCATTCCTCGACCAAGTTAATACATCGCAGATCATCCCAAAAGCGACGGCAGAACTGGCCGCGTCCTATACGTCCGGCGCCGCCTCGTTCTTCTCGGGAGCTGCATCAATTCAAGGCATCTCGATACCTGCCGCACGCAACAATGGCGGGAAATGCATGGTGCTCTATACCGGCACCTTCACCTATTCCAACAGTTCGACCATATATCCTCGCTTCTCGATCCGGCGGTACGTGAGCGGAGCGTTCAACGCTACGGTCGGCACCTGGTCCTTCGTGCGGGCCCGCAACAATGCAAGCGATCCCACGGCGTCTGTATGTGGCGCGATCGACGATCCGCCGGCCGGGGTCGATCTCTCCTACTATGTATTTGTCGAGGCGGCGAGCGGCGACAATGGAGCGGCGAGCGGCCGGTTCCTCAGCGTCTTCCAATCCAAGAACGACACGGCCTGATCCAATGAGACACAGCATCTATGATACCAAGACCGGTGAAATCCTCACCATCATCAGCGGGGACTTGGGGCTGGCACTCGCCAATTGTCCGCCCGGTCATGACGTTTCTGAGGACGAAACGCCGGACTGCGATGAGTGCGGCATCATCGTCGATCCGAAGACCGGCCTCCACCGCACCAAGACGGCAGAAGAACTGGCCGCGTTCGAGGCGCGGGAACGCAGCATCCAGGAGAGCGTGGAGACGGCGCACCGGCAGAATGCGGCGGTGATCCGCGCGGCGGTGGACCTGCTGGCTGCCGAGGGCCGCACGGGCGATGCCCTGCAGGTGGCGGCGGACTGGCGCATCCCGGAAGGTATTGACCCACGCCTCGATGCGGCCCTGGCCAGCCTGCAGAATGACGACCGCCGCCAGGCCCTGGCCGATATAACGGGCGAGACGCTGTGAATCGGCAGCTCTGCGATGTTTTTCGTGGCCACCGGTATGATCGCCTTGGGCGTGGCCCGGTGGGCCAATTGGTAACGAGTAGGAGGGGGCGGCATGAGTGACGAACAAGAAGGACAAACCGGCTGGCACTTGGATAAGCGGGTGCCGCTGGCGCTCATTCTGGCACTTGTGGTGCAGACCGGCACGATTATCTGGTGGGCCAGCTCGGTTTCGGCCAGGCTGGACAATGTCGAGAGATGGCAGGCCGCCAATGACGAGACGCGGGAGCGTTTGGCGGTTCTGGAATCGAGGCTATCCGCGATCCAGAGCGGCGTCGCGCGGATCGAGCGCAAGCTCGGGGAATGATGGCGCCAGCTTAGGCCGCCTCCTTCGTGGAAAACACCGCCTCCCTGCCCAATACGGCCAATGCGCGCTCAATCTGCGGCGCCGGCGTTTGATGTGCGAGGTCCAGCAGCCGGTCCACCTGGCGGGCGTTTACGCCCAATGCGCGCGCCAGATCGGCCTTGCGCCAGCCGCGTTCCGTCATCGCCTGGTAAACGGCGGCCTTCATGACGGAGAGCAACGGCAGGCTGATCACCGGCCGGCCCTTGGCCGGAGACGGAAGGGGCAGAGGGCGGCGATCCGCGATATAGAGCATGATCGTCGTTTCCAAGGCGTCGCAGGCGCGCAGCAGGGCGTCCGCTTCGTCCTCACCGAAGGTGGTGAGTTCGGGGAAATCCGGGCTGGTCACCAGCAGGGTGCCCTCATCCGGTGTGAGGTCGACAGGGTATCTAAACATGATGTCTCCTTTTCCGTATCACTGGGGCCTTAGAGCCCCAGGTCTTTCTTTATTTTGGCGACAAGGCCCTTGCCCAATTCCTTGCGGCTGCCGTGCATGGGGATGACGGATGATCTGTCTCCGAGGCGGACGATGAGATGGCCTCCCTTGCCGGGTTCGAAGGTGCATCCCTGTTTCGCGAGCCATCTTTTGAACTGTGCGCTTGTCATGGGTCCAATTATAGACAGATGTGTCTATGTGTCAAGACAGAAGTGTCTATTTTTTAGAGAGTGAGGCATGGATTTCGTGATTTACACCAATCTGTCCGGCCTGGCGTGGGCGATCATCGCGGCACTGGCCTTTACCATGCTGCTGCGCTGGTTCGACCGGCGCGCCGGCATCAGCTTCAAGAGGGATGTCTGGGATGTCATGGCGACGGACCCTCGGGCTCTGGCTGATTATCATGGCCGCCGCCTTCTGGCCGTGGCCATCGTCATCGCAGCCGCACTTCTCCACTAAATACGATTGGCAAATCCGGCAGGCCGCTCGGGAATACTGGATCACCGGTCCGGACTGGCGATGGCTGAAGGCGCAGCTCTATCAGGAGAGCCTGCTGGACCCGGATGCCGTGTCGCCGGTGGGTGCGGCCGGCCTGGGGCAGTTCATGCCGGCCACGTGGGAAGAGGTCACGCGGGCCATGGGCTGGGAAGGGGTGTCCCGGAGCGATGCCGGATACGCCATCGAGGCCGCGGCCTTCTACATGCGCCGCCTGCAGCGCGGCTGGTCGAGCCCCCGGCCCGCGATGGACCGGCACCGGCTGGCCCAGGCGAGTTACAACGCCGGGTTCGGCAATTTGCTGAAGGCTCAGAAACTATGTGGTGGCCCCGCCCTCTATATCGACATCGTGGCCTGCCTGCCCATGGTGACCGGCCGGCATAGCCAGGAGACGATCACCTATGTCATCAAAATCCAGAAATGGCGGGAGATGATGCCATGATTCCGGTACTCGGATATGTCGCTGGCGGCCTGGGCCTGACCTCGCTCGCGCTGGGCGGATATGCCATGGTGCTCGACGCCCGGCTCGATGCGGCCAATGCCCGGCTGAACCTGTGCCACAGCCAGCGCGCCCAGCTCCAGCAATCCTCCGACGACCTCGCCGCTGAACTGCGACGCCAGAACGCCGCTATGGACGCGATGGCCGCCAGGGCGGACGAATTGACGGCACGGGCCGAGAATGCTGCCGAGGAGGCGTCCACGGCCCGGGCGCGGGCGGAGAAGCGCATAGCGGAGATCATGGCCCAGGTCCCGCCCAAAACGGAGATGGAGCAATGTGCCGCCGCGCTCTCATTGTTGCGCCGCTGATCCTGCTGGCCGGATGCGGCCATCCCGAGCCCACGGTGATCTACAAGCCGGTCGAGGTGCAGGTGCCGGTGGCTGTGCCGTGTCCGGCACCGGACGTCTACCAGGTGCAGGGGCCGGACTTTGCGCCCCAAGAGTCCACCATCTTCGAGGCGGCGCAGTATGTGGCTGCCCGCATCGAGGCGCTGCGGGCGGAGATCACCGGCCTGCGGGCCGCCCTTGCCGCCTGCACGGAATAGCTGTCGCGCAGTCCCTTCTCCCGGCTTCGTCCGGGTTTCCTTTCTCAAAGGTGTTCCATGACCAAACCGACGATCGACGACATCAACGCCACGCTGGACAGCCTGCAAGGCCGGATGATGGCCGATTACCAGGCGCAACAGTCCCAATTCACCGAGCTGCAGCGGATGGTTGCGGCATTCATCGCGCCGGACACGGTGCCCGAAGACCCTTCGCCGCCGGATGAGGGTGGTGATTCGGGCACGCCCGATGCACCGTCCGATCCGCCGCCGCCCATCAAGACCGGCGATGAGGTCCAGGCGTTCCTGGCGGACCTTCAGCCGGGAGAGTGGGGACAATACGGGCAGACGCTGAGTGGGTTCCTGCCGCTGCGCTGGCGCAAGGAGCAGGGGCTGTTCGACGGCGAGAATGGCAGCAAGTCCATTATCGAGGAGTGGAACTCGGCGTTCGTATATGACGGCCGCATCTGGCACTATGGCGGCGGTCATCAGCACGGGGCGAACACGGCGTTCTATTGCCTTGACCTCTCCGACATGACATGGAGCCGCGTCGGAGAGGAGCTGCCCTATGATTCCACCGTCATGGTGGGCGGCGAGGCGTATCCGGTGCCGACCGGTGCCCCCGCTCCGACCCATACCTATGACGGGTTGGCCGTGGCGGCCGGCAAGGTGTTCCTGCGCGGCAATTACCGGATGCATTTCGGGGCGCTGTGGGGGATCGGGTCCGAGACATGGGTCTATGATATCGCCGATGATCGGTGGCGCGAGATCCGTCTCATGACGGGGTGGCACTGCTCGGCCTATGACCCCAAGCGCAATATCCTCTATGACGAATGCGGCTGGTATGACCCGGAGGCGGAGACCGTGCTGGGCCAGTACAAGCTGCCCCATGCCGGCAGCACCAATATCCATTATGCCCAGCTCCGCTATGACGCGGGGCGGGATGTCCTCTGGTACTGGCACCAGTACGGTGACTCCCAGTTCGACCTCTACAGGGTGGAGCGGGACGGCCAGGGGGGCGTCATCGGCACTACTCTTGTAAACCAGGAGCAGAAGTTTGATGGCAAAACTGGGATGGACGTCGGCCCGGACGGGCGCCTGTACTTCTGGCTGGATGATCTGAAGCTGCGCATCTACGATCCCGAGGCGGATGCCTGGGAGGTCCTGCCCGCGCCGAAGTTCGATAATGGCGTGAACGTCAATAGCGGCAAGAAGAGCTACGGCGCCGGAAATATTTTCGGCAAATGGAATTACATTGCCGACCTGGGGGTGTTCATCGGCCTGGACGGCTATCAGATGCAGCCCGTGTTCTACCGGCCCATGCCCGCCCCCGTGGGGGACACGCCGGACGAGCCCGAGACGCCAGAGGATCCTGAGGAGCCCGAGGCGCCCACCGATCCGGCGCCCGGCGGCCTCTACCCCAAGGAGGTGCGGTCCGGCGTGCTCTATTACAACGGGATCAACTCCGGCCTGCTCGACTATCAGCTGGTCAGCCCCTGGAGCAATGCGCCGGCCGATGATATCGGCATCCCCAAGAGCATGGGCGTGGCCGGCGAGCATTATTATCTGGGGGTGGTCACCGAGTACATCGCCCAGCATATCGCCGGCAACGCGGCGCTGTGGCAGACCGTCCAGGCCCAGGCCGACTTCGATTATCCGTGGAGCGGGGGCGGGGGCTATACACCGTCTCTGGCCCATCTGGCGCACTGGTACTGGTATCCCTATCTGGTCACCGGAGATACGAGATATCTCGACAAGCTGCGCGAACAGGTGGACTGGGGGCTCCATGAGAGCGCCGGCGACAATATGATGGATCACACCAACACGCGGGGCACGGCCTGGGGGCTGGTGTCGCTGGCGGAACTGGCGAGCGTCGATCCCGATTATGTGGACGAGATGGAGGCGACGCGGCAATACCTGCTCACCATGTCGCGCAAGCTGCCCGGTCTGGGCTATCTGGACCGGATGAAGGAGCCCAGCCAGAATTTCGGCAACCCCGCGATCTGGGAGATTCCGACGTGGCAGTCCGCCTTCCTGCTTGAGGCGCTGGCGCACACGGTGCTCCTCGGTTTCGACGCGTGGCGGCCGTTGCTGGAGAGCCAGCTCGGGTTCATCCGCACGCTCTTCGACCACAACCCCGACTGGACGGCGACCTACACCGACTTCGTGGTCTGGTCGCGGGACCAGGAGGTGACGCCGGACAATGTCTGGGAGGTCAACAGCGCGCCGGTCATCAACGCGTCCAGCCACATGCGGGCGCAGTACACCCGCGCCGGCATCGCCATGGCGGCGGTGGCGGGCGTGGCTGGGGCCATGGACTTCTGCCAGGAATACGGCGCATGGGTGGAGGGCTACGCCTGGCCGGAGCGGTGGGACTGGACGAAGAACAACGTCATCGTGCCCTGACCGTCCCTCCTTGAAGACCGACAGAGCCCCGGCTTCGGCCGGGGCTTTTTTTTGTGTCCCTGAACGGGAATCACATTCAGGCGGAAATCCGCCAATTCCAGGGAGGGGGTGTGTCGATGTAGCGGACCTCCGCTACCATAATCGATCACTTATCCAGCATCGGCCTCATCGGGTTCAGGGATGGTCCCGGCTTTCCGTTTCCGGCTGCTTTGGGTTTTCCGAATCCTCGGTCGGCCAGCGGTCCTCGGTCGGTAAGCGTTCTTCCCGTTTTACCGCCGGTTTTGGCCGTTCGCTGATCTCCGTCTGGCGCTCCAGCTCGTGTATGGCGTCGCGGAACTGGCGTTGGATATCGTCGCGCATGCGCAGGATCTGCCGGAGGGCCCGCCCTATGGTGCGGGCCACTTCCGGGAGCTGGCCTGGTCCGAAGACGATGAGGGCGACAGCGACGATGACCAGCAGCTCACTGCCGCTTATGCCGAACATGGTGCCTCCTCACTCCGCCGGTCCGGGTGGAGATGACGCGCCGGCCGGAACGGGTGTCTGGCGGCCGCGCCGCTTGCCGGCCCAGTCTCCCAAAAAGAGGAGAATGGGGGCGGCGATGAATATGGAGGACGAGGTGGCGATCACCACGCCGAACACCATGGGCACGGCGAAGCTCTCCACCGCCGATCCGCCCATCATCGCCATGGGCAGCATGGCCAGGAACGTGGTCATCGAGGTGTAGATACACCGGGCCAGTGTCTGGTTGATGCTCATGTCGATGATCTGGCGCAGCGGCATGGCCTTATAAAGCCGCATGTTTTCCCGCATACGGTCGTAGACCACCACCTTGTCGTTCACCGAATAGCCGATGATGGTGAGAAGGGCGGCGATGGCCGTCAGGTTGAAGTCCAGGCCGGTCAAGGCGAAGAAGCCGATGGTCTTGGTGGTGTCCAGCACCAGCGTGGCGATGGCGCCCATGGCGAAATACCATTCGAACCGCCACCAGATGTATATCAGCATGGCAAGGCTGGCCAGGGCGACGGCCAGAAGGCCGGAGGTCGCCAGCTCTCCGCTGACCTTCGGGCCGACCACCTCCGTACCCTCGATCCTGGCGCCGGAGTCCAGCTTGAGGACGGCGTTACTCACGGTCTCGGCCGCAGCGGTCTGCGCCTTTTCGCCGCCGGGCTGCCGTTCGACGCGGATGAGCACATCCCGGTCGTCGCCGAACTTCTGCAGGGCCACCTCGCCGAGGCCGAGACGGCCGAGCGTGCCGCGCAACTGCGCCAGGTCGGCGGGTTGGGACATCTGGGCGTTGATCTGGATGCCGCCCTTGAAGTCGATGCCGTAGCTCAATCCCGGTGAGATGAAGAGCGCAATGGAGGCCAGGGACAGCAGCATGGAAAGACCGATGCCGAAGAAACGGGCCTTCATGAAGGAAATGCGGGTGCCTTCCGGCACGAAGTGAATCAGCGGCTTGATATTGAGCGGCTTGCGGTGCCGGCGGCGCACGATCTCCGTCATGATGAGGCGTACGACGGCCACCGCGGTGAACATGGAAATGCCGATCCCCAGCGCCATGGTGACGGCGAAGCCCCTGACCGGGCCGGAGCCGAACATGAACAGGAGAGTCGTGGCGATGAGCGTCGTCACATTGGCGTCGATGATCGTGGAATAGGCGCGCTTGAAGCCGGCTTCCAGCGCCTTGATGGCGGATACGCCTTTCTTGGCCTCTTCCCTGATACGCTCGTTGATGAGGATGTTGGCATCCACCGCCATGCCGATGCCCAGGATGATGCCGGCGATGCCGGGCAGGGTCAGCGTGGCGCCAAGGAGGCTCAGCGCCCCCACCGTCAGAACGACGTTGAGGGCCAGCGCCAGATTGGCGATGAGCCCCCAGCCGCCATAGAGCGCCAGCATGAAGGCGATCACCAGGCCAAAGCCGGCGATGCCGGTATAGAGCCCCATGCGGATGGCGTCGTTGCCGAGGTCGGGGCCCACCGAGCGTTCCTCGATCACGGTCAGCGGGGCGGGCAGGGCGCCGGCGCGCAGCAGGGCCGAGAGCACCACCGTGTCCTGTACGCTGAAGCTGCCGCTGATCTGACCGGAGCCGCCGGTGATGGGCTCCCGGATCACCGGCGCACTCAGGACCTTGCCATCCAGCACGATGGCGAAAGGCCGCCCCACATTGGCCTCGGTAATATCGGCGAAGCGCTTCGCCCCCGAACTGTCGAACGAGAAGTTGACCACCGGCTGGTGGGTCTGGGGGTCGAAGCCGGCCTTGGCGTCGGTCAGCCGCTCGCCGCTCAGGGCCACCCGGTCGATCACCGGATAGGTGGCATTGCCGTCCGCCGCCGGCAGGAGGCTGACACCCGGCGGCAGGTGCCCGCCGGGACTGGCATCGGTGGACAGCAGGTGGAAGGTGAGCTGTGCCGTCGACCCCAGCAGCTCGCGCAGTCGCGTGGGGTCCTGCAGGCCGGGAAGCTGTACCAGGATGCGGTCGGCCCCCACCCGCTGGATGGTGGGCTCGGATACCCCCACCTGGTCCACACGGCGGCGCACGATCTCAAGACTCTGCTCCACGGCGGCGTTCATGCGGTCGCGCAGGCCGGCCTCGGTATAGGTGATACGGATACCGGAGGACCCGCCGGGCCGGATGTCGAGGGACTTCTCTCCGGTACCCATGGCCTGGCCCGCAATGGGCTGGGCCAGCGTCTTCAGTACGGGCAGTGCCGCGTCGCGGGCGGCCGTGTTGGGAAAGGCGATGTCCAGGCTGTCGTCCTGGATGCGCAAGGCGCCATGACGCAGCCGTTCCTCCCGCATGGTGGAGAGCGCGTCTTCCCGCACCGCCTCCAGCCGATTCTTGAGGAGGCCGTCGCGGTCCACCTCGAGCACGAGGTGCGAACCGCCCCTCAGATCCAGCCCCAGGGTGATCTGCTTGTGGGGAAGAATGCCCGGCCAGGACGAAAGCTGACCGGCAGTGAAGAGATTGGGCAGTGCGGCAAGCACGCCGAACAGGATGACGGCGGCATAGACCGCGACCTGCCATCGGGAATGGCGCATGATGGAATACTCCAGGAGCGGCAGCACCGGACCCGGCCATGAAGACCGCTGCACGGAGCGCCTGAACGTGTGACAAGGCATGGAAGGCCCGCCGGCGGCAGGCCGGTGTCACACGGTCAGTGGGGGCGCTCTTGGACGGTGGGAGTGCGAAGCGGATTGACGCTCCAGACGAGGAGACGCGGCGTACCGTGCCCGGCCCTCGGTCCCGATGCATTGAACAGGTATGTCCACCGGCAATGCACAGGGTCCGTCGCCGCCGGGCGTGAACGGCAGCTTGTTGCCATCCACCGCCACCAGCACACGCATCGCTTCGCGGATGCCGGGCAGGTCCCGCCGGGCATCCTGCGTGACCGGTGCTTCGGTCTCGCCGGCGGTCGGAGATGCGGAAGGCGCGGCAGGAGCCGACGCCGCACCCATATGCAGGAGCGCGGCGAATGCCAGGACCACCATAGCCCGGCTCCAGCGCTGGAAGGCGCTGATGCTGCCGGGGTTGTCCTGTATTCCTGTCTTGCGGGACACGGTGCCGCTCTCCTGATCTCGGGGGCACATCATGACGCCGAACATGGCGATCAACAAGTGAGGAATCAATGTTGCCGATGGTTCAGAACCGGCGAGGGCGACGGCCCGCACTTGAATGCATTTGCGAGTCCGGGGCGGTGGCGGCGGCTCGGATATTCCAGCAGGGTTGACCGGGCAATGCCCTGGAAATAGCCGGTTTCACCTTTCGGATTCTTTTTGATTGCAGTCGATATCAGTTCATGAATAGAATGCCGCCGCGGCGTTCCGACGCTGCTGGCAGGGGGTATGCAATTTCATATTTATGTGTTGGATATTCCCGTTTGTGCGCCTTTCATGGCGTTCTGGCCCGGTGTAAGCCGGTTGAGGATTCCGATGTCTGAGCAATCAGTCGATCAGAAACGTGGGGCGTCTTCCTGGTCTTCCAGGCTGACGAACGCTTTCGTTTTTGTGATGTTTGCTTTGTCCGTCCTGATCAGCGCTGACGGCGCTGCGATGGCGAATCCGTCGGCCAATGCCGGAATGGGCCTGATGCAGGATGCGATGGCGAAAGCCACCGACATCCAGACGCCATGGGCCCTGCCATCTGCCAATGACGGAGCCAATTTGTGGGATGCCCAGCGCAAGGAGCCTGGCGCCCCCGGCCCGGATCATGACAAGCAGGCTTTGACGCTTGTCGTGCCAGTGCTTCACATGGCCGAGGCTTCGCGCGTCTTCATTGTCCACGACGTGGGCAGGACCGCGCTGTGCCATTCTTTCGGTTCTCGGGCACCTCCGTTCCATCTCGTCTGAGGCACATCGCCTCGCTCACCGGCTTTTCGCTCAACTGACCAGTCGACGGGTGTGATTTCCGTTGGCCGGGGCGGCGGGTGCGGAATGTTCATCAACATCTTTCATCAACTTCAACGTGGTTAACGCCTGCGGCTGCGGCCTTGTGGGCAAATGGGATTAATCCGTCCGTAGGAAAGAGCATGATTACAAAGTCCCTCAAGATAATCGCAGTCACAAGTGCTGCTCTGGGCGCGTCTGGCTCAGGTTACGCGCTTGCGCAGACTGATAAGGTCAATGAAGCCGTGCAGATGCAGGCCCAGGTGGACCAGCAGGCTGCCGAGACCCAGAAGACCATCAACTCCCTCAAGGACCAGACCCTGGACTCGGCAGGCCGTTATGCCCAGGCCATGGCGGAGGCCGAGAGTTTCGAGCAGTACAACGAACGGCTCGGCGATCAGGTCAAGTCGCAGGAAGACGAACTGGCGTCGATCCAGAAGCAGCTTGACGATATCGGGACGACGAGCCGCGAGGTGGAGCCGCTCATGCAGAACATGCTCCAGTCCCTCGACCGGTTCGTTTCTCTCGACGTGCCGTTCCTGCTGGATGAGCGCCGTCAGCGCATACAGAAGCTCAAGGATCTGATGCAGCGCGCCGACGTCTCCATTTCCGAAAAATACCGGCTGATCCTGGAGGCCTATCAGATCGAGCTCGATTACGGCTCCAGTCTCGAGGCCTATCAGGGCAAGCTGGGTGACGGCCCTGATGCCCGAACCGTGCAGTTTGTCCGGCTGGGTCGGATTTCGCTGATGTACCAGACCCTGGATGGATCGGAGACGGGGTACTGGGACGCCAATCAGAAGAAATGGGTGCGCGACGACAGCTATGCCGGCGCTGTGGAGCAGGCGTTGAAGGTCGCCAATGGCCATGGAGCGCCCGAGTTATTGACCCTACCGGTCCCGACACCCCAGGAGGCATCACTGTGAAGACGTTTATCCACGCTGCAGCCGGAGTTCTGTTGGCAGCCCAACTCGCAATACCCGCTTTCGCCCAGGATGCGACCTCCACGGGCAACCAGCCGGATTCGCTGACAGGTCTTCTGGAGCATGTGCAGAGCGTGCGCCAGCAGGACACCGCGGCCTTCGAGAAGCGCCGCGCGGAATTCAATGCCGCGTCGCCGGAGGAACAGGCGGCCATGCTGAAGCAGGCCCAGGCCCGGCGCGACCAGCTGAGCGCCGCCTCGGACAAATTGTCCGACACCTATTCGGCCAACGAAGTCAAAATGAACGACATGCGCAAGCAGCTTGAGGAGAAAGCCCAAAAGCTCGGATTGTCGGGCGTCTTCGGCCTGGCCAAGCAGGTTGCGACGGATCTCTCGTCCACTCTGGACCAGTCTCTCATCACCACGCAGTTTGCGCCTGCGCCGGGCGAGGTTGGCAGGTCCCAGTTCCTGAGCGATCTCGGCGCCAAGCGGACCGTGCCGACCTCCGACGATCTCGAGCGGCTGTGGTTCGAGATTCACCGCGAGATGACGGCCCAGGGGCAAGTGGCACGCTACAAGGCCAAGGTGGTCGGCTCGGATGGTGAAGCCAAGGATGCCGACGTGATCCGTATCGGGCCGTTCACCGCGTCTTCCAACGGACAATTCCTGAGCTACCTGCCGTCCTTGCACCAGCTCACGGTTCTGCCCCGTCAGCTGCCCGACGAATTCATGAGCGTTCTCCACAGCTTTGAAAAGGCGGACAGCGGCTATGCCCGCGCGGTCGTCGACCAGTCGCGCGGGGTCCTCATGGGCCTCTATATCGAGCGGCCGACCTGGCTGGAGCGCATCGAGCTCGGCGAAGCGGTCGGCTACGTCATCATCGCGGTCGGTCTCGCGGCTGCCGCGGCGTTCATCTTCCAGCTTGTCAGGCTGATCCTCATCCGCCTGGCGGTGGCGCGGCAGTTCAAGAACCTCGATACGCCAAGGGCCGACAACCCGCTCGGGCGCGTTCTTCTGGCGTTCCGGGGCAGCCCCGACCGCATCGAGGAGGATGCCGACGTGGCGGAGCTGCGTATATCCGAAGCCGTATCGCGCGAAGTGCCCCGGCTGGAAGCCTTCCAGGCCTTCCTGCGGCTGGCCGTCGCGGCCGGTCCGCTGCTCGGCCTGATCGGTACCGTCGTGGGCATGATCATGACGTTCCAGAGCATCACGGAAACCGGGTCGAGCGATCCGACGCTCATGGCGACCGGCATCGGCCAGGCCATGATCGCAACCGTGCTCGGCCTGGGTATCGCCATCCCGCTGCTGTTCGCCAATGCGCTCCTGAACTCGCTGTCTCGCGGCGTCGTCCAGATTCTCGACGAGCAGAGCGCCGGGATGCTGGCGGAGAGCATCGAAAGGCAGCGCCATGCTTGATCAGATTCCCGTCATCAGCGGCATTGTCGGTCTCGTCAACGACGGCGGGCCGTTCGTCGGGTGGATATTCGCCGCGGGCCTGCTCATGTGGGCGCTGATCTTCGAACGCTACTGGTACTTCTCGGCCGTCCTGCCAAAGCAGGTGGCGTCCGTCCAGAAGCAGTGGGAGGCGCGCTCCGACCACACCTCCTGGTGTGCGCGGCAGATCCGCCAGGCGCTGATCTCACGGCTCAACGGGTCGATGACCGCGGGCTTTCCGGTGCTCCAGGTGCTCGTGCCGATGGCGCCGTTGCTCGGCCTCATCGGCACCGTGACGGGCATGCTGGAAGTGTTCGACGCGATGGCGCTGCGCGGCAATGCCGACGCGCGGAGCATGGCGAGCGGTGTCTCCGCCGCCATGATCTGCACCATGTCGGGTCTCGCCGTCAGCATCACCGGGCTCTACCCCGTTCACTATTTCCGCACGCGCGCCGCCCGGGAAACCGAGCTGCTGGCGGACAAGCTGAGTCTTTAGAAATGCGTCTTCGTCGCCACAGGCAATCAGAGGAAACATCACACGGCATTGACCTCGCGCCGATGCTGGATTTCGTCACCAACCTGCTGATTTTCTTCATCATCACGGCGGTGTTCGTGAAGGAGTCCGGGGTTGAGGTCAATCGCCCGACCGGAGCCGAACAGCAACAGCAGGATACCGAGTCCAAGTCCATCACCATCCAGATTCTCGATAACGGGGAGGTCTGGATCGACAACCGCGAGGTCGATGTGCGGGCCGTGCGCGCCAACGTGGAGCGTGTCAGCGCGGTCGATCCGCAGCGGGGGGTTCTGGTCATCGCGACCGAGCATGCTCCGACGGGAACCCTCGTCGAGGTGGTGGACCAGGTTCATCTCGGTGGCATCTACAACATCACCTTCTCGACTCAGTAAAGGCGTGAAGGTGCTGCGAAAGTTGAGCTTATGCAGGCAAAACGACATACACAGGACAATGAAGATCACGGCATCGACCTTGCGCCGATGCTCGATTTCACGATCAATCTGCTGATCTTCTTCATCATCACGACGTCGTTCATCAAGGAAGCGGGTGTCGAAGTCGTTAAGCCCGATGCCCAGACGGCGGAACATCGCGATTCCGGCAATCTGCTGATCGGTATCACCGAAAACGGCGATATATGGATGGACCGCAAGAAGATCGAACTTCGGAACTTGCAGCCCCTCATCGAGCGCCTTCACATCGAACGGCCGGACGACACGGTGGTGATCGTCGCGGACAAGAAGTCCCAGGCGGGAGTCGTCGCGAAAGTCATGGATCAGGTGCGTGCCGGTGGTATCTCGGATATCTCGATTGCCGCCGATCCGGGCAGCGCAAGCTGATAAAGGCGGGAATGGATCATGTTACTCAGACTCTCACTTACCGCTTTTCTCGGCGCCGCGTTCAATATCGCGATGTTCTGGCTGCTGGCGCATTTGATCAGCCAGCCGATCGATGTGAGCAAGGTCGTCGAAGCGACGCATATCCAGTTCACCCGGCAGCGCCAGGACACGCAGGTGGAAGCCAAGCGCCAGGAGCGCGTGGAGCGCGAGGTGCCGCCTGCCGCGCCCACCGTGCCGCAGATGTCCTTCAACACCGGTGGAAATGTCCAGCCCAACCTGGTGCCGTCCGGCCCCACCGTCCAGATGTCGAAGCTGCAGCTGAGCGCCGGCACGGATACCGACGTGGTGCCGCTCGTCCGCATCCCGCCGGAATATCCGCGGCGGGCCCTGAGCCAGGGCATCGAAGGCTGGGTCATCGTTGAATTCACCATCAGCGAAACCGGCGCGGTCATGGATGCCAAGGTGGTCGACGCCCAGCCGAAGAAGATATTCGACGACGCCGCGCTGAAGGCCATCGCCCGCTGGCGCTACAACCCCAAGGTGGAGAATGGCGTCGCGGTCAAACGGATCGGGGTTCAGACCCTGTTGCGCTTCACACTCTCGCAGGACGGAGACTAATGGCACTGAGAACCAGACATGCGGCGCTTTTGGGAACGGTTGGAGTGCTGGCCTTCCTGGCCATGGGCGCGCCGGTATCCCATGCCGCAGACGCACCGCCGCCGTCGATCGACATGGCGACGGGCAAGACCATGAACGAGGCCATCGAATTTCTCAACATGGAGGATTACGCCAGCGCAGAGGCCACGCTTGCCAAGCTGAAGATGGACAAGCTCAGCCCCTATGAGCACAGCCGCGTGGAGCAGATCCTCTTTCAGATCGCCTATCAGCAGGACAAGTATGAGGAGGCGCGCCAGCACCTCATGAATTCGATCCAGGCCGGCGGACTCAACGAGCAGGAGGTCTCGCAGAACCACTATTACATAGCGCAGATCTACATGCAGGAGGAGCAGTGGGCCAAGGGCGCCCAGGCGCTGGAAGACTGGTTCAAGACGGCGCCGGACCCCAATTCCGCGGCCTATTACATGCTGGCCATCGCCTATTACCAGCAGAATGAGGTCAAGAAGGCCATCGTGCCCGCCAGGAAGGCGGTCGAGCTAACGGACCAGCCGCAGGCGTCGTGGATCGAGCTGCTGGTGTTCCTCTATATCGATCAGGAGGATTACAAGTCCGCCGTGCCGCTTCTCGAGCGTCTCACCGCGATGGAGCCGAAGAAGAAGACCAACTGGGTTCAGCTCTCGTCCGTCTACCAGCAGCTCGAGAATTATCCCCAGGCGCTCGCCACCATGGAGCTTGCCTATGAGGCGGGCCTTCTGGACCAGGATTCGGATTATCGCCGGCTGGCCGACATGCTGGCCTTCAACGAGGTGCCTTATCGCTGCGCCCAGGTTCTCGAGACGGGCATGCAGGCCAAGGTGATCAAGGCCGATATGGAGGCCTATCACAAGCTCGCCGACTGCTGGACCGCGGCGCGCGAATTCGACAAGGCCCTCGGTCCGCTCGAACAGGCGGCGGCGCTGTCCAAGAACGGCGACCTCTATGTCCGGCTCGCCGAGGTCAACATGCAGCGGGAAGACTGGAAGAGCGTCTCCGCCGCTCTCCAGAAGGGCCTGGACAAGGGCGGCCTGAACGATATCGGCTATGCGCAGCTCCTGATGGGGATCGCCCTCTATAACGCAGAGAAACCCAAGGACGCGCGCACCTGGTTCGAACGGGCACAGAAGTCGGACAAGCATCGCAAGATCGCGTCTGCCTATATCCAGCGGATCAAGAGCGAAGCGAGCCAGGGGACGGGCAGTTGATCATGAGTAAAGCTTTGAAAGCGTTTTCGAACAGTGGGGCCCGGCGACGCAGGTATTGTCATCACCTGGGCGGCGTCATCGCCCTGACCTGCGTGCTCGCGGGATGGGGCGGCTCCGCCGCGGCCCAGATGGAAGACAAGGCCAGCCAGTATGCGCACCTCATGGAAGAGGGCGACACCATCGAGCGGTACACCGCCGAGCGGCAGAAGCAGTTGCAGTCGATGCAGGACGAAATGGCATCGCT
>Ga0164243_10000869_pt1 | contig 52858 bp, 37 predicted proteins | sample OricompcompostOP_FD_108781 | JGI IMG/M metagenome (GOLD analysis project Ga0164243, IMG submission 108781) | Organic Plus compost microbial communities from Emeryville, California, USA - Original compost - Organic plus compost (OP) | ecosystem: Engineered > Solid waste > Mixed feedstock >... | reverse complement strand
GGGAACCGGCTCATGCTCAACCATTCTATAGCTCCTGATGACACCGGCACCCTGAGCTGATCGTGCTCGAATGCCTTGTTAGTCTTGAGACAGCCGATCACGTTCGCGAGCCGGAATAAGGGTGGTAGCCCACCACAGCAACTCGGTCATCATGCCATTGAAAGACCGGTTGAGAAATGCTCCACCTGGCGAAGTAGAGGCATCAGAGACGTTGGGAACCCAGTTGGGGACCAGAGAGACGCCTACTTGCTCGCGGATAGGGACCATTTTGAGCTCAATGAGGACCTGGCGCAACTGCTCTGCGGCTCGATACCCTGCGGCGAAGCCACCATAGCTGACAATAGCAGCAGGCTTATGTGCCCACTGAGAATATAGATGGTCAATGGCGTTCTTGAGAACTGCCGAATAGCCATGATTGTACTCGGGGGTCACAAAGATAAAGCCATCGGCCTGCTCAACCTGTACTGCCCACTGCTCAGCTTCAGGCGCGATATGTCCGTGCACTGGCGAGGCAGGGGAATCAAAGAAAGGAAGGGAGACATCACGCAGATCAACAAACTCAAAAGTTGCATCGGTGCGCAATGTGAGGCGATCCATAAGCCAGTTTGCCACGGCTTCACCTCTGCGACCCTGCCGTGTACTCCCAAAAATCACCAAGATATGGGGTTTCGTACTCAAATTTTCTCTCCTTTTGTTGGTAGAATGAGCGAGCAGAGTTATAACTCTCTATTTGTGCTATACTCACTATAAGAGAGTAAAAGCTTTGAGACAAGAACGCACTTTTGTGTGCATAACTTACCAGAAGGTGAGTGTCATGAAAACGGGAGAATTGCTCAGGAAGATTGCTGGATCTGACGTATGGAGTATGCGCTGCCCATCCCGGCGCTTGCTCGATCTGATTGCCGACAAGTGGACTATGCTGGTGATTGTGGCCCTGGCGGACGGGCCCAGGCACTACAGCCAGCTGAAGCGTGATGTGAGTGGGATTTCGCACAAGATGCTCAGTCAAACGTTGCAGCGGTTAGAAAAACAATGCTTTGTCACACGGACGGTCTACCCGACTGTTCCTCCGCGTGTCGAGTATGCACTTACGGCACTGGCTCAAACACTGCTTCCAACGCTATGTGAGCTTATCGAGTGGGCCCAGACTCATGCTGCCGAGTTCCCTATGCTTGAGGAAGAGGCCAAGTGAGCGGGTAGAGGGCTGCTATCCATTTGAGGTTGTGGGGCTCTATGTTTCATATCCGCAGATGGCAGGTATCCAGGCTGCTTGCCTGCGCCATTGGATGGAATGTTTCTTCTGGTGGTGTTCTCCTTGCATAGGGTAAGCGACATCTTCCCTCAATAGAGACATGCGGCATGTCACCCCAAAAAGGACAGTTTTGTGAACCTGCTTTACCACAAGGATCTCTAAGGATATTTCCTTGCTTTTACACAAAACAGCTTGCTTGAATCTGCACTAAGTGGTAGAATTGCGAATCTCATAGGGAATCACTCCTATGGGGATTTTTGTTCATACAGAGAACATTTTCGCAGTAGTCTGGAAATTACTCCTAAATTGGGTATAACTCATATACTGAGGTAATATAGTAGATATAGAGATAATGATGATCGGGATACCTGATTACCGGGTTGTATCTCGTTATCTTTATCTCAAGCGCTTGTGTGGTTAGCCAATCATTTTAGCCTTTTTGGACAAGATTGCTCCAAAGGACATGAATGCTTGCTGGATTTGATTTTGCGCAGCAGAGCCAAATCCAGCGTTGCCCGGAGTGCTTAATCAAGCTGCTCGTGCAAGAATTCAATAGTCCGCTCCCAAGCCACATGAGCAGCCTGGGCGTCATACTCCGGGCGATTCTCCTCGAAGAACCAGTGTGTCGTTCCAGGATACGTATAACTGGTGAGCGGCCTGCCCGCAGCCTTGATCTCCTGCTCCATCTCCGCAAACGCCTCAGGCGGATCGAAAGGGTCATTTTCCGCGAAGTGGCAGAGGTACGCAGCCCGGGCACGGCTATATTCTAGTCCAGGGTAGGCGCAATAAAAGGTCACAACTGCGGCGATCTTTTCGGCCTCCTTGATAGATAGGTCGAGCGCGTAGGCACCTCCCAGCGAGAAGCCGACGACGGCGAGCTTGTCCTGCTCCCGCCCACCTGCTGGAGATGTCGCAACGTGTTGGAGCAGAACCTGTACTGCTCCCGCAATGTCGTCGCGCACCCGCTCCTTCTCTTGATTTAGCGCATTGACCAATGCCTCGGCTTCCTCGATTGCTGTGGTCGTCTTGCCGTGATAAAGGTCGGGGGCAAGCGCAACGAAGCCAGCCTGCGCGAGCCGATCGCAGATCTGTCGAAACGGCTGTGTCAGCCCCCACCAGGCATGCAAGACTAAGACCCCTGCTCCGCTGCTATGTTCAGGCTCGGCCAGATAGGCGTTGATCGTTCTTCCCTCACTTTGAAATGCTCTCATACTGTCTCCTGTACTCATCTTAAAAAGCTCGTTTCATAGTTCTAAGTCTACCAGAAAAACAGGTTAAAAAACGCCCGCATTGCTCGCACTTTGTTGGAGCAAAGTCCGGCAAGTATTGCACGTCTTCTCTTGAGATGGGTTGAACAGGCTCGCGGCTCATATCCTGGTCCAAATGCATTCTAGCAGTGCCCACAAATGCTGTTGGCAACTTGCTGTGTAATGTGGTTCTTGCTCCCCTGTCGCCACTTCAAACGCTAAGGAGGGAAGCGTGCTGACAAACAACTCGTAGACCATTCCGTCGCGCTCTGTGCCAACGGCGGGAGAAGAGCCTGTGGCTGTATGGGTAGCGATGACCGGGTGCACGTTTGGGACCAGCAGGAGTCAAAGGAACAGACGCGCAATCGTAGAGCGCTCGTGAACGTGAAGCACCCCAGAGAAGGAGTGCATGAGGATGGAACGACGAGATCACGGATTGGAATCGCTGGGGGCGCTGGTGGCGCGCTTAACATGGCAGACCCGGCCGCCGAAGGTGAGGGTGCTCTCGCTTGTGCAGGGGGCCGCAGAGGAGCGCTGTGCGCAGTGCCGAGGTACAGGCAAGCGACCTTTGAGCGCTTTGATGCGAGTGTGCCGGGAGCGGCAGAGGCCTATACAGCGGCGCTCGCCTATGCCGAACAGCCAGGGGGATGGCTAGTCCTGCTGGGGTCCAATGGCTGTGGCAAGACGCATCTGGCGGTGGCGATTGCGCATGAGCGGCTGGCGGCCGGGGAACGAGAGGTGTTTCTGACGGTGCCGGATCATTTGCGCCCAATGCGCCGACAACCTATGATGAGCTGTTTGCGCGCGTCCGGGAGGTGGAGCTGCTGGTGCTCGATGATCTGGGGGGCGGAGCAGCGGACGCCCTGAGCCAATGAGAAGCTCTTTCAGGTGCTCAATCACCGCTACAACGCGATGCTGCCGACGGTGATCACCTCGAATCGGATGGCGCTGGAGGGGAGAGACCATCGGATTGTCTCGCGTTTGCATGATCGGGAGCTGGTGAGACAGATCCTCATGGATGAGGCGCAGGAGTATCGGGTGTGCCAGAGTGGAAAGCAGGCGTTGGGAGAGCGGGAGCACTCGACAGGCTAGCTGCTGCGCCAGGCTGGAGGGGGCCAAAACGCAAAAAGCGGGGAAGCAAAGACGTGTTGTGGATCGGTGAAAGAGCGAAAACCGGAACAAAGACAGGATGGCTTCTGGAGGGGGAGGTCTCCCCAGAACCGAAGTATTCAGAGAGAGGAACGCGAGCCTCTTGATTCAGAACAGAAGGAGTTGTGTTGTGCCATCCTGTCTTTTTCTGTGATCTGCTCTCATCTGGCGAAGATGTGCACATAGTATGGAGCACGCCATTTCAGTATTTCTTCTGTAACATTCAATACATTTTAAATATCTTTATGACATTTCTAATTGATTTTATAGGAGAAATATCCTATATCTCTCTATTGTGCTTCAAAATGCCGTCGTAAGGGTAGCAGAGAGAGATGGAAGAAGGAGCAAGCGAGGAAGGGTTTAGAAACTCTGCAAGAAGAAGAATAGGAGAAAAGCATGATTCATTCTAATTCATTAGAATATCAAGCTGCCTTCGAGAAGGCATGGGGTTGGCTGAAAAAGAAACAGGAAGGGGTGGCGTGTGTCGATGACGGTGCTCTTGCCCAGTTAGCGCATGATGCCGCGGTTCGCTTGCTTCTTCATAAGGGAGGGAGAACTCCGACAAACCAGATACAGAATGTGACTGGCTACCTGTACAAAATTGTGGAACATCTCCGGGCTGATTTTTGTAAGGAGCAGCTCAGAGAGAGAAATCAAACGAGAAATGAGTTTGAGGCACGCACACGATGCCACTGTTCAGGAGACCTATGAAGTGCTTCATCAATGCCTGGAAGCGCTACCCGAAATGCAGCGGGCGGTTATCATGATGCGCTTCTTCGATGGGTATACGGATGAGGAAATTGCCCAGGCGCTCTGTTTATCACCTCATTCGGTACGAGCCTATCGAAGTGCGGCGTTAAGATCAGCATTGCAGTAGTAGCATATTTTCGATAAATAAAGGGAATTTATGTATGGAGATTATTAAGAGTTTTAAGTTCATATTTGGGTGAATGAGTTGTGCGTGGCGAATACGAATTGCTGCAGCTTTCTTCTCGACCTTCATCGCTCCTGGTATCCTGTTTATCTGCTATTGGTATTCTATGCGGGATACAGCGAAGGACCGAGGTCGGACAGTTTTTCCGTTATGAGGACATCCAACTTAAGAGATGTCCTCACGCTTTAAAGAAGTGCTCTCCCATTCTCTGGAGAGGGTGAACAATGTTTGACCTTGCTTATGTCACCTGAATCGTAGCAATATCGAGATAGCGCTGAGCCTGCTGACCCAGATCTTTCCACTGTAGAATTGCCTGGCGTACTTCGGCATCAATCAACCGCCAGTTTTCCTCATCGAGATTCTCTTCCAGATGTGCTTGCAACACGGCGATATCCTGCTGTAAAGCGGTCCAGAGGCCACGTAGTTTCTGAATGGCGGGAACAGCAACGGCCACATCCACGCTAACAGATGACATTAAAAGCTCTGTTTTATGAGTCGCAAGGTTTGCAATAGCCTTTGCACGCTCGATGTTGGCCGCATTATAATAGGCCTGCATCAGCCGCATCATTTCCTGCATATACCGTTGCCCCTCACTGGCACGTTGCGTATCAGTGGGTGTAGCGAGCACGCCTAATGGCTCAACCCATTGATAGTGTGCTTGTTGTGATGCGTGTGTAACCTCTTGCTGATAGGTCGCATTAAAGGCGACTACCCGGGTTTGAAGCGTCTTTCCCTCTTCTACCAGGGAGTTCATCCCGCTGGAAGGTCGGATAAAGTTGCTATATTCCCGTTGTCGTGTCTCCAGAAGCTCTTGAGACTCCTCAAAGCTGCGGGTCAGCAGAGTGGTTTGCTGTTCCACCTCAGCGGCGTGAAGCGCAAAGGGTTGGATCTCATCATACATCATCTGAAGCAGCAGTTGTAGTTGCTCAAAAGGTGGTCTACGTTGTGCCGCATCGGGAGCGTTGATCGCCTGCTGTGCGAGCTGATCCATTTCCTCGTAGCGCTGCTCAATGCGTGTGCTGTAAACGACCACATCGCGTGCCAGGTGGAGATATTCTGGAAAGGTTTGGGTCAGGAACGTCTCGCTGTTTCTCGCGATACCACCAAAGACATAGGCGAAGGGGCCTCCATATGGAAGGAGAAACGGGCCATAGGTTGAATAGTTTTCGATGGGATTCATGACTTCTTCCGGGGTGAGCTCAAATGTCAAGGCGATAAGCTCGACGAACGAACGGGGAAGATATCGACCCGTTTCTAGAGCTGCCTGTAAGGCCAGCATCTCCTCTTTTTCGAGGGGAAAATGCTGCTCTGCTTTTTCTTCTTGGGCAAGAGCAGGAGCAAACCAGGGTCTCTGTGCACGTTGTATCATTCCTGTCACCTTTTCCTGATGATTTATGTAAACATGTGTCCTGGCAAAAAGAGCAACTTTGCCTGAGTTGAAAGCGGACCCAAACGCATCGCTTTGTGTAAAGGACATGGAGTGGAACATCCTCCTGTTTTCCGCCTTTTCCCTCATACACTCCTGATTCAAGATCAGGAATGGCGTTATCAATATCTGCTGCCAGACAAGGCAGGACAAGCAAGAATTCACAGGAATTCTTGCTGTATCCAGCGAGAAGATGTTTCTGTAGGCCTCTTCTCGCTGTGCCTATTGTTTTAGGTCTGTGCAGCAGTGGGATTAGTAATCACAGCCTCCACTTGCCAGAGGAGCTTAAGGGACTGCAAGGTAGAGAGATCCACGATGCCTTCTGTATCATCGAGGCGCAGCGTCCATTGGGTGAAAGATGTTGGACGGGCATAATGGCTCTTATACTCTTCCGCAACCTCACCATCAACGAAGATGGCATGCTCTACCCCAAGCACATCATCGACAATGGTCTTATTTGCGCCTGAATGCCATTCCTCATAAACGAACCTGCGGATCGAGGGACGTGCGACAAACTGATAGGCCTCATGCTGCCAGCGATCGGTATGAATACCGGAGCTCTCTAAACTCAAAGAGATACGCCTTCCTTTGGGGACTGGGACCCCCTGTAAGACACAGCGCCAGCGTTTGACTCGTACTCGGTCCAGACCCCGAAAGCTGAAATCGTGCAGCGGAACGTTGATCGTCACCTCTTTATGCTGCTTGAATGTCTCCACAACGCCATCATAGTTGCTATGCTCAGCCTCTATCTCCTCAATAAGTTGTCGGGGATCAGCTGCCTGAGGCGGTGGATTCAGTTCTTCTAGAATTCTGTTGAGCCTCACCACGACATCAGCAAGAGCTTGTTCCAGTTCCAGGGCACTCGCTGTGATGGGAGGGACCTCCAATCGGTCAATGATCGTCTCATATTGATAGGCCCAGATCAGATTCTGCAATGCCAGGAAAAGCCAGCATTTCTGATTGAGTTGCTGCTGGAAGAGCAATTGCAGCAGAGCAGTATGAAGCTCCTCGCGTTCTTCCAATTCATTGAGGTAATCTTCCAGTGGTTGTTGCTGACTCTGGCTGATTTGTGCCTGAACCAGCAGTTGCCAGAGCTCTTGAGCCGCCTTTACGACAGCCGCTTGACTGGCGAGAAACGCTTTGCCATAGATGCCCAGTTTCGTGGACTCCAATTTGTAGGCCATCGCCCCACCAATATTTTTATCGAGTGCTTGCTGAAGGTAGATATCGGTTGCGGCAAGAAAAACATCCCATTCGGCCTGGCCGGAAATGTGATCCAGATTCGGGAGCGAAAAGTCAGGGAATTCGATGATAGCATCTGGATCGGTTGAGGTCAGAGTCAGGAGGCTTTTCATCAGATTCTCGAGTTCCTGCACCAGCCCTTCCAGATGTTGCATGCTCTCAAGTACTCGTGCCATTTCTTTATAGATAGCATTGGTCTCCCCGACGAGTTCAAGCATGGCTTTGAGAGCATCAAGGCCGCTAGCAATCGCCTCGGCAGCGCTACCGCCGCCAGTAGCAGCAGCCGTTCCCACACTGATCGCAAAATCTCCAATAGCCAGGAACATCCGACGCATCGCGTTCCACTTTTGTTCGGCTTGCCACTCTTCCAGACCACGTTCGAACTCGATCTTAGCAAGTTTTGTCTGATATTGTTGATCTTCGCACTTCTGTTTGGCCTGCTCAGCTTGCTCCTGTGCCTGGCTTAAGAGATTCTGGGCCTGAGTGATGAGCTGGTGGTGCGCATCGATTGTTGCGTTATTCTGCTGGATCATCAGGCGAACGGCGGCCTGTCGGTCTGCAAGGTCCGAATTGATATCCTGGAAACGGGCATACTCCTGTTCATAGGATTTCACTGTGCCAAAGAGTGCCGTGGCCTCCTGCTGATAGGTTTCGAGTGAAAGCGGAGGCACAAAGACCGCCGTGCTGGGAAGCAAGAGTAGGCGTGCGAGGAGCGTTTCGGCCTGACGATAGAGATCCTTGCCATCGCTGATGTCTTTGGTGAGAAAGAGAATCCAGTCAAGCAGATCATGAGTTTCCTGTACATGCCCGGTAAAGAGTGCTGCGGCAAGCTGGAATTGGGTGGTGAGCAGATTCCGGGTAGGACGGAGCCAGCGGACCATCTCGTTATTGAGCCGGTTGATGGGGTCATGACCAATGGTTCCGGTTTCGGTGTAGACTTCCACGCCGACGCTCTGCACAGGGATGTGATCCAGGGTCCACGCGATCGTTGAGGGGTTAGCTTCATGCGAGAAATGGAGGGTTCCTTCAACCTTCTGGGCATAGAGGAAGAAGCCGGCGCTGCGCTCATCAAGCACAATGATGCTTTCCTCTTTGACTTCGAGCATGCGGGCAACAATAAGCACCGTACGGGTATTCACTGGAAGAGACGCTGATGCGGGCTGAATACGGACGATATCTGCATAGATCTCGACCCGTTTCATATCTGGATGAGTAGTAAAAGCACTGTTTTGTGATAGGTGGTCAGGGACATCAAGGCCCCCATAAAAGCGCCTATCATGATCAGCTCGAAGAGAAATTAGGTTGAGGCTTCTTGTAGACGTTGAGCTTCGCTGGCAAGCTGAGGGTTTTGATGGACTGCCAGATAGAGATCAAGCGGGTGATCGTAGTGATATCGTGCCTGTTGGGAGGTCTGAGCCCGCTCTTTTTCATAGGCACTGTTGAGTGCAAGGGCTTGTGCTTGTAGTTGCCTGACCCGCTCACTCTCCTCATCAGCGTTTCCTGCACGAGGGAACTGTGAGCGATGCGCCTGGAATGCAGATTCAAGTTGCTGTTTTAAGCGCTGGCAATTCTGGCGGAACGTCTCTATCTCCTGGGTGAGGTCGTTGACCCGTGTAAGAAAGGGTTGAACCTCAGTATACATAGTCTGGACAAGTTCCTTGAGCTGGCTCTGGACGGTGTTGCGTTGAGTGGCTTCTGTGGCTAGGCGCAGTTGCATGGCTAACTGTGATTGGGAAGTTGCGTGGAAGCTGGCATGCACTTGATGACGAACTGACAGAGATTGTTCGCCAGATCGATGAGCATTTTCAGGAATTGATCGCACGGCTCATTGCAGCAAATGTCGAGTATATGATTGAGAGCTGGGCTTCCGTAGCGCGAAGAGCAGATGAATACCGTCAGATTGCCTATATCGATTTAATTCCTGAGCAAGAAGTAGACATGACTCTGTACATTTTACGGCATATTGCATGGTGAATAGAGACTTCTCACTGCCTGAGAAGTCTCCCGGACTCGTGTGAGAGCGTTTTTGCAAGTTGCTGAAGAGCATGCTGAGAACGTCATCCGGAGGAGAGAGGCATACGGCGGCTCTCCTGGGGCTCTTTAAGCAATACTGGGTCCCGCGCTCCAGGAGAATTGCATTGCCTCTAATGGTACGAGCTCAATGTGCGCGACCTTACAGTACCGTTCGGCTTTTTCTTCAACCTGTTTCCAGGCTGCAATCAGGATCTCGATGTCCTTGCTGCATATATGATTACAAAGCGTCTCGGGCTCCTGTTCCAGCGTTGTATGCAGCTCAGAGATGAGGTCATTGAGAGTTTGCCAGTACGTACGCAACCGGTTCATAGTTGTGATTGCTTCAAGAATGTCTGTTCGGAACATCCGTAGGCACAACGCGGCCTGCTCCAGACAGTGAAGCAAGCGCTCGGCCTGGCGTTCCTGCTGCGAGGCTGATGCTATCTTTTGCTGATTGGTTTGTATGCTGTCACGCCATTGTAAAGCGTGTTCACCTGCGCACATGATGCTCAAAGGAACCGAGATTTTGAGCAATGGAAGCCAGACATACGCTTCGGCTTGCTGGAACGTCCTGGCATGGCTTCGCACATAGTTTCTGTGAGCCTGAACCAGCTCTCTCGTTAGCTTCTCAAGCTCCTCATAGACGTCTGCAAGGTGCCCTATCTCCGGGCGGTAGCGGAGAAGATACTTCCCATAGAGAGGCACAAAGACAAATTCGTCCTGCTCAATCACACTGAGGAAGCGGGTGTATTGCGTACAAAGTGTGCTGATTCGTTCTATATACTGAGGCACATTCTCGCTCAAGCTTCTGAGTAGCCTCTGAAGCCTCTGGAGCGGTTTGTGCTGTTTGTCCTCTGCTGAAGCGTATTGGTACGCTTCAATGATAGTGCCCAGTTCTGTATAAAACATGGTCGCTTTATGAGCATAGGTGATGACGTCCGTTGCGAGAGTGCTTCCGGTTGGAAAGAGAGAGGTGAGGAATTCAGCGCAATGCTGCTTGAAAGTGCTAAAGATGGTGAGCAGATCACTGAATGTTTCTGCATCGTGTTCCTGAATGCCCGTGCACCTCTCAAGCTCTTGTGGGGTAGTGGGAAGGCGCAGACCAGCATCGGCAGCGCACTGAAGCAGGTAGCATTCTGCTCGCTGGAGCACAAACGGGTCATCTTTGTGTTCCATGCCAGCAATAGTAGGCCCGAGATCGAAGAAGCTCCTGAGAGTCATGGTGATCTTTCCTTTCAGATGTTTTATAGCAGAACTGGTGACTTATTTGCATATTGGAACATACAAAGTACAGTGTACTGAACAGCTAAAATGAGTAATCTCTATTGATGGATGCGGAGAGTCATATTCACATGTTTTATATTTTTCTGATGTAATGAAGTAAAAATGACAAAAAGATATTTTTATGGTAGTATCGCCATTCTTCTAGAGTATGAAGCAAGAGAGTCTATTATCTTCAGGTATGGGTTCCAACGCAAAGGCTTCGCGATGTGATTGAGGCAACTCCCGGTTAGACACACCCTCGACTATATAGATGACCAAACGAATCACTATTGGAGTAGCATATGATGCAGCTAGAGGTTTATTTCTCCTTTTTTCTCAAAGATGTTAACCATTGAAGTTTTTCCCGGGTAAGTTGTTCTTTTGAGGTGTCGTAGTGCATATTCCTGATAGCATCGTCATAAGCGGCCAGGATCTCCTGTGGAGAATGGGCGACGCTCTTAATATAGTTAAGTTTTTCCCGGATAAGTTGTTCTTTTGAGGTATCGTAGTGCATATTCCTGATAGCATCGTCATAAGCGGTCAGGATCTCCTGTGGAGAATGGGCGACGCTCTTAATATAGTTGAGTTTTTCCCGGATAAGTCGTTCTTTTGAGACGCCGTAATGCGCATTCCGGATGGCTTCGTCATAGGAGGCAAGAATTTCTTGATGAGCGTTATTTCCAGGTTGTTGCGCTGAGGGAGAAAATAGAACTGGTTGGGTTGGGAGAGGCGAGGGAGTGGCAGTCTGCGGGCCCTGAGGCGTGACGGGCCTGGTAGACGTTCCCTGATAGGATTGGCTGGCCTGTTCAAATGCGTGAGCAAATGCAAGAATGTCGGGAAAGCGTTGTTTCGGATCTTTCCTGAGCGCCCGTAATATGACCTCCTCGATTTCTGCTGGAACCGCCGAGTTGAGCGTCCTGAGTTCTGGTGGTTCCTGAGTTAGTTGCTTCATTGCAATTTCGATAGGGTTATTCCCTGTGAAGGGGCGTTGTCCACAAAGCCACTCATAGATGACAATTGCCAGAGAATACTGGTCGCTTGCAAGATGAGGATGACCTTGAATCTGCTCAGGAGCCATATAGTGAACGGTTCCGCTCTTATCTATGGTTTTCATGGAGGTAGTACTATGGGCAGTTGTCACAATACCAAAATCACCGAGCATAAGAGCACCGTTGTTATCAACAAGCATATTTTCGGGTTTCACATCTCGATGAATCAAATTCCTTTTGTGTGCATATATCAATGCTGAGGCCAGCTGCTGAAGATAGCGAACAATGATTACGAGTGGAAGCTGAGATCCTTCGGGGTGGCGATCGCGCAGGGTACCACCCGGAGCATAATCCATTACCAGGAAAGGAAGGGATTGCATAAAGCCAAAATCGAAGACGCGAAGTATATGAGGATGTTGCAAACTTGCAATGGTTTGAGCTTCCTTAGTAAACGCCTGTATATCCTGCGTTGACAATTTCCCATAGAGAATTTTGATAGCTACCTGCGTTTTGAGGTGAAGATGTCTGGCAAGGTAGACCTCTGCAAAGCCTCCCTGCCCGAGTAATTGAGTCAGCTGATAGTTCCCCAAAATAGTACCTATTCGGTCCATGATGAGCACTCCTTTGCATCTTCTCTACTACAGGCGAGTAGTTTTGGCTATTTGTTTCCAGCTACTATTTCACTTTCTAATTCTTGTTATCCAGGATAAGCTATAAGTTATGGAATTGCAAGTTGTTGAAGTAGATATCTGGATAAAGAGAATAGAAATTTATCTGAAGCAAACAAGAGCACGTCATCCGAGGACAGAAGAGGAGTGTCATATTGAGTTAGCAATTACAATGAATGTCTATCGCTAAGAATAGGATATAAGGATAGAAAAGGATACATACAGAAGAAAAAGTGTTTGTCTGTGTGATCCTTCTTTATTGCTTCTCTCTATTCTATTAATTGATGGCGTAGATGTTAGTGAGATTCAGAATCGGGTGTCCAGATAGGCGGAAGGCTCTCAGCTCAAGAGAAAAGCCCCTCCTACTCTTTCCCCGCCTCCAGAAAAAGACTCCTGAAGAAGAGAAAATGCAAGAGAGGCAAAGCGTTGTGAAGGAGAGTGCGTGAACTGTTGTTTTGGAGTGGCACTCACCCCCATCGGTTATATCATATGCTCAAGCTCCTCGTCTGAAAGTTGTGCGACCTCCTGATAGATAGAGGCTATCTCGTTCACTGTCTCTCGATCCTCATAGAGTAAGGCAAGCTCCTCTACAATTCCTGCAACGGTCGGTCGCTCAAAGAAGTGACGCAGAGGAAGATCAACCTCAAAAATCGATCGAATGCGTAATATTATCTGCGTAGCCAGGATGGAGTGACCACCGAGCGTAAAGAAGTTGTCGTGCAGGCCAACGCGCTCAAGCGCCAGCAAGTCAGCCCAGATTTGCGCGATCAGCTTTTCAGCCGGGCTCTCCGGGGCAACATATTCCTCCTCAGTATATGTAGATGTGGGAGCTGGTAACGCTCGCCTGTCAACCTTGCCGTTGGCATTGAGCGGGAGCTGTTCCAGCAGCACAAAGTGGGAAGGGAGCATATACGCAGGGAGGTTCTGCTGTAAGTGTTGCCTCAAGAGCTGGGGCGAGAGCATTGTGACATGTGGGACGATGTAGGCCACAATTTGCTTGTCATCTGCCTCATTGCGTACCACTACTACAGCTTCCTTCACATACTCATGCTGCAAGAGCAGCGTCTCTATCTCCCCCAACTCAATGCGGTAGCCGCGAACCTTTACCTGTGTATCATCGCGCCCGAGGCACTCTATTGAGCCATCATGCCAGTAACGCCCGATATCGCCAGTTTTGTAGAAGCGAGCACCCGGCTGTTTGCTGAAGGGGTCGGGAAGGTAGGTTTCCGCAGTGCGCTGAGGGTTATGAATATAGCCTCTCCCGACTCCCTGACCGCCGATGTAGATGTGTCCGGTGACACCCACTGGAACCGGCTCCAAATCATCATTGAGGATGTAAATTTGCATGTTGGCGATAGGCCGGCCTACCGCTACGTTCACGCTTCGCTCATCGGGAAGCTCGCTGATGATTTTGTGTGTGACGTCGTCGGAGCACTCTGTAGCACCGTAGGTGTTGATGATCGGCACAACAGGGAAGCGTTGTAGCCATTGGCGGCAAAGTAGGGGAGGTATCGCCTCTCCTGTTGAGATGAGCCAGCGCAGGGGGAGCGCTTCGCTGTCATTCCGCTGCTCTCCATCCTCAAGCAGCATACGGATTTGGGATGGAACGAGTTCCAGCGTGTTGATATTGAAGCGGCGCAGGGCCTGCGTGAGCATGAAGGGCGTATGCATTATTGTTGGGGTGAGGATGCAGACTGAACCACCAACAAGCAGCGGGGCAAGAAACTGCCATAGCGAGATGTCAAAGCTCAGCGAGGCGCTCTGGGCTACGCGATCTTGCTTCCCAAGTTGCAGGATATCGAGTTTGGCGTAGAGGTGGTTTATCATTCCGCTGTGCGAGAGCATCGCGCCTTTTGGGCGGCCTGTTGAGCCAGAGGTAAAGATGACATAGGCTAACTGATCCGGGTGAGGTGAGGCTGGCGCTTGCGGGCTGGATGGTTGTTGTTCGAAGAGTTCCTCAATGCAGAGTACTGGTATGCCCTGCTCGTTCAGTTGTCTGGTTTGAAGGAGCTCACGCGTTGAGAGAATAACGGAGGCGCTGGTATCTTCGAGCAAGAGGCGCACCCGCTCAGGAGGGTACTCCGGTTCCAGCGGTACATAGGCGGCCCCTGCTTGTAGGATTGCCAGCAAAGAGATGAGCATTGGTACCGAGCGTTCAAGATATATACCAATCACACTTTCTGGGCCGACACGATGCCGCTGTAGAAGTGCTGTCAACTGGTCTGCTCGCTGTTTCAGGTGTGCATAGGTGACCTGCTCCTCTTCGCAGATGACCGCAATGCTATCGGGAGTTTGCTCAACCTGATGGGCGAAGAGCATGGGAAAGTCGCACTGTTCCGGGTAGGGAATGCGTGGTGAGGTGGTATTCCACTCAAAAAGCATGCGATGTCGCTGCGCCTCATTGAGCAGGGGAAGCTGTCCTGTCTGGCGTTCCGGGGTGGCGAGAGCCGCTGTAAGAAAGGTTTGCCAGCTGTCGAGGAGACGCATGATTGTTTCTTTGTGGAAAAGGTCTGTGTTATATTCGACTATCCCGCGAATGTCCTGGCCGGTATCGAAGAGATCAACAATAAGATCAAAGCGCGAGATCTCGCTATCCACAACGAGACGCTCAAGGCGAAGATCGGTCAGGGATATCGTGTCAATGCGGGTATTCTGAAGGGTAAACATGATCTGGAACAGGGCGCTATGGCTGATATCGCGCCTGGGCTGAAGCTCCGCAACCAGCACATCGAAGGGGAGATGGCGGTGCGAGAGATCCTCTAAAAGCTGCTGGTTGACCTGGTGCAGAAGCTCGCGGAACGTCAGCTTCGGGTTGATCGTAGTACGCACAACCATCGTATTGACAAAGAAGCCAATGACCTCTTCCAGTTCGGCATGTTCGCGTTCCGCGACATCCGTGCCTACCGCGATATCATTCTGACCGGTGTACTGTGCCAGAAAGGCCTGGAAGCTCGCTAAAAGCGCGGCAAAGGGTGTGACCTTCTCTTGCGTGCAGAGCGCTTTGAGTGCTTCGGTAAGGGAAGTGGGAAGCTGCATTTCGAGGAGCGAGCCGCGATACTGCTGCGTTGCCGAACGTTGGGTATCGGTTGGCAGCCCCGACTGTGGCGAGATGTCGTTCAGGCGATTCTTCCAGTAGGTGAGTAGAGGAGCAAGCTTCTCTTCGGTAAATTCGGCTTGCTGCCAGCTTGCATAATCGGCATATTGTACTGGGAGTGGACCGAGTGCAGGCTTCTTCCCGGCGACAAGCGCGTTATAGCACTGTGCCATATCGGCAAGAAAGATGTCCATCGAGCCGCCATCCGAGATGATATGGTGCATGCTGATCTGCAAGATATGCTCGTGTTTGCTCAAGCGAAGCAGGTTTGTACGCAGCAACGGTCCTTTCTGGAGATCGAAGGGGGTGCGTGCCTCCTCACGAAGTAGGCGCTGTATCTCCGTCTGACTGTGGTCGGAGGAGAGGTGAAGTTCCTGGAAGGGACATTGCACGAAATCATGAACCTGCTGAAGCGGTTTCTCATCGGCAATGGTGAAGGTTGTGCGCAGGATTTCGTGGCGCAGGATGACGTGATTCAGGCTCTCCTTCAAGAAGGCGACATGCAGGGGGCCGACAAGGCGGAAGGCTACACTGATATTGTAGAAGGGATTGCCCGGTTCTAACTGATCGAGGAACCAGAGCCGCCGCTGTGAGAATGAGAGAGGAGCGGGGCCTTCCTCGGTACGAGGTGTAATATGTGGCGGCGTATCGTTTGTCTTCCTGCTTCCTTGCTTCCAGAGTTTGAGGAGTTCCCGTTGAGCCGGGGAGAGTTGCGCCTCTCTTGTCTGGCGGTTGTGCATTTGAGACATAGAATTACCTCCTTCGTTAAGAACGAGACATGTTCTGGATAAGCTGTTGCGCTTCTGCCTCTGATAAACTTTCCACTTTTTGGAGGAGCTGGTTTTCAATGTATTCTGAGAGTTCAGCGATGGTGCTCATTGTAAAAATGGTAGAAAGCGGGAAATCAAAGGGAAAAGCATCACGAATGCGAGCAGCCAACCGCATCGCCAGCAGCGAGTGACCGCCCAGTTCCTGGAAGCTGTCATGAATGCCAATCGTCTCCAACTTGAAAAGCGCCTGCCAGATCGTGGTAAGCGTTTGCTCGATCTCGTTGCGTGGCGCGACATAAGCCGTTGAGAGTGGCGGGCGAGGCTGCTGTACCTGAGTACCGCTTTGGGTTTCCGTAAGATTGCTTGAACGCGGCGGATAGATCCAGTATCGCTCGCGCTCAAAGGGGTAGGTTGGGAGGGAGACGCGCCTGCGCTGCTCCTGAAGGTAGAGCGTGTTCCAGCGAACGGGACAGCCTGCCAGCCAGAGTCGGCCCATTGCCTCCAGATCATTGGCAAGATGGAGCGAGAGGGCCGGCCGGATTTGCAGTGGCTCCTGTGGCGCAATCCCGACAAATAATGTATCGGCCTTCTGGTGCAGCGTGCGAATGCTTTGCGCGAAGGACTGCCCCGGTTGATGAAGCCAGGTGACTGCGTTTCCAGTGCCCGTCACCCATGTCCCGGTCAGCGAAGAGACATAGGGAATAGTCGGCGGGCGAGCCGGGATAGCCCGGGCCGCCTGGAGCAGTGCTTCCGACCGATCATAGAGGACAAGCAAGGTAAGCGCCTCTTCCAGGGTCAGGGTAGCCGAGAGGCAGGCCGCGACATATTCCCCATGCTGCTCGCCAGCCATTGCCACTGGTTGCAGACCACGTGAGAGCCAGAGCCGTGCCAGTGCATAGGTCTGAACGAAGCTGACAAGTCGCGCATGGTATTGCGTGTTTGGTGGCAAGAAGGTGCGCAGATCCAGCTCAAAGCGCGACCGCAAGAATGCAAGACAGGTATCGACGCACTCCTGATAGACAGGTTCACTCTTATATAAAGGAATGTCGAACGAAGTGGCCGGCGAGCTTTCCGGAAAGAGAAACGCAACCTGTGGAGCTTCCTGTACCTGGCCGGCTAGATCTGGTGTGGGCCTTTCCAGCGCCGCAATTGCCTCCTCATGGGTGTGACAGCGCACAATGCGACGATGTGCAAAGTGTCGCCGCCCGACTTGAAGCGTGTAGGCGATGTCGGCCAGATCGTGTTGAGCTGGCTCTTTCAGACAGGTCAAAAGCTGCCGGGTTGCCGTCTCAAGGCTGCTCGGAGTTCGTGCCGAGAGAGGCAGAAGGTAGAGCGAGCGCCTGGATGGTTCGGGATGCCAGGACGGTGCTTCCTCAAGGATCATGTGGGCATTACTGCCCCCGATGCCGACCGAGTGAATACCTGTGCGGCGCGGATACTCCTTCTCTTCCCAGGGCTGAGGCGCGGTCGGGATGAAGAAGGGACTCTCGGGCAGGTTGAGCTGTGGATTGGGCGACGAGAACTGAGCGAGCGGCGGCACCACTTTCTGTTCAAGGGCTAACGCCGCCTTCAAAACAGCAGCGATGCCGGAGGCTGCCCCCAGATGCCCGAAGTTGGCTTTAAGCGAGCCAAGCGCGCAGAACTGTTTTTTCTTCGTCTTCCGACGAAATGCCTGCGTAAGCGCACTGACCTCTATCGCATCACCGAGTGGGGTTCCGGTTCCGTGAGCCTCAAGGTAGCGGATAGATTCCGGTTCCACTTCGGCAACAGCGAGGGCCTCAGCCACAACGCGCATCTGACCCCGGATGCTTGGAGCGGCAAACCCCGTTCGAAGTGCGCCATCATTGTTTATTGCTGAGCTCTTGATAAGAGCATGAATATTGTCACCTTCCTCAATTGCCTCCGCGAGGGGCTTGAGAAGCACGACGCCAACGCCTCCCAGAGCAAGTACTGTCCCCTGCGCCTGGCTATCAAACGGGCGGCAGTGACCATCAGGGGAGGAGAGCCCCCCTTCAGTATAGTGGTAGCCAACGTTCTGGGTTGCGTAGGCCACCACACCGCCGACCAGTGCCATATCACACTCACCCGCTCGCAGACTCTGGCAGGCCACATGTAGCGCGGTCAGCGAGGATGAGCAGGCACTTTGAATGCTGAAGCTCGGCCCCTTACAATTCAGCTTGTGGGCAACCTGCGCCGGTAAATAATCGGTTTGGTTGCCTAACAGCGTGAGGAAATCGCGGTCGGCCGGAAGGATGCTGGTATGCAACATATGATGGTACGTGCTCGGTTCGGCACTGGTAAAGACCCCAATCAGTCCGCTGTACTGCTCGGGGTCATAGCCTGCATCCTCCATCGTCTCCCAGGCACATTCCAGGAAGAGCCTGTGCTGTGGGTCCAGTAGTTCTGCCTCAGAGGCAGAGTAGCCGAAGAAGGCAGCGTCAAAGCGATCGATATGTTCAAGGGAGAAGCTTCTTCTGACATACAGCGGGTCTTGCAGCCAGCGCGTCAGAAGCTCTTCAGGGACATAGCCCAGGGATTGGTGCAAGGCAGCCCGGAGCGACTCCTCAGAGAGTTCAGTACTACCTACCGCTCCATCCTGGATGCTGTGCCAGAAGGCCTTGAGATTCGGCGCCTGCGGGAAGCGGCCACTCATACCAATAATGGCGATATCGGTTTCAGTGCTGTTCAATTCCTCATACATACTCTTTCTTATCCTCTTCCAGGCGGTGCCGTCTACGCGCGTTGCGTTGTTGCCGCATCGCGTTCTTGTGAGTCTCCTGAATGTGCTGGCCTGGTTCGTCCTGCTGTGGCTGTACATTGGTGAGCGCGTTTGCCAGCGTCTGAATTGTCGGATGCTGAAAGAACATTTCCACAATAGACATCTCTGTGTGGAAGAGCTGGCGCAGGCGTGTATAGGCGCGAACCATCAAGAGCGAGTTCCCACCCAGATCGAAAAAGCTGTCATGGATGCCGATGGTTGCCGCGGGAAGGAGCTCCTGCCAGACGGAGGCTATCTGCTTCTCGACCCCGGTCGTGGGGAGCGAGTGAGATCCGTTCGGGCTTGGACGCTGGAAATCCGGGGTGGGCAGGTTCTTCCGATCGACTTTGCCATTTGCCGTAAGCGGAAGCGTGTCAAGCAGGATGATGCTTGCAGGGAGCATATATTGTGGTAGCTTCTGCTTCAGGAATGTGTGCAACCTCTCGCGCAGGTCGGGAACACTGGCCCGGGCACCGTTGGTTGAAGGTTGGAGTGACCAGCCGGTTGCAGAGGCGGGGTCGATGGAGCCACCAAGCAAGGTATGTAACAGTACCTGTTGATCTTCCAGAGCGAAGGCCCCCTGAAGCGCGGTGAAATCAAGATCACCGATCGGACAGAGGCCAAGGTTATAGCGAGGGGCTTCTGTCATCAGGAGCTGGCTCATATAGCCTGCTTCGAGCAGGCAGAAATCATGGGCACGTGCTCCATAGTGCTCTTGAATACCCTGCATCCGTCCAATCAAGAAGAGAGAGAAGGCCGCCGAATCAAAGATTGGTTGATTGACCAGGCCGTGTACCTTGCGAGCGTGGATATCCTGCTTCGAGAGCTGATACAACTGATGCTTCTGCGGGTTGTAATAATACACACCTGCTTCGAGCCCCTCGATACAGCCGGGTTTGACAGTAATATAGAGCTGAACGGGATAGATGCCGCCCGCTGAGGGATAGCGGTATTTGGGCAGCCCTTCAAGCTCAACCTGGCTCAGAGTAGCAAGAAAGTCGCTGAACTGTGAAAGCGGGATGGGCCGCGACAGGAAGGAGCGATAGCTTACCCGCTGACGGTAGGTATCGAGCTCTCGATTGGCTGTGAGCTGAATCACCGGAAAATGCTTGTCCTGGCGGATGTTCGACTGACCAAAAGCGACTTCAAGGCGCTGGAATGGCAGTCTTGCGTTATCGCTATGGAACTCAGGTGTGAAGGCTTGAGCCGCCTCTTCTTTCTGCTGTGGGACAACGTAGAGCACAAGGCGCTTCTCGCCTTTTGGATCGGTAGCAGCAGTCGCAATAGCTGCCTGCACCTCGGGATGCTGTATGCAGGTCTCCTCAATCTCCCCTAGTTCAATGCGGTGGCCCTGAATCTTGACCTGAAAGTCTGCCCGACCAAGGAACTCAATGTTGCCATCCGGCAGATAGCGGCCCAGATCGCCCGTCTTGTACAGCCGCTCGCCCGTGCGAGGATGCGTAAAGAAGCGCTCCTGTGTCTTCTCCTCGTCGCGCCAGTAGCCCTTCGCCAGCCCGATTCCCGCAATGTAGAGTTCGCCAGGAACCCAGGTGGGAGCAGGCTCAAGATCGTGGTTGAGCACGTGGAAGCGCTGATTGAGCATCGGGCGACCATAAGGAATGCTCTTCCAGTCTGGCTCTATACCGTTAATCGGGTAGAGAATTGACCAGATAGAGGCCTCTGTAGCCCCGCCCAGGCTGATGATCTCCAGATCGGGGTGCTGCCTGTGGAGCTGCTCCGGGAGAACCAGCGGTATCCAGTCGCCGCTTAAGAGAGCGAGGCGAAGCGCGGTACGCCGAAGTTCTGTAGTGCCTTCGGTAAACTCGGCCAGCATGTGCAGCAGGGTGGGAACAGAGTTCCAGAGCGTCACCTGCTCGTTCTGAAGCATCTCCAGCCAGATCGCAGGGTTACGCTCCGAGCCGTCGGGCGGAATGACAATTGCTCCTCCAGCGGCCAGCAAGCCGAAGATATCGTAGACCGAAAGATCGAAGTTCAGTGCGGAAAGGGCAAAGACGCGATCAGTGTTCCTGACCTTAAAACGGCTATTGATGTCGAGAATCGTATTGACCGCTCCGCGGTGATCGATCATTACTCCCTTAGGCAGGCCTGTAGAGCCAGATGTATAGATGACATAGGCCAGGTTCTCGGGTGACTGGATGGAGTCCAACGGCTGAACCGCGGGTAGATCAAGATCCAGCGTATCAACCTGGATGCGCTGAACATGCGGTGGCCAGTCTCCTCTTTCGTCGACCCGGGATTGAGTAAGGGCCAGCGTAACCTTTCCATGATTCAGGAGATAGTGCAGACGCTCGGTTGGCAGGTGGGGATCAACAGGCAGGTAGGCCGCTCCTGCCTGTAAGATAGCCAGCACCGCAACAACCTGCTCCCAGCCTTTTTCCATCACCACTGCAACCAGGTGATCGGGAGAGGCTCCAAGCGTCCGAAGCTGCGTGGCGAGCTGCATCATTCCTGTATAGACCTGTCGGTAGGTCAGCTTTCGTTCAGGCGTAATCACCGCGAGGGCGTCTGGTTGCTTGAGGGCCTGTTCGATAAAAAGTGTATGAAGAAGCCCATCGGAAACAGGGGCGTCGGTTGCGTTGGCGCGTTGCCGCTCGGTCAGTTGCTCAGGCGAGACGAGCTGGCGCGGTACCTCTTGCCATGCCCCGTCATCCTCCGCAGCAAGGTGGTTCAAAAGCTGGCAGTACGCCTCAAACATGGCATCAATGAGGCCGGGCGGGAAGAGCTCATCAACCGATTCCCAGTGGAAGATCAGCTCGCCAGCTGTCTCATGTACCTGATGATCGAGCCAGACCTGAGGGGTTTGTGTGACACAATACAGTGTCTCCTGCCAGAGCGGAGGATAAGGACTGGCCGTATCCTGGATCAGAAAGCTGGTAAAGACAATCGGCATAACAGCCCCTGTCACATCTCCTTTGCGGCGTGCCAGTTCACGCAGTACATGTATGCCACTATAGTAGCGGTGGTCGAGATCTTCCCAGAGCTGTTTCTGAATCTCCCGTGCCTTTTGCTCGAAGCTTTGCATCTGAGAGAGATCCATACCGACGATGATGAGTGAGGTGAAATCACCGACAATCTCATGAATCTGTGGATGGAGGGGCAGGCGGTTGAAAATGCTCAGGTTGATGCTGAAGCGAGGCGATTTACTCCAGGCCGCGATGATAGCAGCAAAGGCTGTGAGCAGGACGCTTGAGTTTGTCATACCGGCCTGTGCGGCGCGGGCCTTGATGCGCTGCCACTGCTCCCGAGTTAGCCTTGCGCTGCGATGGACAAAGCGTGGATGGGCCAGCGTCTGATTGGAATGTACAAGGGGTAGTTCAGGAGCCTGGGGTAACTGCGGGATACGCTCATTCCAGTAGGCCTGAGAGCGCCGATATAGCTCGGATTGTCGGAATTCCTGTTCGGCGAAAATGTAATCGCGGAAGGTCAGCTCCAGCTCCGGCAGGGGCTTATCCGGGTAATGATAGAAGTGCAGGAACTCATGCAATAGGAGGTTCATACTCCAGGCATCGAAGAAAATGGACTCCACGCTGAGGTGCAGGCGGAAGTGGGTATTATCCAGCCGGATAACAAACAACTCAAAAGCAGGGCAGCGGTCCAGCGGCAGGATCTGATGATCCATCTGCTGGCGGAAATGAAGCAACATCTCCTCCTGCTCTGCCTGCGCGAGCTGGCTCAGGTCGATAATCCGGCTCAACATGGGTGGGGCTTCAGGGAGAACCTGCTGTTGACCATCGGGCAGCAGGATGGCGCGTAGCATGTCGTGTCGCTTCAGAAGGGCCTGAAGAGCGGCATCGAACCGGGCGAAATCGATCGCTGGAGCGGTTACTTCAACATAGGCGTGGTTGCCGACGTTGCTGATTTCAAAGGCTTCACTCCGACCGATCCAATACCCCTGCTGTACCTCCGTAAGCGGGAAGGGAGCATAGCGATTTGCAGGATCGGCTGTGACCAGAAGGGGCTGCTGCTCTTCTGGCTGCTCGCGAGAAAGGGCAATGGTGGCGGCGCAGAGGGCCGGCGTTGGTGCCTGTAAGAGCTGGCTCAACGTGAGCTGTATGTTAAAGCGCTGCTGGATGCGGGCCAGCAGTTGGGCGGCAAGCAGCGAGTGACCGCCAAGAGTGAAGAAGTTTGCGTCGCGGTCCAGCTCAGGATATCCTAAAGCCTCGGTCCAGAGCGCAATAAGTGCCTCTTCGAGAGAGGCCTCTGACGATGGCTCTGTTTGGGATGGCGTATCGCCTGACTGTTGCGGCGGGTAATTGATTGTCTCAAGATCCAGCCACTCGGGCCAGAGCCGTTCACGCTGCCAGGAATAGGGTGGTAGGCTGACCAGCGAGCAGGCGTCAGGATAAAGGGGCTGCCAGTTGATGCGATAACCGTACGTATAGAGCTGTGCCAGCGCCTCCAGAGTCTGCTGTGCCGAGAGCAGGGTAGAGGGGGCCCCGTCCTGGGTCAGGGGAGAAGACGAGAATGTCAGAACCAGATGATTGTGCTCCTCGGGCTGCGTCAGTGATTCCAGCGGCGAGAGAGGCAGGCGAGAAGCTCGCTTGCTGGAAGGAAGAGCGTTCTGCGCGAGGCAGATTTGTAGAGCCTCCTGTACCGTTAGCGCTTCTGCTACGCAGGCCGCTGCGAGCTGCCCTGAACCAGACCAGGCGACCACGTCGGGAGCGATGTTCAGGGAGCGCCAGAGAGCAACCAGGGCGAGTTGTTGAAAAAGCTGCTCAATGCGGCGTCCGCGCTCTGGCTCACGTTTCCGGTAGGTTGAAAGTGATGTACCGGTAAGACGCTGAAAGATGTGATTGTACTCGGCTAACGCCTGTTGATAGGCCGGACGAGTACGCTCCTCTGGCTCGATAACCCCGGTATCGGTAAAAAGGAAGGTCAGGTGATTCGAGCGGGAGGAGCGTTTCGGGGGCTGTTGAAGTTCCAGGCGGGCCGCGGCCTCTTGCGGTGAAGAGGCAATGAGAGCGGTTCGGTATGGGTGATGCTCACGGCGTACACTGGCCGTATAGCAGATATCCTGCCAGGAGTGGGCTGGCTGTTCCGGGAGGAAGTGGCGGTAGGACTCGATCTGGGCGGAAAGTGCCTCAGGTGTATGTCCAGAGAGAAGAAAGAGCTGAGGGCCCTCTTGTTTGCTCTCTCCGGGCGTGCGCGCGGCATGGGCGGTGAGCACGGCATGCACGTTTGTGCCGTTGAGCGCTGTCGTTGTTACTCCAGCGGTCGGAGTGCCCTCCTTTTGGGGCCAGGGCTGCAACTGGTTGGCGGGGGCAAGGTTGTGCAGCGCGAGCCCGGGATTGAGTTCCTTGATGTTGAGTGTAGGTGGTATCTCACGATGATAGAGAGAAAGGGCTACTTTTATCAGGCTTGCCATGCCCGATGCAGCTTCCAGATGGCCGATGTTTGTTTTTACCGAACCGATCAGACAGGCGTGTTTTCTGGTAGTACAAGCAAAGAATTGCTCAAGCGCATCGGTCTCGATCTGATCGCCACGCTTAAAGCCAGTTCCATGAAGTTCTATGTAGTCTATCTCGGCTGGCTCTATCCCTGCATCTGCATAGGCAGCAGAGAGTAGGGCTTCCTGGGCCTGCTGATCTGGCGCTGTCATCCACTCGTTGCGCCCGTTGTGGTTGATGGCAACACCGTGCAGGAGGGCATACACTCTGTCGGTGGGCCCCACCTTCGAGAGTGGCTTGAGCACAACAAGGCCCGCTCCTTCACCAGGCGAGAAGCCGTCTGCGTCGCTGGCAAGGGCTTTGGTCTGGCTATCGGTGGCAAGGAGACCGGTGCGTGAAACCATAATCGCGCTCTCTGGGGCGAGCATCAAACTAACGCCCCCAACCAGCGCGAGGCTGGCGTGACCAGCCCACAGGCTCTGACAGCCGAGTGAGAGTGCCGTAAGCGAGGAAGCACAACTGGTATCAAGCGTCATACTCGGGCCTTTCAGGCCAAAAAAGTGTGAAAGGCGGGCAGCGGCGAAACCGTTGATGCTTCCAGTTGCCGTATAGTCATTGATCTGCGACCAGCGGCGCATCAGCAGGGCCTGGAAGTCGTCGCGGCTGATGCCGAGATAGACGCTGGTATCGCTGTTTGCGACCTGTGAGAAGGGAATTCCGGCATCTTCGAGGGCCTCCCATGCAAGTTCAAGCAAGAGGCGATGCTGAGGGTCTATATGTTTGGCTTCGCGGGGAGAGAGACGGAAGGCCCGCCAGTCAAAACGGTCTATCTGTTCAAGGAAGCCGGCGCGGAAATTCGTCAGGGACCCCGGTTTTGTCTGCTCGAATTGCGCAAGCGCCTGGGTTGACCAGCGCTGTTCGGGCACGTCTCGAATCGCGTTTCCCCCTGAGCGCAGAAGTTTCCAGTATTCCTGAAGGCTGTCCGCCCCGGGAAAACGGCAGCCTATACCAACTATAGCAATGGGCTCATGACGTGCTGCATGCATGATTACCTCCTCATCTATCTCCAGATACGTGTAGTTCGGGAAGTGAGCAAGCGGGCACTATACCCGTTGCTCGCTTGCTGTTTTCAGAACCAGATCTGCAATAGAGGCCAGATTGGCAAAATGCGCTGCAACCATTTTATCGGGCGGGATATCTACCTGAAATTGTTCACGCAGGAAGGCAAGCAAGCGAACCATCTCCATCGAATTGATGATTCCCCACTCCAGCAGTGGCGTATCCTCATCAACGCCATGTGAGCGGCCGTCCAATACTTGCTGTTCAACATAGATTTGCAGGCGTTTGATAATCTCATCTCTGTGTAACATGGTCTTCACTCCTTTGTGTCAGCATGGTCTTGAGAGCAAGGCGATCAATTTTGCCATTACGGGTAAATGGTAATGACGGGAGGGGATGAACCTCATCAATAATCATGTAGCGCGGGAGCCGCTGCGCACAGTGCTTTTTCAGCTCCAGCAGGGATGGCGGTTCGGACTCATTGCAGCTGATAAAGGCAGCCAGCCGGGCCGAGATGCCCTCCCCATAAGTGAGGACGGCAGTTGCAGAAATAGCAGGGTGGGCCAGAAGAGCGGCTTCAATATCGCCGATCTCGATGCGGTAGCCGCGTACCTTAACCATATGGTCGCGCCGCCCGAGGTAACGGTAATTCCCATCAGGTTCAAGGGTGACAAGGTCGCCGGTCGGGTAGGGACGTTTGCCATGTGGCTCTTTCCCCCAGTACCCAAGCATGACCGTAGGGCCGGAGACCATCAGCTCGCCTGTTTCGCCCGGTTGAATCGGAGTGCCATCCTCCTTTTGGCCCCAGACCTGATCGCCAGAGCAGGCGCGGCCAATGGGAACCGGGGCTGTTTCATCATCTGCGATATGTGTCACCTCATAGAAGGTGCAAACATTTGTTTCAGTCGGGCCATAGAGGTTCAGAAAGCGAACTCCGGGCCAGTGCTGATAGAGGCGTCGAAGATGCTTAATCGGAAATGGTTCGCCTGCAAAGAGCAGGACGCGCAATGCAGGCAGCTCGTGTTCCAGCAGGTTTCCCTGTTCCAGCATCAGTGTGAGGACAGAAGGAACAGAGTACCAGATCGTAGGTTTTGCTGTCTGCAAAAATTCGATCAGTTGAACTGGCATATAGGAAATGCCCTCGGGGATTAGCAGGACCGCTGCTCCGACCGCAAAAGCGCCGTAGATATCCAGCACTGAAAGATCGAAGTGGAAGGGCGCGTGATTGCTGAAGCGGTCGGCAGATGTCGCCCGGAGCTCCTCGATGGCCCAGTTGACAAAGGAAAGCGCGTTCCGGTGGCTGATACAGACCCCTTTCGGTGTTCCTGTCGAGCCAGAGGTATAGAGGATGTACGCAAGGTCATCATCGGCTGCGGGAATGGCGATCAGCGCTCGTTCCGCTGCCATCGCTTCTTCGGGAAAAAGATAGCGTAGCTCTGCCAGCTCTTTGCGGGAAGAGAGGAGTTCGGCCCGCTGAGGCGAAGTACAGAGCATGCGAATACCGCAATCACGAATAATAGCCTCAATTCGCGCTGGAGGGCTGAGCGGATCAAGCGGGACATAGACGGCGTGCAGACGAAGTGCTCCCTGCATCATGGCGAGCGTGAGCGCTGATTTTTCCAGCCAGATGCCGACACGGTCCCCTGGATGCACGCCACGCGCAGCCAGCGCGCTTGCTAATTGTCCGGCGAGCGTGTCCATTTCACGGTAGGAGTAGCTTTTCTGCGCGTCCTGGACGGCGATATTGTCGGGCCACTTGCGGGCAGATTCGAGCAGGAGATGGTGCAAATTCATAGGCCTAACTCACGTGCAATAATATCTCGTTGAATTTCCGATGTGCCGGAAAAGAGCGTAGAAGGGATAGCATCGCGTAGCATGCGCTCAAGACCGGCCTCACAATTAAAGCCTTTTGACCCGTGAAGGTGCAGTGTGTCAAGAGACGCTTGAATTGCCGCCTCACTGACTGCCAGCTTGGAGAGAGAGATAGCGAGCGTTGCATCTTCTCCCAGCGCCTGCTGCCAGCAGGCGCGATAGAGCAGGAGCCTCGCCGCTTCAAGCCGAAGCTTCATGTCAGCGAGTCGATGGGTGACCGCTTGTTTCTTGCTCAGGGCCTGGCCGAACTGGTGGCGTGAGCGAACAAACTCAAGCGTCTGCTCTAGCTGGCGATCCATCTGACCGAGGTAAGCAGCAAAGAGACAGGCGCGTTCCCAGAGCATGGAGTGGCGAAAAACCTGCGCTCCCTGGCCTTCTGCTCCGATTCGGTTTGTATCAGGAATGCGACAATTATGGAGTGTCACCTGACCGGCGGGGGTCGTTGTCAGGCCCATTTTCGCAAAGGGTTCGCTGACTTCCAGGCCGGGTGTGCCGCGCTCTACGACGAATGCTGTGATGCCGAGGTAGCCATGAGCCGGTTCTGTGGAGGCATAGATAACAAAGATATCGGCAACGGGAGCATTGCTGACGTAGCTCTTGACTCCTTGAAGTACATAGGAAGCGCCGTCGCGAATGGCCCTGCTCTTCATCGCGAAGACATCTGAGCCGGCTTCGGGCTCGCTAATTGCGTTGGCCCCAATCAGTTCGCCTGAACAGAGGCCAGGGAGCCAGCGCTTCTTCTGTTCTTCATTGCCGTGTTCAGCAAGCGGCATACAACAGGCAAACAGGTGAGCAGCGGCCGAGAAGACCAGGCCCATATCAGGGCAGGCCCGACCAAATGCCTCGATAGCCAGGGCCGTGGTCAGGCAATCATAGCCTCTTCCTCCGTAATGTTGAGGAACGCTCAGCCCGAGTAAGCCAAATGCTCCGCAGAGCTCCCATTGTGTGCGGGTCCAGAAGCGATCTGCTTGTTCAAGCGAGATGTTTTCCCTGACCCGGTGCAGGATATCTTTATAGAGGCGCCCTTGTTCGGGTGTCCAGGAAAAATCCATGTGTATTGCTCCAATCAACCTGAAACGCTGCTATGTGCCCGTTTCTTTTTCTGAACTCAGGAAAATGTCATCATGTCATGCTGCTGTATAGTTTGTGTTTCTTCTCTATTGGGTGCAATATTTCTCGATAGCCTGCTCTGGCTAATCACTGGCTAAGGGAAGTATAAATGCAGGGAACATAAAAATACAATACGCAACGGGGATATTTTAGAAGTAGAAGAAATGGGAAAAGAGGGGTACATCAATGAACAAGAGTGATACTCCCGGAGGGGAGAATTTTAGCTGATAAATCATACATAAAAGTATTGCGTGGTATAGAGCGATACAGATATACTTGTTTTGAAACTGGTGTTTCCTCTCTTTTTTCTCTTTTAGCACACCTGAATATTGTATCAGGTTTGTGCGTCACTGGCTTTTGCTTATGAGAAATGAGGTTTAACCGCGGGATGGAAAGACAGAACGAAGCCGGGCAGGGAAAGCTGACAGGACGAATTCAGGAGGGGCCTGATACGCTGCTCCATGATGCCGTTCTGACTCCTCAATTTCAATATGAGTTGCGGCATCTCCTGCCTTTTTATATCTGGATTGAGAAGGCGCTTCTACTTGAGTACAGGCGGCTGGGACTCCTCGATGCGCAGGATATTACCGAGATCGGAGCTGTACTGCACCAGATTTCGCCGCAGACGCTGGTAGCCGACCAGGCTTTGAACATGTCGGATATTGCATTCGCTATAGAACAGTTTGTCTGCGCTCATATTTCCTGGACAGGGAAGCAGCGGTACTGGCATGTTGACCGGAGCCGGAACGATTTGCAGGCTGGCGCACAGTTGCTCTTCGCGAGGAATCAGCTCTTTGAAACGGTAGAGTTTCTGCTTGCGGTCTTTGAAACGGCGCACGCGAGAGCCCAGGAGCATGTCGAAGTGCTTATGCCGGGATATACACATTATCAGGCGGCGCAGGTTATCAGCCCGGGTTTCTATCTTGCCGCATTCACTGAGCACCTGTTGAGTACACTGAAGAGGCTGCTCAACGTGTATCACGATATCAACGCCTCACCGCTAGGGGCAGGCGCGATGGCCGGGCAGACGCTGGCCTGGGATCGAGAGGTGCTGGCCCATTATCTGGGCTGTGAGCGGGTTCAACGTCATGGGCTGGTGGCGGTGGCCTCGTGTGCCTGGAGTCTACAGCTAGCGGGAGAGCTGGCTGCCTTCTGCTCTGAGCTCAGTCGCTTTGCAACAGATTTCATTGCCTGGGGGAGTAGCGCATATGGCTTTATCACGCTTCCAGACAGGCTCTCTGCTATCTCTTCTGCGATGCCGCAGAAGAAAAATTTTCCTATTCTGGAACGTATCCGCGGAAAAACAGCTCATGTATCTGCACTCTATGTCGATTTTCTGCTCGGCCAGCGAAATACAGCCTATACTAATCTGGTTGAGGTCTCAAAGGAGGCGGGAGCCTTCCTGCAAACCCTTTTCAGCACGGTACAGGTAACGCTCCAGCTATTTCAACTCTTTCTTGAGCATGTCGAGTTTCGTCATGAACAGATGGAGCAGGCATGCAAGAAGGAATTTCTGGGAGGCTTTGCCCTGGCAAATTACCTCACGCTTCAGTATAACATCCCCTATCGAACCGCTCAGGTTATTGCGGGTAGTTATATTGCGAGAGCACTGGAACGGCGGCAGGAGCCTCTGAAAGGGGAGCCGGCGCTTCTGGAAGAAGTGGGGCGTGAGCATGGCTATACAGTAACTATTTCTCGTCCTGTACTGGTTCAGTTTTTCGATCCCGAGAGCAACCTGAGAGAGAAACGGTCGGCTGGCTCTGCCTCTCCGGCTGCTGTCACCCGGTTACTTGCACTGCAGAAAGAAGAGATAGCGGCTGTTCGTACAGGCTGGCGTGACCTCAAAATGCAGGTTATTCAGGCCTATCAGCGCGTGAATGAATTATTGTCTCTCGGAGAGCAAGGAGTAATAGAGTGAAAGTCGAGCAACAGAGCCCATCTGTCCAGGTGGGAACGGGCAGGGCTTTTGGCACTTTTGGCGAACTCCTGCAAGGACGTGATGCAAGCGAGCGGCGCGATTTTCTGGTTACCTTGCCCATTGAGCGCTATGCTCATGCAACCTTTGTGGCGAACCCCGATGATACGGAGGTCGTTGTCTATCCCTCCTTTAAAGAGAAGTCGAGGCGCATGGCACAAAAATTGCTTGACTACTTCTCGCTGCCAATGGGAGGAACCCTCAGGATAGAGAGCGAGCTCCCGATTGGAAAGGGGTTAGCCAGTTCATCGGCTGATCTGGTTGCCACTGCTCGGGCCATCTGCTCTTGTTTCCGGGTAACAATTCCCCTGCCTTTGCTGGCGACCTTCATGAGCGAGATAGAGCCCTCGGATGGGGTCATGTATCCGGGAATTGTCGCCTTCTATCACCGGGAGGGGTGCCTTCGACAATTTCTGGGTTTTCTGCCGCCGCTTACTATTGTGGGCATCGATGAGGGGAGCGAAATAGACACTCTGGCATTTAATGCTCGTCCCAAGCCGTTTACAACCGCGGATGAATGGGAGTATCAGCAGCTCTTGACCCATATGGCAACCGCTGTACGGCGGCGCGATATACGGACGATAGGGCAGATCACGACTCGAAGCGCTATCCTCAATCAGAAGCTCAATCCCAAAAGCACGCTCAACGACTTCTTGCGGATTAGCGAAGAGATTGGTTGCCCGGGCGTGGTGGTTGCGCATAGTGGTACCTGTATTGGCTTGCTGCTCGCCCGCAATGACCCGAGCTATCACCATCAGGTTTCGTTGGCCTATCGCTACCTCTCCGCCTTGACTGAGAAGATATTGTTTCTGCAAGCGGTGAATTTTCCTGCATTAAAGAAGGAGTTCTGTTGTGTTGCGAGAGACGATCGTTGATTGTATTGGGAAAACGCCTCTTGTGCGGTTGCGCCTGGATGAGCGCTCGGTCTGTCCTGTTTATGCCAAGCTAGAGCTGTTAAACCCGTTTGGAATGAAGGATCGCGTGGCGAAACGCATCATTCTGGAGGCGAAGCGCCGGGGAGAGTTGGCCGAGCATGCACCGATCATTGAGAGCTCCTCGGGGACAATGGCGCTTGGCGTGGCTCTGGTCGGAACCTATCTGGGTCATGAGGTGCATATTGTCACTGACCCGCGCATCGATCCGCTAACGTTTATAAAGTTGAAAGCACTTGGCTGTACAGTTCATATAGTTGAGAAGATGACCGGCCATGGTTGGCAGAGCGCTCGGCTGGAAAAACTGCGCGAGTTGCTTCAGCAGTATCCGGGCGCGTTCTGGCCGCGTCAGTATGACAACCCGGAAAATGCGTATGCCTATCAGGAACTGGCGCAGGAATTGCTGGACGAGCTTGATACGGTAGACATTGTCGTTGGGAGCGTCGGGAGTGGCGGTTCTCTCTGTGGGACAGCGCGGGAACTGCGGCGGCAGAATCCAGCGCTAAAGGTCGTTGCGGTTGACGCGGTGGGCAGCGTGATTTTCGGACAGCCAGATAAGCCGGGACGCTTACAGGGAGGACTGGGAAATAGCATTCATCCGGCCAATGTGGACGTCTTGGTTATTGACGAAGTACACTGGTTAAGCGATGCCGAGGCCTTCGGAGCAACGGTGGAGCTGGCGCGGCAGGAGAAGATTTTTGCTGGCAACAGTTCTGGTTCGGTCTATGCAGTGGCCCGCTGGTTAAGCCAGACAGAGCGCGATGGGACGCACATTGTGGCGCTTCTCCCCGATCGAGGTGACCGCTACTTTACCACCATCTATAGCGAAGAGTATAGAGAGCAGAAGGGCTTGAAGAATCTGGAGCTTCCAGCCGCGCCCCGCCTGGTTCCGGCTGATGCAGTGGTGGAATCCTGGTCCTATATGGAGTTGTCGAAAGGGAAAAAGCGTGCAGAAGTATCTTCTGGTCATTGAGTCGAACACTACAGGAACGGGTATGGTCTTCTTGCAGAAAGTGCTGCAAATGGGTCTGGTGCCTCTGTTCCTGACAAACAAACCGGAGCGCTATCGGGGCCTGGAAGCAATTGTGTGTCCCATCCTTGTCTGTAATACAAACGATCTTGATGCCCTGCTGCGCGTTATTGAGCGAGGAGTTGATATTGCGCAGGTCTGTGGGGTGACAACTACCAGTGAGTTTTATCTCGAAGCGGTCGCCCGTATTGTCGCAACCTATGGATTCCCAGGTAATCCGCCGGAGGCCGTGCGCCGCTGTCGAAATAAGGCTCTGACGCGTGAGGTATTGCAGGCCAGTGGGGTGCGGCAACCCCGTTTTGTTACTGTGCAGGCACTAGAAGAAATGGCTGAGAAATTGCCATGGGTAGGAGTTCCCTGCATTGTGAAGCCTGCTGACGACACTGGTTCAGATAAAGTGCTGCTCTGTCAGGATGAAGCGGAAGCCATGCGTCAGGCCCGGCTGATCTTAGATACCGTCATTAATGTACGAGGGCAACCGACGGACCGGACCGCCTTGCTAGAAGCATTTCTGGATGGGCCTGAATACAGTGTCGAGACCTTCTCTCTGGATGGAACGGTTCACTGTATCGGCGTGACGGAGAAGCGAGTGACTGGCTTTCCCTTTTTTGTCGAGGAACAGCATATCTTCCCAGCCCCGCTGCCTGCCGAGGTGCGCGAGGAGATGGTTGCGACGGCCCGTACGGCGCTCACAGCCCTGGGGCTTCGTTCAGGGCCTGCCCATACCGAGGTCAAGTTGACGCGAGAAGGATGTATTCCGGTCGAGGTAAACGCACGACTGGCCGGGGGCATGATCCCCGAATTAATGCGTCTGGTAACAAACGTGGATATGCTGGAAGCGCAGTTGCAGGCTGCTACAGGCCGCACTCCTCGCCTACCCGATGGGCAGCAGCATGGGTATGCGGGGATTCGCTTTCTGCTGGCCCGAAAAGAGGGGCGGTTGCGAGCAATAGAGGGGCTTGCCGAGGCGCGGGCCGTCGAGCATGTCAGGACGATCACACTGACGGCCCGGGTTGGTGATCGCGTTTTACCGCCCAGGAGTGCCTATGAGCGGCTGGGATATGTGATTGCCCATGCACCCACTGCTGAAGCGGTTGCCCGGGCGCTTGATGCGGCGCTGGAGCGCCTGATACTGGTGATTGATGAGTAAGCGTAGAGGAGCATGCAGCATGATTGAGCTGAGAAGCGATACCTTTACACTGCCCGGGGAGGCGATGCGCCGGGCGATGATGCAGGCGGAACTGGGTGATGACGTATATGGCGAAGACCCAACAACGCGCAAGCTGGAAGAGCGGGCAGCGGAGATCTTTGCCAAAGAGGCAGCCTGTCTGATGCCAAGCGGAACAATGGCTAATCTGACGGCACTTATGGCTCACTGTCCACGGGGGGGCAAAGTGCTTGTTGGGAACGAGTCTGATATTTTCATCTATGAAGCCGGTGGCGCGTCTGTCTGTGGCGGGATTATCTATGAGCCCATCCCTACCCAACCGGACGGGCGGCTGTTGCTCAGTGATCTGGCGAAAGGCTTTCCAGATGATGTTGAGGACCCGCAGTTCGCCCTTCCAGCGTTGATCTGTCTGGAGAATACGCATAATCGCTGTGGCGGTACGGTCCTTCCCCTGGAGTACCTGGAGGAGGTGGCGCAGTTTGCCCGGGAGCGGGAGGTTCCACTGCATCTGGACGGGGCGCGTATCTTTAATGCTGCAATTGCGCTCGGCCAGCCCCCGGCAGCAATTGCCCGCTATGCGACCTCGTTACAATTCTGTCTGTCAAAAGGGTTGGCTGCTCCGATCGGCTCCATGCTAGTCGGGAGCGCTGCGTTGATACAGCGGGCGCGCCGAGTGCGAAAAATGCTTGGTGGTGGGATGCGGCAGGCCGGGATCATTGCGGCTGCCGGGCTGTTCGCTCTCGATCATATGGTTGAGCGATTGCATGAAGATCATCTCTATGCGCGGCGCTTTGCCGAAGGGCTGGCCGAGCTGCCAGGTGTTCAGGTAGACCTGGAGACAGTTCAGACTAACATTGTCCTTTTCAGAGTCCAACAATGCAGCTATCAAATGTTTATAGAAACAGCAGCCCATCGTGGCCTGCGGCTCGGGGAACTTGGATACGGACGGCTCCGCGCTGTATTTCACTATGGGAATACGCCAGATGATGTAGATAGGGCTCTGGAGATTATTCGTACCATACTGACGGTTGATCTTGAAGCGGCTCAGAGATAGAGAGAGCCGGGCAGCTTCAAAAGGCCAGGTGTCTGTCTTTTGAGGCTGCACCCTTTGATTGCTCCGATTGTGCCCAAGAGCGAACAACAGCCGCTGGGCGGGCGTGAGCAGGTTGTGATGATAGGAAAAGTGATGATACCTCCAAAGGGAAAAGCAGAATTTTCTCTATTTACTTTCGAGAGGGAATTTATCTTTACTCTACCATCGTTTATACTCCTGTGGCGCATAGTGGCATTGAAAGGAGAAAAATGAAGATAAGCGTACTGATTGCAGAGCCGCGAGACATCTTTCGTAAAGGTCAGAGAGCAATGTTAAGTATGGAGAAAAATGTAGTGCACATCTATGAAGCTGCGACAAAAGCGGAATTGCAGGCACAGCTCAGGACAAACAAAATAGACATTGTGATCATCAATCAGCTTCTCATTGGAGATATAACAGCCCTTCCACCTGGCCGTTTTATCGTGCTGGCTCCCGAACTTGATATGGTGTTATTCCAGGCGGCTCGGAAGCAAGGGGCGAGAGGGTATCTGTTGGAGAATACCCTGCCCGATCTGTTGCGTGTTGTGTTGCAGCAGGAGGAGGGAACCTTCCTGATCGAGCCTGCCCTGACAGGAGAGATTATCGATCGTCTCACGCAGGATGCACGCTTTGATGTTCAGGAGAAGATCCTGACGCCAAGAGAAAGGGAGATTGTCAAATTGCTGCGCGAAGGAATCGACCGCAACACTATTGCGCAGATGCTCTGTATTAGCAGTGCAACGCTCAAAACACATATCAAGAATATCATCAGGAAGCGAGAAGAGAGTACCAAAGCGTCGCATCTGTAGGGTAGAACATAAGATGGTACCACGAAGGGGATACAGTGTGTGGTGTTGGCCTGTGTCCCCTTCGTGGGCTCAGGGTTAAGCGTGGGTGTCCGCGAGAGCGACCAGGTGGCCGGTACCGCGCAGTGTAGCAAGGTCGATATCGGCAATACAGCGGACCCTGACATAATTGAGTGTCAGGGTTCCTTCGATATGGACGGTGCCGGTTCCCTGGTCGAAATTCGCCTGACTGGTATCTGTTGCGCTCTGATCGATGCGAATGCCAAGGTCTGTACCGCCTCGGGTCTCGGTAAATTTGATAAAGGCATAGCCGATATCGGTCAGGCGCTGATGCAGCTCCTGAAGCGAAGGTTTGGGGCCGCCGACAGTAACGGGATGGGCTCCCTGAGAGAGGCGCTGTACGAGATCATCCACTGAAGCAATCTCCTTTCATGAATACCAGTTACTTTTTGCCGTTATAGAGCAACTCGCCTCGCTCCGCCTGTTGATAGGCATAGCGCAGATCTTCAGGAATAGCAAAGTTCAGGGTATTCCGACAGAATGCCTCCCATTCGGGAGTAACCTCTGCAAAAAGGGGCTCTTGCTCCTGTACAGGGCTTCTCACCACTGTGAGATCATCCCAGAGATAGCAAATGGTATCATCGGTCAGTTCTGGTTCTCCCTCGGATCTCTTCTCGGTCCAGCCGCTGAAGAGGCGTAGATCCCGTAAATGATATGCTTTACAATATTTCCGCATGGTTTCCCTCCCTGAAAAATGGTACAAACTGCGTGGCTATGAGGCTGTTTTTTCCATGTGTTTTCGCAAACTGAGAGGACGCATATCAGTCCAGATCTGCTTGATGTGGGAGAGGCATTCCTCCTTCCGTCCCTGGTACCCGATTTCTCGCCAGCCGGCTGGCGGGGTCCGCTCTGCGAACCAGATAGAATACTGCTCTTCGTGGTTGACAACCACCTTGTAAAGCCTGGTATCCTCTTTTTCCTCGTAACTCATCGTTTCAACCTTTCATCAGTGCACAAACCAACAGCGAATGTTTGAAAATAGCTTTTATTTCAGCGGCAAGGAAGATATGGGCGCTATCTGCGCTCTAAAGGGAACGAAGGCCCGACAAAGAGAAAAGCTTTGTGCTATGCAGGAGCGCAGATGTCTGTATATCTGGTTTTAGTGTACCTTTGATGCCCCGGAAAAACAATCCTTCATCTGGAGTATTTTTAACGCATTTCCTTCTATAATTTTATACCCTGTTTGCATACATATCATGCTGTTCTGAGCTATAAAAATATTACCCCGAAAATACCCCTTCATATTATTGTATGGTAAAGCGCAATTGAGCTATACTTGCATATATAATATGTTATTATCTATTACTGTCCCTTTCTGTTCTACAATAGTGCAGTCGCATTCCTAATATGGGTTGTTTTCTATTGCTCTGCTTGATGAACAGAGGTTGACAGTGTGCATATTCGTGCTCTGAAACCTTGAGGAGGTTACAATGGAAAAGAATCAGTTTATGCTCACCCTCACAGATGAGGAGCGTACCCAGGTTGAGAAGGCGATTGAACCGTTTGCGGCGCTTTCGACGTTCCCGGTAAAAGACAGTGATTTTTTACTGGAGATTGAGATTGCCAAAAGAGATATTCCGGTACGCATTGCAAAAGCGCTGGTCGATTTCAGGAAGAACTCGAACGACTATGGCACGCTTCTGCTCAGGAATTTGCCGGTTGATGCCTCACTGCCCCCTACTCCTAAGGATGGCAAAATCTGTCCCAAGTCTACCCATGTAAGTGAATGTTGTCTGCTATTCCTGATGTCTTTTTTAGGACAGTTTATCGCCTATGCAGATGAGAAAGATGGCGAGATCATCCATAATATCTGCCCTGTGCCGGGTCAGGAACAGAAACAGGAGAATACCGGCTCGGTCCTGCTTGAGTTTCATACCGAGAACGCCTTTCACCCTTACAAGCCCGATTATGTGGGACTCTACTGTTTACGGCCAGATCACGATTTGCAGGCGAAGACGGGCACCGCTTCAGTCCGAAGAGCGATAAATAGGATTTCCAGCAGGGTGCTTGAGCTGTTGCGGCAGCCGCTCTACCGGAATCGCCTTGCTCCCTCTTTTATGCACAATGGGTCTGCGCCTCTCTATTCTGCCCCGCTGCCGATCCTCACGGGCGACTACTTTGAGCCTGACCTGTGCATTGACTTTTTCAGCACTGAGGCCCTGACACCCGTTGCTGATGCTGCCCTGCAGATATTTAAGGAGGCCCTGAAACAGGTGCTGATACAACACGCTCTGGAGCCCGGAGATTTGATAATCGTTGATAATCGTACCGCGGCCCATACGCGCAGCGCTTTTACGCCGCGTTATGATGGGCATGATCGTTGGCTCCAGCGTCTTTTCGTTGTTGAAGACTTCCGCCGTTCTCGCAAAAGCCGCCTGGATGGAGGGCATATATGCACACCGGTCTCTATCGAGTTCTCGCTTGAGGGGCTACTCCCTTTACCGGTACGAGAGCTTGAGCATATGTCGTAATGCTTGAGAGGAAGAGCGATGGCGACCTACGAAATCAAGCCGGAGCGTCGGACACTGCACGGGCATTTCTCTGCGGAGCTTGCGCCTATCCTGACGGTCGATTCAGGCGATACCGTTCGTCTCAGCACGATTGATGCGGCCTGGGCAAAGGGCCCCCCTGCTGCCCTGGGAATGTGGCAACAGATCTTCCCGCTGGACAAGGAGCGGGATCTTGGGCATGCTCTCTGTGGCCCGATTGCGGTGCGAGGGGCCAAACCAGGCATGACGCTGGAAGTGCGTATCAATGAGCTACGAGTTGGCTCCTGGGGTTGGACTGTCAGCGCTTCCGTAGATGATGCCTTTACGCAGAGTCTTGGGGTTGCCGGACAGCAGGCTCTGTCGACCTGGCAGCTCGATGCAGAGAACTGCTGTGGATACAATCAATTCGGGCAACGAGTGCGTTTGAGCCCGTTTATGGGGGTTCTGGGGATGCCGCCAGCGGCCCCGGGCATCCATTCAACCTCTGCGCCTCGTATCTGGGGGGGAAATATCGATTGTAAAGAGCTGGTTGTGGGCAGCTCCCTTTTTCTCCCTATTCCGGTTGAGGGGGCGCTGTTTTCGGTCGGAGATGGGCATGCGTTACAGGGAGATGGAGAGGTAGGCGGGTCAGCGATTGAATGCCCGATGGAGCTGGTAGACCTTACGCTTGTCCTTCACCCGGATCTGCACTTACAGACTGCCCGGGCCTGTACGCCGCATGGCTGGATCACCTTTGGTTTTGATGAGGACCTGAATAAGGCTATTCAGATTGCCTTGAATGCCATGTTAGACCTGCTTGAAAGTGAATATCAGCTCCATCGCTCCGATGCCCTGGCCCTGGCCAGCGTCGTTGTGGATCTGCGAATTACACAGATCGTCAATGGCGTACGTGGCGTGCATGCCATTCTGCCTCATCAAGCCGTGAGTCGGCCTATCTATCCCACCGCGTATCATATCAATGTCGGAGGAGAGGCGGTTGACTTTTTTCGGCCGGATGGATACTGCTACGGAGGTGGCCTCTATGGGGGAGGGCAAACGGGGGCATATGCGGAGCCCGTAACCACAGAACAGGTCGTGCAGGCTGCGCCTGACGCTGTATATAAGACTTATCGGGCGGGAGAGATAAGTTACGTTCTGCCTGGTCTGCAAGCCAGGGAGCCGTATAGGGTGCGGCTTCACTTTATAGAACCGTTCTGGGAGCAGGCAAAGAAGCGATGTTTTGATGTGATGATAAATAGCAGGCTGGTATTGCGAAACTTTGATATATATGCAGTAGCCGGCGGGAAAGGAGCTGTAACCATTCAGGAATGGACGCTACGAGCTGATTCGAGGGGAAGAATAACCATTGTTTTTCTGCCCGGTCTCAGTGGCGTGCCAATCTGCAGCGCGATTGAAGTGTATCCTGCGCAGGAATAAGCCAGCAAAGTCACATCCCTTTCGCTGACACAAAGAGCAGGAAAGGGATGTTTTTTTTCTGCTGGCAACGTCTACCTCCTTTACTCGACCGCGCTGTGAGCTCCCTAGAGGCAAGAGCAACGCAGATTTCTGGCTGCCCAGGCCTGCAAGGATGGATCGATGAAAAAGTCGGGCTCTGAGAGCTTAACAGCCGCTTTGAAGAGCGTAGAGGTGGAGCTTTTTAAGAGGTAACACTTTGCCCCATGCAGAAATGATGAGGTGAGAATGAAGAGATCAGGGTTTTCAGCAACGACCACAATTTCAGCGCCAGGAAGGCGCTCAAAATCCTGAATGAGCGTCTGGTTGATGACCAGGACATCGATGTTGTTGTGGAAGGAATTGTCCTCAAATTCCTTGTAAGTGGTTGCTTCATAGATCTCTGTATCACTGTCATCAGCATGTAAGATAGCTTTGAGTCCGATGCGGAAAATGTCGCTCGAATCAACAATCATAACCCTTTTTCTTCTCGTCATGGTTCTATTGTCTGTGTAATTGTGCAAAGTGTTTTTCTTCTTTACTAGCATCCTGTTGGTTCCTTTCTGAGAAACCCTTTTGCTCCGATAAAGATAAACTCTGATGAGGATAAAGGTCCCAAACAGCAGCACCCTGTAGTCCATCTTTTTCAGAGAGGATAGTGCTCTGTTCTGTGAGCATCCTCTATTATTGATTATAGAGGTTTTCTATCTCCTCTCAGCTAACATATCGCTGATATTGAATCATCAATTTGTTGAGATATCAGCCGAGCTTGTTTGATAGATACTGCTCCATATATACTCTGGATAGATCAGAGAGCTCCTTTCCGGGTGGAAGAGGTGGAAAGGTGCGATCAAATATATACACACTCTTAATCATTCCCTTTCGACTAATCCAGGAAGCCCAAAACGTCTTCAATGCGAACTAAACCCTGTTGTAAGGCGAAAAGAGCGGCTTGCGTACGATCCGCAAGTTGTAGCTTAGTAAGAATACTGGTAATGTGTGTTCTCACAGTAGGCTCGCTGATTACAAGCTCAGTTGCAATTTTCCGGTTTGAATAGCCATGAGCGAGGCAGATCAGCACTTCTCTTTCTCGCGGGGTGAGAGCATTAAGAGGGGATTTTTCTTGTCCAGAAATGGCCCGGAGAATGCGGCTGGAGACAGTTGCAGGAATAGAGCTCTTGCCCTGCGCAACAGAAGAGATGGTCTCAATAAGCTCCTGCGGGCTGCTATCTTTGAATAAACAGGAATCTGCCCCCGCTTTGACTGCCTGCAAAATATGGATATCGTTATAATGGGACGTCAACACGATGATGCGTGTAGGCAGCTCAAACTTTTTGATCTGTTGGATGATTTCGACTCCATCCATATCTGGTAAGAGCAGATCCAGGAGCAGCACATCAGGCTGTAGTTGTGGGATTTGAGCAAGCGTCTGCTTCCCATCACTGTATTCCCCGATCACCTGAATATCAGGACGCTGCTCCAGCAAGGTCCGAAGAGCCTGTCTGACTAGTGTATGGTCTTCAACGATTGCTAAACGAATCACTTTTCTGCCCCTGTAAGGATTGTAACCTGAATACGTGTACCGGCAGTTGTAGATTCTATATAAAGGTCACCATTCAATTTCTGTACCCTTTCACGCATATGTCTTAAACCAAATCCTTTGTATAGTGCTTCATCATAGTTAAACCCTTTCCCATTGTCCCAGATGGTTAATAGTATTATATTATACTGCTTCTCTAATTTCAAAGAAAGAAGAGAAGCATCAGCATGCCGTACTGAATTTGCTATAGCTTCTTGTGCTACCCGTAAGAGCATATGCTCGATCTCCGGGGAAAGCTGGAGTTCCTCTATACTGGTTGTGATGGTACAATCCAGTTTGCGGCGGTAGAGATCTGCAAGGTTTTTCAGGGCAGGCGAGAGGCCGCCTGCTTCAAGGCAGACAGGCTGCAAATCTAGCAGGAGCGCCCGGATCTCGCGGGTCATATGAACAATGGTCTGCTCAATGACGGCTATATGTTCTGGTAGCTTCTTTTCCTCCTGTATGCGGTATAGACCGTCAACCAGGATACGCAGAGAGAAAAGATCCTGCAAAATCTCGTCGTGGAGCTCCCGGGAGATGCGGGCTCGCTCCTCAAGGCGGGCGTTATGTCTGGCGAGCTTTTGCTGTTCCTCTATGCTTTTTTCCAGTTGTTGGGCCATATGATTAAATTGTTGTTCCAGTTGGCCGAGCTCATCGAGCCGGGAGATAGAAACCTGTTGATTATAGTTGCCGCGGCTGACATGGTCGGTTACTTTTATAAGTGAATTGACTCGTTTGATAATACCTTGAGTTGTTTTGAAGCCAAAGAAGATCCCGATGAAGGGAATTGCCAGAATGACAGTGAAGAAAAAGAGAAAAGTGCTGAGGAACATGCAAAAGATAATTCTCTCCCTGATTGGGGAAAGCAGCGAATTCCAGCTTTTCTGAACATAGACTGCGCCGATGAGCTGATGGTCCTGATTCCAGACCGGAACGGCCGCGTACGATATCTGCTCTCGGGCATTTGTTGCCACCGAATGGGGCGCTTTGCCCGCCAGTATCTTCTGGATGAACCGAAGCTGAGAGGGAAGGGTGGCCGAAATAGAACTCTTCAGAGGGTAGTGCTGTGGAGAAGAGGTCGCAACGATTGTGCCATCGGAGGAGATGAAGATCACAAAGGAAGTTTTATCAGAAAGCGGCTGCAATGTATCAGAAACGTTTTGCATCTCCGGTGGCAGAAAAAAGCGGCTATACTGCTCGGTATCGTGTGCATCAAGCGTCGTTGCATTCCGGATAGAGAGCGCCTGAGCATAGATATGCGCCTGTTGCAGAGCCTGGTTTTGCATCATCTCCCTGGTATTGAGGGGGAAATCTTCAGTGATTTTGAGGGAAGTAGCAAGTCTGATACTGAGCAGCCCCAGGAGAGAGATTACAGCAACAGTTACCCAGATGTAGGTGTAGATCATCTGGGTTTTGATACTGCTTTTTCCTCTTCTGAGGAGGGAGAGAAACTTCTTGTAGAGAGACGGCATCAATTTCTGTATTTCTTTTAGTTGAGTGACGCAAAGCATAAACACAACCTTTCCAGCAACACTACCTGCACTATAGAGGGATAAGTATAAATAGCAATGACCCAAGTAGGAGCATAACATCCTCTGCTAGAAGTAATTCGTGATCTTGCTGCTCCAGGTTATAGCAGTCTCTATACTGCCGGGGAATCACAGCATGCGTAGCGATAGATGAGATAGCGCTACGAAGGGAGTTTGAACTGAGAGCCCGGCAGTTCATGTATGTCAGTCACCCCGGTTCTGCTGGACGGGCTCGCTTTGCCTGTCGTATGAACCATTCGGCTCTACGAGTGTTGCAAGGCGCGTCTTGGGTAGAAGTCCTGTCCATTGAAGGCCAGGAGAGGTCATGATCGTCGTTGCTAGTGCCACGAGAACCATGATTGAGAAGAGTGCTGGAGAAAGTATTCCGAGTTCGAGCCCAATGTTGAGAACGATAAGCTCGACCAGGCCTCGTGTATTCATCAAGATACCCAGGATGAACGAATCTCGCCAAGACTCGGCTGCGAGGCGGGCGGGCAGGATGCTGCCGCCGATTTTGCCCAGACACGCAATCAGGAAAATCAGCAGGCAGAGGAGCCATAGGTGAGGACCCTGAAGGAGGCCAAATTGTGTATGTAAGCCGCTCACAACAAAGAAGAGCGGGAGAAAGAGCATATTATTAATCTGATCTATGCTCTGACTTTGCCGGGTAAATTCGATCGTGCGGGGAAGAATGAGCCCGGTGAGAAAGGCACCGAAGATCGGATGGATCCCTATTTTATCGGTGGTAAAGGAGGCCAGTAACAGCGTAATCAAGGCTAGTACCGCGAGTAGCCGTGGCGATTTAAGCTGCTTTATGGCAAATTTGAGGAGAGGGCGAACGACGAAGAGCATACAGCCAATGAAGAGGGCCGTATATGCCAGAATAAGGACGATGGAGACACTGCTCTGAGCGCGGGAGATAGCAGCGACAGCGGCTAATAAGCACCAGGCGAAAACATCACCTATAGAAGCACAGACAAGTGCCAGCATGCCAGCTCTGGTATTTTGCAGCTTCTTTTCCATGATAATTCTTGCCAGGACCGGGAAGGCAGTAATAGAGATGGCAACCCCCATCAGCAGCGAGAGGGAGAGCGCAGAGGCATTCTTTCCCGCCATTGTCGGGAAGAGAAAATAGCCGAGTATGCAGCCCGAGAGCAGGGGAAAAATAATACCGCCGAGAGAGACGAATACTGCGGTACGGCTCTGCGCTCGAAGCTCCTGGATATCGGTGCGCGTTCCCAGAGAGAACATATAGAGGATCAGGCCAATATCGCCTAAGACCTGCAGGATAGGAAGGCTCTGGGGGGGAAAGAACTGCTGTTGAAGCCCCGGGAAGAGGCCACCCAGAAGAGACGGGCCAAGCGCCAGCCCTGCAAGCATTTCACCGATCACCCATTGCTGACCAATAAACCGCATAAGAATGCCAAAAAGTTGCACGGTAAGCAGAATGACAATAAGCTGCAAGAGAATTTGCCCTGTGAACATCTGGGTCCTCCTTCTCGGTTTGATGTACAGGACAAGAAGAGGGAGATCCCCCCTCTTCTTGCCAGGGGTATTTAGAAGGCGGGAGCAAACGCATGTGAGGTTAACTCCCCAAGATTCTGATGCCAGATATGATTCTCATTGCGTTCAACTTCTGAGACAATATCTTTCATCATTTTAAGAACGCGAGGTTCTTCTTCATCATAGACATCACCCTGAAGGAGTTTTAAGACATCGATACGGTAGCGAGGATCCTGAATAAAGGCTGTGAAGAGGACGTTCAGCCGATAGTAGACGGAAATAAACTCGTACCAGTTTTTTGTTCCCCGTCGAAGCGTTGTCTCATAGGTTGTAAAGCTCTTTTTGCTGAAGTCCCCGATCTCGGCAGCTTTAATAATATCTGCGCTGGAGAAGCGGGCACTATTGAGGGCAATACTGACCCCGGTTGAGAAAATGGGATCAACGAAGCGCGCGGCATCGCCAACCAGCACAAAGTTATCCCCGCAGATTTGTTTCATGGCATAGCTGTAGTCGCCTTCTTCCTTTAAAGGGTGCAGTTGTTCGGCGGCGCGCAGGCCTGCTGCCAGCTCGGGTCGGCTCTCCAGGCACTGCCAGAAAAACTGTTCTCGCTCCTGGCGTGACCTGGCAAAGTTGCGCTTCTGGGTGACGACACCAATGCTGGTGATGCTCTCGGTAATGGGGATTTGCCAGACCCAGGTGTTGGTGACGGGCAAGAAGTGGACAAAGATGAAATCCTGCTGTGCCGGGTCGGTACTCAGGATGGTGCGATCATAGTTATCAAACCAGGTATGAAGTGCATACTGATCGAATACTGGGTCTTGAATGCGCAACTTGAGCTGATTGCCAAGCAGGGTTTTGCGTCCGCTTGCATCAACGACCAAACGGACCCGTAAACTCATCTGCTGTTTCCCAAGTGAAAAGATGATCCGTGGTTGATTTGCTTCTGAGAAGTCGACGCTTCGGACCTGCACCCCTTCATAGACCGTCGCACCGAGCTCGTGGGCATGCTGGAGAAGCAGCAAATCAAATTTAGCACGATCGACGTGGAAGGTATAGTTCCGATCAACGCCGGGCTGTTCTCGCTCATCAAAGCGAATGCCTGCATAGCAGTCTGCTTCCAGGCCATCGAAACTATCGGAATACACGGGCCCCCTGCCTGCCGAGGTCCAGGCTGCGCCATATTTTTTGACGAAGCCTCCTTGTTCCATTTTGTCCATAAAGCCAATTTCCTTGAAAACGCGGGTAGAAGAGGGAACAAGGGACTCGCCAACATGGGGGCGGGGAAAGAGCTCGCGTTCGAGGATGACGCAGGAAAGTCCCGCTTTTTGCAGATACGCAGCAGTTGAAGCGCCAGCCGGGCCGCCACCAATAATACCGATATCGAAATCAAAACTGCTCATGGTGCTATCTCCTTTACTTCATAATCTATTGTCCCATAAAGGGGATCTATCTGCTTCGTCGAGCGCTGAGCCTCCGCTCTCAGACTGAGAGCGCATCTTCTACAAGTCGGGAGCTCAGGAATTGCAAAAGGGCCTGTTCCCGGGTGTGGATGTAGAAATGGTCGCCTGGGAAGATGTGCTGCTGAAAAGCGTTGGTTGTCTGTCTGCTCCAGCCCTGTAGCTCTTCGATGGAGACTTCACTGTCCTGTGTACTGCCCAACGCTGTGATCTTGCAGGCCAGGGGCGCATCTTCAATGTACTGGTAGGTTTCGCTGATCGCAAAATCTGCACGTAAGAGCGGGATCAGTAACTGTAAGAGTTCGGCGTTTTGCAGTACCTCCTGGGGGGTCCCATTCAGCCGTACGAGCTCTTTGATAAATTCTGCTTCTGGCAGATGATAGGTAGGAGCACCGGGGTCCGGGAGGTGTGGCGCTCGATGGCCGGAGACATACAGATGTACCGGTCCCTGCCTGTTTGCTTGACGGAGAAAGCGGGCAAGCTCAAAGCTGATGATTGCCCCCATACTGTGCCCGAAGAAGGCATAGGGCTTATCAAGCAGCTCCTGTACTATTGGTCCGAGAGCGTTAATGAGTGAGAAGAGATCAGTAAAAGGAGCCTCCAGCAGGCGATTTTCGCGACCGGGCAACTGGATAGGACATACTTCTACTTCGGGTGGAAGCTGCTCGGACCAGGAACGATACATAGATGCGTTTCCTCCGGCATAGGGAAAGCAGAAGAGGCGTAATCTGGCTCCTGGTCGAGGCTGCCAGTATCTGACCCATGTGTTAACTGTTGTTGTATTCAACATATTGGGACCTCTGAAAGACGTTTCTTTTGGTTGCTCAGGGAAAAGCCAATGTGTGGCTCAAGCTGCCCTACGGTTGATGTTCCGATAGGAAAGCAAAACGCTATTTGCTGACATGAAAAAGTATATATTGAGAGAAAGTTGAAAAGCTATCCTCATAGGGGATATTTTTAGAAGTAGAAGAAAACGGCAATTTATTGGTAAAAGAGGAGAGAAATTACTCTGGAAGGGGAGAGAGCTCTCCTTGTGGAGTAGATGTAAATGAGAAAAAAGCCCTGGAGTTTATGGTTGATATGAATTGATGGGCGTCAATATGAGCTGGGACAAAGCAAGAGGTATCCCAGAAGAGTTACGTGCCCCCGCTGCTTGAGCAGGAGTATAGGTATCTGATGCTAGCAGGAAGGTATGGCTCAGATAACGCTGCCAGCGCGAAGCGAGGGACACAGAATGGTACTGGCTGATGGCTTTCTGCTTTCCTAGTACCTCTCTACATTTTCCAAGGAGCGCGTCTTCTTGGAAATATTCTTCATATGTGTTTTTAGGGTCGTTTCTGCAATGTTTAACTTGCGTGCGATACTGGAGCGGTCAATGCCTTCACGAAGGAGGCCAACCACTTCTTTTTCTCGTGGGGTCAGTAAGTCGTCCTGTATAGCAAAATGGCTGTTTTCTATGATGTGATTCATAATCCAGGGGGCGATCATTGGCCCGATAAAGAATGCACCTTCGAGCGGGTGGAGAAGTGCACGTAGGATATCTGCGGGCGTATTCACGGAGAGATAGCCGCGTGCCTTATATTTGAAGGCATCTTTGAGCATTTCTAGATCTGGCTGATGGGTCAGCACGACAAATTTATCAGGAGGGAGGCACGACATATTCTGAATCAACTGCTGGTTGATAATTGTCAGGTGTGGTCCCTTCCGCAGATGTCTTGTAACCTCTTCTTCATTGACTGCTTCCAGAATAGCTTCTACCCTCGTATCCTCTGCGAATATTGCCCGTATGCCTGCACGTAGAATATCATGTGGTTCAGCGATGAGAACAACTAGGCCCATAGAGTTTCAATCTCCTTATCGCATTTAGCCGCGTACTCATGAAAAATGGCGTTTGGTATTCAGAGCCAGAAGACTGATGCTGTAGCTGGTTCTCGGTGACGCGCATTTTGTGTGACACACTTTGCTACTGGCTATGTGGATGCTACTCTTGAAGAGCTAGTGAGAGCTTCTGCTCACGCTATACCTCCCTTCTGCCTGTACTGAGGCTTCGTCAGAGACATATCCAGTATCCTGAATGTTACATAGAATACATTCTCTATCTCTAGAAATGCTATTGTTTTGTTCTGCTGTTTTACTTGCGTACGTTGCGGCATTGTGTATCGCTCATAATTCCAGCAAGAATGGAGGGATCAGTACAAAGAAGCTCTCTTACCTGATCAGACAGTAGATATGTTTATGATGGGGAATTTTAGCCCTCTATCCTGACATCCTGAGAGGAACGTTGATTGCAACAGAATTCCCTGCGTGAACTATTTTGCGAAGAGGGGATGCATTTTGATACTCAGGTTGATGAATCGAAATATACTAATCTCTCCTCCGTGCATCTCGAGCCAATGACGCGAACATATCTCTTCATGAAGGGTTAGGGATAACCTCTTCTGTAAGTGGCTATCAGGAATAGTGTGCTTGGGAAAGTACAAATGCCTTCTTTAGGGATAGGCGATGCTATAATAGATTATCATATTTATGCCGTAAATGTCAATGTTAGGAGTTACTGATTACTAGTAGGTTGTTAAACTTTAGGCAGTAGAATAAGTGGAAAAAATACTGCTATCTCTTTAACAGAAGAGAGTATCTTCATTGTAAAAGAGAAGCAGATGGGCTTTTTCGACGTCACCGTAATTTTTAGGCTTGAATTACTTTTTTCGATGCAGGCCGAGCAAGAGCCAGGCAAGCAAACCGGCACTGCCAACAAGAGCACCACAGCCTATGAAGATGACATTAGCGGGAAGGAACTGGCCGAGGTAGCCTGCCAGGGCAGCCGAGATCAGCCCCATACTGGCCACACACATCTGAATGACCGATTGGATTCGTCCGATCATGGCCGGTGGGGTGGTACCGATAAGGAGCGACAAGTACCCGAGCTGCAAGCCGCCTTGCTGAATACCCATAATAAAATTGACGACCATTGCAATCTGAAAGTTGGTCTGTAAAGAGTAGATTGCAATGCAGATGCCCAGAAGAGCAACGCTGCCAGCGAAGATGTAGCGAGGGGTGAGCCATTTTGCAATGAAGCCCCCTCCGGTGAGCCCTGTGAGCATCCCGATGCTCAGGACCGACGACACAATGCCGGCGAATTCACTGTTCATATGCAGGTGTTTGGTGAGGAAGATGATGTTCAAAGGCTGGATCGCGCCCATGCCGAGGAGCCCCACACAAGTGACGATGCAGATAATCAGGATAGTACGCGTTTTCAGGATGAAGCGTAGGCCTGCTTGTAAGTCCTGATATATCTCTTTCACTCCGATCTTTACCTGGGGGGCTGGCTCATGTTTGTATGGATGAAGCACTACTTCTGGTGCGCGAATGGCTAATAAGCAGAGGGTCGGCAGCAGGAACATCACAGCGATGATTCCCAGAATGAGGTAGGGACCTCCTATTGTATAAAGCGGCGTTGTAAGCGAGAAGCCGAGGATAGACGAGAGCGTCAGTGAGGTTTGAGAGATCGAGACGGCCTGTGGGTATTTCTTTTGTTCGACAAGCGCCTGTAGGAGGCCAGAGCGGGCAGTTGATACGATGTTGGAGAACGTAAAGATGATAGATGCGCTGAGGTAAATTGCCGGGAGCTTAAGCGAGACTGGCGCGAGAAGCGGAAACAGGAGGGCTGCTGCTTGCCCGAAATTGGTTATAATCATTGCTCGTCGACGGTTCCAGCGATCTATAAAAATGCCTGCGACCGGGCCTATGAAGATGGTCGGCAGATATTGTAGGGCGGTGAGAATACCGACAGAGGTGCTCTGGGCAATGATTGAAAATGCCCAGATAAGCATTGTCGCTCCAAAGAGCTGATTCCCCATGGAATATATTGTCTGGGCGGTAATCAGGAGGGTAAAGTTTCGATTGATCATGGTATCACTCCTTCATTTTCAACGCTCTGTTCCCCACTCTCTGGATGCTACTACGCTATATGCTGTTGGAGCCATTGGCGGATAAATGTTAGGCGCTGCTCCAGATACGCTTCATTGAGCCAGCCTCTTCCCCGGAGCCCGAGCAGGACTTTTTTGAACATAAAGGCCTGTGCATAGAGTTCGCGTGCTAGCACAACAAAAGGAAGCGCATCGGTCTCCCGAGAGGAGAGGGGACGTATGTTTTGATAGCCCTGTAAGTATGCCTGCCAGACTATTTGACCCTGAGCTAAAGGGGTGTGACTGAGTGACCACCAGAAGGTAGCTACATCATAGAGACGCCAGCTATAACAGCACTCAAAATCGATCAACACCGGTTCATGGGCCGGGCGACATAGGATATTTCTTTTGTGGGCATCTCCATGACAGATGCCATATACTGGTGTCTGGCGGGGCAGTGTCTGGAGGATAGATGTGAGGGTCTGGCCCAGATCTTCGAGAAAGTGGCGATCATTCGGACTATGCTGGAGAAAAGGGAGGAGAATCTCTAGAGGCTGTTTGATGAGCAGGCTTTCGTTCAGATGAGGGCTTTTCTCGGTCTGTGGAAGCACATCGCTTGCCTTGTGAAGCCTGGCTATGAGTTGCCCGTAGGAATAGCCCTGCTCTTCGGTGATCGCGTTCCCTGGCGGTTCTCCCTCGGCAAAATCATAGAGAACAGCATAGCGGGGACCTTCGGGGGCGGCAAGCGTCTGTACATAGGTGTGGTCGAGTTGCTTGAGTGGTGCGGCAAATGGGATGCCAGCCTGAATAAGCTTTACGAGGACTCGAACGCCCGCTTCTACTTCCTCGAATGTGCGCTCCTTGCTGGAAATTCGCAGAATATATTTTGCTTCTGGGGTTGTGACACTATAGATGTCGTAGTCGCCCTGATACAGCAGGTAACATTGCAACGGTGTGGGCAGTGCATACCGGCTGAGAAGCTGCTCGGTTAGTGCCTCAGCCGAAAGGATAGATGCCTGAACTGGAAAAGTGTTCTGTAACATACTTTGCTCTCCTGATATTTTTATCTTAGATAAGTTGTTTTTAGGGGTTTTGCTGTAGAATATAAGTATAGTTTTAGTATAAGAAGAAAACAATACCTCAAGAAGAGGATTTTCCTGGCTGCTAGAAGAGAGAGAATATACCCTCAGAGGATAAGTGGGAGGAATACTGAGGTAGATTTATTACACTCTAAAAATACCCTTGGCGTCGATTGTTTTTCTAAAGCACTCAAGGCTATACTTTTTGCTAATAAAGAGCAACAGTAAAGGTGTTCCGAGCCTTTCGCAGGAAAGCATACCTCTTCAATTGTTGACTTTTTTGAAGCAGATGCGGAAGTGGGAGCAGCGTGTGCTCACGGCTTGTCCGCTCTGTATTGGTCCGGGCCCTTGCACTGCAACGGGCGAAAGTGAGAGCACATCAACAACCTTACACCTCAAAAAGCACAACTAGAGTCATACACCTGTCGCGTTGAAAATGCATAAAGTGAGGATGAGAATGACAACTCGTGACTTGTCTGCAAAGCGTGCGGCACTTTTCAAAGAAAGATTGAAGAAAAAAGGTATTCAGAGTAAGCTTGAAGGGCAGCATATCCCTCCCAGAAAAGAGACCGAGCCTCTCTCCCTTTCTTTCGCTCAGCAACGGATGTGGTTACTGGACCAGTTAGAGCCAAATAGTACAGCGTACAATATCCCCTACTCCATTCAGTTGAACGGTCATTTGAATGTGCCACTTCTGGAGCGGAGTATAGCGATGCTTATCGCGCGCCACGAAAGCCTACGTACAACTTTTCCGGTGCAGAACGGGCAGCCTGTTCAGGTGATTGCGCCTGCCGTTGAGTATCACCTCCCGCTGGTTCAATTAGAACTGTTGACGCCAGTGCAGCAGACTCAGCAGGTCAGGGAGCTGATCCAGCAGGAGGCACAGTGGCCTTTCTTCCTCAGCGGTGGGGCATTGCTGCGCACCTGCTTACTTCGTTTGAAGCGGGAGAAGCATATTCTGCTGTTGACGTTCCATCACATTATTTCGGATGGGTGGTCTGAGGAGATTTTCTTGCGGGAGATGGTGGCCTGCTATGAGGCGTTGCTTGAAGGGAGGGCACCTTTACTGCCCGAGCTCCCCATACAATATGCAGATTTTGCACAATGGCAGCGGCAACGATTGCAGGGTGACGCCCTAGAAACGTCGCTCGCATATTGGCGTGATGAGTTACGTGATCTGAAGCCGCTGCATCTGTCTGCAGATAATCCCCGACCTGCAACGCTATCGCCGCGTGGCTCCTATGAAAAACACCTGCTTCCGGCGGCTCTGCATGAGCAATTGAAGGTACTCGGGCAGCGGGAGCAGGCCACCCAATTTATGGTCTTGATGGCCGCATTTCAGGTTTTGTTAGCCCGTTATTCCGGGCAGACAGATATTGTGGTTGGCATTCCGACCGCTAATCGTACGCTGCCCGAGTTAGAAGGTATCATTGGTTTCTTCTCGAACACGCTGTCCGTTCGGGTAGATGTCGCTGATAACCCGACTTTCCTGCAATTGCTGGCACGGGTGAGAGAGAAGACCGTCGGAGCTTATGCACATCAGGATGTGCCATTTGAAAAGCTCGTAGAGGAGCTTCAGCCAGAGCGGAGCTTGAATCACTCTCCCTTCTTTCAGGTGATGTTTGCGGAACAGCAGGAATTGCCGACTTTTCAGGTGGGTGGGCTCCAAATCCATTCTCTTCCTCAGGAAACAGTTGTCGCAAAGTTCGACATTTCGTTAATCGTCATGGAGACAGATCAAGGCCTGCTTTGTGCCCTCGAATATCGCACGGATATCTTCGAGCAGGAGACAATTAGACGTCTGCTTGAGCACTGGCAAACCCTGTTAGAAGGGATCGTTGCTCAGCCGGAACAGCGTATTCAGGCCGTGCCCCTGCTTTCCGAGGCCGAGTGTGTTCAATTGTTTGCGCAATGGAGGCAAGCACGGCTGTCTTTCCCCGAGAAGCACCCTCTTCACCATTTGCTGGAAACCGGTCAGGAACGCTATATACTCAATGAGAGCTTGCAGCCTGTGCCTGTCGGCGCAACGGGGATATTGTATATTGGCAGTACGGATGAGATGGTTGATCCCACGCGCCTGCTTCCCCATCCCTTTAGCGAGCAAGTAGGGGCATATATCTACAATACAGGTGAGACGGTTCGCTTCTTAAAAACTGGTGAAATTGTTCCTCTCCAGCCTGAGCGATCAAGGCAACAGGTCAAGGTGCGGGGGTATCATATCGAGCCAGGGGAGATCGAAGCAGCGCTGGCGATCCTGCCCGACGTGCGAGAGGTCGTGGTCACGGTGCAGGATGCGCGAGCGGGCGACAAACGCCTGGTTGCCTACCTGGTCGCTGAAGCAAATATCATACCCTCAACTTCCGAGGACTTGCGCGCTTATCTTCTACAGAAGCTGCCTGAATATATGGTGCCCGCAAGCTTTATCTGGACGGATCAGCTCCCGGTGACCATAAACGGGAAGGTTGTGCCAAGAACGCCAGAGGAGCAAACATTAGCGGGGATCTGGTCGCAGGTGCTAGGTGTCAAGCAGGTCGGGATCTATGATAACTTCTTTGCCCTGGGTGGCGACTCGATCCTGACGATCCAGGT
>Ga0164243_10000867_pt1 | contig 52909 bp, 50 predicted proteins | sample OricompcompostOP_FD_108781 | JGI IMG/M metagenome (GOLD analysis project Ga0164243, IMG submission 108781) | Organic Plus compost microbial communities from Emeryville, California, USA - Original compost - Organic plus compost (OP) | ecosystem: Engineered > Solid waste > Mixed feedstock >... | reverse complement strand
GAGGGCCGGAGTCATGCTCACCGCCCTGTCGGAGCTGAGCCGTCAGCCTGCGTCTTGGAGCGTGCAAGGAGTAGTCAGTGAGGGTCGCGCGAGTCCGTATCGAACGCTTCCGGGGCTACCACCACGCAGAGCTAGCGGTGCCCGAGAACATGGTGCTAGCAGGTGAGCCGCAGGCGGGTCGATCCGACATCGTCGAGGCTCTGCGCCGGGTCCTCGATGTCCGTAGCACCCGCTCGCGCGTGAATCCGCTCGATGTCTATCGTCCCGCTGACAGTGATGAAGAGTCGCTGACTGAGGTAGAGGTAACTCTGCTTGACCTCGGGGATGACCTCGAAACCCTTCTCAGCGAGAATCTGGAGACGTTCAACCAGGCAACCGGGGATATCGCGACTTCAAGCAACGCGGGCGACGCGGTTCTCGGCGTCCGCCTGTGCTATCGCGCACGATATGATCTCGACACAGACACCGGAGAGCATTGGGTCGATTACCCGGCGCGTAGCGATCCAGCTGCTGGGGTCTTCAAGAGAGCGAGCCGGGTCGAGCGTGAAGTCCTGCCGGTGCAGTTTGTCGACAGCGCACCTGCCCTCCAGCTTCGGGCTGAGGGAGTGCTGAGGTCGCTTCTCGCTGACGCTGACCCTGACGGTCTGGAAATTGCTCTCACCAACTTGGACTCCGCTGTCCACGCCGCAACTGGATCGTTCTCCGAGACGGACGTCGTCACCGGTGTCCTGGACATGGTCATTGACTCTGGGCCGAAGGATCTCTTCCAGGTGCATGACTCCGCGGACATCAGTTTCCTAGCGGACGACGGCTCTATGGCAGCCCTCCTCAGAGCACTTCAGCCCGCGATCTCGATGGGGGCCGCGGGGGCACTTCCAGTCCGCTCCCAGGGGTCGACTCTTGAGAATGTGCTGGCGGCTGCCGAAGCCATCGCTGCTGCACGGGATGCACAATCGGGAGTCGTCATCATCGGCGACGACTTCGGAGATCGCCTCGACGCCTCGTCGTCCGAACACATGGCTCGGCTCATCCACGTGACGGCGGGGCAAGCCATCCTCACAACGCGTCGCCCTGAAGTGGTGCGGGCGTTCGATCCAGGGGAGCTGGTTCGGCTCACGAACAGCCATGGCGAGAGGCGACAGCATCGGCTACCGGCGGTCACGGACAAGACCGGCCGCGTCAACCGAAGGCTGGTCCTCGAACAGCTTCTCGCAGCGCTGAGCGCAAGAACCGTCGTTCTCCTGGAAGGGCCGCTCGACGTCGAGGGATACGGCGCGCTCGCTGCCCGACTCTTCCGGAAGACGAACGAACCGCACCACAGCTTTCCCGCCAATGGCATCCGTCTCATCGCCCCGCCCGGGTCAGATGGCGGCGTCACCCGGCTCCCCGCCATCGCCGAGATCGCCCTCGAGCTCGGGTTTCATGTCCGCGCGATCGTCGACAACGACAAGCCCGGGCAGGAAGACCCAGCAGTCGGGGTCCTCGAAGGCATGGTCGAACAGCTCGTCGTACTTCCCACACGCACTGCCGTGGAAGCAGCACTCATCCGCGGAGTTCCCGGAGATCAGCTCCGAGAGACGGTCGGAATGTTGGAGGAATTCGGAATGCCCGTCCTGCCATCCGGTCTCGGCGACGATGACATCGCGGACCACCTGATCTCGACGAAGGTGATCAAGAAGCAGGGGCTCGGAGCAGCCTGGGCGTATGCGCTGACGCGTCAGCCCCCGATCGCGCGTGCCGCCATCGAAGCAGTCTGCGGCGAGGCGCTCGGTCGCATCAACATCCCTGATCTGCCATGACCTTCGTCCCCCAGAACCCGGAGCAGCAGCGGGTCGTCGCGACGCAAGCCGAGCTCACGGTCGTGCTCGGCGGAGCCGGTGTCGGGAAGACGACCTGTGCGCTCGCCGCGGCCCACGCTCATCTCGAACGACGGCAAGAAGGCAATCCGCGCGATCGGGTCCTGTTCCTCTCGTTCTCTCGCTCGTCGGTGGCACGTATCGCCTCCCGCGCAAGCGAGATACTGGGCCGACGCGGGTCGCAGGTGGACATCATGACGTTCCACTCGCTTGCGTTCTCCGTGGTCCGGAGGTTCGGGAATCTGGTCGGGCACGGCGGCGCTGTTCTCGTCAGTCCCGCTCGCGAGAAGCTCGGCCTGGCCCAGCACGAGATCGGATACAGCAGCCTCATTCCGCTTGCTCTTGAGATCGCCGAAGCCGCACCGGCTGTGGCAGAACACTTGCGTACCCGATGGGGGCTCGTCATCGTTGACGAGTTTCAGGACACCGGAGACGCACAGCAAGACCTCCTCCAGCTGGTCGCCCGCGACAGCAGGATGATCCTGCTCGGCGACCCGAACCAGTGCATCTACACCTTCCTCGCTGAAGACGGCGTCAGGGTGGAGCGCATCGATGACGCCTGTGCAGCCGCGGGCGCAGACAACACCATCGTCCTTCCGGAGACTTCCTTCCGGGACCCGACTGGGGTTATCCCGGCCGTTGCGAACGCGATCCGCGGGCGTCTGTTCGACTCCGAAGCCATCTCGATCGCGATCCAGGAAGAAAGACTGGTGATCCACAAGGGAATACCGCTCTCCGACGAGACCAAGCACGTAACCCGGATCATCGGCGAACTGACGTCCGAAGAGATGGGCGTGGCAGTGTTCACACACCACAACGACATGCTTGCGGCGCTCTCGGATGCGCTGGAGGCCGATGGCATCGAACACGAGATTGCTGGTCTCAGCGATGCGCTCTCCGCAGCCCTCGATGCGCAGACAGCGATCGCGCAGTTCTACGTCGGAGATGTCGGCTGGGACAGCGTGCTCGAAGCGCTGGCCGTGTTCTTGACGAGCGCGCAGCGTGGGCGGCAAGTGCCTCCTATCGCGTTTCAGGTGATGAATGGCTCGGGTCCGAAGACCTTGCAAGATCGCCTGCGCGCCCTCAGGAATCGCGTGTCCGATGCCGCATCCATCCGAGATGTGATCGCGGCAGCGGGCACCGCACACGACGCGCTCGGGCTTCCCCAGAAGTCCGGGGCCTGGCAGCAGGCGGCCCTCCTCGTGTCAGTCATGTACGCGAGAGCGGCACGGGCGAGCAGGGGGCGCGATGACCGTCAGGTGGTCGCAGAGATCTGTGCGGAAGCGCGTGAAGCGAGCTACGCGGCGCTCACCGACTCGGCGCTCAGCCCCCGCGAGGTCCAGCTGATGAATCTCTACCAGACGAAGGGACGCGAGGCCGACGCGACCGTGGTCGTCCTGCGGGAAGGAGACTTCATGGGGAAGGAGGCGGAACCGTTCCCCGCCACGAGCCGACTCCTCTATGTCGTGTTCTCAAGAGCGAGGCAAAAGATCGTCGTGCTGCTCGTGGGCAACCGACTCCACCCGGCTGTTGCGCCTCTCGCAGCTCTCTCCTCCAACTGAGAGCGCCGCATGGTGGGCAAGACGCCTGGGAAATTAGATGTGGTTTGCAAGCAGCTCGGCAATCTCGCGGAGTGACATGCCCGCACCGTCTTCGAATGCGAGAGCCGCACCCTTCCTGCCAGTCGGATCGGTACCTCTTCCCGCGTTGTCAGGAACGACCAGCGCGTACAGCTCCGCCGAAGGCGACTTGACAATCACCTGCCCACGTTCGCGCGCCAGCCGTCGCAGCTGAGCGAGAGTCGGGTCATTGTCCATGCCAGTACGGTACCGCTTCTCAAGCGCCGGAAGCGCGCCCGAAGCGGGACGATGCCCCCCCGGCGGTTCCCTTGCTTCGAGGCGAGGGCTCGCGGTCAGGATCGAGATCTACCGGACGACAGGTAGTTCCGGACCGTTCCGGCCGACACGTCGAACCGAGCACCGATCTTCGCCAACGACCAGCCCCGGTCTCGTAGCGCGAGTGCTTCTTCGTTCTGCGCGAGGGACAAACCCCGTCGTCGCATCGGCACGCCGCGCCGATGCAAGTGCGCGCTCACGGTGCGGCGTTCGATGCCGAATTCGGCGGCCAGTTCGTACACCGTCTGACCAGCGAGGTAACCGTCCACCAAGGCGTCGATAGAAGCCGGATCGAGCCGCTTCTGCACCTGCCGAACGAGCAGAGTCGGCGTGGATGCAACAGCTCGCGGTCCCTTCCCGACCGCCGCAGTTTCTGCGGGCAGCTCGCTGACCAGGGACTTTGCCACCGGGGGCAGGGTTGGAACGTACTCTCGAAACTTCCACTTTTGTGATGCGGGCTCGGCGGTCGGCCGGGCTCTTTGTGGTTGTTGCCCACGGATGTCGGTGAAATCCGGTCGTCTTGCGCCCGCGGGATCCCTAGTGTGTTGCGTCAAGCGTTGTTCAGTCGTTCTGCCGTGATGAGGGATCCCGATCACAGCTCACAGCCGGGCCCAGAAGTTGGCGCGCGCGGCCCTGTCTGCCTACGACCTGCCGGGCGCCCCTCGCCTGGAGTTGTTGGGCGCTGGCCTCACGACGACCTTCCGAGTGGTCACAGCCGACCACCGGTATGTGCTGGGTGTTCATCGTCCCGGTTACCGGACCGTCGCCAACCACCCGTGCCGAACTCGGCTATCTGGACGATCTCGGGAAGGCGCTGGCCGGTACCGGGATTCTGCTGCCGCGGCCCGTGCTGGATGTCGATGGGATCCTGTCGCCGACCGACCGTGCGGATCTGGAGAACATCGCCGGCCGCACACGCCGGATATTCACCGAACTCAGCGACCAGTTCGGTGTCATCCACGGCGACTACATTCTGGGCAACATTCACCTGTCCCGTCTCGGAAACAGGTGGCAGGTCGGTGTGATCGACTTCGGGGACAGCGGTATTGGTTGCTTCGTGTACGACCTGTGCCCGCTGCTGGGGAATCTCGCCGGATATCCCGCCGGCCCCTATAACCCGGACTATCCCGAGCTTCGCGACACGTTGCTGAGTGGGTATCGCAGCGCGCGGCCGTTCCCCGCCGAATGGCAACCGCATCTTCCGGTTCTGATGGCGGCCCGGCATGCCAACCACTGCTTCCTGACTGCCGGCCTCGATGTGTCCCCGACGCCGCGGGAGGACGCCGCCTGGCGGATGGACCTGGCCCGGATCAGCCTGGATCTCCCGACCTGAACAGGTCTGCTGGCACCGACCGCCTCAGGCCGGTCGGTGAGCCATCCAAGATCGGGCGAGCCTTCCGGCTAATTCGGGTAGGCGTGGAAGGTCTGCCGTTGACTGCCGGCGACATGCGATCCCGGCTCGGCGATCCGACGGCCTGGCACGTACTCCTCGACAGCGCCCGGGCCATCGAGCGAATACCCGAGCTGCTGGGCCCCAGCCCGCACCTCCTTGCCACGGCTACCCGGGACCGATGACCAGCCCTGCTTGAACAGGTCTCCCGATGGGGTGCCCGGCATCCCAGTCTCGAGTTCGAGCCGCAGAGATGACTTTCCGGGAGAACTCGCCTCTGTACAGAGAAAGAGAGACAGGGGAGAGTCATGTTGCTGGAAAACAAGAATGTCGTCGTCTACGGCGCCGGCGGCGCACTAGGTGGTGCCGTTGCCCGCGGGTTCGCTCACGAAGGTGCCCGGTGTTCCTGACCGGGAGAAATCGCCACGTCGTCGACACGGTCCCGAAGGAGATCACCGCCGCGGGAGGAGCGGCCAACTCGTCCAATTCGGCGAAGTGCGGCCCTGGAAGTGAGTCCAGGGCTCCCCAAGCGGGATCTTCCGCGGGCGCTCGGAGTGTGGCCCATGATCATGCCGAATCCTCCCCGGCCCTTGTGGTGTAGTACGGAGGTCCGACCGGCCGCAGCGCATCGCGCTCGTCCGGTTCGCATGTCGAGGAGGCTTGCTATGACCGAGCACGACAGTCCGGGCCATTCGCGCAGAACCGGATGGTCGTCCCGCGAAGCGGGACCGGTAACCACTCCCGCCGACCCGATCGCCGGTGAGCTCGTCACGGAAACCTTCGAGTACGACGGCGGCCGCCGGGTCACTGTGTACCTTCCGACAAGCCGCCCCGAAGCAGTCGTGTTCGCCGGCGACGGTCAGCTGATCTCCCGGTGGGGCGGATACCTCGAGGCTGCCGACGTACCGCCCACGATGATCGTCGGCGCCCACCGAACCGACGCCCAGGATGAGATGGAACGGATCAAGGAATACTCGCCGTCATTCGACGAGGCTCGTTTCGCGGCACACGAACAGTTCTTCGTCCACGACGTGGGTGAATGGGTGCGGTCCCGGTTCGATGTCGCGCTGTCCGCTGAGCGCACCGCTGTGTGCGGGGTATCCGCCGGCGCGGAACTCTCACTGGCCACGGGGCTTCGGCATCCCGACACCTATGGCGTGGTCTTCGCCGCTTCGCCCGGTGGTGGCTACCAGCCACCCGGGACCCTGCCCAAGCAGCTGCCCCGCGTCTACCTCCTCGGAGGGACCGAAGAGCCGTGGTTCCTTGAGAACGCAACCCGGTGGTTCGCTGCGCTGCGCGAGGCGGGTGCCGACACCGTGATCACCGAACGGCGTGGCGATCATGGGGACCCGTTCTGGGCAGAGGAATTCCCGCTCATGGTCCAATGGGCGTTCGGACACTGACCGACCTACGAGAAGCGGCGAAGTCGTTCAGCGTCCGGATGCCAGGCGTCTACCGTTTCGGCCATTGCCAAACCGGTCCTCCGATGAGGCCCTGGCCGTGCACGACGGTCTCCCCCTGGGGCTTCTCCAGCTGCACCAACATGGCGCCTTGCCGACTGAGTTCATCAACGATCTTCTGGGCGTGGGTGACCACAATCACCTGCGACTCGGCGGACGCCACCATGATCAGTTCGGCCAGCGGTGCAAGAAGATCGGGATGCAGACTGGTCTCCGGTTCGTTCAGCACGATCAGACCGGCCGGTCTGGGTGACAGCAAGGCAGCCACCCAGACCAGATACCGCAGCGTTCCATCTGACAGTTCCGCCGCAGTGAGTGGCCGCAACAGATTCGGCTGGTGCAGGCGGAGCTCCATCCAGCCGCCGGAGTCGACGACCTCGAGCCGACTACCGGGAAAGGCATGATCGATCGTGGCGGCCAACTGGTGAGGGTCGCCGATCTCGCGGATGGTCTGCAGTACCGGGGCCAAGTCGCTCCCGTCGGCTGACAACACCAGCGTCCGAGTGCCGACAACCGGAGCACGGGCCGGCGCCCCGGCGTCGGTGCGGATGTGATGGTAGAACCGCCAGCCACGCAACATCCCACGCACAGCGCGCAGTTCCGGACTGTCCACCTCGTCCAGCATGCTTTCCCATGATCGCAGTGGCTGATCGATGAGTTGCCAACCGTTGCCATCCCGGAGCCGGATCCGGGCACCGTTGCGTTCGGCCAGCAACGTTCCCGGTCGGAGGACAGGGCCGTGCCAGACACTCTCGACCTTGATCTCGGGGTCCCGGCTGAACATTGTCGGAGACTGGCGCGAAGCCCCGGGCGACGGGATCGGCAGACCGAGGTCGACGGCGTAGCCGAACGAATCACCGGCGAACCCCAGACGGAGCGCGACCGGACCGCTCCGCAGGGTTCCTTGGGCCGGAGCCCTTCCCGCTCGGACTGCTCGACCGATCACCTCCGGCCCGGCCCACAGCGTCGACTCGAGCCCTCCATCCCGGGCCAGCGCAGAGACCGCGCCGTCCCGGCCGGCTGCGGCCAGCAGCCGCAGACCGCGATAGAGGTTGGATTTCCCACTCCCGTTGGGACCGGTCACCACCGTGACCCTGCCCAGGCCGACACAAAGACTGCGGATGGAACGGTAGCCCTCGACCGCCAGCGACGTCAGCACGATGCGAGGCTAGACCCCGACACCCACACCAGCGCGGCACCAGGCGCGGGAGGTGGAATCACAGTTGAGCCGAGGGTCGGTCCGATCTCACCGAGCTCAGTGCAGAACCGGAAGGTTCAGCACCGGCATGAGGCTCTTCTGCACCACTGCGGTCACCGGGAACAGGCGACTACCATAGCCCGCCGTCAGAACAACAGCGCACTCAGCAAGATCATTCATTCGGACCACCATCCCGATTCGAGGTGCCGTCAACCAGTCGACATGCACGACGAGTCGGATCGACGTGATCCTGTCGAATCCCTCGGTGCCGGAACAGAAACCCGGATGAGAGCCCATCTGCCTGCCGGTGGGCGGACAATCACCTCATGCAGGGTCGCCCTGAATCTCCGCCCGGCGGGTCGTCGGCCAGTCCGTCGGGTGTACGCCTCGCCGAACTTCTGGCCATCCTCTCGCTGGCGACCGACCTGGGTATGGGACAACCGATGGAGCACGCCCTGCGGCAATGCATCATCGCCCTGCGGTTGGCACACCGGCTCGGGCTTGACGAGACGAACCGATCCGTCGTCTACTACACCGCGCTGATCGCCTGGGTCGGCTGCCATGTGGACGCGTACGAGCAGGCGAAATGGTTCGGCGACGACACAGCGCTGAAGACCGACTTCCGCTACACCGATTTCCGCTCGGGTCCGGTGGAGGCGATGTTCATGGTCCGCCACCTCGGCTCCGGTCGGTCAGCGCTCGACCGCGCCCGGCTCGGCGCCACGTTTCTCAACGATGGGCGGAAGGTCGCCCAGACGATGCTCGCCAACCACTGGCGCGCGGCGGACACGCTTGCCGGCCAGTTGAACCTGAGCCAGCAGGTGCGTGATGCGGTCGGGCAGACCTTCGAGCGGTGGGACGGTCGTGGGGAACCCAACGGTTTGGGTGGAGAGCAGATCCTGCTGACCTCGCGACTGGTCGCCCTCGCCGATGTCGTCGAGGTGTACCACCGGGCGAACGGAACCGACGCCGCCGTGCAGGTCGCGAAGGAACGCCGCGGCACCCAGTTCGACCCGCAGATCGCCGACCTGTTCGTCGCCGACGCGCCGGCACTGCTTGTCGGGCTCGACGAGACCACCTCATGGACCGAGGTCGCGGCTGCGGAGCCCGGACTCGCCACACCGTTGACCAACGCGGAACTCGACGACGCGCTCGAGGCGATTGCCGACTTCACCGACATCAAATCTCCGTACACCATCGGCCACTCCCGCGCGGTCGCCGATCTCGCCGGCGACGCCGCCCTCGAGCTGGGTTTGGGCCACGAGCCCGCCGGCCTCGTCCGGCGGGCCGGACTGGTGCACGATCTTGGCCGGCTCGGCGTGCCGAACACCATCTGGGACAAACCCGGACCACTGACCCAGGCCGAAGTCGAACGCGTACGGCTGCATCCCTACCTCACCGAGCGGATGCTGCGATATTCGCCGGCACTCGCCCCGCTGGCCGACATCGCAAGCCAACATCACGAAAGACTGGACGGGTCGGGCTATCCCCGCGGGCTGACCCGTGCGGCGGCCAGCCCGGAGGGGCTGCTGCTCGCTGCCGCCGACTTCTACCGCGCCCGCCTCGAACCGCGTCCCCATCGGCCCGCCGTCGAACCGGACCAGACCGCCCGCGACCTGCGCGACGAAGTCCGTGCCGGACGCTTGGACTCCGACGCCGTGCAGGCTGTGTTGACCGCCGCCGGGCACGGACGGAGCCGTCGTCCGGCACGCCCGGCGGGCCTGACCGACCGGGAGATCGAGGTGCTGACCCTGCTCGCCCGAGGCATGTCGAACCGGGAGATCGCCAGCCGACTGGTGATTTCGCCGAAGACGGTCGGCCGACACGTCGAGCACATCTACACCAAGACCGGTACCCCGAACCGTGCCCTGGCCAGTCTCTTCGCGGCGAACCACGGTTTGATCGGCCAGGGCTGACGGCCGGTTACGGCCGGGCTTCGTACACGTTGTTGAACGGTGTCTCGGCGACCCGGGCGAACCGGGTGAAGCCCGCCTCGGTGACGATCCGGCGGATGGCGGCCTCGCCGGCCTGCGCCCCGAGTGCCTCGCCGCCGATCTGCGACATGGCGTTGGGCACGCAGAGGAAGGTGGAGAAGCCGTAGTAGACACGTCCGACCGGGTTGATGTTGTCCGACCACCGGTCACCTGCCGCCGGTTCGACGATCATCCAGGTGCCGTCCGGTGCGAGCGCCTCGCGCACGTGGCGCGCAGCGGCGAGCGGGTCGCCCATGTCGTGCAGGGCGTCGAAGGTGGTTGCCAGGTCATAGCCCCGGCCGGAGAAGGCCTGAGCCGGTGCCACCTCGAATTCCACGCGGTCGGCGACTCCGGCGTCGGCCGCCCGTTGGCGTGCGGTCAGGATCGACGCCTGGTGGTAGTCCGAGCCGTGGACGCGTACGGCCGGATAGTTGCGGCCGATCAGCACCGAGGACGCTCCGAGGCCGCAGCCGATGTCGGCGACAGTGGCGCCGGTCTCGAGCTTTGCGACCACACCGTCCAGCGCGGGCAGCCAACTGGTGGTCAGGTTGGCGAGGTAGCCCGGACGGAAGAAGGATTCGCAACCGGTGAACACCTCGTCGTCGTGCTCATGCCAGCCGAGCCCGGACCCGGTACGGAACGCCTCGGTGATGCGGTCGTCCGCCTTGAGCGACCCGACCGCCAACAGGAAGGCACCCGGCAGATACACGCCGCCGTCGGGATCGGTCAGCACGTAGGCCTGCTCAGGTGTCAGCGTGTAGACCTCGGCGATCTCGTCGAGGACGGTCACGTAGCCGCCGGCTGCCTGGCCTCGCAGCCATTCGGTGATGTAGCGCGGATGAGTGTGGGTGCGCTGGGCGAGCTCGGCGGGAGTCGCCGGCCCTTCTGCCAGGGCCTTGTAGAGCCCCAGGTAGTGGCCGACAACGGCGTTGCCGGCGTGCATCGTGGCGCCCAGGTCACCAACGAAGGCGTGCAACAGTGCGTTCACCGCATCCGGGTCGGGCTGATCGGCCGACGCGGACTGCGGAGGGGTTTGTGTAGTGGTCATGCCGTCGATCGTGCGCGTGGCGACGCCTTCCGATCATCGGGCAAACACCCCATCTTTTCCGTCCCGTCGTCGCGGGCGCCGGCCTTCCGCTCCGATCACGCCACTTCAGGGCCCGATCAGTTGATCAAGACCGATCGCTGTCCAGATGGCAGGCGTCGTTGAAGCTGCGCAGCGCCCAACGCGGCTGGTCCGGGTCCGGGTCGTACTGCCAGCGGTTGAGGCTGGTGTTCTCCGGATCGATCCGCACCCGCAAGGTCGTCGGGCCGAGCCCGAACGCCAGCGCGAACGCGGCGTTGATCACGCCGCCATGGGTGACCGCCACCACCCGCTGATCAGGGTGCCGTCGGACCACCGCGGTCAACGCTGCACCGACCCGGGCCAGGAAGGTCGCCCAGCTCTCGCCGCCGGGAGCGAACTCCTGGAACGGATTGGCCCACATGCTCTCGCCGAGCTCCGGCCACCGGGCGGCCCAGTCGGCGTTCGACATTCCGTCGGCCTCACCGACCCGGAGTTCCTGCAGGTCATCGTCGTCCTTGATCGGCAACTTCAGGGCCTCGGCCACATACCGGGCGGTCTCCTGCGCGCGGGGCAGCGTACTGGCGTAGAGCACGTCTGCGGTCAGATTCTCCGACCGGAGCCGGTCACGCAGGAGTTCGGCCTGTCGGCGGCCGATGTCGGTGAGCCCCTGATCGCCGCGCATACCGGCGACGACCGGATTCACATTGGCGTGGGACTGGCCGTGGCGAATGAGGATCAGTTCGGTCGGCATACGGCTATCCAAGCGTGTCGCAGGTCCAGCCGGGCGACCGGGTGCCCGACCGCAGATGCCGTCGACGGTGAGGATCCTGCGCTGGGTGATCTTGATTGTGGTCATCGGCTGGCGCGGTTCCCGGTCGTACGGGAAGGATGGCGGTATGACACTCAAGGTCGGTTTGCAGCTCTTCTCGGTCAGGAACGCGCTCGCCAAGGATCCGTGGGGGACCCTGGAGTCGGTTGCGAGAGCGGGCTTCACCTTCCTCGAGGCCGCCAATCACAACGCCGCCGAAGATCCGGGAGTCGGGTTCGGCGTGGACGCCGGGCCGCTGCGCCGAACCCTGGATGATCTTGGACTTGCGGTGGTCGGCTGTCATGTCAACCCGCTCCGCCTCGACATCCTGCCTCGGGCGTTGGATTACCAGGCCGAGTTGGGCAACAACCAGGTCGGCTGTGACATCGAGTTCTACCCGGCCGGCGACCATGACTACGTGCTCCGCCGGGCGGACACCTTCAACCAGGTCGGTGCCCTGGCCAAGGAACGTGGGATGCGCTTCTACTATCACAATCATTTCCAGGAGTTCCAGCGCATCGACGGTCGGCCGGTCTACGAGATCCTCCTGGAGAACACCGATCCCGATCTTGTGGATCTGCAGATTGACGTCTACTGGATGTACCGCGGCGGGCAGGACGCGGTGGAGTGGATGAAGCGCTGCGCGGACCGGGTGATCCTGCTGCACCAGAAGGACTTTCCGAAGGACGCCCCCCAGCCGCTCAACCTGTACGAGGGTGTGGTCGATCCCAGTGCCGACATCGATCTCGACCTGTTCCTCGATCGCGTCGACCCGGCCTGTTTCACCGAGGTCGGCACCGGAACGCTACCGATCAAGGACATCCTGGACACCGCAGCCACCCTGCCGAGGTTGGAGTACGTCTTCCTGGAGCAGGATCACACCACCCTGGACGAGATCGACTCGATCCGCACCAGCCGTGAGGCGTTCTCCCGGCTGGCCGACGTCGCCTGGTCCTAGCGGCAGTGCTTCTCGTCCCGGCGATAACCGGTCCGACGATGGAACCGGTTGGTGCACAATGGGACCGATGATGTCGATGATTTGATCTGCCCGGGTTCATCACCCCGGGCGACGACGGGTCAGCGGGCGGCCGTACCAGCCGCCGTAGGCGCGTGGACCACCTTGGTCCACGCGCGGCGTCGAGTCGCGCAATCTTCGCTTTTTCATCCATCTCCGGCCGATTCTCGGCGTTGTCTTCCCGCGCCGGAAGCGGTCGGTCTTCCAGGAAGTCAGAACGATTGTGCCTACCATCCAGCAACTCGTCCGCAAGGGACGGAAGAAGAAGGTCCGCCGGTCCACCACGCCCGCGCTCAAGGGCGGTCCGCAACGACGCGGGGTCTGTGTCCGCGTCTACACGACCACCCCGCGCAAGCCGAACTCGGCACTGCGCAAGGTCGCCCGGGTCAAGCTCAGCAGCGGTGCCGAAGTGACCGCATACATCCCGGGCGTCGGCCACAATCTGCAGGAACATTCCATGGTCCTGGTGCAGGGCGGCGGGGTTCACGACCTGCCCGGGGTTCGCTATCGGGTGATCCGCGGATCGCTGGACACCCAGGGTGTCAAGAACCGGCGACAGGCCCGCAGCAAGTATGGCGCCAAGCGTCCGGACCGAAGCTGATCCACCGACAGCACAAAGCGACGGACGACCGCTCCCCGCGGTCGTCCGTCGGTGCTGGTCGGCGATGCCAGCGCTAGAAGTAGAACTTCCGTGGCCCGATCTGACGCCCAGCGGCGCCCAGGATCCACAGAATGGCCCCGATCACGATCAGGATGATCCCGATCGTCCACAGGATCGAGATGCTGAAGATCAAGCCGAGAATCAGCAAGATCACACCGAGAATAATCACGACGACTCCTTTCAAGGCGGGCCGTCCGCCCGACGCCCGATTCACCACGGAAGTACCCGCGCCATCGCAAGGGAAACGAACCAACTTCAGCTCATGTACGGTTTCGTATACGATTTCGCGCATCAGCGCTGACCGGGGGCCGGCCCGTGGTCAGCCGCACAATGGGAGTGCAGGCTGAGGAGGGATGATGCAGTTCCACCACCACGGCTACGTCTCGGGTGATCCCCGCATCCAGCAGGCAGCCGGTGTCGGACTGGACCGTCCCGCCGATCTGCCCGGCGAGGTCGACGTGTTGATCGTCGGCGCCGGCCCGGCCGGCATGATCGCCGCCGCCCAACTGGCACAGTTCCCCAACATCGTCACCCGGCTGGTCGAGCGCCGGCCGGGCCGTCTGGAGATCGGCCAGGCCGATGGGATCCAGGCACGCAGCGTGGAGACCTTCCAGGCGTTCGGCTTTGCCTCCCGGATCGCCGACGAAGCTTTCCGGATCACCGAGACCTGCTTCTGGAAACCGGACCCCGACCACCCGGAGAACATCATCCGGGTCGCCCGGACGCCGGATGACCCCAACGGGATCAGCGAGTTTCCGCACCTGATCGTCAACCAGGCCAGGGTGCTGGACTACTTCGCCGAGGTCGCCAGGAACGCGCCGGCCAGGCTGCTGCCCGACTACGGCTATGAGTTCGTCGGCCTGTCGGTCGCCGACAGGGCCACCGGTACCGGTGATCATCCGGTCACCGTGACTCTGCGCCGCACCACAGGTGATCCCGCCGAACGCTTGGTGCGCGCCAGGTATGTGATCGGCTGCGACGGGGCCCGGAGCAAGGTCCGGGAGTCGATCGGCCGGGAGCTGGTCGGCGACCAGGCCAACCACGCCTGGGGCGTGATGGATGTGCTGGCCGAGACCGACTTCCCCGACATCCGCCGCAAATGCGCCATCCAGTCCCACGACGGCGGCAGCATCCTGCACATCCCACGGGAGGGTAACTACCTGTTCCGGATGTATGTCGACCTCGGCCCGGTGCACGACGATGATCACAAATCCGTACGCAACACCAGCCAGGAGGAGGTCGAGGCCCGCGCCAACCGGATCCTGCATCCGTACACGCTGACGGTGAGGAAGGTCTGCTGGCGCAGCGTCTACGAGGTCGGGCACCGGCTCACCGACAGGTTCGACGATGTCCCGGCCGAGCTGGTCGGCACCCGCACGCCCCGGGTGTTCATCACCGGCGACGCCTGCCACACCCACAGTGCCAAGGCGGGGCAGGGCATGAACGTGTCCATGCAGGACGGCTGGAACATCGCCTGGAAGCTGGGGCATGTGCTGGACGGTCGGGCACCGGAGAGCCTGCTCGACTCCTATTCCGCGGAGCGTCAGGTGATCGCGCAGAACCTGATCGACTTCGACCGCGAGTGGTCTACATTGATGGCCGCCCGGCCGGACGAGTTGGCAGACCCGTCGGAACTGGAGACCTTCTACGTCCGGACGACCGAGTTCCTGTTCGGCATGATGACCTGCTACCAACCGTCGATGATCATCGGCCCCGATGATCATCAAGCGCTGGCGACCGGGTTCCCGATCGGGCGGAGGTTCAAGTCTCATCCGGTGATCCGGGTCTGCGACGCCAACCCGGTCCACCTCGGACACCACCACCGGGCCGACGGCCGCTGGCGGATCTACGTCTTCGCCGACCGCCCGGGGCCAGGTGAGGCATCCCGGGCCGCCGGCCTCGCCGAATGGATCAACACCTCACCGGATTCGCCGCTGGTTGCCTACTTCCCGCCGGACGGCGACGTCGACGCCTGGTTCGACATCAAGATCATCTACCAGCAGCCGTACACCGAGATCGATCTTGGGGCGGTACCGCCGGTCTTCCTGCCCAAGGTCGGTCCGTACCAGTTGATCGACTACGAGAAGGTGTATGCCGCCGATCCGATGGGCGACATCTTCGAGGACAGGGGAATCGATCGCGACGGTGCGATCGTCGTCGTCCGCCCCGATCAGTACGTCGCTCACGTCCTCCCGCTGGACGGCACGAAGGAGCTGGCCGGGTTCTTCTCCGGGATCCTCATCGCCAGGAAACCGTCGGCCGCTGTCAGCTGACCTGGTCGGCCGGTCCAGGGCCGCCGGTCAACTGTGATGATCACGGTCGCGCTGGAACTGCAGGAAGGCGTCCAAGGTCGCGGTCCTGTGCCGGCGCGCGGCGAGCTCGATGTCCAGCGGCTCGGCAGCCTGCTCGATCATGGTGATCAGTCGATCATGTTCGGCGACCGAGTCGGCGGCGCGTCCGGGTACGAAACTGAAGGTCGAGTCGCGCAGCATCCGCAGCCGCCCCCACCCGCGCATGACGAGATCGACCAGTTGATCATTGGGGCACCGGGTGAACAGGACGGTGTGGAACTCCTGGTTCAGTTCGGTGAACCGATGCGGGTCGAAGTGTTCCAGGCAGTCCCGCATCCGCCGATTGACGGCCCGGGCCAGGGCAAGATCGTCCGTCTCCAGCCGCGGAGCGGCAAGGCCGGTCGCGGCGCCCTCGACGATGGCCAGGGTCTGCATGGTGGTCACGTACTCGCCCTCGTCGACCAGCGCGACCTGCGCACCGATGTTCTTCTCGAAGGTGACCAGGCCCTCGGCCTCCAGCCGTCGGATGGCCTCCCGGACCGGGACCACGCTGATGCCCAGTTCACCGGCGATCTGGCTCAAAACCAGTCGGTAGCCGGGGGAGAAGCGGTGGGAGACGATCTGTTCCCGTAGCCAGTCGTACGCCAGTTCGGACTTGCTGGCCGCGACGCCTCCGGTAGTGGTCATGGATCCTCGCTCTGCCGTCAACCGCAGCTGTTGTGATCAGATATGTGATCATATACGATCGCGCCATGACGTACGACGGCGTTCGTTCCGCGCCGGAGGGCTCGACCGAAGCGACGCTCATCTCCCATCCGCTCGTCGGCCGTCCGGGCAAGGTGATCGCGTTGCACCTGAACTATCCGTCCCGCATCGCCCAGCGCGGCCGGAAGCCGGCCAGACCGTCGTACTTCCTCAAACCTGTCACCTCCCTGGCCGCCGACGGCCAGACCCTGGAGCGACCGCTGGGTACCGAACTGCTGGCTTTCGAAGGCGAGATCGCGTTGATCATCGGCAGGGTCGCCCGCCGGGTCTCCCCGGAACAGGGCTGGGACTGCGTGGCAGCGGTGACTGCCGCCAACGACTTCGCTGTCTACGACCTCCGGACCGCGGACAAGGGCTCCAACCTACGGTCCAAGGGCGGTGACGGCTATACGCCGCTCGGCCCGGAGTTGATCAATGCCGCCGACGTCGATCCGGCCCGGCTGCGGATCAGGACCTGGGTCAACGGCGAGCTGGTCCAGGAGGATTCAGCTGGAACGGTCGTCTTCGGTTTCGGCGAGCTGATCGCCGATCTGTCGCAACTGATCACCCTGGAACCGGGCGATGTGCTGCTCACCGGCACCCCGGCCGGTTCGTCGGTGGTGACACCGGGTGACGTCGTCGAGGTCGAAGTCGACCAGCCGAACACCGCGCACAGCAGCGGACGGTTGCGGACAAGGGTCGTCGAGGGCAGTGTCCCGTTGCCCGAGTACGGCGCCCAACCGACGGTCGACGAACAGCAGCGGGTCGAGGCCTGGGGTAGTCGGGAGGCCGCCGGCCTGGCACCGGCGTTCGAACTGACCGAGGAGTTGATCAGCAGGCTGTGGAACGTCTCGGTGGCCACCTTGGCGTCCCAACTGCGTAAACGCGGGTATGACCAACTGTCCATCGACGGGGTCCGGACCAACCATCCGGGACAGAAGATGATCGGCCGGGCGAGAACGCTGCGCTTCGTCCCGGCTCGGGAGGATCTGTTCCGCAGTCATGGCGGCGGCTACAACGCCCAGAAGCGGGCGTTCGACGCTCTCGGACCCGGTGACGTGCTGGTGATCGAGGCGCGGGGCGACACCGGCAGCGGGACGCTCGGCGACATCCTCGGGCTGCGCGCCCAGGTGCGTGGTGCGGCCGGGATCGTCACCGACGGCGGCGTACGTGACTGGCGGGCCGTTGCCGAACTGGACATCCCCGTCTTCTCCGGCGGGCCGCATCCGGCGGTGCTCGGCCGTCGGCATGTGCCCTGGGACAGCGATCTGACGGTGGCCTGCGGCGGAGCGACGGTGCAACCCGGGGACGTGATCATCGGCGACGACGACGGCGTGCTGGTCATCCCGCCGCCGCTGCTGGCCGAGGCGCTGGACGCGGCCGCCGAACAGGAAGCGGAGGAGGAGTGGATCGCCGCCCGGGTGGCCGAGGGTGCCGCCGTGGACGGGCTGTATCCGCTGACCGGCGAATGGCGCACCCGGTACGAGAATCGTGACAGGCCGGAATGAAACGAGTCGTTGCAGGAGTGCAGGAATGACCGAGCCCCGCGGTACCGGTGGCTGGCGCAACTGCCCCGGGGAACTGACCGGATCGATCGCGCCGGTGGTCACGCCGTTCACCGCCGACGGCGAAGTCGATCACGTGTCGTTGGCCAATCTGGTTGCCTGGCAGATCAAACAGGGTTCCGACGGCATCTCGATCGGCGGCTCGACCGGGGAGCCGAGCGCCCAGACGATCACCGAGCGCGCCCAGGCGATCAACACGGTGATCGCGGCAGCCGATGGTCGGGTGCCCGTCGTGCCGGGCACCGGGTCGGCGAAACTCGGTGAGACGATCGAACTCACCGGCGCCGCCTACGACGCCGGAGCGGACGCGGTCCTGATCATCACGCCGTACTACGCGCGGCCGACCCAGGAGGCGTTGTACGTCTGGTACCAGACGATCGCGGCAGAGTATCCCGACCTGCCGATCATCGCCTACAACGTGCCGAGCCGGACCGCGGTCGACATCGCACCGGAAACGGTGGCCCGGCTGCACCGCGACGTACCCAACTTCGTCGGGATCAAGGAAACCACCAAGGACTTCGAACACTTCTCCCGGGTGATCAAGGCGGCGGGACGGGACCTGCTGGTCTGGTCCGGGATCGAACTGCTCTGCCTGCCGCTGCTCGCCCTCGGCGGGACGGGCTTCATCAGCGCCACCGCCAATATCGCCCCGGCGGCCACCAAACAGATGTATGACGCCTATCGGGCTGGTGATCGCGACCGTGCGCTGGAGATCCACTACGGCCTGCACCCGTTGGTCGATCTGATCTTCGTCGAGACCAATCCGGCACCGGTCAAGTGGGTGCTGCAGCGACGCGGGCTGATCGCGTCGGAGTCGGTCCGGCCGCCGTTGATCACGCCGACCGATCAGGGCAAGCAGAGGATCGTCCAGCTGCTCGCGGAGGGTGCGGCCTATCTGTCGCCGGTCGACCAGGCGGACAGCATCGCGGCCCGGCCCGCCGGACCGTGAGGAGCATGATCATGACCAGTGCAGCGGTTGTCGGTCGGCACGTACCGGCGGATCTGCCCGACCGGATCCGACATTTCATCGACGGGTCGTTCGTCGACAGCGCGGACGGCGGAACCTTCGACGTTCTGGACCCGGTGTCCGACCGGACCTACCTGAAGGCGGCTGCCGGACAGCAGGCAGACATCGATCGCGCGGTCGCGGCTGCGCGAAAGGCGTTCGACACCGGGCCGTGGCCGGAGATGCAGGCCAGGGCACGCAACCGGATCCTGAACCGGGTGGCCGACATCGTCGAGAGCCGGGACGCCCGCCTGGCCGCGCTGGAGACGTACGATACCGGGCTGCCGATCACCCAGGCCCTGGGCCAGGCGCGCCGTGCCGCGGAGAACTTCCGCTTCTTCGCCGATCTGATCGTCGCCCAGGCCGACGACGCGTACCGGGTGCCCGGCCGGCAGGTGAACTACGTGAACCGCAAACCCAAGGGGGTCGCCGGTCTGATCACGCCCTGGAACACGCCCTTCATGTTGGAGAGTTGGAAGCTGGCGCCGGCGCTGGCGGCGGGCTGCACCGTGGTGCTCAAGCCTGCCGAATTCACGCCGCTCTCGGCGAGCCTGTGGCCGGAGATCTTCGCCGAGGCGGGTGTTCCGGACGGCGTCTTCAATCTGGTCAACGGGCTGGGAGAGGAGGCCGGTGACGCACTGGTCCGACACCCCGACGTGCGGTTGATCTCCTTCACCGGTGAGTCGGCGACCGGGCAGGTGATCTTCGCCAATGCCGCGCCGACGCTGAAGGCACTGTCGATGGAGCTCGGCGGCAAGAGCCCGGCGATCGTCTTCGCCGATGCCGATCTTGATGCGGCGATCGACTCGACCCTGTTCGGCGTCTTCTCGCTGAACGGTGAACGCTGTACGGCGGGCAGCCGGATCCTGGTGGAGCGGCCGATCTACGACGAGTTCGTCACCCGGTACGCCGAACGGGCGAAGAAGATCAAGGTCGGCGATCCGCACGATCCGCAGACCGAGGTCGGCGCGCTGGTCCATCCGGAGCACTACGCCAAGGTCACCGAGTACATCGAGATCGGCAGGACCGAGGCCCGGTTGGTCGCCGGCGGCGGACGTCCGCCCGGTCTGGCCAGCGGGAACTACGTGCAACCGACGGTCTTCGTCGACGTGCCACGGACGGCGCGGATCTTCCAGGAGGAGATCTTCGGGCCGGTGGTGGCGATCACGCCGTTCGACACCGATGACGAGGCACTCGAGTTGGCCAACGACGTCAAGTACGGGCTGGCCGCGTACCTGTGGACGTCAAACCTGGAGCGGGCGCACAACCTGGGCCAGCGGATCCAGGCGGGCATGGTGTGGCTCAATTCCCACAACGTACGCGATCTGCGGACGCCGTTCGGCGGCGTGAAGGCGTCCGGTCTCGGTCACGAGGGCGGCTACCGATCGCTGGACTTCTACACCGACCAGCAGGCCATGCACATCTCGTTGGCGCCGGTGCAGACGCCCCGGTTCGGCGCGGGGGAAGAAGAGTCCTGATGTCCGAGGAGACCGTCAAGCCGGCCGGCGACTTCACCGGCGAGGTCGCTGTTGATCTTGACCCGCCGGACATCGTCCGCAGCGCCTATCTCGACCTTGTCGTCACCGATCTGGTCCGCGCCAGGGAGTTCTACGTCGACATCCTCGGCCTGGTGGTGACCGAGGAGGACGACGAGTCGATCCACCTGCGCACCCTGGAGGAATTCATCCATCACAATCTGGTGCTGCGCAAGGGGCCGGTGGCCGCGGCGGCGGCGTTCGCGTTCCGGGTCAGAACGCCGGAGGACGTCGACCGCGCCGAACAGTGGTTCGCTGCCCGGGGCTGCCGCACCGACCGTCGCACGGGCGGCTTCAGCAAGGGCGTCGGAGACTCCGTCCGGGTGACCGATCCGCTCGGCTTCCCGTACGAGTTCTTCCACACCGTTGACCATGTCGAGCGGCTGACCTGGCGGTACGACCTGCACACTCCGGGCGCGTTGGTCCGGCTTGATCATTTCAACCAGGTGACACCGGATGTCACCGGTGGGCGGGCGTACCTGGAGGATCTCGGGTTCCGGGTCACCGAGGACATCCAGGATGATCAAGGAACGACCTACGCCGCCTGGCTCCGCCGGAAGTCGACCGTGCACGACACGGCATTGACCGGCGGTGACGGGCCTCGGCTGCATCACGTCGCCTTCGCCGCACACGAACAGCACAACGTGCTGGCCATCTGTGACAAACTCGGCGCATTGCGGAGGTCCGACGTGATCGAACGCGGGCCGGGCCGACATGGCGTCTCGAACGCGTTCTATCTCTACCTTCGCGATCCCGACGGGCACCGGGTGGAGATCTACACGCAGGACTACTACACGGGGGACCCGGACAATCCGGTGGTGACCTGGGACGTCCACGACAACCAGCGCCGGGACTGGTGGGGCAATCCGGTCGTGCCGTCCTGGTACACCGAAGCCTCACCGGTGCTAGATCTGGACGGGAATCCCCAGCCCGTCACCGCGCGGACCGATCCCAGCGAGATGGCCGTCACCGTCGGCGCCGACGGCTTCTCCTACACCCGCAAGGACGAGCGAGGCTTCAAGCTCGGCCACTCCGTCTGACCCGGCTTCCCGTGCCCCACCCGCCTACCCACCCCCGCGCGCAAGGTCAAAGTTTGATCCAGCGGCGGTGACACGCCGGTGGTGGGAGCCGCTGGGTCAAGGTTTGATCTTCAGGGCTCTCGGCTCCTCCCTGGCTCGTGCGCAAGGTCAAAGTTTGATCCAGCGGCGGTGACACGCCGGTGGGACCAGCCGCTGGGTCAAGGTTTGATCTTGGGAGCCGCCCGGGTCCTCCCGTAGACCAACAGGTCGGGGTGGGGAGGATGTCAGCGCGAGGCGGTGATGTCGAGCTGGGTCTGCATGTACGGTGCACGCACGTGCGGCGAGATCCGGCAGTCGGCCAGGAACACGCCGTCCGTCCCGGTCCGCAGCCAGTTCCTGAGCTGATCGAGATCGGCGATGCGGGTGATCACGGCCGCTGCAGCGCCGAGGGAGCGTGCGATGCCGGCGAAGTCGGTGGTCTTGATCTTCATCGGCTCGGTGTTCAGGCCCTTGGATCCGTACTGGTGCAACTCCGCACCGTAGAACCCGTCGTTCCAGACGATGATCACACCGTGGCGTACGGTCCGGATCACCGTCTCCAGATCGGTGAGGCTCATCAGCGCACCGCCGTCACCGGTGGTCAACACCACGGTGGTTTCCGGCAACGCCTGTCCGGCACCGACCGCACTGGGCATTCCCAGGCCGATCGACTGGAACTGGGTGCCGACCATGATCAACCGGTTCGGCGCCGGAATCCGCCAATAGGTCGGCGCCCAGCCGATGAAGTGGCCGCCGTCGGACACCACCGTCCGGTCGGTCGGCAGAATGTCGTCCAGTTCATACGCCACTGAGCGCGGGTCGAGCGACCCGTCCGGCGCCTGCCCGGTACCGGGATCCCGATGATCACGGCCGTCCCTGGCCTGGTCCCGCCAGCCGGGACGCGGCTCGCCCGGCAACGCCGCCAACAGCGCCTCGGCCGCCAACCGGGCGTCGGCGCGCAGGTAGTGGGAGACCCGGGGATGTGTGGCCCGCTCGGCGATGTCGATCTGCAACAGCGTGGCGTCAGGATCGAAGGCGGTCTGATGCCGCATGGTGAACAGGTTCAGCCCGGCTCCGGCCGCCAGGACGACGTCGGAGGAGAGGATCAGCTTGGCGGCCACGTCGTCGGCGAATCCGCCGCAGATACCAAGATCGGCATCGATCCCGTCCGGCGCGACGCCGAAGATCGAACGGCCGGCTGCAGTGGTCGCGGTCAACGCGCCGACGCGATGCGCCAGCCTGGTCAACGGGTCACCCGCGCCGGCCAGCCAGGCGCCCCGTCCGGCCAGCACCAGCGGCCGCTCAGCCGCATCCAGGATCGCTGCCATCCGCCCCACGTCCGACGGATCGGGTTGCATCCGGGCCGGCATGGTCAACCGCGGAACCGGGCCGGCGGCCGCATGATCATCCATCGGTGCGGCGGCGAGATCATAGGGCACTGCCACCACCACCGCGGTTCGATGATCAAGGGCGTACTGCAGGGCGCGGACCGTGGTTCCGACCGGATCGTGACGGTCGACGATCATCGTGTGCGCGCCGAGACCGGTGGCAACCGCAAACTGGTCGACATCCCAGGGCCGCGGTCCGGCCGACGGGCGGTCACCGACCACCAGCAGCAGCGGCGTTCGGGCCTGGACCGCCTCGGCCAGACCGGTCAACGCGTTGGTGAAGCCCGGCCCGTAGGTCGCGGTGGCGACGGCTATCCGGCCGCAGGCCCGATAGAAGGCGTCGGCGGCAACGACACCCCCGACCTCGTGGCGGACCGGCACATACCGCACGGGGGTGTCGGCCAGGGCGTCGAGCAGATAGGCGTTGCCGTTGCCCATCACCCCGAAGCAGTGCGTGACGTGCGCGGCGAGCGTGTTGGCGATGGCTGCGGAAACCGATGGGGACGACACAGGCGAACCTCCTCGACACGAACGGTGTGGTGGCCGTATGTGTCTCGGGGTCGCCGACAGTGCTGCTATGCACCGTACGGCCCCTTATTGCCCATTTTTCGAGCAACGGCGGCAGGCAACCCGCAGGCGAACCTGGCTTCGGTGCCGGACAGGGCCGATTCTAGCCCGCGCCGGTCCTCGTCGGCACAGGGTGGATCGGTCAGAAGTCCAGGTACTCCGGATGCATCGCGGTCGCCAGCGCCAGATGCTTGTCCGCGTCGGGGTGGCCGAGCCGTTTCAGCGTCTTGCCCATCAGCAACTGCAGGTACGCGTCGTCTGGATAGCGTTCGAGGAGCTCGGCCAACTTGGCCCTGGCCGGCTCCAGGCTCGCCGACGCAGCCAGGGCGCGGGCGATCAAGGTCTCGAAACCGCGGTCCCCGTCGTACTCCGGGCGCATCGGAGCCAGCAGATACAGCGAGCCGCGCGGGTTCCGCGCCGTGAGCAGGGCCTGTGCGGCCCGGACCCTGCGGACCTCGTCGGGGACCTGGACCGCGGGACGATCGCTGAACTCCGCGATGCGGGCGGCCAGCACCTCCTCGGCTGCCGCACCGGTCTCGACGATCGTCTGGTCGATGACGAACGTCGGCGATCTCGTCACACCGAGGGCCTGGCCGAAGAGTTGGGCCTCCCGGGTACGCCGCTCCAGCGGATCATCCGGCGGAAAGCCGGGCTGGAGATAGGCGGGTGCGGCGTCGGTGTCCTCCAGGCGTACCGGCGCGGGAAGGTCGAACCGATCAGCCAGGGCCTCCAGGAAGGCCAGGCTGTTGATGTCGGCCCCCTCCCGGAACTGCGCCGTCAGCACCGCCCCGACAACGTCGTCCTGGACCAGCGGCCCGTGATCGAGCGCGGCGGTGATCATCCGATGGGCTGCCCAACTGCTGGCCCGCCAGCGTGGAGCCGGCGTGCCCAATCCCTCATCCTCGGCCGCCTGACCCGCCTCCAGCCGGCGGATCGCGGCGCCGACTCCGGGCGCATCCTGTTGCAGGATCCCGTCCATCACCTCGTCACCGGGCACCAGTTCCTCCGAGGGACTGGGCGCGGTCGGGTCGATCAGGAAGGGCCGCCAGACGACGATCGGTTCCGGGCCCGACGCGTGGACCCGTTCCAGGGCGCGGCGCAGCCTGCGCCTGGCCAGGTAGGCCCAGACGTCGGTGACATCGGCATAGACCTCGATCAGCACCCATCCATGATGACGCGCCGCCGCGGTGCGACGCCGGTCAACTCACGAGGAGCTCGCCGCGTCGACCATCCACGGAATGCCGAACTTGTCGGTGCACATGCCGAAGAAGTCGCCCCAGGGTGCCTTCTCGAAGGGCATCGTGACCTGGCCGCCGTCGCTCAACTTCTCCCAGTAGCCGCGCAGCTCGGCCTCGTCGTCGCCGCTCAGCGACACCGTGATGGTGCTCCCCGGGGTCAGGTCCATGCCGGTCGGCGTGTCGGATGCCATCAGCGTCAACCCGCCCGGTGTCTCCAGGCTGGCGTGCATCACCTTGTCCTGCTCTGCAGGATCGTCGCTGGCGTGCATCTCGCCGAAGGTGCTGATCGTCAGGTCACCGCCGAACACCGATTGATAGAACTCCATTGCCTGCCGTGCGGTGTCGCTGAAGGACAGATAGGGATTGAGTCGGGTCGTCATCCTGCCTCCTCATCGGGTCTGGGCTCCAGTCTGGCCCCAAGCTCGGACAATCGCAGCCGGTCGCCGGCAATCGGAGCAAGAGCGATTGCCCACAACCGTGGTCCCTGGGCCGGAAAGCTGTCAGGATCTGCACACCATGTCCGATGCCGGAGCTGTCCCCGTGCCACCGGCCGTCCGGCAGCCGAGTGTGCAGGTGCCGGTCGGCAACCGATGGCTCGCCCTGTTCACGCTGTCCTGGTTCGGCGTGTGGATAGCGCAGTTGACACCGATCCAGCTGCTGTTGCCGGCTCAGGTCACCGACGTCCTTGGCCTGGACCCGCGGGCCTGGATCCGCAACGTCGTCGCCTTCGGCGTCATCTCCGGAATTGCCGGCGTCTTCGCGGCGATCGCCTATCCGCTGACCGGCGCACTCTCGGACCGGACGACGTCCGCGCTCGGCCGGCGGCGCCCCTGGATCATCGTCGGCACGGTTTGGTTCGCCATCTCGCTGGTGCTGCTCGGCCGCCAGCACACCATCCTCGGCGTGGGCATCTGCTGGGCGCTGTCCTTGATCGGCTTCTGTGTGGTGACCGCCGCGCTGACCGCGGTGATCTCCGATCAAGTGCCGGTCGGGCAACGGGCAACCGTGTCGGGATGGATGGCGGCGCCGCAGCCGATGGCCGTTCTGATCGGCGTCGCGGTGGTCGTCGCCCTGGATCTGCCGCGATCGGCGGGCTATCTCCTGGTCGCTGTCGTGTTGCTGGTGTGCGCTGCCGGTTTCGTGGTGTGGATGCCGGACGAGGTGTTGGCGTCGCGGCCGCCGCTGACCGTCGGTGCCTTCGTTCGTGGATTCTGGATCTCGCCACGCCGGCATCCCGATTTCGGCTGGACATTGGCCAGCCGGGTGTCGGTGAACATCGGCAACGCGCTGACCACAACGCTGTTGTTGTACTTCCTCGAATTCGGGCTGGGCATGCCGTCGGACCGGGCCGAGTTCCTGCTGGTCGTGGTGATCGCGATCTATTCGGTGGCATCGGTCATCGCGTCCCTGACGGTCGGCCGGCTGTCCGACCGCGCCGGCAAGCGGAAGCGGTACGTGATGATCACCGCACTGCTGCAGTCCGCGGCAGGCCTCATCCTGATCATCGCACCCGGTGTGCCGACGGTGATCATCGCAGCGATCCTCTGCGGCTTCGGGTTCGGTGCCTTCCTGGCAGTCGACCAGGCACTGGCGACACAAGTGCTTCCTGCCGAGGAGAGCCGCGGAAAGGATCTCGGCATCATGAACATCGCGTACGCGATACCGCAGGCCTTCGCTCCGCTGGCCGGAGCCGGTCTGGTCGTTCTGGCCGGCGGATTCTGGCTGCTCTTCGTCTTCGTCGTGGTGTTCGCCGGCGCCGGAGCGCTGGCTCTGCTACCGGTGAGGAAGGTGACCTGATGATCGACCTGACCCGCCGCGATGATCATCGACCGTGGCAGGACCCGGCAGCCTACTGGCCGGCCATCGACCGGGCCACAGCCGAATTGGACCCGCCGCTGGCCGTCGGACACCTGCCCGCGCTCCGGGACAACCTGGCCGGGCTGATCACCCGCGCCAGCGGCAAGCCGATCCGGATCGCCAGCAAATCCCTGCGGGTGCGTGGGCTGATCGAGGCGTCACTGGCGGTCCCGGGTGTCCGCGGAGTGTTGGCGTACACGCTGGCCGAGGCGCTGTGGCTGTCACCGACCGTCGATGATCTTGTCCTGGGCTATCCCACCGCGGACCGGTCGGCCGTCGCCGAACTCGTCCGCGACGAACGTGCCGCCGGCCGCATCACGATCATGATCGACGATCCGGCGCATCTTGATCTGATCGACGCAGTCGCCACACCGGATCGGCGACCGGTGATCAAGGTCGCCATCGAACTTGACGCCTCCTTCGACCTGGCGGCTGCACATCTCGGCGTCTACCGGTCGCCGCTGCACACCCCGGAGGACGTCGTCGCGCTGGCCCGGCACGTCCTGTCCCGGAAAGGTTTCCGGCTTGCCGGGCTGATGGCGTACGAGGCGCAGATCGCCGGAGTGGGTGACCGGATGGCCGGCCACCCGCTGCGCTCCCGGCTGGTGCAGGCGATGCAACGCCGGTCGGTCGCCGAACTCACCGAGCGACGGATGCGTACGGTCACCGCCGTGCGGTCGCTGCTGGAGCAGTCCGCAGCCGATGATCTTGACTTCGTCAACGGCGGAGGGACGGGCTCGGTCGGAAGCACCGCCGCGGACCCGGCCGTGACCGAGATCGCCGCGGGCAGCGGAATCTTCGGGCCTCACCTGTTCGACAACTATCGATCCTTCAGCCCGGCTCCGGCCGTTGCCTTCGCCCTTCCCGTGGTCCGACGCCCTCGGCCGGACGTCGCCACCGTTCTCGGCGGAGGATGGATCGCCTCCGGGCCGCCGGGGGAGGACCGATTGCCGCAACCGGTCTGGCCGACCGGACTCGGCTACATCGGCACCGAAGCTGCCGGCGAGGTGCAGACGCCGCTGCGGGGCAGGAACGCTGCACAGCTGACGATCGGCGACCGGGTCTGGTTCCGGCACACCAAGGCCGGCGAACTGAGCGAACACCTGCGCGAGCTGGTGCTGCTGGACGGGACCGGCCCCGAGATCAGCGACCGGCTGCCCACGTACCGCGGCGAGGATCGGGTGTTCCTCTGATCATCGGACCGTAATCGTGTCCGCAGGATTTGTCGAAACGGGACGCGGTGATCGTCCAGCCAGTGACACCACTGACCGGGAGGAACCGATGACCGACACCGTGACCGAACCACGGCCCTTCACCATCGCCGTCCCCGACGACGAACTCGCCGAACTGCAGCGTCGGCTGGCAGCGATCCGCTGGCCCGCGGAGCCGAACGAGCCGCAACGCTACGGCACACCGACGGCCGTGATCAGAGCGCTGGTCGAGCATTGGCGCAACGGCTACGTCTGGCGCCATTGGGAGGCCGAACTGAACCGCCACCCGCAATTCACCACCGTCATCGACGGGGCGACGATCCACTTCCTGCACATCCGATCGGCCGACCCGCAAGCGATTCCGCTGATCCTCACCCACGGCTGGCCCGGAAGCATCGCCGAATTCCTCGACATCATCGGGCCGCTGACCGATCCGGCGGCGTACGGCGATCCGGACGGACAGGCCTTCCATCTGGTGATCCCGTCGCTGCCGGGATTCGGCTGGTCGGGGCCGGCGACCGAACGGCGCTGGGGACCGCGTCGGATCGCCAATGCCTGGGTGCAGTTGATGGAACGGCTCGGCTATCACCGCTACGGAGCCGCCGGGAACGACTGGGGTTCGGTGATCTCACCCGAACTCGGTCGGATCGCCCCCGAGCGGGTGATCGGCGTCCATGTGACCCAGCTGTTCAGCAAGCCGCCGGGCGAGGTCACCCATGCGCTGCCGTCGGCGGAACCGGCCGACCTTGATCAACTGTCCGCCGAGGACCGGGAGGCATTGACGGACCTGCGCCGGCTGCAATCGGGCTTCAGCAGCTATCACCTCGTCCACTCAACGAAGCCGCTGACCCTTGGGTACGCGTTGTCGGACTCGCCGGTGGGTCTGCTGGCCTGGAACCATCAGGTGATGGGTGATCTTGATCCGGACGCCGTGTTGACCCACGTGTCGATCCACTGGTTCACCGGGACGGCTGCGTCGGCGCCGATGATCTATGCCGACGACGCCGCGCAGGACCAGCCGTCCGGACCGACGACGGTGCCGCTCGGGCTGGCCCAGTTCGCCGACGATGCCCGGGCGATCCGGGCGTACGCCGAACGCGAGCACGCCGCCATCCTGTCCTGGCACCGATACCCGGTCGGCGGACACTACGCGGCACACCAACAACCCGCGCTGTTGATCAACGACCTGAGAGACTTCTTCCACGGGCTGGTCGGCGCAGACCGGACGGCGAGGAGGACGGAGAATGGACCCGATGACGAATTCTCCCGGTCGTGTGGTGATCATCGGCGCTAGCTTCGCCGGATTGTTCGCGGCCGCCGCCCTGGCCCGGGCCGGGGCCGAGGTCACCCTGCTGGAGCGCGACCGCCTCCCGGATCGGATCGAGCCACGGCCGGGCGTTCCCCAGGGGTCCCAACCGCATGTCCTGCTGCATCGTGGCTTGCTGACCGCGGAGCGGTTGCTGCCCGGTTTGGAGCAGGAGATCATCGAGGCCGGCGGACTGTTCCTGGACACCGGCGAGATGCCGTGGCTCGGAGCGTACGGCTGGTCTCCGACACACCTGCCGTCGTACGAGATCGTGTCGATCAGCCGGCCGGTCCTGGAACACCTGGTCCGCCGGCGGACACTGGAGATACCTGGTGTGACGCTTCGTGAGGGCTTCCGGGTCAACGGACTGCGCCACACCGGCCGGTGGGAGGTCCAGGGCGCCGCCGGCGAGAGGATCGTCGCCGAGCTGGTCGTCGATGCCTCGGGGCGGGGTTCGCGGCTGAGCCACTGGCTGGACGAGATGGGCTGCGCGGTCGGCGAAGCCGAGACGGTCGAGGCCAGGCTCGGGTACGCCTCGCGTCGCTACCAGGGACCGGAAAGGCCGCCGCTGGACACCGGCCTGGTGATAGTCCCGACAACGCAGTCACCGGTGGGGGCCACGATCCTGCCCGTCGAGGACCGCCAGTGGTTGGCACTGGCGGACGGTTACGGCGACCGGCGTCCTTCCCGTGACCCCGACGAATTCGCCGACTTCTTCGCGGGCTTGCGCGACAGCGCGGCCGCCGATCTGCTGAGCTGCCTGCAGCCGCTGGGCGACGTGGCCGTCTACCGGCAGACCGGCAACCGGCGGATGCCGTACGCCCAGGCCGAACGCTGGCCGGCAGGCTTGGTGGTGATCGGTGATGCCCTGTGTGCGTTCAACCCGATCTACGGCCAGGGCATGACCGTGGCAGTCCTGCAGGCCGAGCTGTTGGGGAGCGGAATCGGCCGGCTACACGACGAGCGGACCACGCGCCGCCTGCAACGCCGACTGGCCGCGGTGACCGACCTTCCGTGGTCCGTCGCCACATCCGAGGACCTGCGCCAGCTGCCGGGCGGTATCCGACAGACCGCAGTGCAGCGGTTGTTCGGATGGTGGACCGAGCGGGTGGGCAGGCTGGCTGTTGCCGGTGACCCGGCCTGCGCGGCAGCGTTCTCCGAGATCTATCACCTGGTCGGTTCGCCGCGCCAACTTTTCGCTCCGGCAGTGCTGGCTGCTGTGCTGCGCTCCACGATTCGCGGTGTCCCGCGGCCGATGCCGCGCCCGGCGGCGCTCGACTCGATCCCGGTACCGACCGATCGCGATGAGGACCCGACCGGCCTCCGCCAGGATCGATGACTTCTGCTGTCAGACCTCCGATGCGCAAGTCCGGCCAAGGATTGGACCAATAGGACCCGAACCCCGGACTGGGCGCGTTGAAACGGCCGCCAAACCGCAGGCGTACGGCGAACAGGATCGGCCGTCAACAGCAGGTAAAGACCGTTCATGGTGCCGGTTTCGGGGTTTGGAGCAGCGGGCACGGATCTGAGCAGAGGTTTCGAACTGTGGCCTCGGGGGTCGCGAAGGCGCGGCCGCCCCAGCTCGCTCGAACGGAGTAGTCATGTCATTGCGGAGCAACACGTCATTGCGGAACAAGTTGATCGGTGCAGCCGCCACAACGGTCCTGGCCGGTACGGTCGCCTTCATGCCGGCGACCATCGCCCAAGCGGCGCCGGCACCAACCAAGCCCGCCGCCCACAAGGTCGCCAGCACCACCCAGCCGGTGACCGGGACGCTCGCCGACGGCACCGAGTTCAGCGGCACCATCAGCAACCTGCACAGCAAGGTCGTCGACGGTGTGCTGACCCTCACGGGGACCATCACCGGCACCGGCATCCCGGCCGGCGGTACGCCGTTCACCAGCCAGGTGCAGAACGTTGATCAGTTGGCCGTCGACGACGCCTGCAACGTGCTGACGCTGAATCTCGGCCCGCTGCATCTTGACCTGCTCGGCCTGGTCGTCGACCTGGACCAGGTGAACCTCAACATCACCGCGGTTCCGGGCGCCGGCAACCTGCTGGGCAACCTGCTGTGTGCGGTGGCCGGCTTGTTGGACAACAACGGACCGGTACAGGGCATCTCGGCTCTGCTGAACCGCATCCTGGCCGGCCTCGGTCTCGGTCTCTGATCGGTACTGACCGTTAGCCGGGCCGGACGGCCCCGGGCTCTGTGACGTCGGCGCTGATCATGACCGAGCCGCGAACCAGGCCTCGGCAAGTTCGGCGACGGCCGGGTACCGATCATCGGGGTCCGGACCGATGGCGCGGCGGACGACGGCGGCCAGCGCGTCCGGCCCGCAGAACCGGTCGGCCTGCTCGGTGAGCCGAGTGGCGAAATGCCACACCAGCCGACCGAGGGTGAAGACGGTCGTCCGTTGATCGAGTGGCGCACCGAGTCGGAACTCCTCGGGCGCCATAAAACGGGTCGAGCCGAACATCCGGCCCATGTCGTTGACACTCGGACCCTGCCGGTAGGAATCAAGATCGACAACGTGCAGGGTGATTGTGTCGAAGTCCACGATCAGGCAACCGTCGTACAGATCACCGGCGATCCATCCCTGGTCGGCCAGCGACCGGTGCAGGTCGATCAAGGTGTCGAAGATCGGCAACTGTTGGGCGGCAGGCAGGTGCGCGAACCGCTGGTAGGCAGAGCCGGGGTCAGCCCGGAGCACCTTGGCCGAGACCCCCGGCCGGGTGGTGATCCCGATCAACTCGCCGGGCACGGCATCGAAGATCACCATCGGGCCTTCGGGGGATTCGATAACGTTGCGTAGCCGGGGCAGCGCGGGATGAACGCAGGATTCGGCCACCCGGACGGCATTGCGCAACAGCCGGATCCTGCCGGCATGATCGAAATAGGGCATGGCGGCACCCGGCGGGGGAGGAGCGTCCCTGCCGGCAGTCTTGATGAACAGCGACCCGCCGTCGGTGTCGACGATCCAGGAGACGTTGCCCGAGTCCTGAGTCAGGTGGCCGAACTCTCGGAGGACCCGGCCGTGCTCCGCGACGTACTCGACCGGTGGCCGATCGACTGCGGCGACGTCGAGGAAGGCCGACACACCACGGCACGCTAGTCGCCCTGCTCGTGGCCATCAACCTGATTCCTGGCCTGCAAGGTCAAACTTCGATCCTGCGTCAGCGGACGGCCGCCGGCCAACACCTAGGCTGAACCCGCGAGATGGCGGCACAATGCCGACGGCTGGAATGGGACCGGAACGGCTGGCGGGAGGGGTCAGGGTGACTCGGACGAGCACGGTGTGGCGGACCTGGGGACGCACGGAGGTGGCCACTCCCGAGCGGACCGAGGAGCCGTCGTACGCGTCGGAGATCCAGGTGCTCGTCCGGCAGGCCGCCGAGCGCCGCACGACCGTCAAACCCGTCGGCGCCGGTCACTCGTTCACCCCGATCGCCGTGACCGACGGCATCCAGCTGCGGACCGACCGGCTGCACGGGCTGCATTCCGTCGACGTCGATCAGGGGCTGGTGACTCTCGGGGCCGGTACGCGGCTAGCCGACGTTGCTGGTCTGATCGGCTACTACGGATTGGCCATGCCCAACCTCGGCGACATCGACCGGCAGACCATTGCCGGCGCGATCTCCACCGGAACCCACGGGACCGGCAGCGGTTTCGGCGGCCTGGCGACCCAGGTCGCAGCCGTGGAGATGATCACCGGGACGGGCGAGTTGATCACGGTGTCGGAGGACCACAACGCCGAACTGCTGGACGCCGTTCGGATCGGGCTCGGCGCACTCGGCGTGCTGACCTCGGTGACGTTGCGCTGCGTCCCGTCGTTCTCCCTCGCCGCCAGTGAGCGCCCAGAGCCGCTGGCCGCCGTGTTGGAGACCTTCGAGCAGCGTTGTGATCATGCCGATCATTTCGAGTTCTACTGGTTTCCGCACACCGCGACCGCCCTGACCAAGACCAACACCCGCTTGCCGGCCGATATTGCACCGGCGCCGTTGGGCAGCGTCAGGCGGTTCGTCGACGACATCCTGCTCTCCAACGAGCTCTTCCGTGGGCTGTGCGCCGTCCAGTCCCGCGTCCCGCGGCTGACGCCGGCGATCAACCGGATCGCTGTCCGCACCACCGGCAATCGGTCCTTCACCGATCGTTCCCATCAGGTTTTCACCACCCGACGCACCGTCCGCTTCAAGGAGTTGGAGTACGCCCTGCCGCGCGCCGCCGTCCCGGACGCGGTCCGGGCGATCGGGCGGATGATCAACGAACGGGAGCTTCGGGTGTCGTTCCCGATCGAGGTCCGTTCGGCCGCCGCCGACAAGCTGTGGTTGTCCACGGCCCATGATCGACTCACCGGATACATCGCCGTGCACCGCTACCACCGCGATCGCGACACCGAACCGTACTTCGATGCGGTCGAGGAGGTCATGCTCGACCACGACGGCCGGCCGCACTGGGGAAAATTGCACATGCTGACCGCCGCCCAACTGCAGGACAAGTATCCGCGTTTCGATGACTTCCTGGCTGTACGCGACCGGCTCGACCCGCACCGGGTGTTCACCAATCCCTATCTGGAAAGGATTCTCGGCGACTGACGGCCGATCACCCGATCAGCAGGGGCGGGCGATCACCAGTGTCGACACCCAGTGCCGGGTGAGCAGACCGTCCGGCCGTTCGGCGAGCAGGCGGCGGATCTCGGCGAAGAGCCGCTCGCGCTTCTCGACCGGCATCAGGATGTGACCCGAGAAGGTGTTCAGCAGGGCGATGTAGGAGTCCGCGTCGTAGTCGAGCGACCACACATAGCGGCGTACTGCATCCACCACGTATCCGGCAGCCTCGTACTCCGGTGACGGGTCGGGGAGTTGATCAGGAGTCGGTGGCGGCCAGTCGATGACCGGCTCGCCCAGCGCGTGGTAGGTCTGTTGGATCTCGGTGAAGAAGGGGTCGAAGCCTTCGGGCATGGCGTGACCAGCGCCGAAGACGGCCAGGTGGCCGCGGTCGGCCAGAACCGAGGCGACCTTGGACCACCGGATCTCGGGGTCCAGCCAGTGCCAGGAGGTTGCCGCATAGACCAGTGAATAGCCGTCGGCCCGGTCCGGCTGCCAGTCCTCGAAGGTGGTGGTGATCACCTCGGTGCCGGTACCGTCCAGGTTGGTCCTCGCCTGCTCGGCAAGGTCCGGGCCGGGCTCGAGTGCGGTGATCCGCAAGCCTCGGCGGGCCATCGCCACCGTGGCCTTCCCCGGGCCGCAGCCGATCTCCAGTGCCCGGTCACCCGGCCGCACTCCGGTGATCCGGAGCAGGTCGGTGTAGAGGTCCTCGGGATAGTCGGGCCGGGCGCTCTGATAGGCGGCGGCCGAAGAGTTGAAGGACAGGGCGAGATCTCGTCGACCGTCTGTACTCATCCCGCGATCGTGCCACGCACGGCGCCCGATAGCTTGTGATTATGCCAACGCTGCTCCAGCTGGACTCCTCGGCCGATGCCACCGGCTCGGTGTCCCGCGCCGTCACCGCAACCTTCGCCGACACCTGGGCCGGACTGGGCGACGACCATCGGATCATCCGCCGCGACCTGCACGCCGATCCGCTGCCCCACCTGGCCGATGCGTCATTGCACTGGCCGGCCCGTCTGCGCCGCCCAGGGTCGAACCCACCCGCCGATGCCGAGGCGCTGCAGCAGCAGATCATCGACGAGCTGATCTCGGTCGACGTCGTGCTGGTCGGCGCGCCGATGTACAACTACTCGCTCCCGTCGGTGCTCAAGGTCTGGCTGGACTACATCCACGTGCCGGGTGTCACCACACCCTTCGGCGACGACAGCCAACCGATGGCCGGGAAACCCGCGGTGATCATCAGCAGCCGCGGCGGCATCTACGACCCGGGCAGCGCCAACGCCGACTGGGATCACACCGTCCCGCCGCTGCAGATCATCCTGGGTGACGCACTCGGCATGGACGTGTCGGTGATCAAGATCAGCCGGACGCTCAGCGACGTGGTTCCCGGACTCGCCGCCGAAGCCGGCCGCGCCGCCGAAGAACTGCAGGAGGGCCATCGCCGGGCCGCCGAGTTGGCCCGGACACTGGGCAAGGCCTGACCGGCGATCAGTCGCCGACCTGCTCCTCGCGTCCGGCCGTGATCCGAACCAGATCGGCGTAGCTCAGCGGCAGGATGGTGTGCGGTGTGCCCCCGGCCACCCACAGCGGATGGTAGTCGGCGAGACTGACGTCGATGATCGTTCGCAACGGCTTCGGATGGCCGACCGGGGCGACGCCGCCGATCGCCTGCCCGGTGCTGGCTCGCACCTGATCGGGAGTGGCGCGAACGATCCCGGCCAGCCCGAGACGTACCGCCAGCGCGTCGGTGTCCACCCGGTGCCGGCCGCTGGTCATGATCAGCAACGGCGTCTTGTCGCCGTCCCGGCCGACGGCCATGAACACCAGGCTGTTGGCGATCGCACCGACGTCACAACCCAGCGTTGCCGCAGCCAGCGCAGCAGTCCGCGCCGAGTCCGGCAACACGGTGATCTGGGAGACGACCCCGGCCGCATCCAGCGCTGCCTGCACGACCCGACTGCGTTCGGGAAGGTTGTCGGTGATCATCGGCCGGACGGGTCGGTGAGCCGGCGGTGGGCAACGGTGAGATCGCGATAGTGCTGGGCATTGGTGATCACCTTGTCGACCTCGGCATCGGACAGTTCGCGGCGGACCTTGCCGGGCACACCGGCCACCAGGGAACGGGGCGGGATCACCGTGCCCTCCAAGATCACCGTGCCGGCTGCAACCAGGGATCCGGTGCCGATCTGGGCGCCGTTGAGCACCGTTGCGCCCATGCCGATCAGTACATTGTCGGCAATCGTACAGCCGTGGATCACCGCCAGGTGGCCTACGCTGACCCCGTTTCCGATCAGGCTCGGGTGCCCGAAGTCAGTGTGCACCACGACGTTGTCCTGCAGGTTGCTCCCGACGCCCAGCCTGACCTCGGCCATGTCCGCCCGGATGACGGCTCCGTAGTAGACCGAAGAGTCCCCCTGAAGCGTCACATCGCCGATGACGGTGGCGTTCGGGGCCACCCACGCGGACGCATCGATCACCGGGGATTTGTCACCGTACGGCAGGACAAGAGCTGTCCTCGATCGGTCAGAAGTTGTGACTTCTTCACTCGCCATGCCTCATCCTCTCATCCGAACTCTGCTCCATCCTCTGCTTCATCCTCGTCGTCGTGACCGTACCGCCGGAAAAGCTCCGCAGCGCACGGCCGGATTGTCCCAGGCTGCCCGTACGCTGGCGCCATGATCACGCCGAACGCAGCCTGCCCCCCGCAGGTCACCGACCGCAGGGTCGGCCGACGTCGACCACTGTTGTGGGTGTTCATCGTTGCGTTCGCGATCTGCTCTGTGCTCGACCTGATCGCCGAGGCCGTCGGCTGGGACGACGCCGCCGACGTGTGCCGGACGCTCGCCCTGCCGCTGCTCGCCTGCGCCCTCTTCGCCGCCCGTCCGCCGATCACCCGGACCGTGGTGTTGGTGTCCGGCGGGTTGTTGTTCTCTTGGCTCGGCGACACGCTCGGCGAGATCGATTTCGTGGTCAAGATCGTTCTGTTCCTGATCGCGCAGTGGCTCTTCATCCCCGCGTTCTGGCCCTACCGGCAGCGCAGCCTGCTGCGCAAACCGGGTGCTGTGCTCGGCTACGCGATCCTGTTGGTGGTCTTGACCGGGATCCTGATCCGGCCGGCCGGCGCGCTCGCCGTTCCCGTGGTGATCTACGGGACGAGTCTGGTCACGATGGCGATCCTGGCCAGCGGTCTCAACCGGTGGGGCATGATCGGCGGCCTCTGCTTCGTCTTCAGCGACACCTTGCTGGGCATGCACCGCTTCTACCGCTTGCCGGCCGCCGACCTGATGGACCTGCTGATCATGCTCAGCTACCTGCTGGCCGAGGCGTTGCTCGTCCGTGGTGTCGTCGCTGCGGCGTCCCGCGACCGGCCGACCCGCGGCGCACGGCGCGGCGACCGCTACCATCTGCGGCAACCGTCGACCTGAGTAATCCCCGGGAGGGACCATGCCGTTGACCTGGACCGTGAAGGGAAACGGCCGCAGCGTCGCCGCAGACCAGATCGTCGCTCCGTACGAACGGCTCAGCTGGCCGAGGACCATCGGCATCGGGGCCCAACACGTGGTGGCGATGTTCGGCGCGACCTTCCTGGTGCCGGTGCTGACCGGCTTCCCGCCCAGCACGACGTTGTTCTTCTCCGGCATCGGCACCATGGTGTTCCTGATCATCACCGGCAACCGGCTGCCCAGCTACCTCGGCTCGTCCTTCGCTTTCATCGCCCCGATCACCGCGTTGACCGCCGCCCACGGCCGGAGCGGGGTGCTCGTCGGCATCATCGCCGTCGGACTGCTGCTGCTGATCGTCGGCCTGATCGTCCAGCTGACCGGCACAGGGTGGCTGGAGGTGCTGATGCCACCGGTCGTCGCCGGTGCCATCGTCGCCCTCATCGGGCTGAACCTGGCCGGGGCCGCGAAGGCCAATTTCGTCCAACAACCGGTGATCGCGGTGATCACGTTGTTGGCGGTGATCCTGTGCGCCGTGGTGTTCCGCGGTCTGCTCGGCCGGTTGTCCATCTTCGTCGGCGTGGTCATCGGCTACGTCGCTGCGGTGATCGCCGGCGACGTCGACTTCCACGCGGTCTCCGACGCGGCCTGGATCGGCTTCCCCGACTTCACCGCCCCGACCAATCCGTTCACCCACCCACAGTTGTTCGGCATCCTCCCGGCGTTCCTGCCGATCGTGCTGGCCCTGGTCGCGGAGAACGTCGGCCACGTCCGCGGCGTCGCGCAGCTGACCGATCCGAGTGTCAACCGGCTGACCGGTCGGGCGTTGATCGCCGACGGGTTGTCCACCATGATCGCCGGATCCGGCGGCGGCTCCGGCACCACCACCTACGGCGAGAACATCGGTGTGATGGCGGCCACCAGGGTGTACTCCACCGCGGCCTACTGGGTCGCCGCGATCGTCGCCATCCTGCTCGGGCTGTCACCCAAGATCGGTGCGGCGATCAACACCATCCCGGCCGGCGTACTGGGTGGCGTGACAACGGCGCTGTACGGCCTGATCGGGATCATCGGCGTGAAGATCTGGATCGACAACAAGGTGGACTTCTCCCGACCCGCCAACCAACTCACCGCCGCCGTCGCCCTGATCATCGGCATCACCGATCTGACCTTCCACCAAGGGCAGGTGACCATCGGTGGAATCGCCCTGGGCAGCATCGCCGCCGTGGTCATCTACCACTTGATGAAGGTCGTGGCACGGTGGCGGGGGACCGATCCGGGCACGATCGAACACACCGAATTCCGCGCCGACCTGGAGCCCGCCGAGAAGCCCTGAGGGCGACTGGTCAGCCCGCGGCGCGGCGTCCGTGCAGCGCCCGCGCAGCGATCACGCCGCCGATCGCGCCGCCCAGGTGGGCCTGCCAGGAGATTCCCGGGTGACCGGGCAGCACACCCCAGATCAGGCCGCCGTAGAAGAACAGCACCACCAGCCCGAGAAGGATCCGCCCCGGTCTGTGGTCGAAGAACCCGCGGGTGATCACATAGGTGAGCCAACCCATGATCAGCCCACTGGCGCCGAGCACGATCGTATGCGGCGGAGTCAGGAACCAGGCGACCAGGCCCGAGCTGATCACACAGATCAGCGACGCCTTCAGCCAGCGGGCGAAGCCGCCCAGCGCGGTGAGGAAGCCGAGCACCAGGAACGGCAGCGAATTGCCTTCCAGGTGTCCGAATCCGTGGTGCAGGAAGGGTGCGCTGAAGATCTCCGGCAGACCGTCCACTTCGCGGGCGTGGATCCCGTACCGATCGAGGGAATTGTTGGTGGCCTGGTCATAGAACTCCAGCAGCCACATGAAGGCGAGCAGGCCGACGATCAGCAACCCGGCCGCGAACGGGTTCATCCGTGCCGAGTCGCCGCGGCGCACCGGCGTCCGCCCGTAGGACGGAGCGCCGTACGGTGGTCGCTGCGGGTTCGGTGGTGCCCAGCTCATCGTGCTATCGAGGGTATCCGGGCCGGTCAACCGCCCGGCTATGGTCGGTGCCATGACCGCTATCGGACCAACCGGGCGTCTGAAGCCCGTGCCACCGACCGGTCCCGCAGTCGCGGTGACCGAGGCGGCCGACCGGGCCGGAGCTCGCTACTGGGTGTGGGGCAACCCTGACGCGGCCACCACCGTGGTCGCTGTGCACGGCTTCCGCGGCGACCACCACGGCCTGCTGCCGATCACCAACCGCCTGGACGGGTTCCGGGTGGTCACCCCTGATCTCCCCGGATTCGGCGGTTCCGCACCGTTCTCCGACCGGGCGCACGACGTCGACGCCTACGCCGAATGGCTGACCGGCTTCTGCCGGGAGACGACCGGCGACGCGGAGCGGCTGGTGGTCATCGGCCACTCCTTCGGTTCGGTGATCAGTGCCGCCGCTGTGGCCGGCGGGCTGACACTCGACGAGCTGGTTCTGGTCAACCCGATCGCCGCGCCCGCCCTGCAGGGTCCCCGCGCCGTGCTCTCCAAGATCGCCGTCGGCTACTACCGCGCGGGCGCGCTGCTGCCCGAGCGGCTCGGCGGGCCGTTGCTCACCAGCCCGCTGATCGTCCGCGCCCTCAGCGAGGTGATGGCCACCACCGACGACCCGGACCAGCGCGCCTGGATCCATGATCAACATCGCCGGTACTTCTCGTCCTTCGCCGATCGCCGGGTCGTCCTGGAAGCCTTCCAGGCCTCGGTCTCACATCACGTCGGTGAGTACGCCGCCCGGATCACCAGCCCCGCGCTGCTGATCGCGGGCGACCGGGACGACATCGTGCCGGTGCCCGCCGTACAGCGGCTCGCCGAACGGATCGACGACAGCCGGCTGCTGGTGCTGGCCGATGTCGGCCATCTCATCCACTACGAGAGGGCGGACCCCGCCGCAGCAGCGATCACCGAGTTCCTGTCCCGGCCCCGTCGATCAGCCGACGATAAAGCATGATCAACTCTGCCGCATGATGCTCCGGGGTGAACGCCGCCCGGGCGGCCACGGCGGCCCGGGACGCCGCGATCACCGGGCCGGGATCGGAGGCAAGGCGAGCCAGCGTGTCGGACAGCCCCGCATCCTCAGGGGATGCAAGGATGCCCGGCCCGTCCAGGCCCTCCTGCAGAGCCGGGTCGCAGTACAGCACACCCCGCAATGACATCACCGCCTCGACGACGGTCATCGGCTGGTTGTCGAAACCGTACGAGGTCAGCGCGGCAAGGTGTGATCCGGCCAACAGCTCGATGACGTGATCATGGTCCTGCCTGCCCAGGAAGGAGATTCCGGCGCGGGAGCCGGCGATCGCACGTGCCTCGTCCAGTTGGTGACCGTCCCCGACGACGGTGAAGTCGATCATCTCGGCACCCACCCGGTCCAGCGCGGCGACGGCCGCCCGGACGAACGGCAGGATCCGCTTCTCCGGTACGCACCGGCCGACCCAGATGATCTTGAGCGGTGCAGTGATCGCGGTCAGCGCGGTGGCGTCCCGGAGCTCGGCAACGGTGTTGGGCAGCACGTCGACCCGGTGCAGACCGGCCTCGCGCAACCGTTGCGCCTGATGGGCCGAGGGTGACAACACCAGGTCCGCCTGCCGGGCGACGGTCAGCGTCATGTTGCGCAGCGCGCTGTCGCCGGGCCGTTCGGCCAGCCGCGCGGTGGTCGACGGCAGACCGGTGAGCAGCCGGTGGAACCGGCGCACACCGGCTGCGAGCAGCCGTTGACCCGGCGCCGGTGCCTGCCAGAAGAAGGTGTGCACGGTGTGCACGACGGGAAGTCCGAGCCGATCCGCGACCGCGGTGGCCGCGGCGGCCAGTCCGAACTCCGATTGCAGATGAACCAGCTGGATCCGCCGGGCGGCCAGCAGATCGGCGAGCCGGACCCGTAGCCGTCGGGTGTTGGGCACCACCGGCAGGGCGAGCCCCGGAAGCGTCGCCCGCGGGGGAATCCGGACGTGCTCGATGTCGCCGGACGGGCGGACCTGCTGCCACACGTGGTCCGGCGACGGCGACAGCATCACGACCCGGGCGCCGGCCGCCGCCAGCGCCGCCGCCTCCTGCAGCATCGCCGTCTGCGCACCGCCGAGGTAGCCGAGGCTGTAGTCGCAGATCACCGCAACCCGCGGTGCGTCGGCAGGCGCGTTCATGATGACGGTCCGATCTGTGGCAATTCGGGCTGTGGATATCCGTCCTGTGGGCATCCGGACGGCCAGCATGGCAGATCCGAGCAAACCCTCGGCCGGACCGGCCGACGACGTGTCCGACGGGTGTCAATCAGACCGCAGACGGATCTTGCCAGGGGGGACCTCCACCCAGGGTCTGTTCCGGATAACCCGACAGGACAGAAGGTGGTTCACCTGATCGCGGTGGCGCCTCCGGAATGACAGGGTTTCTCCATGACCAGCTACGGGGGTGCCCGATGATCGGACACGGCATGGGAACCGCCCTTGCGATCATGCTCGCCGTGATCGACTCGACCTGCTTCGCCGCGGCCGCCGTCTACCAGCAACGGGCCGTGCGGCGCGCGGTCGGGCACCGGTTGACACTGCGCGGCATGATCGCCCTCCCGACCCAGCCCGGTTGGGTCGGCGGTGTCGGCCTGGCGGCCATCGGCGTCTGTCTGCACATCGTGGCGCTGATCCTTGCCCCGGTCACCGTGGTGCAACCGATCGGGGTGCTTGGCGTGCCGATCGCCGTGCTGCTGGCCGCGCGGCTCGCCGGGAAACGCCCGTCCGCCACGACAGCGGTGCCGATCCTGCTCTGTGTGGCGGGCATCGGTGGTTTCATCTGGCTCACCGCCACCCATATCGGCTCCGACGAGGTGGTGCCGCTGCGCTCCCTGGTGGTCGCCGAGGCGGTGGTGGTCGCCGTGATGCTCGGGGCCATGCGGGTCGCTCATCGGCTGCAGGGCTGGTCCCGCTGCCTGGTCGATGCCGTCGCCGGCGCCTTCGGTGTCGGGATGGTGGCAGCGCTGATGCGCGCTCTGGTGCAACACATCGGATCCGACCCCGGACGGCTCTTCGACCTGACCTCCCTGTCATTGCTCGCCCTGATGGCGGTCAGCGGGGCGTTGGGTGGCTGGCTGGTGCAGCAGGCGTACTCCAGCGGGCCGGCCGAAGTAGTGCTGGCCAGCCTGACCGTGGTCGATCCGATGATCGCGGTGATCGTCGGGCTGGTGGTGTTGGGCGAGGGTGCCCGGCTGTCGCCGACGATGCTGTCGATCATGATCACCTTCGGAGTGCTGGCGGCCGTTGGGGTGGTCGCCCTGGCCAAGACCCATCCCGAGGTCGCGCTGCGCAAACGCTCCGCTGCAGAGGCGACTGAGACCGACCGGGACCGGTCGGAACGAATCATCGAACGTGTGTGGTGACGAGGAAGATCGACAGTGAGGTTCAAGCGATGAAGATCCTGATCGGTGCAGATACCTATCCGCCCGACATCAACGGTCTGGCCACCTTCTCCCGGCGCCTGGCCCGTGGACTGGCAGCCCACGGCCACGAGGTGCACGTCCTGTCCGCCTCGACGACCGGCCCCCGGGTCACCGAGTACGACGGCTCGGTCGTCGTCCATCGGATCAGATCCCTGCGCTACCCGTTCCACCGAAGCCTCCGTTTTGCTGCGCCGTGGCTGGCGACTCCCGAGGCGGAGCGGTTGATCGCCCGGCTGCGCCCTGACGTCGTGCATGTGCAGTCGCACCTGGTGATCGGCCGGGGTCTGGCCAAGGCCGCCCGGCGGGCCGCCGTTCCCCTGGTGGCGACCAATCACTTCATGCCCGAGAACGTGTTGGGCTATACGCCGTTCCCGAACTGGATGAAGCCGTACGTCGGCCGCTTCGCCTGGCACGATCTGGCCTCCGTCTTCGGACACGCGGAGTTGATCACCGCTCCGACCGAACGGGCCGTGCAGTTGTTGCAGGACGCGACCGGGCTGCGCGCCGAGCCGGTGTCCAACGGGATCGACTCCGAGCGGTACTGGCAGGCCGCTGAGCAGGCTGCCGCATCACCGGCAGCCGACCCGACGATCCTGTTCGTCGGCCGGTTGGATCCCGAGAAGCGGGTCGACGAGTTGATCAAGGCGTACGCGCGGCTGCCCAGGGCCGTCGGCGCCCGACTGGAGATCGTCGGGGACGGCGACCAGCGGCCGATGCTGGAGCGGCTTGCTGTTGATCTTGACGTCGGCGACCGCGTGGTCTTCCGCGGCAGAGTCGGCGATGACGACCTGTTGGAGGCCTACGGCCGGTCATCGGTCTTCTGCATGCCGGGCATCGCGGAACTTCAGAGCATCGTGACGCTGGAGGCGATGTCGGCCGGTAAGCCGGTGGTCGCCGCCAACGCGATGGCTCTGCCGCACCTGGTGCACTCCGGACACAACGGCTGGCTCTACACGCCGGGCGACATCGGCGAACTGGCGCTGCGGCTGTCTGCCTTGATCACCGATCCGGACCTGTGCCGGCGAATGGGCGGACACAGCCGGGAGATCGTGGCTCGGCACGATTTCGGCGCCACCCTCGACCGGTTCGAGCAGATCTACCACCAGGTCGGCAGCCGGACGCCGGTGCTGCTGCGGGCCGCCTGAGGACGGTCGGGCCGGGCGGGTCGCGACGAGCGTGCTATGACAGGACGATGACTCGTTTCGCCGCGCCCGACATCACGATCACCGACCTGCACGGCTCGATCTCGGCCGCGCTCGGCAAGATCAGTGCCGAGCTGGTTGAATTGTCGACCGCGCTGCACGCCGATCCGGAGCTGTCCCTGGACGAGCACCGGGCCGCGGCCCGGATCGCTCAGCTGCTGGAGGACCACGGCTTCACCGTCGACCGCGGCATCGCCGGGCTGCCGACCGCCTTCCAGGGTTCGGTCGGCGACGGTGGTCCGGTGATCAGCTTCCTCTGCGAGTACGACGCGCTGCCCGGGATCGGTCACGGCTGCGGTCACAACCTGATCGCCGCGGGCGGTGTCGGCGCGGCGATCGCGTTGAAGGAGGCGCTCGGCGATGATCTTGAGGGCACCATCCGCTGCATCGGCACGCCTGGCGAGGAGGGCAAGGGTGGAAAGATCATCGAGCTGCGCGAGGGTGTCTTCGACGACGTCGACGCCGCGCTGATGTTCCATCCCGGGGTGCAGACCCAGCCCTGGCGGCACGCCACCGCATGTGTCGACGTGGACATCGTCTTCCACGGCGTCGCCGCTCACGCGGCCGGTTCACCCACGCAGGGCCGCAGCGCCCTGGCCGCGGTGATCCAACTGTTCAACGGGATCGACTCGCTGCGGCAGTTCATCCCCGAAACGGCCCGGATCCACGGAATCATCACCGACGGAGGTCAGGCGGCCAATGTCATCCCGGAACGAGCCGCCGCGAACTTCATGGTCCGGGCACTGCGCAGTACCGAGGTCGAGAAGCTCCTGGAGCGGGTGAAGGCGATCATCGAAGCGGCTGCGGTGGCCACCGGCACGACCTACGAGATCACCACCGGCGAGGTCTACGCCGAGCGCAAGAACAATCACACGATCGCCGGCCGCTGGGCTGCACACATGCAGCGGCTGGGGGAGTGGGTCGAGGAGCCGGTGTTGCGCGGCGGCACCGGGTCCTCCGACATCGGCAACGTCAGCCTGGTGCTGCCCACCATCCATCCCTACCTGCGGATCGCCGAACCCGGCACGCCCGGTCATTCCCATGCGATGGCCGCAGCCGCCGGCGATGCGCCGGCACAGGAGCGCATGCTGCACATGGCCGAGGCGTTGGCCGCCGTCGGCGCGGACCTGCTCACCGAACCGGGCCTGCTGGCGGCTGCCCGTACCGAGTTCGCCACCGCGGAACCGGATTTCCCGGTCTGAGGGTGACAGCCGGCCGGGCCGTCAGCCGATGCCGCGGATGATCGTGGACGGCCGGCGTTCGCCGCGGACGCTGGCCACGAAGTCGACCACCTGGCGAACCTCGGCCACCTGGTGCACCCGGTGGATCTGTGCGCCCTGGAACGCGCAGATCGCGGTCGCCGCAAGGGTGGCAGGGACCCGCTGGTCGGTGGGCAGACCGAGGGTCTCGCCGAGGAAGTCCTTGTTCGACACCGAAACCAGCACCGGCCACCCGGTGGCCACCAGTTCGTCCAGCCGCCTGGTGATCTCCAGTGAGTGCAGCGTGGTCTTCCCGAAGTCGTGCGCGGGATCGATGATGATCGATTCCCGGGCGACTCCGGCCGCCAACGCCCGGCCGGCCAACCCGGTCGTCGCCGCGATCGCGTCCGCGACCACGTCGTCGTAGGCGGCTGTGAACCGGTCGGTCCGCGGCTCGAGGCCGCCGGTGTGGGTGCAGACGATGGCGGCGTCGTACTCGGCCGCGACGTTGATCATCTCCGGGTCGTAGCCGCCCCAGGCGTCGTTGATCAGATCTGCTCCGGCCGCGCAGGCCCGCCTGGCCACCTCCGACCGCCAGGTGTCGATGCTGATCACGACCGACGGATGTCGGTCCCGCACCGCGGCGATGAAGCCGACGGTCCGGCGCGCCTCCTCCGCGGCATCGACCGGGTCGCCGGCCCCGGCCTTGACCCCGCCGATGTCGATGATGTCCGCCCCCTCGCCGATCAGTCGGTCCACCCGGTCCAGGGCGTGCGCCTGGTCCCAGGTGGCGCCGTTGTCGTAGAAGGAGTCGGGTGTCCGGTTGACGATGCCCATCACCAGGGGTGTTGTCCGGTCGAAGCTCTTGTCCCGGAACCGGAGCAGTGCCCCTGCACCCATCGTTGGTCTCCTGTGGTCGGTCCGCACCGGCGGCTGGCCGGCCAGACCGAGTCTGTCAGGTGACGCCACGCTGCCTGTGATGCCCCGGCGCGACGGTGCGAGGGAATATGCGATGCGCCTTGGTGTAATTCCGGCCGACCGGTGAGATTCCGATCTGCCAGGTCTTGCGGCGATTCTGTAAAGCGGCTTAGCGTATTTGCGATGTCACCGGATCTGCACCGGCAGGCCAATACCGCCACCGTGCTTCGTACCCTGGCCGAACACGGCCCGGCGAGTCTGGCGAACCTGCGCAAGCTGACCCGGCTGTCCCGTCCGACGCTGGAGGCGATCCTCGGCGACCTCGCCTCGGCGCACCTGGTCGCCCAGTCCGAGCCAGGACCGGCCCGGCGTGACGTGAAGGCCGGCCGACCGGCCCGGAACTACCTGATCAACCCCGACGCCGGTTTCGTCGTCGGTGTCGACGTCGGCCGACACAAGATCCTGGTCGCCGTCGCCGACCTGACCGGCGCCGTACGGTCCCAGGAACGGACGGAGGTCTCGCCGAAGGTCAGCGGTCCGGAGCTGCTCGACCTGGTGCAACAGACCATGATCATCGCGGCCGCGCGGGTCCCGGTCCGGCTCGACCAGCTGTACGGAGTCGCGGTCGGGGTGCCGGGCGCCGTCGACGGCAGCGGCCGGATCACCCGCTCGGTGGTCGTACCGCAGTGGAGCGGGCACGACATCGGTCGGGTGCTCGGCGACTGGGCAGGTGTCCCGATCATCGTCCGCAACGACGCCAACCTTGCTGTGCTCGCCGAACAGCGACTGGGCGCCGCCAGGTTGTGTCGCGATGTGATCTACATCCTGGCCGGACGGCGGACCCGAGCAGCGTTCATGATCAACGGCACCGTGCTGACCGGACGACACGGCGAGGCAGGCGAGATCGGGTCGGTGCCGGAGTTGTTCTTCGACACGCCGGAGATCCTGCTCGGTGATCAGCACGCCGACAGCGAGCGGGTGACCGGCGTCTTCGCCGCCGCACGGCTGGGGGACCCGGACAGTACGACCCGGGTCCGCCGGTTCAGCGCCGAACTCGCCCGCAGCATCCGGTTCCTGATCACCGTCCTCGACCCGGAGATGGTGGTGATCGGTGGCGGTCTGGCAGCCGCTGCCGACCAGTTCATCCCCGATGTCGTCGATGACCTCGGGCCGGCTGCCCGTGGCACTCCAGTGGTCGGCTCGGAGCTGGGCGACGCCGCGGTCGCTCTGGGCGGAATCCATCAGGCGCTGTTGCAGGCGGCCGCCCGGGATCCGATGATCGCCGCGGTGGTCCCGCCGTGAGCCGCTCTCGACCACTCCATGATCACCAACACCCCTCGAAAACGAGAAGCCCACACGAGAAGCAGAGGAGAAAATCCGTGTCGCAGTTGGTCCCACCGGCTTCCGAGCCGTTGCGGGTCGGCATGGTCGGAGCCGGCGGCATCGCCGGAGCCCACCTACCGGCCTGGCTCGGAATCGGCGCACAGGTCAGTGTCTATGCCCATGACGGAGCCCACGAACTGGTCGCCCGCTGCGGCGGCGGAACGGTGGTGGATTCCTTCGACGAGTTGGCCGCCCGGGTCGACGTCATCGACGTGTGCACCCCGACACCGGCCCACCGTCACTACATCGAGGCAGCCGCAGCTGCCGGCAAACATGTGCTGAGCGAAAAGCCCCTCGGTCGTACCGCGGCCGACGCCCGGGCGGCCATCGACGCCTGTACGGCGGCCGGCGTCCAGCTCTACCCGGGCCATGTGGTCCGCTTCTTCAGCGAATACGAGACGATGCACCGCGAGGTCGCCGCCGGCACGATCGGCGAGATCGCCGTGCAGCGGTTCACCCGGGGCGGCAGCCGTCCGGAGAGGCCCTGGTATCACGACGACGAGCAGTCCGGCGGCATCATCCTCGACCAGATGATCCACGATCTCGATTTCGCCCGCTGGAACGCCGGCGAGGTCAGCACCGCCTTCGCGCGGATCGCCAAGAACGGTGAAGGTCTGGACGCGGTCGTCAACGCCCAGGTCGTACTCACCCACGTCGGCGGCGCGATCTCCTATGTCGGCGGCGTCTGGGCCCGACCCGGCACCACCTTCCGGACGACCTTCGAGATCGCGGGCAGCACCGGCTTCCTGCGGCACGATTCCACCCAGTACAAGCCGGTGGTGATCGACGGCGGTACGGCCGATGATTCCGGCACCGGTCTGCTCCCGGCGACCCACGGTGTCAGTCCCTTCGCCACCGAGATCGCCGAGTTCGCCCGGGCGTTCGCCGGTGGGCCGCCGCCGCGGGTCACGGCCGAGGACGGCTATGCCGCAACGGTGATTGCCGAGGCCGCGATCGCATCCCTGGAAACCGGACGTCCCGTCCACCTCGAGCCGGCAGGAGTTTCAGCATGAAGATCGCGGTCCTGTCCTTCGCCCATCTGCACTCGATGGCCTACCTGAACGCGCTGTCCCAGCGGCCGGGCGTGGAGATCGTCGCCACCGATCCCGATCACGTCAACCGCGCACCGGGAGAGATCGGTGGCCCGGAACTGGCCGAGCGGTTCGGCGTGCGCTACCTGGAAAGCTACGACGCGGTCTGGGAGTGGGGACCGGACGCAGTGATCATCTGCTCGGAGAACTCCCTGCATCGGCCGCTGACCGAGCAGGCTGCCGCGCATGGTGCCCACGTGCTCAGCGAGAAGCCGCTGGCCACCTCCGCCGCGGATGCGCAGGCCATGGTCGACGTCTGCGAGCAGGCCGGTGTGCAGCTGATGATCGCTCACCCGGTCCGCTACTCGACGGCTTTCCGCGAGCTGAAGGACGCCTACGACGCCGGGACGCTCGGCCCGGTGAAGGCGGTGCTGGGCACCAACAACGGCCAGTTGCCGATCCACAGCCGCAGATGGTTCGTCGACCCGGTCCTTGCGGGCGGCGGCTCGGTCACCGATCACACGGTGCACGTGGCCGATCTGCTGGACAGCCTGTTCGGCGGCGTACCGGCCAGGAGCGTGTACGCGGTCAGCAACCGGATCATGCACAGCGACGATGTCGAGGTGGAGACCGGCGGACTGGTGTCGATCGAATACGCCAACGGGGCGATCGCCACGGTCGACTGCAGTTGGTCCAAGCCCGACTCGTACCCGACCTGGGGCGGCCTGACCCTGCAACTGGTCGGCAGCAAGGGCATCGCCGACATGGACGCCTTCAACGCCCGGATCGACGGGCAGTCCGACGTCACCAGGAACGCACTCTGGTTCTCCTATGGCGTGAACGCGGACCAGGAGATGATCAACGCGTTCGTCGATGTGGTGGCCAACGGCCGCCAGCCGGCGCCGGACGGACGCTCCGGATTGCGCACGGTGTCGATCGTGCAGGCGGCGTACGAATCCATCCGGACGGGGCAGCCGGTCACGCTCTGAGCAACAGCCACCTCTGTCGCGACTGACCGCGGACGGGCCCGTCGGGTGCCCGGCCGCGGTCAGTGCTTTCTCCAGACAACCCTGACATCGCTCGGGGGAAATCGTCGTGGACAAAGAACCCGGAATGACCTAACCTAGGTTCGTTACTTGAGTAATGAACCACGGAACTAACGAAGGGGTCCGGGTGACCAACGAAACATTGCTTCCCTCCACGACTGCCGGCCGACCGCCGGTGACCACCGCGTCGGCCCGGCCGCGCGCCCGGCTCGGGTATCTGGACAACCTCCGCGCGGCCCTGACCGTGCTCGTGGTCGCCCACCACGCCGCCATCACCTATTCCAACCTGCCGCTGTGGTACTACACCGAGCCGCGGGACAACGCCTCGGCGACGGGGTTGGTGATCTTCCTGGCCGTCAATCAGATGTATTTCATGGGGTTCTTCTTCCTGATCTCGGGCTTCTTCGTCCCCGGTTCGGTCGACCGCAAGGGACCCTGGCCGTTCTTCCGGGACCGGCTGATCCGGCTCGGCATCCCGCTGGTCGGGTTCTGGCTGCTGATCCGGCCGCTGCTCGCCATCGGCTCCTGGCCGGCGTACCAGAAGGCGGGATTGTCGCCGCTGAGCTTCTATCTGGCCGGCTCCGACCCGGGTCCGATGTGGTTCGTGGAAGTCCTGCTGGTCCTCGGCCTCGGCTATGCGGTCTACCGCTCCGTACGCCGCCGGCCGGCTGCGCCGGAGAACCCGGACACTCCGGCGGTGCCCCTCCGCAACCGGATGATCATGGCGTTGATCGGCGTGCTGGCGGTACTCACCTACGCGTGGCGGCTGGTGGTGCCGAGCGGGACCTACTGGCCGATCGTCGGACTGCCGACGCCGTACTACCTGCCCCAGTACGTGCTGCTGTTCGTCGTCGGGCTGATCGCCCATCGCAAGGGGTGGTTCTCGGCGTTGACCGTCCGGCAGGGCTGGGCGGGACTGGTGATGGCATTGCTCGCCGGCGCCCCGATGCTGGCACTGTCTTCCGCATCCGGGCCGGTCTACCTGGTGTCGGTGTTCTGCGAGCAGGTCTTCGCGATCGGCGTGATCATGGCGCTGCTGGTGCTCTTCCGGACGCGGATCAACGGAACCGGCCGCTTCAGCCGTTTCGCTTCCGGTCAGGCGTTCGCGGTCTACGTCATCCATCCGCTGATCCTCGTCGCGGTGGCCCGGTTGATCGCACCCCTGGCCGCGCCCGGTGTGGTCAAGTTCGCGGCGCTGGCGGTCATCGCCGTCCCGGTCTGCTGGGCGGCTGCGTACCTGCTGCGCCGAGTCCCCGGCGTCCGCCGGGTGCTGTGACGGAGCCCGTACCGGGCGCCGGGCGGGTCCGTCGGTCACACCTCGGCGCACCAGTTCCTCGGCGGCGCACCAGTTCCTCGGCGGCGCACCAGTTCCTCAGCGGCGCACCAGTTTCTCGGCGGCGCACCAGTTGGTCGGCGGCGCACCGGTTGGTCGGCGGCGCACCGGCTGCATCGGGTGCGGGGACGAGTACGGGGTGCGGGGTCGACCAAGGGGTGCGGGAACCCGGCTCGTGGTTCGGTGGTGGGCGCCGCCGCACCAGTTGGTCGGTGGCGCACCAGTCCGTCGGTCACATCCCGGACCCGGCCTGTGCCCGGCCGAGGAGGACCTGAAAGGATGAACGACGTGAAGATCGGCGTCATCGGTACCGGACAATTCGCCCGCAGTTTCATCGGGCTCTGGCAGCTGCACCCGGATGTCGAGGAGGTGTACGCGACAGACCTCGTCCCCGAGCGGGCCGAGGAGCACCGGCGGAAGTACAACCTCGCCGGCACGTTCGCCGACGTGGACGAGCTGCTTGCCTCCGACGTTGATTCGGTCGCGATCATGACGCAGCGCTGGACCCACGGCGAGCTGGCGGTGCGGGCCCTGGAAGCGGGCAAGAACGTCTACTCCGCGGTGCCGATGGCGATCAGTGTCGAGGAGATCGAGGCGATCATCGCCAAGGTCGAGGAGACCGGGCTGATCTACATGATGGGCGAGACCAGCTACTACAACCCCGCCGTGGTGTGGGCCAGGGGAAAGATCGCCGCCGGGGAACTGGGCCGGGTGTTCTACTCCGAGGGTGACTACGTCCACGACATGGACAACGGCTTCTACGCCGCCTACCAGTACAGCGGCGGCGAGGACTGGAAGAGGACCGCAAGCTACCCGCCGATGCTGTACCCGACCCACGCCATCGGCGGCGTGCTGGGTGCCCTGCCGACCCACGCCACCAGCGTCAGCTGCATCGGCATCGTCGATGATCGCGGCGACGGGGTCTTCGACAAGAACGTTTCCCTGTGGGGCAACGAGTTCTCCAACATGTCGGCGCTGTTCGAGCTGGCCGACGGGGGTGCGATGCGGACCAACGAGTTCCGCCGGGTCGGCTACTGGAACGGCCACGAGTCACGTTTCCGCTTCTACGGCACGGAATCGGTGATGGAGCAGACCGGACACGGCGCGACCTGGAGCGTGAAGACTCCGGGGGAGGACTACGCCAAGGGCGAGACCCGGGACATCAGTGATCTCTTCTACACCCACAACCACCAGCTGCCCGAGGACTTCGGCGACGTCGACCCGGCGCTGATGCAGAGCTTCGCCTCCGGTACGGCGAAGGTTCATGATCGTTCCCGGCTGCCGGCCGAGTTCGAGGGCGCGCACAACGGTCATGAGGGGTCCCACCACTTCCTGGCCGACGATTTCGTTCGCGCGGTCACCGGGAAGACCCAGCCCCCGGTCAACGCTTGGACCGCGGCCAGGTTCACCCTGCCCGGCGTGGTGGCGTACGAGTCGGCGAAGCAGGGCGGCATCCGCCTGCCGATCCCGGACTTCGGCGACGGCCCGGAGAAGCCCTCCTGGTGAATCGCTAGGCACGAGGGGTGCCACCGTATCGGCGGCCCGGCTACCTGCTGACCGTTGCGGTCGGCGGTGCGGTCGGTACCGCGACCAGGTTCATGATCACCGATGCGGTGGCGCCGTCGGTTTCGGCGCCGGCGATCACCTTCGTGATCAACGTCGCCGGCAGCCTGTTGCTCGGTGTGCTGCTGGAAGCGCTCGCGCTGCGCGGACCCGACCGGGGCCTACGGCGTCGGCTGCGGCTGCTGCTCGGCACCGGCTTCCTGGGCGGCTTCACCACCTACAGCACACTGGCCGTCGACGTCGCCACGTTCCTGTCCGACGGGCACGCCGGAACCGGAATCGGGTACGGCATCGGCTCGATCGTCGCGGGCGTGTCGGCTGCCGCCGTCGGCGTCTGGATCGCCGCGACAGCGCGACGCCATCGCCCCACAACGGAGGAGCGCTGATGATCATCTCCACGATCATGCTGGCCGTTGCGGGCGGTCTCGGCGCCGCCGCGCGGTTCCTCATCGACGGACTGGTCCGCACCCGGACCCCGGGATCGTTCCCGTTCGGCACCATGATCATCAACCTCGGCGGTTCGCTGTTGCTCGGGCTGTTGGCCGGTCTGGTCAGTTCCGGCCTGCCGTCACCGGTGCAGATCATCACCGGCACCGGATTCCTCGGCGGTTACACGACCTTCAGTTCGGCGTCGGTGGAAACGCTCCGCCTGATGCAGG
>Ga0164243_10000866_pt1 | contig 52923 bp, 42 predicted proteins | sample OricompcompostOP_FD_108781 | JGI IMG/M metagenome (GOLD analysis project Ga0164243, IMG submission 108781) | Organic Plus compost microbial communities from Emeryville, California, USA - Original compost - Organic plus compost (OP) | ecosystem: Engineered > Solid waste > Mixed feedstock >... | reverse complement strand
GGCGGAGGCCATCGCGGCCGTCGTCGCCGACGACCTCTCGGCCGACCAGATCGTGCCGAGCCCGCTGGACCCGCGGGTGGCGCCCGCGGTCACCAGCGCCGTCGCCGCGGCCGCGCGGGCCGATGGCGTCGCCACCAAGTGATCGCAGCCTGACCTCACGGTCGCCGGGGTGCCGCACAGCGGTGCTCCGGCGGCCGTGCTGCGCGCTCCGCCGCAGCTCAGCGGTGGTGTCCCCGGAGGCCGCCGGTGCGGTGCCGGATCGCTGCGGATTCAAGGTCGACCAGCGGTTCCCGGCAGGGCCCTTGCCGGTAAGGTCATGAGCCGGAACTCGCTGTGGTGCCGGTCACGAACGGCCGCCTCGTCGATCGCCGCGGCGAGGCCGCTGAGCAGGAGGGGTGCTGGTGACCGATCGGTGCGACGGAACTCCCCGAGGTGCGGACGGGGCCGCGGCCCGCGCGGGCGTGGACGTGGCCGCCCCGGGCTCGTTACCGGACGCCCCGGCGCTGCTGAGCTCCGCCGACGGCGTGGTGCTGCGCGCGACCGAGCAGGCCGAGCGGCTGGCCGGCACCGGGGCCGGGGCGCTGCTCGGCCGCGCCCTGTCCGAGCTGCTGGTGCAGGACGGGCCGGTGTACCGGCTGCGCGGCCTCGAGGACGTGCCGGTGCGGGTGCTGAACTGGCCGCACTCGGAGGACGCGGACCTGCAGGTGACCGTGCTCGTCGACGTGCGCGACCTGGTCACCGAAGCCGAACGGCGATCGTTCAGCGGCGTGGAGATCGCCGACGAGCGCGCCCGGCTCATCGAGGCGCAGCGGATCGCGAAGGTCGGCAGCTGGAGCTACTACCCGCAGAGCGGGCAGATGTACCAGAGCCCGATGCTCAAGGAGCTGTTCGCTTCCAGCGGCGCCGAGCACGCCGACCGCGAGAACCCGCCCGCGGCGGTGCACCCGGACGACCGCGCCAAGGCCGACGACTTCGGCGCCCGGCTGCGCTCGGCCGCCGAAGGGCGGCTGGTCGAGGTCGAGCTGCGCGACCACAGCGGCCGGGTGTTCCTGTGCACCGGCCGCGTCGAGCGGGACTCCACCGGCCGGGTCGAGCGGATGCAGGGCACGGTGCAGGACGTCACCGAGCAGCGGCTGCTGGAGCGGCAGCTGCGCGACGAGCGCCGCAAGCTCGACGACGCCCAGCGCGCCGCCCGCCTCGGCACGTGGGAGTGGGACGTCGCCACCGGCCGCACCCGGCTGTCGCGGATGATGCACGAGATCTGCGGCATCCCGATCGACGAGCAGACCTCCTACGAGAAGTACCTGCAGGGCGTGCACCCGGACGACCGCGCCCGCGTGGCCACGCGCTGGCGCGAGCTGGCCGAGCGGCACGAGCCGGTCGAACTGGAGCACCGCTACGTCCGCCGCGACGGCGTGGTGCGCACGCTGCGCGCGCACGGGGCGGCGGTGCCGGACGCCGACGGCCGGATGGTCGTGGTCGGCACCGCGCAGGACATCACCGAGCAGCGCACCGCGGTGACCCGCATGGAGCGCTCCACGCAGCGGTTCACCGACCTGGTCGCGGTCACCCCGGTCGGCATCGGCCTGTTCGACCAGGACGAGCACCTGGTGGACGCCAACGACGCGCTGTGCGACCTGCTGGGCTACCGGCTCGACCAGCTGCGCGGGATGAGCGCGCGGCAGATGACCCACCCCGACGAGAAGGACTCGGGGCTGCGCGCGGCCTCCGACGAGACCTCCACGCCGGGCGCCGGGCGGCGGAAGGTGCCGCAGCGGCTGCTGATCCGCTCCGACGGCGAGCCGGTGTACTGCGAGCTGCACGTGTCGATGTCGGTGCAGGACGACGGCACCCGGTTCTGGCTGGTGGTGTTCCAGGACATCACCGAGCGCCGCCGGGCCGCCGAGGCGCTGCGCTACCAGGCCACGCACGACGACCTGACCGGCCTGCCGAACCGGGCGGCGGTCAAGCAGCTGCTGGGCCAGCTGCTCGGGCGCGGCGACGCGCCGGGGGTGGCGGTGCTGTTCTGCGACATAGACAACTTCAAGCGGGTCAACGACTCGCTGGGGCACGACGCCGGTGACGAGCTGCTGGTGGCGCTGGCCCGGCGGCTGGAGGGCGGGCTGCCGGAAGGGTGCACCGCGGCCCGCCTCTCCGGCGACGAGTTCGTGATCATCTGCTCCGACATCGACTCCGTGGGCGGGCTGGATTCGCTGGCCACGCGCGTGTCCGGGCTGCTGCGGACGGCGGTGCCGGTGCACGGCCAGCTGATCCGGGTGTCGGCCTCGATCGGCGCGGCGGTGCCCAGCGGCGGCGATTCCGGCGGGGAGGACCTGCTGCGGTTCGCCGACGCGGCGATGTTCGAGGCGAAGCGCCGTGGCGCGGGCAAGGTGTCGCTGGCCAGCGCGGCGTTGATGGCCTCCGCCGACCGGCAGCTGCAGCTGGAGGGCCAGCTGCGGGAGGCGTTGAACAACGACGGCCTCACGCTGCACTACCAGCCGGTCGTCGCCGGCGACGGCACGGTCGTCACCGCCGAGGCGCTGGTGCGCTGGCCGCACCCGGACCGCGGGCTGCTGAGCCCGGACGCGTTCCTGCCGGTGGCCGAGCAGGGCGATCTGCTGCGCGAGCTGGACCGCTGGGTGCTGCGCACCGCGCTGCGGGAGGCGGCGTCCTGGCCGGCCCCGGGCGGGCGCGAGGTGGGCATCGCGGTGAACCTCGCCGGCCTGGTGCCGGGCGGCGCCGACTTCGTCGACGTGGTGGCGCAGACGGTGGCCGAGTGCGGGGTCTCCTGGGACCGGGTGGTGCTGGAGCTGGTGGAGACCGCGCTGGTCGACCTGCCGTCGCGCACCCGGCAGGCGATGGGTGAGCTGGTGGATCGCGGGGTGCGGTTCGCGGTGGACGACTTCGGCACCGGCTACTCGTCGCTGGCGCGGTTGAAGGACCTGCCGGCGCAGATAATCAAGGTGGACCGCCGGTTCGTCTCCGGTGTCGGCGGGGACCCGTCGGACTTCGCGGTGGCGCAGGCCGTGGTGGGCATGGCGCGGGCGATGGGCCGCCGCTGCGTGGCCGAGGGCGTGGAGACGGCGACCCAGTTCCACGTGCTGTCCGGGGTGGGGGTGGACGCCTACCAGGGCTACCTGTTCTCGAAGCCGGTGCCGCCGAAGGAGTTCCGGGCACTGCTGGAGTCGGGCCCGCTGCCGCTGTCGCAGGGCTGATCGCCGGAACGCGGATCTCCCGGATCACGGGAAGCGGCTGCGCAGCGCGGTCGCAGAGCATCACGGGGCGGTTGCGGATCATCGCGGCCTTCGGCCGACCGGGTTAGGGTCGGCCAGGTTTGCGGCGGTCGGCGAGTGACTGTCGGTGATCCACTAGGGGGCTCGGGTGATCGAGTTCCGCGCTGCGCGCAAGGAGTACCCGGACGGCACGGTCGCCGTCGAGGACGTGGACCTGGCGATCGAGGCCGGCACGATCACCGTGCTCGTCGGCCCTTCCGGCTGCGGCAAGACGACGCTGCTGCGCATGGTCAACCGCATGATCGAGCCCACCGCCGGCGAGGTGCTGGTGGACGGCCGCGACGTGCGCACCGCGGATTCGGCGGAGCTGCGCCGCGGCATCGGCTACGTGATCCAGCAGGCCGGGTTGTTCCCGCACCGCACGGTGTTGGACAACATCGGCACCGTGCCGCGGCTGCTCGGCAGCAGCCGGCGAACGGCGCGCGAGCGGGCTCGGGAGCTGCTGGAGCTGGTGGGGCTGCCGGAGTCGGTCGGCGACCGCTACCCGGCGCAGCTGTCCGGTGGTCAGCAGCAGCGGGTCGGCGTGGCCCGCGCGCTCGCCGCCGATCCGCCGGTGCTGCTCATGGACGAGCCGTTCAGCGCGGTCGACCCGGTGGTGCGGGAGGGGCTGCAGGACGAGCTGCTGCGGCTGCAGGGCGAGCTGGGCAAGACGGTCCTGTTCGTCACGCACGACATCGACGAGGCGGTGAAGCTCGGCGAGAAGGTCGCGGTGCTGCGCACCGGTGGCCACGTGGCGCAGTACGCGGAGCCGGAGCAGCTGCTGGCCGGCCCGGCCGACGACTTCGTGACCTCGTTCATCGGCCGCGACCGCGGTTTCCGCCGGTTGTCGTTCGCCGACGGGGACGGGGTGGTTCCGGGCGAGGTGAGCACGGTGTCGCTGGGCGACCGCTGCACCGCCGACGACTGGGTGCTCGCGCTCGACTCGGATCGCCGTCCGCGCGGGTGGCTGGCGCCGGGCACGACGTCGGACGGGCCGGTGACCGAGGACCAGCTGTTGGCCGGAGGTTCGCTGCACACCCGGGGAGCCCCGCTGCGAGGGGCGTTGGACGCGGCGTTGTCGGCGCCGTCCGGGCTCGGCGTGGTGGTCGACGGGCGGGGCTCGTACGTGGGCGTGGTGACCGCTCAGCAGGTGCTCGACCTGATCGAGCAGCGCAGGCGGCAGGTGTCGCCGTGATCGACGAGCTGGTGCGGTACTTCTCCAGCCCGAGCTACCGCGAGGTGCTGCTCAGCTCCCTCGGCCAGCACGTCTACCTGTCGCTGGTGCCGCTGCTGCTCGGGGTGCTGGTCGCGGTGCCGCTCGGCCGGTTCGCGCAGCGCGCCCCGCGGGCGCGGGCAGCGCTGCTGGGTTCGGCGAACGTGGTCTACACGGTCCCGTCGCTGGCGCTGTTCGTGATCATCCCGGCGGTGGTGGGCACCGGTGCGACGGACTCGATCAACGTGGTGATCGCGCTGACGATCTACAACGCGGCGCTGCTGGTGCGGCCGGTGATGGAGGGCCTGGCCTCGGTGCCGGGGCACGTGGTCACCGCGGCCACCGCGCTGGGGTACCGGCCGGCGCGGCGCTTCTTCGCCGTGGAGGTGCCGTTGGCGCTGCCGGTGCTCAGCTCCGCGCTGCGGGTCGCCTCGGTGAGCAACGTGAGCCTGGTCAGCGTGGGTGCGCTGATCGGCATCGGCGGGCTGGGCCGGTTGTTCACCGACGGGTTCCAGCGGGATTTCCTGGTGCCGATCGCGCTGGGCATCGTGCTGACGCTGCTGCTGGCGATGGCCGGTGACCTGCTGATCGTGGCGCTGCGGCGGGCGTTGACGCCGTGGCAGCGCGCGGGAGGTCGATGAGCTGTGGTCCTCGACGAACTGATCGCCTGGCTGCACGACCCGAACCACTGGCTGTCCTCGTCCGGGCTGCTCGTGCAGTGCGCGCTGCACCTGTACTACTGCGTCGTCTCGGTGCTGGCGGCCTCGGTGATCGCGGTCCCGCTGGGGCTGTGGATCGGGCATTCCGGCCGGGGTGCCGTGTCGGTCGTGGTCGTGGGCAACTCGATCCGCGCTCTGCCCACCTTGGGTCTGGTGACGTTGTTCGTGCTGCTGGCCGGGATCGGAGTGCTGCCGACGCTGGCGGCGTTGGTGCTGCTGGCCGTTCCGCCGGTGCTGTCGGGTGCGGTCGCAGGGGTGCACAGCGTGCCCGAGGAGGTGCGCGATGCGGCGAAGGGCATGGGCATGACCCCGGCCCAGCAGCTGTGGCAGGTCGAGCTGCCGAACGCGGCGCCGCTGCTGTTCGGCGGGGTGCGCACGGCGATGCTGCAGGTCGTGGCCACCGCGTCGGTCGCGGCCTACGTCGGGTTGGGCGGGCTCGGCGAGATCCTGCTGGAAGGCATCAAGATCTACGACTACGGGCAGACCCTCGCGGCCGCGCTGTTCATCGCGCTGCTCGCGGTGGTGCTGGACGCGCTGCTGGCCGGGGCGTCCCGGCTGCTGACCCCGCGGGGCATCCGGGCGCGCGGGCGGGTTCCCGCCCGCGGTGCGGCGTGAGGCGATGAGGGGGAGTGCCGCGGTGAAGCGAATCTGCGCCTTGGCGATGTCGGTGGTCGCACTGCTCGGGCTGCCCGGCTGCGGTGGTGATCCGTTCCGCGCGGGCAACGGCTCCGACGGCGCGCTGGTGGTCGGCTCGGCCGACTTCACCGAGAGCGAGCTGCTCATGGAGATCTACGCGGCCGCGCTGCGCAGCACCGGAGCCGAGGTGCAGACCAAGCCGCGCATCGGCGCCCGCGAGTCCTACGTCAGCGCGGTGCAGCAGGGCGAGATCTCGGTGATGCCGGACTACACCGGCAACCTGCTCAAGTACCTCGACGCCCGGCACCCGGCGACCCGGCCCGCGGACGTCTACGCCGCGGTCAAGCGCGGCCTGCCCCCGCAGCTCGACCTGCTCGACCAGTCCCCGGCCGAGGACTCCGACGTGCTGGCGGTGACCCGGCGGACCGCCGACACCGGTGTGCGCTCGATGGCCGACCTGGGACCGCGCTGCGGGCAGCTCACCCTCGGCGCGCCCGCGGAGTGGAAGTCCCGCTGGGAGCGGCGCATCGCCGAGGTCTACGGCTGCCGGTTCCGCGAGATCCGCAACCTCGAGGCGGGCACGGTCACGGTCGACGCGCTGACTTCCGGGACCGTGCAGGTGGCGAACCTGTTCACCACGTCCTCGCAGATCCCGGCCAACGGGCTGGTCCCGCTCGACGACCCCCAGGACATGTACCCCGCGCAGAACGTCGTGCCCCTGGTCGGCCGCGGTCGCCTCAGCCCGCGGCAGGCTGCCGCGGTCAACCGCGCCTCCCGCGCGCTGACCACCGAGAAGCTCACCGAGCTCGACCGGCGCGTGGAGGTCGACAAGGCCAACCCCGCCGACGTGGCCCGCGAGTTCGTTACAGGTCTTTAGTCCTCACCTCGGTGCGGAAGTGATTTCCTTTCACGATCTGCGCGTCGTCGCCGGACGGCTGAATTGCCGAATACGCTGAGTCGCACGATCTGTCGCCACGCGGAATCTTCAACACTTTTGCGCCGCTCGGGATGCTGCGGCCCGCCGTAAGTGGCATCGTTTTCTGTGCCGATCGTTACAGGGGGTTCCGATCGCTCTCCCGGTCGGCTGAATCAGATTCAGCAACTACGAGGGGAATTCGCATGCGTACTTCGACTCGGCTGCTGGGCGCGACCGCCTTCGCCGCCATGGCTGTCCTGGGGGCCGCACCTGCCGCGCTGGCCGGCGGTGGACCTGTCGGCAGCTCGTCCGGCGACGGCGGCGACGGCGGCAACGGCGGCGTCGGTGTCAACCTGATCTGCGGCATCGGTGTTCTGGGGTCCGGTTCCTGCAGCGCCGGCAACGGCGGCGACGGCGGCGACTCCAGCTCGGAGGTCGGCATCGGCGACTGACCCGCACCCGGAAATCGAACAGCGCCCGGTCTCCCGCGCGGAGGCCGGGCGCTCCGCTGTCCGGCACCCTTTTCCGCGCGGCCGCGCGATCAATTCAAACCCCCGAACCCGAACAGTTCTCCGAAAGGGTGATCCAAAATCCACTTTGGTGTGACCGGGGGTGCCGGAGCGGTGCGCCGGTGGCAGGGTCTGCCTCGCCGATCATCACGAGGTGTCGGGCTGCCCGATCGCCTCTCGGTGAAGTCGGCTGAATCCGATTCAGCAACAACGAGGGGAATTCGCATGCGTACTTCTGCTCGCCTGGTGGGCGCGACCGCCGTCGCGGCCATGGCTGTCCTGGGTGCCGCTCCTGCTGCGATGGCCGGCAGCGACCCGCTGGTCGGCAGCGCCTCCGGTGACGGTGGCGACGGCGGCGCCGGCGGCATCGGCGTCAACGCGCTCTGCGGCATCGGCATCCTCGGCACCGGCTCCTGCAGCGCCGCCAACGGCGGCGACGGCGGTGCCACGACCTCGCAGACCGGCATCGGCAACGAGGGCTGACGAGCGAGCTCGCCGAAAGCGCCCGGCCTCCCGCGCGGAGGCCGGGCGCTTTTGTGCGCGCCCCTCGCTGATCAATTCCGAGAACGCAACGCGATCTCGGCTTCCGCGACTGCGAAAGGGTGGTGGCATTCCACTTTGGTGGTACTGCGGATGCCGACCCCGGGAGCCGCTGCCACGGTTTTCCTCGCCGATCGTCACGAGGCGGCGGGCATTTTCCCGATCGCCTCTCGGTGAAGTCGGCTGAATCCGATTCAGCAACAACGAGGGGAATTCGCATGCGTACTTCTGCTCGGCTGCTGGGCGCGACCGCTGTCGCGGCCATGGCTCTGATGGGTGCCGCTCCTGCCGCGCTGGCCGGCGGTGACCCGCTGGTCGGCAGCGAGTCCGGCGACGGCGGCGAGGGCGGCTCCGGCGGCATCGGCGTCAACCTGCTGTGCGGCATCGGCGTGCTCGGCACCGGCAAGTGCGACGCCGCCAACGGCGGCGCGGGCGGTGCCTCGTCCTCGGAGACCGGCATCGGCAACGAGGGCTGACAGCCGCCGCTCTTTCCGTCGCGGGAAAGATGGGTGCCCGGCCTCCGCATCGGGAGGTCGGGCACCTTTTCTGCGCGGATCCGCCGGCGCAGTTCGCGAGATGACCTTCGAAAGGGTGGCGCTGGACCACTTTGGTGTTACTGCGGATGCTTTCGGGCGGCGATGCTGCCATGGTTTCTCTCGCCGATCACCGCGGGGGTTCGGAGAGGTTCCGAACAGCTCTCGGGAAGTCGGCTGAATCCGATTCAGCAACAACGAGGGGAATTCGCATGCGTACTTCTGCTCGGCTGCTGGGCGCGACCGCCGTCGCGGCCATGGCTGTTCTGGGTGCCGCTCCTGCCGCGCTGGCCGGCAGCGACCCGCTGGTCGGCAGCGAGTCCGGTGACGGCGGCGACGCGGGCGCCGGCGGCATCGGCGTCAACGCGGTCTGCGGCCTGGGCGTTCTGGGCACCGGCAAGTGCGACGCCGCCAACGGCGGCGACGGCGGTGCTTCGTCCGCTGCCACCGGCATCGGCAACCAGGGCTGACGTCCGGTTCTCCGAAGCGGGAATCACGTGCCCGGTCCCCTGTTCCAGGGGGCCGGGCACTTTCGCGCGCGCAGGCCGGGTGCTCAGCGCTGGCCGCGGGCGCGTTCGGCGAGCTCGGCGGCAGTGCGCCGGACCTCGGCGGCCAGCTCCGGCCAGGTCCGACCGCACGCGGCGGGGCCCTCGCACGCGTGCCGGAAGGTCACGCTGATGGCCGCGGTCGGCCAGCGGTACGCGCCGGAGACCGCGCAGGCCACCGAGGCGAAACCGGGGCTGACGTGGCCGTCCTCCACCGCCCAGCCGAGCCGGCGCTCGGCGGCCAGGGTCCGGCGCAGCTCGGGCAGTGTGCTGGGACCGCGTTCGGTGCGGCGGGTGAAGCCGGTGGGGAAGCAGGCGCGGACCTGGGCGGCGGGCAGCTCGGCCAGCATGGCTCGGCCGGAGGCGGTGAGGTGCGCGGGAAGGCGCACGCCGACGTCGGTCACCAGGGTCTCCGGCCGCGACGGGCGCTCCTTGATCAGGTAGAGGAGTTCTCCGCCGTGCAGGACTCCCAGGTGGGCGGTGCGGCCCACGCGGTCGACCAGGGCTCGCAGGAGGGGACCGGCCAGGCGCTCCAGCGGGTCGTGGCGCAGGTAGGCCGAGCCCAGTTCGAAGGCGGCGACTCCCAGGGCGTAGCGCCGTTCCTCGGGCAGGCGCACGACGTAGCCGGCGTCGGCGAGCTCGGACAGCAGGTGGTAGGTCGTCGAGCGCGGTAGGCCCAGCTCCCGGGCCAGGGTCGCGGCCGAGACCGGGCCGGACCGGTTGCCCAGCTCGGTGAGAATCGCCAGCCCGCGCCGCAGCGCGGGCACATCGCTGCTGCCGGCCATCGCACCCCTCCACGCCGTCTGGGGTTTCAGACACGAGCAGCCTAGACGCACTTACGCGGGCCGCGGTCGGCCGTGTGCGATGGAGGTATGCAACAGGTGCAGGTGACCGGGCGGCTGACCCGCCGGCAGGTGGTGGATGTCGCGCGCGGGCGGGCCGCGGTGGAACTCGGGGCGGACGTGGAGCGCGCGATCGCGCGTACGCGGGAGCACGTGGACGCCTTGGCGGCAGGGGAGGCCGCGACCTACGGGGTCTCGACAGGATTCGGGGCGCTGGCCATCCGGCACATTCCGGCGGATCGGCGTGCGGCGCTGCAGCAGTCGTTCGTGCGGTCGCACGCGGCAGGGGCCGGCGCGGCGGTGGAGCCGGAGGTCGTGCGGGCGCTGATGCTGCTGCGGCTGCGCACGATCGCGACAGGGCGCACGGGGGTTCGGCCCGCTACAGCGCGTGTGCTCGTCGAGATGCTCAACGCGGGGATCGTGCCCGTCGTGCACGAGTACGGGTCGTTGGGCTGCTCCGGGGACCTGGCGCCGTTGGCCGCTGTGGCGCTGGCGGCGACGGGGGAGGGCGAGGTCTTCGACGCCGAGGGAATGCGCAGGCCCGCCCGCGAAGCATTGGACAGCGCGGGGATCGAGCCGGTGGTGCTGGCCGAGAAGGAAGGGCTCGCGCTGACCAACGGCACCGACGGCATGCTGGGGATGCTCGTGCTGGGGCTGCACGACCTCTCCGCGTTGTTGGAGATCGCCGACGTCACCGCCGCGATGAGCGTGGAAGCGCTGTTGGGGACCGATCGCGCGTTCGCGGCCGATCTGCAGGAGCTGCGGCCGCATCCGGGACAGGGGCGTTCGGCGGCGCGGATGGCGGCGCTGCTGGCGGGCTCGGAGATCGTGGCCAGCCACCGCGGACCGGACTGCAACCGCGTGCAGGACGCGTACTCGCTGCGCTGCGCACCCCAGGTGCACGGGTCGGCGGTGGACACCGTCGAGTTCGCGGGTTCGGTGGCCGAGCGGGAACTGGTCTCCGCGATCGACAACCCCGTGGTGCTCGCCGACGGGCGGGTGGAGTCGAACGGGAACTTCCACGGGGCTCCGCTGGCGCACGCCCTGGACTACCTGGCGATTCCGCTGGCGGACGTGGCGAGCATGGCCGAGCGGCGCACCGACCGGATGCTCGACGTGGCCCGCTCGCACGGGCTGCCGGCCTTCCTGGCCGAGGACCCGGGCGTGGATTCCGGGCACATGATCGCGCACTACACGCAGGCAGGCCTGGTCGCGGAGCTGAAGCGGATGGCGGTGCCCGCCTCGGTGGACTCCATTCCGACCAGCGCGATGCAGGAGGACCACGTCTCGATGGGCTGGTCGGCCGCGCGCAAGTTGCGGCGCGCCATCGACGCGCTGGGAACGGTGCTGGCGATCGAGCTGCTGACCGCGGCGCGCGCGCTGGACCTGCGAGCTCCGCTGGCTCCCGCACCCGCCACCGCGGCCGTGCGTGACCTGGTGCGCGAACGCGTGCCGGGGCCGGGACCGGACCGGCACACCGCGCCCGAGATCGCCGAGGTGGAGGCGCTGGTGCGATCCGGGCTGATCAACACCATTGTGGACGAGCACCTGGGAGGACGAGCATGAGCACCGGACCCCGCCCCGTCCGCGCCCCGCGCGGCACCGAGCTCACCGCACGCAGCTGGAGCACCGAGGCGCCGCTGCGGATGCTGCAGAACAACCTCGACCCCGAGGTCGCCGAACGCCCCGACGACCTGGTCGTCTACGGCGGGACCGGGCGCGCGGCGCGGAACTGGGCCAGCTTCGACGCCATCGTCGGCGAACTCCGCGGGCTCGCCGAGGACGAGACGCTGCTGGTGCAGTCCGGCAAACCCGTCGGGGTGCTGCGCACGCACGAGTGGGCGCCGCGGGTGCTGCTGGCGAACTCGAACCTCGTCGGCGACTGGGCGAACTGGCCGGAGTTCCGCCGGCTGGAGGCGCTCGGGCTGATGATGTACGGGCAGATGACCGCGGGATCGTGGATCTACATCGGCACCCAGGGGATCCTGCAGGGCACCTACGAGACCTTCGCGGCCGTGGCGGCCAAGCGGTTCGGCGGCAGCCTCGCCGGCACGCTCACCGTCACCGCCGGGCTCGGCGGTATGGGCGGGGCGCAGCCGCTGGCGGTGACCATGAACGAGGGCGCGGTGCTGGTCGTCGAGTGCGACCCCGAGCGCGCCCGGCGGCGGGTGCGGCACGGCTACCTGGATGTGCTCGCCGACGACCTGGACGACGCGGTCGAGCAGGCGGTGGCGGCCAAGCAGCGGCGCGCGGCGCTGTCGGTCGGGGTGATCGGCAACGCCTGCGAGGTGCTGCCGGAGCTGCTGCGGCGGGGCGTGCCGGTGGACGTGGTGACCGACCAGACCTCGGCGCACGATCCGCTGTCGTACCTGCCGCGCGGGGTGGAGCTGGACGACTGGGGCGACTACGCGGCGAAGAAGCCGGACGAGTTCACCGATCGCGCGCGGGATTCGATGGCCGAGCACGTCGACGCGATGGTCGGGTTCCTGGACGCGGGGGCGGAGGTCTTCGACTACGGCAACTCGCTGCGCGGGGAGGCGCGGGCGGCCGGCTGCGAGCGGGCGTTCGACTACCCCGGCTTCGTGCCCGCCTACCTGCGGCCGCTGTTCTGCGAGGGCAAGGGGCCGTTCCGGTGGGCCGCGCTGTCCGGGGATCCGGCCGACATCGCCGCGACGGACCGGGCGATCCTCGCGGAGTTCGGCGAGGACGAGCACTTGGCGCGGTGGATCCGGCTGGCCGGGGAGAAGGTGTCGTTCCAGGGGCTTCCGGCGCGGATCTGCTGGTTGGGGCACGGGGAGCGGGAGCGCGCCGGGCTGCGGTTCAACGAGCTGGTGGCCTCCGGGGAGGTCTCGGCGCCGCTGGTGCTCGGGCGCGATCACCTGGACAGCGGGTCGGTGGCCTCGCCGTACCGGGAGACCGAGGGCATGGCCGACGGCTCGGACGCGGTGGCGGACTGGCCGCTGCTGAACGCGCTGGTCAACACGGCTTCCGGGGCGACGTGGGTGTCGGTGCACCACGGCGGCGGCGTCGGCATGGGCAGGTCGTTGCACGCGGGGCAGGTGACGGTCGCCGACGGCACCGAGCTGGCGGCCCGGAAGCTGTCCCGGGTGCTCGGCAACGACCCGGCGACCGGGGTGCTGCGGCACGTGGACGCGGGCTACGAGCGCGCGCGTGTCGTCGCGGCCGAGCGCGGGCTCCGGGTGCCGGTGCAACCGGGTGAGGCGTGATCCGTTCGCACTGGTGACGGGGTTTTCCGGAAAGTTCTCCCGGATTCCGCGCGGCGCGGTGGCGGTCCGGTGCCGACGCGCCGACGGGTAGCCAGTGCGGGTGATCATGCGTGCGAACCCGGGTCGAACGCGTGTTTCATGGGCGTCGAGGTCGCCGGAGCGGACCGGCGCGGTGAGATCGGCGGAAGGGGAGCGCGATGGGTGCCGAGGCGTTGCTGGAGCAGATCGCGGACGTGGGGCGCGACCGGGTGCGCGGCGGGTACTCGCGGCACGTGTTCGACGGCGCGGAGCGGGAACTGCGCGAGTGGTTCGCCGAGCAGGCGAGGGCGCGCGGGCTCGACGTGGAGGTGGATCGCAACGCGAACATCTGGGCCTGGTGGGGTGATCCCGGGCCGGACGCGGTCGTCACCGGCAGCCACCTCGATTCGGTTCCGGGAGGTGGCGCCTTCGACGGGCCGCTGGGCGTGGTCTCGGCGCTGAGCGCCGTGGACGCGTTGCGCGCCGGGGGTTTCGCGCCGCGGCGACCACTGGCGCTCGTGGTCTTCGCGGAGGAGGAAGGTGGCCGGTTCGGCGTGCCCTGCCTCGGTTCGAAGCTGCTGACCGGGGCGATCTCGCCGGACCGGGCGCGGGCGCTGCGCGATCCGGCGGGGGTGACCTTCGGCGAGGCGATGGGCGCGGACGCCGAGCACGTGGGGCGCGACGACGCGGCGCTGCAGCGGATCGGGCGGTTCGTGGAACTGCACGTCGAGCAGGGGCGCGGGCTGGTGGACCTGGAGCGGCCGGTGGGCGTGGCCTCGTCGATCCTGGCGCACGGGCGCTGGCGGTTCCGGTTCCGCGGGCGGGGTGATCACGCCGGGTCGACGCTGCTGGCCGACCGCAGCGATCCGATGCTGCCGGCATCCCGGACGGTGGTGGCCGCGCGCAAGGAGGCCGCCGCGGTGGCCGGGGCGCGGGCCACGGTGGGCCGGATCGCGGCGAACCCCGGCGGCACCAACGTCATTCCCTCCACTGTGGACATGTGGCTGGACGCGCGGACGCCGGAGGCCGCCGGCACCCGCGGGCTCGTCGCGGAGCTGTCCGCGCTGGCCGCCCGGTTCGCCGCCGACGAGGGCTGCCGGGTCGAGGTCACCGAGGAGTCCTTCGGCGCGGAGGTCGGCTTCCGCCCGGAGCTGCGGGACGAGTTGTCCGGTCTGCTGTCCGGAGCCCCGGCCCTGGCCAGCGGTGCCGGGCACGACGCGGGCGTGCTGGCCGCCGAGGTGCCCACCGGGATGCTGTTCGTGCGCAACCCCACCGGCGTCAGCCACGCGCCCGAGGAGCACGCCGAGCCGGACGACTGCGAGGCCGGGGTCGCCGCCCTGGCGCAGGTGCTGGAAGCGTGGGCCGGCTGATGTTCTGGTGCGAACGGGCCTGGCTCGACGACGGGCCGCGCGCGGGTGTGCTGGTCGAGCTCGACGGGGCGCACATCCGCTCGGTGTCCACAGTGGAATCGCCGCCGGCCGGGGCGCGGGTGCTGCCGGGGCTTTCCGTGCCGGGGCTCGCGAACGGGCACTCGCACGCGTTCCACCGGGCGCTGCGCGGGCGCACGGGCGCGCGGGGGACCTTCTGGACCTGGCGGGAGGCGATGTACGCGGTCGCCGCGCGGCTCGACCCGGACTCCTACCGGCGGCTGGCCACCGGGGTGTTCGCCGAGATGGTGCTGGCCGGCATCACGTCGGTCGGCGAGTTCCACTACCTGCACCACCCGCCGACGGGCCGCTACTCCGACCCGAACGAGATGGGGCGGGCGCTGGTGCTGGCCGCCGCGGACGCCGGACTCCGGCTGACGCTGCTGGACACCTGCTACCTGGACGGCGGGTTCGGGGCCGAGCTGAACGAGGTGCAGCGGCGGTTCACCGACGGCGACGCGGACTCCTGGGCCCAGCGCGTCGATCAGTTCGATGTGGACGGTTCGCGGGTTCGGGTCGGTGCGGCGGTGCACTCGGTGCGGGCGGTGCCGGCGCAGCAGATCCCGGTGGTGGCCGGGTGGGCCCGGCGCCGCGGAGCTCCGCTGCACGTCCACCTCTCCGAGCAGCGCAAGGAGAACGAGGACTGCCTGGCCGCGCACGGCTGCACGCCGACGCAGCTGCTGGACTCCCGCGGGGCGCTGGGGGAGGGCACCACCGCCGTGCACGCGACGCACCTCACCGAGCAGGACATCGCCCTGCTCGGCGGCAGCGGGACCGGGGTGTGCCTGTGCCCGACGACCGAGGCCGACCTCGGCGACGGGATCGGCCCGGCCGCCGCGCTCGCCGCCGCGGGCAGCCCGCTGTCGGTGGGCAGCGACGGCCACTCGGTCATCGACGCCCTGGCGGAGGTGCAGGCCGTGGAAGCAGGGCAGCGGCTCAGCGCGGAGAGCCGGGGCCACTTCAGCACCGGCGAGCAACTGGCCGCGGCCACCGCGCACCGCTGCCTGGGCTGGGACTCCGGGCGAATAGCCGCCGGCTACCGGGCGGACCTGGTGGCGCTGGCGCTGGACGGGCCCCGGCTGGCCGGGGCGCCGGAGGAATCGGTGCCCGCCCACGCGCGCGCCGACGACGTGCGGCACGTCGTGGTCGACGGGGTGGAGGTCGTGCGCGACGGCGTCCACCAGCTAGTGCCCGAACCGGCCCGCGCGCTGCGGGCGGAGATCAGCGCGCTCCGCTGACAGCCCAGCTCAGCAGGGCTGTGCCAGCGCAGCGCACGCACATGATCGTGGATCAAGGAATGCGGACTGGTGGGCGATGACATCCACTGTTATCACTGGAATCGGTGAACTGATCACGAACGACGCGGAGCTCGGCGAGCTCACCGACGCGGCCCTGGTGTGCGAAGGCGACCGGGTGACCTGGGTAGGACCCGCCGCGCGCGCTCCGGCCGCCGACAGCGCGGTCGACGTCGCGGGCCGGGCGGTGCTGCCCGGCTGGGTCGACAGCCACACGCACCTCGTCTTCGCCGGCGACCGCACCGCCGAGTTCGCCGCTCGGATGAGCGGCGAGCCCTACTCGGCCGGCGGCATCGCGGTCACCGTCGAGGCCACCCGGGCGGCCTCCGACGACGAGCTCGCCGCCACCCTGCGCCGGCACGCGGCGGAAGCGGCGGCCCAGGGCACCACGTGCCTGGAGACCAAGACCGGCTACGGGCTCACCGTCGAAGACGAACTGCGCGCGGCGCGACTGGCCGCGGCCGAGGTCGACGAGGTGACCTTCCTCGGTGCGCACCTCGTCCCGCCCGGGCAGGACGCCGACGAGTACGTCCGGCTCGTCAGCGGGGAGATGCTCGACGCGGTCGCCGGGCACGTGCGGTGGTGCGACGTGTTCTGCGAGCGGGGAGCCTTCGACGCCGAGCAGTCGAAGCGGGTGCTCGCCGCGGCCCGGGACCGCGGACTCGGCCTGCGGGTGCACGGCAACCAGCTCGGGCCCGGGCCCGGCGTGCAGCTGGCCGTCGAGCTCGGCGCCGCCAGCGCGGACCACTGCACCCACCTCGATCAGTCCGATGTGGACGCGCTGGCCGGGTCGGAGACGGTGGCGACGCTGCTGCCCGCCTGCGACCTGTCCACCCGGCAACCGCTGCCCCCGGCGCGGGAGCTGCTCGACGCGGGCGCGGCGGTGGCGCTGGCGTCCAACTGCAACCCCGGCTCCTCGTACACCACATCGATGGCGTTCTGCGTGACCACCGCGGTGCTGCAGATGCGGATGACGGTGCGCGAAGCCGTCCGCGCCGCCACCTGGGGCGGAGCCCGAGCGCTGCGGCGCGAGTCCGGGGACGGCGCGGTCGGGGTGCTGCGGCCCGGCGCCCGCGCCGACGTGCACGTCCTCGACGCGCCCAGCGCGACCTGGCTGGCCTACCGGCCGGGAGTGCCGCTCACGCACGCCGTGTGGCGCGCGGGCAGGAGGCTGCGATGACCCGCCGGCGGCCCGGCCGGGTCCGGGCTCAGTCCTCCACCTCGTCGTCGCGGGCCAAGAAGGTCGCCAGTCGCTCGGTCGCGTCCTCGAAGCTCGGGTTCAGGTCCACGAACGCGCGCATCCGGTCCGCCAGCCACGCCAACGTGACCTGCTCATCACCGCGACGCTCCTCGAGCTCCTCGATGCCACGGTCGGTGAAGTACACCCGTTCCCTCCTCCACACGCGGCGGCACGAGCCGCCGACCTGCAACGCAACGGCAGAACCCTACTGGCGCCCGCTGCCCGGGCCCGGCACCCGCCCCGGAAAGCGGAACGGGCCGCCGGGAATCCCCGGCGGCCCGTTCGCGACGGTGCGTCGATCAGGCGAAGGTGTTCTGCACGACCTCGGCCTGCTCCACGTCGTGCACGGCCTTCAGACCGGTCGCCGGCGCGGCCATCGGCCGCCGGGAGACCCGCTTGAGACCCCGCATCCGCTCCGGGAACAGCTCCGGCAGCGTGATGCCCAGGAACGGCCACGGGCCCTGGTTCGCCGGCTCCTCCTGCGCCCACCGGATGTCGGTGGCGTTCGGGTAGCGCTCCAGCAGCGCACCGAGCTTGCGGTGGGGCAGCGGGTACAGCTGCTCCAGGCGCACCAGCGCGGTGTCGTCGTGGCCCTGCTTCTCCTTCTCCGCGGCCAGCTCGTAGTAGAGCTTGCCGCTGCACAGCACCAGGCGGGTCACCTTGGACGGGTCCGGCTGCGTCGGGTCGTCGATCACCGAGGTGAACTTGCCCTCGGTGAAGTCGGTGACCGAGCTCGTCGCGGCCTTCATCCGCAGCATCGACTTCGGCGTGAAGACGATCAGCGGCCGGTGGATGCCGTCCAGCGAGTGCCGGCGCAGCAGGTGGAAGTAGTTCGCCGGGGTGGACGGCAGCGCCACCGTCATCGACCCCTCGGCGCACAGCTGCAGCCAGCGCTCGATCCGCGCCGAGCTGTGGTCCGGGCCCTGGCCCTCGTGCCCGTGCGGCAGCAGCACCACCACGTCCGAGCGCTGGCCCCACTTGGCCTCACCGGACGAGATGAACTCGTCGATGATCGACTGGGCGCCGTTGAAGAAGTCGCCGAACTGCGCCTCCCACAGCACCAGCGAGTTCGGGTTCGCCACCGAGTAGCCGTACTCGAAGCCCAGCGCCGCGAACTCGGACAGCGCCGAGTCGTAGGGCAGGAACTTCGCCTGGTCCTCGGTCAGGTTCTGCAGCGGCGTGTACTCGGTCCCGGTCTTGCGGTCGATCAGCACCGAGTGCCGCTGCCCGAAGGTGCCGCGGCGGCTGTCCTGGCCGGTCAGCCGCACCGGGCGGCCCTCCATCGCCAGCGAGCCGAACGCCAGCAGCTCCCCGAAGCCCCAGTCGATCTCGCCCTCGCGGGCCATCTTGGCGCGCCGCTCCAGCACCGGCTTGACCCGCGAGTGCGGGGTGAAGCCCTCCGGCAGGTTGACGTGCGCGTCGGCGATGCGCTCCAGGGTCTCCTGCGAGATCGCGGTGACCAGCTTGGTCGGCACCTGCTGCTCGGACTCGACCGACGGGCTCGGCTCCGGCGGGTGCTTCTCCAGCTCCCGGACCTCGTTGAACACGTGCTCCAGCTGACTGGCGTAGTCCTTGAGCGCCTTCTCCGCCTCGTCGACGGTGATGTCGCCGCGGCCGATCAGCGCCTCGGTGTAGGTCTTGCGGACGCTGCGCATCTTGTCGATCGCGTCGTACATGGACGGCTGCGTCATCGACGGGTCGTCGCCCTCGTTGTGCCCGCGGCGGCGGTAGCAGACCATGTCGATCACGACGTCCTTGCCGAACGCCTGGCGGTACTCCACGGCCAGCTTGGCGACCCACACGCAGGCCTCGGGGTCGTCGCCGTTCACGTGGAAGACCGGCGAGCCGATCATCTTCGCCACATCGGTGGAGTACTTGCTGGAGCGGGAGTGCTCCGGCGCGGTCGTGTAGCCGACCTGGTTGTTCACGATCACGTGGACCGTGCCGCCGGTGCGGTAACCGCGCAGCCGCGAGAGGTTCAGCGTCTCGGCGACCACGCCCTGCCCGGCGAACGCGGCGTCGCCGTGCAGCAGCACCGGCAGCACCGTGAAGCCCTCCTGGCCCTTGTCCAGGATGTCCTGCTTGGCGCGGACGATGCCCTCCAGCACCGGGTCCACGGCCTCCAGGTGGGAGGGGTTCGAGGTCAGCGACACCTTGGTCTCGCCGTCGCCGAACATGCGGAAGTACTTGCCCTCGGCGCCGAGGTGGTACTTCACGTCACCGGAGCCGTGCGCCTGGCCCGGGTCCAGGTTGCCCTCGAACTCCCGGAAGATCTGCGAGATCGGCTTGCCGACGATGTTGGCCAGCACGTTGAGCCGGCCGCGGTGCGGCATGCCGATGACGACCTCGTCCAGGCCCGCCCCGGCCGAGGAGTCCAGCACCGCGTCCAGCAGCGGGACCACGGTCTCGGCGCCCTCCAGCGAGAAGCGCTTCTGCCCCACGTACTTGGTCTGCAGGAACGTCTCGAACGCCTCGGCGGCGTTGAGCTTGGACAGGATGTACTTCTGCTCGGACGGGGCCGGCTTCTCGTGCGGCTTCTCCACCCGGTTCTGCAGCCACTCGCGCTCATCCGGCTCGAGGATGTGCATGTACTCGACGCCGACGGTGCGGCAGTACGAGTCGCGCAGCACCCCGAGCACGTCGCGCAGCTTCATCCGCTCCTGGCCGGCGAAGCCGCCGACGGCGAACTCCCGGTCCAGGTCCCACAGCGTGAGGCTGTGCGAGAGGACGTCCAGGTCCTCGTGCCGCCGCTGCCGGTAGTTCAGCGGGTCGATGTCGGCCATCAGGTGGCCGCGGGTGCGGTAGGCGTCGATCAGCTCCAGGACCCGCGCGGTCTTGTCCACCGCGCCTTCCGGGATGTCCTTGGCCCAGCGCACCGGCTCGTACGGGATGCGCAGCGAGGAGAAGATGTCGTCGTAGAACTTGTCCTCGCCGAGCAGCAGCTCGTGCACCTTGCGCAGGAAGTCGCCGGACTCGGCGCCCTGGATGACCCGGTGGTCGTAGGTCGAGGTGAGCGTGACGATCTTGCTGATGCCCATCTCGACGAGCGCCTTCTCCGAGGCGCCCTGGAACTCGGCCGGGTAGTCCATCGCCCCGACGCCGATGATCGCCGACTGGCCCTTGGTCAGCCGCGGCACCGAGTGGTTCGTGCCGGACGGGCCCGGGTTGGTCAGCGAGATCGTGGTGCCCGCGAAGTCCTCGGTGGTCAGCGCGTTGTTGCGGGCCTTGCGGATGATGTCCTCGTAGGCCTGCCAGAACTGCAGGAAGGTCATCTCCTCGCAGCCCTTGATGGAGGCCACGACGAGGTTGCGCGCCCCGTCCTTGCCCGGCAGGTCGATCGCCAGGCCCAGGTTGACGTGCTCCGGGGTGACGACCGCGGGCTTGCCCTTGGCGTCCTCCCCGTAGTGCCGGTTCATGTTCGGGTAGTCCCGCAGCGCCCGGACCAGCGCGTAGCCGATCAGGTGCGTGAACGAGACCTTGCCGCCCTTGTTCCGCTTCAGGTGATTGTTGATCACGATGCGGTTGTCGAACAGCAGCTTCGCCGGGACCGCGCGCACGCTGGTCGCGGTCGGCACGGTCAGCGACTGCTCCATGTTCTTGGCGATCGCCGCCGAGGCCCCGCGCAGCGGCTTGGTGTCCGCACCGGTGCCGTTCTCCTGGACCGGGGCCGCCTTGGCGGCCTGCTGCGGGGAGGGCTTGGGTTCGGCGGGCTTGGCGGGCGTCTCCGCCTTCGGCTTCGCGGGCTCGGCCTTGGGGGCCTCCTGCTTGGTGGCGGGAGCCGCCTGCTGGGCCGCCGCAGACGGGCGCAGCTGCCCGTTGCTCGCGCCGTCCCGGGTCGCGGTGGCGGTTGCGGTCGTGGTGCCCGAAACGGTCGTGGTGGTGCTGTTCGCGGCCGCCGGGGCGGACGCGGAGTTGTCAGCGGCTACCGAACCCGAGGCCGCCTGCCCCGGCTTGTAGTCGGCGAAGAACTCGTGCCACGCGGCGTCTACCGACGCGGGATCTTGGAGGTACTGCTCGTACATCTCCTCGATCAACCACTCGTTGGGGCCGAACTGTGACGCAGGGCTGCTGCTGGACACGGCTGGCGTTCGCCTCGATCCATCTGCTCGTGATGTACACACACTCACGTACCAGGCTAGCGGTCCGTTTCGTGCGGTTGGCACGCAGTGCGGGCCGGTCCGGAGGAGTTCAGTCACAGGATCGATCAGGAAACGCCGTGGCCAGCGGGGCTGCACTCGTTCGGCCGTCGCGGGCAGCGGGCGTCGACTCGTAGGATCTGCCGCCTTCTCCGGATCTCGTCGGTACGTCTTCCGCCCGATTGTCGACCTCGCCCGGTGCAACGTTTCGGGCCGGGGCGTTGTTCCGCCGGAATCACACCGAACGCGCTCGGTTCGGCACCGCGCGTGGTGGTCTCGGGCCGGTTCCGCGGTGGCCGGTCGATCAGTCCGCGCGATCCCCTCCGAGCGCGAATTGGGGGTGGACGTCGTCGACGCGCACCCGGTCGGCGTCCTCGCCCACGGCCCGCCACATGCGCGCGTAGTGGCCCTCGCGGGCGAGCAGTTCGGAGTGCGTGCCGTCCTCGACGACGCGCCCGCCGTCGATCACGAGGATCCGGTCCGCGCGGGCCGCGGTGCCCAGCCGGTGCGCCACGACGAACGTGGTGCGCCGGGCGGCGACGCGATCACCCGCGGCCAGCACCAGCGATTCCGTGGCCGGGTCCAGCGCGGCGGTGGCCTCGTCGAGCAGCAGCAGGTCGGGGTCGACCAGCTCGGCGCGGGCCAGCGCGACGAGCTGGCGCTGCCCGGCCGACAGCTCCCGGCCCCGCTCGCCGACCTGGTGGCGGAACCCGCCGTCGAGCATCGCGATCCCGGGCAGGGCACCGACGTCGCGCGCGGCCGCCTCGATCTCGGCCGGGGTCGCGTCGGGGCGCCCGTAGGCGATGTTGGCGGCGACGTCCCCGGCGAACAGGTAGCCCTCCTGCGGGACGACGGCGAGCCGGTGGTGGAAGGCGGCGAGGTCGTAGTCGCGCACGTCCACCCCGTCGACCAGCACCGCGCCCGCGGAGGCGTCGTAGAACCGGGCCAGCAGCTTGACCAGCGTGGACTTGCCGGCTCCGGTGGGGCCGACCAGCGCGACCGTGGTGCCGGGCTCGACCCGCAGCGACACGTTCCGCAGCGCCGGCTCGGCGGTGCCCGGGTAGCGGAACTCGACGTCGCGCAGCTCGACGGCACCGGCCATCCGCGGCGGCACCGGTTTCGGCTCGGCCGGTGCGGGCACCGAGGTCGGGGTGCGCAGCAGGTCGCCGATGCGCCGCAGCCCGACCCGCGCCTGCTGGTAGCCGTCGAACACGCCGGACAGCTGCTGCACCGGCGAGAAGAACATCCCCAGGTACAGCAGGAACGCCACCAGCACCCCGGCGCTGAGCCCACCGGCGGCGACCCGCGCGGCCCCGACGCCCAGCACCGCGGCCTGGGCGAGCTCGGACAGCAGCGCGGTGAACGGGAAGTAGGTCGCGATGTAGCGCTGCGCCCGCAGCCGCGAGCGCCGGTAGGCGTCGCTGCGCTGCGCGAACACCTGCGCCGAGTGCTGTTCGCGGCGGTGCGCCTGGGCGATGCGCAGCCCGGAGACGTTCTCCTGCAGGTCGGCGTTGACGGTGCTGACCCGCTCCCGCGCTTCGGCGTAGGCGGTGGCGGCGACCCGCCGGAACAGCACCGTGGCGACGATCAGCGGCGGCACCACCGACAGCGCCACCAGCGCCAGCGACAGGTCGGTGACCAGCAGCGCGACCGCGATGCCGAGGATGGTGAACACGCTGACGACGGCGGTGGCCAGCCCGGTCTGCAGGAACGTCGACAGCGCATCGACGTCGGTGGTCATCCGGGTCATGATCCGCCCGGCGAGTTCGCGCTCGTAGTAGTCGAGCCCGAGCCGCTGCAGGTGGGCGAAGCTGCGCACCCGCAGCAGGTACAGCAGGGTCTCGCCGCTGCGCGCGGTGACCACGGTCTGGGCCTTGAGCACGAGCCACCCGGCCAGCACGATCAGCGCGCCGATCGCGGTGACCCACCACAGCGTCCGGGCGTCGTGCGCGAGTACGCCGCCGTCGACGCCCTTGCGCACCAGCGACGGCAGCGCGATCGAGGTGAGCGCGTCCCCGCCGACCAGCAGCACGGTCAGCACCAGCCCCCACCGCACCGGCCGCAGCAGCCTGCCCAGCCGGAACCGCGGGTCGGGGGCGGTGATGTCGACGCCGGGCAGCCGCGGGCGGTCGGTGGCCTCCGGCAGCGCGCGCAGCCCGTCGAGCAGTTCGGGGGTGACTTCGGCGGTCGAGCCGCCCGCTGCCGTCTGCGGGTGCTGCGCGCCGGCGGGTTCCGGCCAGAGCCCGGCGGGCTCGATCTCGGCGCTGGGCGTTTCGATGGACTCGCCGCTGCCGGCCAGCAGCGCCCGGAAGAGTTCGCAGCGCTGCTCCAGCTCCTGCCGGGTGCCGGTGTCGACGACCCGGCCCTCGTCGAGCACCACGACCCGGTCGGCGAGCGCGAGCGTGGAGCGGCGGTGCGCGATCAGCAGGGTCGTGCGCTGCGCGGTGACCGACCGCAGCGTGTCGTGGATGGCGGCCTCGGTGCTCGGGTCGACCGCGGAGGTCGCGTCGTCGAGCACCAGGATCCGCGGGTCGGACAGCAGCGCCCGGGCCAGCGCGATCCGCTGCCGCTGCCCGCCGGAGAGGGTCAGGCCGCGCTCGCCGACGACCGTGTCGTAGCCGTCCGGGAGCGCGCCGATGAACTCGTGCGCCTCCGCGGCTCGCGCGGCCGCGACGACCTCGTCGTCGGTGGCGTCCGGGCGGCCGTAGGCGATGTTGCCGCGGATGGTGTCGGAGAACAGGAACGCCTCCTCGAACACCACGCCCACCGCCGCGCGCAGCGACTCCAGCCGCACGTCGCGCACGTCGTGCTCGGCGGAGCCGTCGGCCGGTCCGATGCGCACCGCGCCCTGCTGCACGTCGTAGAAGCGGGGCAGCAGCAGCGACACCGTGGACTTGCCGGAGCCGGCGGTGCCGATCAGCGCGACCGTCTCGCCGGGCCGCACGGTCAGCGACACCCCGTCGAGCACCCGCTGTTCGCGGGTGTAGCCGAAGCCGACGTCGTCCAGCCGCACCTGCAGCGGCTCCTCCGGCAGGTCGATCGCGCCGGGCGCGTCCTGCACCTCCGGCCGGGAGTCGATCAGGTCGGTGATGCGTTCCATGCCGGCGCGGGTGAGCTGGCCCTGCACCAGGGTGCTGGCCATCATCCGGGCCGGTCCGCCGAGCATGGTCACGTACCCGGCGAAGGCGACGAAGGTGCCGAGGCCGACCTGCCCGTGCAGCGCCATCCAGCCGCCGAGCCCGAGCACGCCGACCTGCCCGGCCGCGGGCAGCGCGGCCATGCTCGCCTGCGGGATCGCGGTCATGCGGGCCGCGCGGAGCCGTTCGGCGAACAGCCGGCGGGCGCGGGTCTCCAGCTCGGCGACTTCGCGGGTCTCCTGCCCGAAGCCCTTGACGACGCGGACCCCGGCCACGGCCTCCTCGACCTGCTGGGCGATGTCGGCGGCGCGCTGCTGCGCCGACCAGGTCGCGGGGAACAGCCGCTTGCGGCTGCGCGCCGAGACGATCCCGATCAGCGGCGCCACCACCAGCACCACGAGGGTCAGCAGCGGCGAGAGCCAGAGCATCGCCGCGAGCGCGAACACCGCGAGCACCACCGTGCCCGCCGCCAGCGGCACCATCGCCAGCAGCGAGTTCACCAGCTGCAGGTCGCTGATGGCGCGCGAGACGACCTGCCCGGTGCGCAGCGCGTCCTGCTTGCCGCCGTCCAGCCGCTGCACCGAGCCGAACACCGCGCGCCGCAGGTCGTGCTGCACGTCCAGGGCGAGCCGCCCGGCCGAGTAGCGGCGCACGAACGCGGCGCCGAAGCGGAACAGGCCGAGCCCGGCCAGCGCCCCGGCCAGCCACCACAGCCGTTCCGTGCTGCCGGCGACGGCGTCGTCCACCGCGGTCTTGGTGATCAGCGGGACGAGCGCTTCGAGGCCGACCGCGGCGACCGAGGCGCCGATGGCCAGCAGCACCGCGGCGGGGTGCCGCCAGCAGGCGGCGGCGAGCCGGCGGACCCAGCCGGTCCCGGGCGTCCCGGCGACCGCGGTGTCCGCGGGAGCGGCGCCGGTACCAGCGGAGGTGATCGTGGTGTCGGAGTCGCTCACCGAACCAGATTAGGCCGCACCACCCCGGTTCCGGCTCCTCCGAGGATGTGGTCTTCCCCTTGCCCCGATCGGGAATAGATCACCGAACGCGACCGCGGGGCCTCCAGCCGGAGGCCCCGCGCGGCCGCTCACGTGACGTCGCGCCGTCCGCTGACCAGCCAGCCGGCCAGCACGAACACCGCGGTGTAGCCGGCGAAGGTCAGCAGGCTCAGCCACCACGGGTGGCCGTACGAGCCGCCGAAGAAGAAGTGCAGCACGTCGAACACGTCCTGCGGCACCATCTGCTCGTTCGTGCCGGACACCGCCCGCACGAACACCGGCACCGCGAGGTTGCCGACGATCCCGCTGCCCGCGGTGCCGGGCAGGTAGGCGCTCACCCCGGACGGGTCGGAGGTGAGCAGGAAGCTCGTGACGATGAACTCGAACACGAACTTGTAGATCAGCAGCACCATCACGGCCACCACCGGGCTGGCGACGACCGCGCCGAACCCGACGCCGAGCAGCGTCCACAGCACCATCGCCAGCAGCCCGGCGCCGCCGACGGAGAACCAGTCCGCGAGCTCGCCGAGCCCGTTGGTGCCGGCGCCGAGCAGCGCGCCGATGGTGCCCGCGGCGACGTTGACCACGCCGTACAGCAGCCCGAGGCCGGTGTAGGTGAGCAGCTTCGCCGCCAGCACCGCGCCGCGGGAGTCCGCGGTCAGGTAGGTGGTGGTGATGCTCTTGTTGCGGTGCTCGCCGGCGATGGCCAGCGCGCCGAGGAGCCCGGCGAAGATGGTGCTGAAGTTCGTCGACATCGACATGGTCAGCAGCCCCAGCGGCAGCGGCCGCCCCAGCTCGGCCTCGATCTGGTTGATCGAGCCGAAGCCGGTGCCCATCCAGCCGGAGCCGAGGCTGAGCACGGCGACCGGGATGAGCAGGGCCCACCACAGGTTGGTGGTGAAGACCTTGCGGATCTCGGATCTGATCAGGCCGGTCATCAGGCGCCACCTCCGAGGCCGCCGCGCTGCCCGGGCTCGTCCTGCCCGGCGTCCTGCTGCTGGGATTCCTGCTGCTGGTGCGAGCCGGTTCCGCCGGGCGGGCCCCAGCCGCTCGCGGGCGCTTCCGCGGTGTCCTGCTGGTAGGGCCCGGTGTCGTGCTGGGAGGGCCCGGCGTCCTGCTGGGGGCTCCCAGCGACGTACTGGCCGCTGGTGAGCCGGAAGAACAGCTGCTCCAGGTCGACGTTCTCGTCCTGCATCCCGTAGATCGCGACCCCGGCCTGCAGCGCGCGGTCGGCGATCGACTTGGCGTCCGAGCCGGTCACGCCGAGCTGCCCGTCCGGCAGGGTCTCGACGTCGAGCCCGTCCTCGTGCAGCGCGGTGACCAGCGCGGCCGGGTCGCTGGCCTGCACCAGCACCCGGGAGCGCTGCTCGGCGCGCAGGTCGTCGAGGTGTCCGTTGTAGACGCACTCGCCCTGGCTGACGATCACCACGTGGTCGACCGTGTGCTCCATCTCCCGCAGCAGGTGGCTGGAGACGAGCACGGTGCGCCCGGAGGCGGCGAAGGAGCGCAGGAAGCTGCGCAGCCACGCGATGCCCTCCGGGTCCAGGCCGTTGGCCGGCTCGTCGAGGATCAGCACCTGCGGGTCGCCGAGCAGCGCGGTGGCCAGCGCCAGCCGCTGCCGCATGCCGAGCGAGAAGCCGCCCGCGCCGCGGTGCGCCGCGCCGGTGAGCCCGACCAGCTCGAGCGCGTGGTCGACCTGCGTGTCCGGCACGTTCATCGCCGCGGCGTAGCAGCGCAGGTGGTTGCGGGCGGTGCGGGTGGGGTGGAAGCTCTGCGCCTCCAGCACCGCGCCGACCACGGTGGCCGGGTTGCGCAGTTGCCGGAACGGCACCCCGTTGATCGTCACCGCGCCCGCCGACGGGCTCACCAGCCCGAGGGCCATCCGCAGCGTGGTCGTCTTGCCGGACCCGTTCGGGCCGAGGAACCCGGTGACCACGCCCGGCTCGACCGCGAAGCTGAGGTCGCGGACCGCGTTGACCGGCCCGAAGTTCTTGCTCAGGTTCTGCACCAGGATCCGGCCGCTGCCGTCGTGCACACGCCCCTCCATCGTCGCCGTCGGGCACCCGTCCGCTGCCGCGGAGCGGGGGTCCCATCCTGCCTGACGGCGTTCGGCGGGCCGGGAGACCGGTGGATCAGCCGGCGCGGTGCTGCGGCCGGTGCACCGGGTGGCCGGTGGCGGGGGAGCGGTGCGCTGCGGTGTGGTCGAGTTCGAGGTGCCCGCCGAAGGTCGGGAACCGGTGCGGGCGGCTGCGGGCGGGTGCGGGGGAGTCGGCCGGCCGGAGTTCGGCCGGCCCGGTCTCGGCCCGGGCGGCGCTGAGCTGTCCGGTGTCGGCCCGCCCGGGTCCGGTCTGCCCGGTCCCGGTCCGGTCAGCGCCGGTCCAACCGGTCCCGGCCGAGCCGGTGGCCGTCCGATCAGCACCGGTCCACCCAGTGCCCGCCTGCCCGGCGCCGGTCTGCCCGCGGCCGGTCTGCTGGGTGCCGGCCTGCTCGGGCGCGAGCTCGTGCCGCGGGGACCGGTTCACCGGTGTTTCCGGGGTGTCTTCCGGCCAGCGGGGGATCTCGGCGGTCTCCGGGCCGGGGTCGGGATCCTCGGCGCCCCCGTCGGCGTGCGCGCCGCGGTCGCCGATGAGCTGCCGGTGCACCACCAGCCAGACCTCGCACGGCCACCGGCGGCTGCGCACGGCGCCGGAGCAGGCGGGGCAGCTGCCGTCCTCGTCGGGCAGGTGGCGGGCCAGCAGGGCGCGGAGGCCGTCGGTGAGGCGGTGCAGCTCCGAGCGGGCCACCGGCAGCAGCGCCTCCGGCCCGCCGTCGTCGGCGACTCGTTCCAGGCGCGCGAGCCGGTCCAGGACGGCCGCGCGCATCTTCCCCTCGTCCACGTGGACTCCCAGCGTCGTCGGGCTCGGCCGCGCGCGGGGGTGCCGCGCCCACCGCGGGCACCTGATCACGGCGGCTCCGCGCGTTGACATCGGCAGCGCCGGGCGGCTGCTGCACCCGCACCCACCGAACTCACCGGTTCGAGTGCACGGGGCTTTCCGCTGCGGGGAAGGGGAGCGGGGGACGGGGAACGTGAGGGGCGGCCCGCTCGACCGGCCTGGGGGTCACCGGGAGCAGGCCGCCCGCCTTCGAGTGTAGGCCACGGAACGCCGCTTTCGACCCCGTTCAGGGCACTCGCCGGGAAATCCGCGAACGGAATCGATTACCCAGCGCATCGCCGGTGCGGTCAGCCCAGCAGCTCGGCCGGGTCGGCGCCGGCGATCCCGTGCGCCTCGGAGACCGCGGAGTTCAGCAGCCGCCCGGCGTGCGCGTTGAGCCCGCCCGCCAGCGCGGCGTCGCCGCGGCAGGCCTCCTGCCAGCCGTGGTCGGCGATCCGCAGCGCGTACGGCAGGGTCACGTTGGTCAGCGCGTGCGTGGAGGTGTTGGGCACCGCGCCCGGCATGTTCGCCACGCAGTAGAAGACGGACTCGTGCACCCGGTAGGTCGGCTCGTCGTGCGTGGTCGGCCGCGAGTCGGCGAAGCAGCCGCCCTGGTCGATGGCGATGTCGACGAGCACGCTGCCCGGCTTCATCCGGGAGACCAGCTCGTTGGACACCAGCTTCGGCGCCTTCGCGCCCGGGATGAGCACCGCCCCGATCACCAGGTCCGCGGCCAGCACCGCGTTCTCCACGGAGTACTGGTTGGAGGCCACGGTGCGGATGGCGCCGCGGTGGTCGCGGTCGATCTCGCGGAGCTTGTCGACGTTGGTGTCCAGCAGTTCCACGTCGGCGCCCATGCCGAGCGCGACGCGGGCGGCGTTGAGCCCGGCCACCCCGCCGCCGATGACCACGACCCGGGCCGGGTGCACGCCGGGAACCCCGCCGGGCAGGACTCCGCGCCCGCCGCCGGGGCGCAGCAGCGCGTAGGCGCCGACCTGCGGGGCGAGCCGCCCGGCGACCTCGCTCATCGGGGCCAGCAGGGGCAGGCTGCCGCCGGCGGTCTGCACGGTCTCGTAGGCGAGGGCGGTGACGCCGGAGTCCAGCAGCGCGCGGGTCAGCTCGGCGGAAGCGGCCAGGTGCAGGTAGGTGAACAGCACCTGCCCGTCGCGCAGCCGCGGGAACTCCTCCGGCACCGGCTCCTTGACCTTGAGCACCAGCTCCCCGGCGGCCCAGACGTCGTCGGCGGAGTCCAGCAGCTCGGCCCCGGCGGCGCGGTAGTCCGCGTCCGGGATCGACGAGCCCGCCCCGGCGCCGGCTTCGACGACGACCTCGTGCCCGTGCGCGCGCAGCTCGTGCACCCCGGCGGGGGTGCAGGCCACCCGGTACTCGTTGTTCTTGATCTCCCGAGGAACCGCGATCTTCACCGGTGCTCCCTTCCGCGTGGACCGAGCCCCATTCTCGTCGCGCCACCGGCGGAGCGCGGGCTCAGCGGCCGGGCCGGTCGGCGGCCGGGTGCTCGGCCGGGGCCTGGGGCAGCGGGGTGGCCGGGGAGCCGGGCCAGGTGAAGGTCGCCAGCGCACCGGCGGGCAGCGCGTACCGGAACGTCTCGCCCTGCCAGGAGACGGTGAACGTCTGCTCCGATCCGCCGGTGTTGTGCGCGATCAGCGCGATCGAGCCGTCCGGGTTGCGGAAGGCGACGTCCTGCACGGAGCCGAGCGGGTTCGAGCCGATCCGCACCGCGCCGGGCCGGACGAACTTGCTGGCGTGCCCGAGCACGTAGTACTCGGCGTTGTAGTCCACCCGGTCACCGTCCACTGTGGTCACTCCGGTGCAGTTGCCGCAGGCGCCGGGCAGGACAGGTCCGTGCTGGGCGTCCAGCGCGAGGTTCCACAGCAGCACGCTGCGCGCCTCGTTGCGGGTCCCGCCGATGATCAGGTTGTCGGCCTGCCAGCCGAGCGTGTCGGCGAACGTGCGGGACGGGTCGGAGGACTCGGTGCCGGAGCACTCGGTGAGGTGGATCTCGGCGTCCGGGTGCTGCTGGTGCACCCGGCTCTGCGCATCCGGGCTGCCGCCGTAGCAGTGGAACGCCGCGCCCGCGGTGTACTTCGCCGCGTTGGCGTCGCCGAGCACCTGGTTCGGGTAGTCGACGTCGTCCCAGTTGTGGTCGTAGGCAAGGATCTTCGTGCCCAGCCCGGCCTGCCGGAGCTTCGGCCCGAGGTCGTTGCCGATGAACGCCGCCTCCGCGTCCGGCGGCATCTTCGCGCCCGGGTAGGACTCCGGGGCGTTGTTCGGCTCGTTCTGCGGGGTCAGCGCATCGATCGGCACCCCGGCGCGGCCGTACTCCTGGACGAAGCGGACCAGGTAGTCGGCGAAGACCTGGTAGTTCTGCGGGGCGAGCTCGCCGCCGTTGAGCGAGCCGTTGCTCTTCATCCACGACGGCGCGCTCCACGGCGTGGCCACCACGTTCAGCTGCGGCGACAGCTCCTCCGCGCGCCGCAGCAGCGGCAGGATGCCGGCCTCGTCGCGGGCGGTGGAGAACCGCTCCAGCGGGTAGTCGGTCTGCCCGGCCGGCACCTCGTCGTAGCTGTAGGGCTCGCGGGCGAAGTCGGAGGCGCCGACGACCTGCCGCAGCGCGGTCAGCCCGATCCCGTCCCGCGCGTCGAACAGCCGGCTCATCAGCTCGTCGCGGTGCGGCGAGGCGTTGATCAGCGATGCGGAGGAGTCGGTGAGCGCGGCCCCGAACCCGGTCATGGTCTGGTGCGTCTCGCCCGGGTCGACGGTGATCGTCTGCCCGCCCCCGCCGGAGCCGAACGCGACGTCGGGGCCGCGGGCGAGCCGCTGCTGCCCGTCCGGAGTGGTCAACCACACGCTCGCGGTCGGCGCGGCCTGCGCCGGCGGGCCCAGCACCGCTCCGGTGCCGAGCGCGGCCGCCGCGAGCGCGAGCGCGCCGAGCCTGCGCTTGCTGGTAGCGGGCACGGGAGTCCTCCTGTCCGGTCGGGACTCCAGACTGGTGCGACCAATCCGGGGCCGGTAGCGCCGTTCGGCGGCTATCGGCTCCACCGCGGTGCGCACGCGCCAGGGGCTTTGCCGCGATCGCCCGGCCGTCTATCGTTGCCGGGCACTGACAACCGCACAGCCGCAGACCCCGGGCGGGAGAGCCCCTGCCGAGCGCAGGGCGCCGAAGGAGCAAGACTCCCCGCAAACTCTCAGGCACAGTGACCGCTCGGGCGAGGCGACTCTGGAAAGCGCCCCGCCGGGGTGCACCCACGGTGCAAGCCGCGACGCGGCGAAGCTCTCAGGTTCCGCAACAGAGGGGGAGGCAACGAGACCCGGGCACCCGTGTGCCCCCGAGTTGAGGAGCCTCCATGTCCCTGCCGGAGCAGCTGCGCTACACCGAAGAGCACGAGTGGATCGAGGACCGCGGCGACGTGGTCCGCATCGGCGTCACGCCCTACGCGGCCGAGGCGCTGGGCGACATCGTCTACGTGCAGCTGCCGGAGGTCGGCGAGCAGGTCTCGGCCGGCGACGCCTGCGGCGAGCTGGAGTCCACCAAGTCCGTCAGCGACCTCTACGCCCCGGTCACCGGCGAGGTCACCGCGGTCAACCAGGCCGTCGTGGACGACCCCGCGGTGGTCAACGGCGACCCGTTCGGCGAGGGCTGGCTGCTCGAAGTGCGTGCCGACAGCACCGGTGCTGTGCTCACGGCCGAGGAGTACGCCGCGTTGACCAGCGGCGCGTAGCGGCCGCGGCGCCGGAAGGGGCGGGCCATGGCGATCAGCGTTTTCGACCTCTTCTCGGTGGGCATCGGACCGTCGAGTTCGCACACGGTGGGCCCCATGCGCGCGGCCGGCCGGTTCGCCGCCCGGCTGCGCGAGGAGGGCCTGCTGGACCGGGTGCTGCGCATCAAGGCGGAGCTGTTCGGCTCGCTCGGCGCGACCGGGCACGGGCACGGCAGCCCGAAGGCGGTGCTGCTCGGTCTGGAAGGCCACGACCCGGAGGCGGTGCGCCCGGCCTCGGTCGCGCACCGGCTCGACGAGGTGCGCGAGAGCGGGTGGCTGCGGCTGGCCGGGGTGCGCGAGGTCGCGTTCTCGCTGGACCGGGACCTGGTGCTGCACCGGCGGAAGTCGCTGCCGGTGCATCCGAACGGGATGCGGTTCACCGCCTTCGACGAGTCCGGTGAGCTGCGCGCGGCCGACTACTACTCGGTCGGCGGCGGCTTCGTGGTCGACGAGGACGCCAGCGGCACCGACCGGATCAAGCCGGACGAGACCCCGGTGCGCTTCCCGTTCCGCACCGCCGCGGAGCTGCTCGCGCACGCGGCCGCGGAGGACCTGCGGATCAGCGACGTCATGCTCGGCAACGAGCTCGCGTGGCGCAGTGCGGACGAGGTGCGCGCGGGCCTGCTGGGCATCTGGGACGTCATGCAGGAGTGCGTGGACAACGGCTGCCGCAACGAGGGCGTGCTGCCGGGCGGGCTCGCGGTTCCGCGCCGCGCGGCCGAGCTGCGCGCGAAGCTCGCCGAAGACGACGACCCGATGGAATGGCTCGCGCTGTACGCGCTCGCGGTCAACGAGGAGAACGCCGCGGGCGGCCGGGTCGTCACCGCGCCCACCAACGGCGCGGCCGGGATCGTGCCCGCGGTGCTGCACTACTACGCGCGGTTCAAGCCGGGCGCGGACGAGTCCGGGGTGGTGCGGTTCCTGCTGGCCGCCGGGGCGATCGGGGTGCTGTTCAAGGAGAACGCCTCGATCTCCGGGGCCGAGGTGGGCTGCCAGGGCGAGGTCGGGTCGGCCTGCTCGATGGCCGCCGCCGGGCTCACCGAGGCGCTCGGCGGCACGCCGGGGCAGGTGGAGAACGCCGCGGAGATCGCGATGGAGCACAACCTCGGCCTCACCTGCGATCCGGTCGGCGGGCTGGTGCAGGTGCCGTGCATCGAGCGGAACGCGGTAGCCGCGGTCAAGGCGGTCACCGCGGCGCGGATGGCGTTGCGCGGCAACGGGAATCACGTGGTCTCGCTGGACAAGGTCATCCGCACGATGCGCGACACCGGGCGGGACATGAAGGTCAAGTACAAGGAGACCGCGCGCGGCGGCCTGGCCGTCAACGTCATCGAGTGCTGAGCCGCTGAGGCTCGTTCGCGGCGGATCGAGCCGGCCGCCGCGCGCCCAGGAATCGAGTTGTGCCCAACTCAGTTGTGCCCAACTGAAATGCGGGCTAGGGTGAGCGCCGTGCAGGAGCCCTCGGATTCGTTGTCGCTGGACCGCCAGGTGTGCTTCGCGCTGTACGGCGCGTCGCGCGGGTTCACCGACCTGTACCGGTCGCTGCTCGGCGATCTCGGGCTCACCTACCCGCAATACCTGGCGATGCTGGCGCTCTGGGAGCACGGCTCGCTGGCGGTCAAGGACCTCGGCGCGCAGCTGCGGCTGGACTCCGGAACGCTCTCGCCGCTGCTGAAGCGGCTGGAGTCCGCGGGCCTGGTGCAGCGGCGGCGCAGCGGCACCGACGAGCGCTCGGTGCTGGTCGAACCCACCGCGGCCGGTTCGGCGCTGCGGGAACGCGCCGCGGAGGTCCCGCGGCAGGTGTTCGCGGCCGCCGGGATGACCGTCGACGAGCTGGCCTCGCTGCGCGCCGCGCTGGACCGGCTCACCGCCAACGTGGACCGGGCCGCCCGGCTCGCCCGCCGCGCGGTGGCCGACGGCGAGCCCGTCACCCCGGAGCTCCTGCGCGCCCCTACCGCAGAAGGAGACTGAACATGGCAGCGCTGTACACGGCCGCGGCCGCCTCCACCGGCGAAGGCCGCGGCGGCCACGTGCGCTCGACCGACGGCGTGCTCGACCTGGACCTGGCGGTTCCGGCGGAGCTCGGCGGGCCCGGCGGGGACGCCACCAACCCGGAGCAGCTGTTCGCCGCCGGGTACGCGGCCTGCTTCCACAGCGCGCTGCAGGCGGTGGCGCGCAAGGCGAAGGCGGACGTGACGGGCTCGTCGGTGACCGCCGAGGTCGGCATCGGCAAGAACGGTTCCGGCGGCTTCGGCCTGGAGGTCGCGCTGGTCGTGGACCTGCCCGGCGTCGACCGCGACCAGGCGCAGCAGCTCACCGAGCAGGCCGACGCGATGTGCCCCTACTCCAACGCCGTGCGCGGCAACGTCGACATCCGGCTCGACCTGGCCTGATCCGCCCGGGCCGGCCCCGGTCCGCCGGGGCCGGTCAGGACACCAGCACGTACACCACGGCCGCGGCGCCCACCAGCACCGACAGGCCGGCCAGCGCGGCGTGCTGCACCCCGTCCGGCAGCGGCCGCTCCGCCCGCAGGCAGCGCTCCGCGCGCACGTGCCTGCGCCAGGCCAGGAACGCCAGCACCGCCGACAGCGGCAGCAGCAGCACCGCGCACACCACCCCCGCCACCGCGCTGTGGTGCGCGATCAGCCGCAGCAGCACCAGCGACCCGGCGATGAACGACATGGCCGTGCGCACCCAGGCCAGCGTGGTGCGCTCCACCTGCAGGCCGGGGTCCCACGGACCGGACGACTGCGCGGACACGATCAGAACCCGGTCAGCATCAGCAGCACGAACGCCGCGATCCCGACCGCGCCCAGCCCGAACCCGAGCACCGGCGCCAGCGCCGGCGCGGGCAGCGGGGAACCGGTGCGCAGCGCGCGCTCCATCCGCATCCAGCGGCCGAAGGCCGCGACGCTGCACACCACACCCGCGATCAGCAGCAGCAGCGCCAGCACGGTGCGCAGCGGGTGGTGCGTGGGCGCGGCGGCGTTGAGCGCTTCCACCCCGACCCCGGCGGCCATCAGCGCGAGGGCGGTGCGGATCCAGGCCAGGAAGGTCCGCTCGTTGGCGAGGGTGAACCGCGGGTCCGGCTCCGAGCCGACCCGGTACAACCGCTGCGGCCACCGTCGCTGACCTGCTGTTTCCTGGTGCTCTACCGCCATGCGGCCACAGTAGTACGTCCAGTGTGGTCAGTTCCCGCGCCTGTAGCCGGGCTCATCCCGCCCGCACGTGCGCAGGCCCCGCGCCGGACGCGCCGCGCGGGGCCTGCGGAAGACGATCAGCAGCCTGATCGAGACCGGAGCCTGCTCAGAAGTCGAAGACGGGGCCGAGCTTGGCCGCCGCCTCGCACTCGTTGCCGAACTCGCGGGTGAACTTCACCGGCTTGCCCTGCCAGGTCCCACCGGCCGAGGCCACCACCGGGCGCAGCACGAGCGGGCACGGCGCGCTGGCGTGGTTCTGGCCCAGGGCGGCGAAATCGCCCTTCGCCGAGCGCAGGCTCTCGCAGGCGGCCTTGGCCCGCGGGTGCGTGCCGCTGTCCGGGTCGCAGTTGAGCACGACCGAGCGCGGGGCGGCGGTGCCGTTCTTCGCGTGCAGCGTCAGGGTCAGCACGCTGCCGGGAGGGGCGGCCTGCGCCATCGCCGGGGTGGTGGCGGCGAACAGCGCCGCGAGCAGCAGGGTGCGGGTGAGCCGGGTGGCAACCATGTCGGGTGCGCCTCCAAGGGGGATCGGGGAAGGAGCTCCGCCAGATGTATCGGCAGGTTCCGCCGCCGATCCGCACCTCGGACCGAAGATCACCACATCGAGTGGCCCGGACGACCCGCGGTGCTCACCACCGCGGGCCGTGCCCCGCGGCCGCCGGGCCTCGGGACTGCCGGGTCTGCAGTCCCGGGAACTCAGGTGCGCCGCGAACTCAGGGGCGCCGGGAACTCAGGAGTACAGCGCCTCCAGCTCGTCGGCGTACTTGTCGTGGATGACCCGCCGCCGCAGCTTCAGCGCCGGGCTGAGCTCCCCGCCCTCGGCGCCCCACGTGCGCTCCAGCAGCCGGTGCCCGCGCACCTGACCGGCCTGCCCGAGCAGCGCGTTCGCCTGCGCCACCGCGTCGTCGACCGCGCCGCGCACCACCGGGTGCCGGGCCAGATCGGCGAGGTCGCGGTACTCCAGCCCGCGCTCGGCGGCCCAGCCCGGCGCGGCCTCCTCGTCCAGCACCAGCAGCGCCACCAGGTGCGGGCGGCCCTCGCCGAACACCAGGGCGTGCCCGATCAGCGGGTGCGCGCGCAGCGCGTCCTCCACCGCGCTCGGCGCGACGCTGTCGCCGGTGGAGCTGACGATCAGCTCCGACTTCCGGCCGGTGATCACCAGGTGCCCGGCCGCGTCGAGCTCACCGACGTCACCGGTGCGCAGCCAGCCGTCCGCGTCGGTCAGCCGGCGCACAAGCCCGTCGTCCTGCAGGTGGCCGCGGCACACCTGCGGCCCGCGCACCAGCACCTCACCGTCTTCGTCGAGGCGCACCTCCATGCCGGGCACCGCGCGCCCGACGGTGCCGACTCGCTGCTCACCGGCGCGGTTGGAGGTGGCGCTGCCCGCGGTCTCCACCAGGCCCCAGGTCTCGTGCACGTCCAGGCCGGTGGCGGCGAACAGCTCCAGCACCTCGCGGCTGATCGGCGCGCCGCCGCTGGCCGCGAAGGTGAGCGCGTCCAGCCCGAGCTCGGCCAGCGCCTCCCGCCGCTCGGCGTCGCTGCGCGGCCTGGGCCGGCGGCGCAGGCGCGCGGCGAGGCGCTCCCACACGCGGGGAACGCCGCAGAACACCTGCGGGCGGATCTTCGGCAGCGCCTCCACAACCTCCGAGATCCCGTTGCAGAAGTGCACGTGGGAGCGGTCGTGCAGCGCCCCGTAGAGGCTCCCGGCCCGCTCGGAGATGTGCGCCATCGGCAGGTAGCAGACCGTCGCCGCGTGCGGCGGGGCGCCGACGACCTCGTGCCGCGCGGCCGCCGCGGACAGCACGTTGCGGTGGGTCAGCACCACGCCGTTCTGCTGCCCGCCGGAGTCCGGGCAGTACAGCACCGCGGCCGGGTCGTCGGGGCGGACCGCGGCGGCGTGCCGGTCCACCACCTCGGGGTCCTCGGCCAGCAGCCGGCGGCCGCGGGCCAGCAGGCTCGACCAGGACAGGAACCGCGGGTCCTCGTCGGTGACCGCGTTGTCGTCGAGCACGACCACGTGCTCCGGGCCGTTCGGGTCGCGCAGCGCCGCGGCGCACCGGCGCACGTGCTGGGCGTTCTCCAGGACGATCGCGCGGGCCCGGCTGTGCCGGGTCACGTGCCGGAGGTCCTCCGAGCTCGGCGCGGGCAGCACCGCGGTCGGCACCGCGCCGAGGTGCGTGAGGGCGACGTCGACGAGCCACTGCTCGGGGCGGTTGGACATCAGCAGCACCGCGGTCTGCCCGGGCCGGAGGCCGAGCGCGGCGAACCCGGCGGCCAGCGCGCGCACCTCCCGGTCGGCCTCGCGCCAGGTGCGGGTGCGATCCCCGGCGGTCAGCGCCGGTTGGTCGGGGTGTTGCGCGGTGTTGCGGGCGAACAGCTGCGGGACCGTGCTCTCCAGCGGTGTCGCGGCGGACTCCGCGAATGCGTCCATGCGGTGGCTCCTCCCCTCGGCGAGGCGGCCACGGTCGTGACGTGCGTCACGGTGACCGCGCTGATGAAACCGCATCGCGAACCGGTTTGGCCAGCACGCGGAGGAGTGCTGATCGGTCCGGCCGCGATCTGTTCCGTGCACGCGCACGCCCGTGTTCCGCGGTTCGGTTGCGTCCCCGGGACGAAACATTCCCTCGTTCGGGTTGAATCGACGAGGTCATTGTGCGGACGCCCGCGTGCGACGCGTGCGCGGGGAGGGTCCCATCAGCGCCGATGCCGCGATCAGCGCGGGTCCGAAATATGCGTTTCTCGCTATTCGCGGAATTCCCCGCGGGAGCCGACGTGATCGCGGATCACGTCGTTGACCGCGTTCTGGAAACCGTGCACGAGGACCTGAATGGTCAGCGGCCGCAGCTGATCGCTCACCTCGCGCACCCGTTCCCGCTCCTGTTCCGGGCGGCCGCGCTCGACGTAGGGGCGCAGCACGTTCGCGGCGAACAGCTCGCGCAGTTCCACGGCGATCTGGGAGGTGTGCTGCTGGACGATCTCCTTGGCCTGGATCAGCATCTCCAGCGGCAGGTCCAGGTCCAGGATCTGCAGCCCGACGCCGAGCATCGCCGCGTTCGGCAGCCGGACGGTGCCGTCGTCGCCCCGCTCCAGCAGACCGAGCGCCTCCAGCTGCTCGATCCGCTCGTCGTCGAGGTGCCGGCCGGCGCGCTGGTTGAGCTCGTTGCGGGTGAGCTCCTCGCTCTGGTCGGTCGTCCACGGCGCGATCAGCGCGCGCTGCAGCGCCAGGTCGTCCGGGGTGGCGTCCTCCGGGATGCGCTCGAAGTGGCGCTCGATCGCGGAGAGCGTGAAGCCGAGCGCCTGCAGCTCCCGGATCAGGTCCAGCCGCGCCAGGTGCTCGCCGCCGTAGAGCCCCAGCCGGCCCTTCAGCCGCGGCGGCGGGATCAGCCCGCGCGAGGCGTAGAAGCGGACGGTGCGCACGGTGACCCCGGCGCGGGCGGCCAATTCGTCGACGGTGAGCTCTTCGTCCGCAGTTCGGAGCATGGTCGCGCAGTTTACTCCTTGACCGCTGTGACACCAACGATGTAACACTGGCGGCGTCGTGAACGGGGCGGTGCGCGGCGGAGCTGCCGCGGGCGGAGGTGCAGGCGTGACGGCGGGAAACGACGGTCCGCTCGCGGGCGTCCGGGTGATCGAACTGGCCGGGCTCGGGCCCGCGCCGTTCTGCGGGATGCTGCTGGCCGATCTGGGTGCGGACGTGGTGCGCGTCGGGCGCCCGGGTGGCGGCCCGGCGATGCCGCCGCTGCTGGACCGCGGCAAGCGGGCGCTCGAAGTGGACCTCAAGCACGACAGCGGACCGGCGACCGTGCTGGCGCTGGCCGAGCGCGCGGACGTGCTCCTCGAGGGCTTCCGGCCCGGGGTGGCCGAGCGGCTCGGCGTGGGCCCGGAGCAGTGCTGGGAGCGCAACCCGCGGCTGGTGTACGGGCGGATGACCGGCTGGGGCCAGGACGGGCCGCTGGCGAGCAACGCCGGGCACGACGTCGGCTACATCGCGCTGACCGGGATGCTGCACGCGATCGGCCGCGCGGGCGGGCCGCCGCAGATCCCGATGAACCTGCTCGGCGATTTCGGCGGCGGGGCGATGTACCTCGCGGTCGGGGTGCTCGCTGCACTGCTGCGCGCGCGCACCAGCGGACAGGGCCAGGTCGTCGACGCGGCCATTGTGGACGGTGCGGCGCACCTGGGGTCGATGATCTTCGGAATGGCCGGTCTCGGCGCGTGGAGCACCGAGCGCGGCACGAACCTGCTGGACACCGGCGCCCCGTACTACGACGTCTACGAGACCGCGGACGGCGAGCACATGGCGGTCGGCGCGCTGGAGCCGCAGTTCTACGCCGAACTGGTCGACAAGCTCGGCATCGCCGACGAGGTCCCGGACCGCGACGACCAGGAGAACTGGCCGCAGCTGCGGGCCACGTTCGCCGAGACCTTCGCGCAGCGCACCCGAGCCGAGTGGACCGAGGTCTTCGACGGCTCCGACGCCTGCGTGGCCCCGGTGCTGTCGCTGGCCGAAGCCGCCGACCACCCGCACCTGCGCGCCCGCGAGACGCTGCTGCGCGACGGCACCTCCGTGCAGCCCGCGGCCGCGCCGCGCTTCTCCCGCACGCCCACCGCACCGCCCGGGCCGGTCCCGGAGCCGGACGCCGCAGTGCTGGCGGACTGGCAGGTCGGCGGTGCCGACGAGCTGCTGTCCTCCGGCGCGATCCACCGAAAGGAAGCGTGACCATGCGCAGGGAACTGTTCGACGCCGAGCACGAGGCGTTCCGCGAATCGGCCCGGGCCTTCATCACCAAGGAGCTCGTGCCGCGGCAGGAGGAGTGGGAGGCCGCCGGCGTGGTCAGCCGGGACGTCTGGCTCGCCGCCGGCAAGCAGGGCTTCCTCGGCATGGCCGTGGACGAGGAGTACGGCGGCGGCGGGGTCGACGACTTCCGGTTCAACGCCATCTTCGACGAGGAGCTCGTCTCCGCCGGGGTGTCCGGTTTCGGCGTGCCGGTGCACAACGACATCAACGTGCCCTACCTGAACCTGGCCACCGAGGAGCAGAAGCGGCGCTGGCTGCCCGGGTTCTGCTCCGGCGAGATCATCACCGCGATCGCGATGACCGAGCCGGGCGCGGGCAGCGATCTGCAGGGGATGCGCACCACCGCGATCCGCGACGGCGACCACTACGTGCTCAACGGCTCGAAGACGTTCATCTCCAACGGCATCAACGCCGACCTGGTGATCGTGGCGGCCAAGACCGACCCGGACGCCGGGGCGCAGGGGATCAGCCTGCTGGTCGTCGAGCGCGGCATGGAGGGCTTCGAGCGCGGCCGCAACCTCGACAAGATCGGGCAGAAGTCGCAGGACACCGCCGAGCTGTTCTTCAACGACGTGCGGGTGCCCGCCGAGAACCTGCTCGGCGAGGAGGGGCAGGGCTTCATCTACCTGATGCAGAACCTGCCGCAGGAGCGGCTGTCCATCGCCGTGGCCTCCGCCGCCGGCGCGGAGAAGGTGCTGGAGGAGACCAAGAGGTACTGCACCGAGCGCACCGCCTTCGGCCGGCCGATCAGCAAGTTCCAGAACACCCGCTTCGAGCTCGCCGAGATGGCCACCGAGGTGCAGATCGGCCGCGTGTTCACGGACAAGTGCATCGAGCTGCACCTGCGCGGCGAGCTGAGCGTGGAGCACGCGGCGATGGCCAAGTGGTGGCTGACCGAGATGAACAAGCGGGTCGTGGACCGCTGCCTGCAGCTGCACGGCGGCTTCGGCTACATGATGGAGTACCCGATCGCGAAGGCCTACCTGGACACCCGGGTGCAGACTATCTACGGCGGCACCACCGAGATCATGAAGGAGATCGTCGGCCGCAGCATGGGCCTGTGAGCCGGTGCCCCCACCGGTCCGCCCCGGGCGGCCGCGGCCGTTCGGGCGGTTCCGGTGGCGTTCGGCCGCACCGCGCCCGCCTGATCGGGGGTTGATCGGCACCTGATCGACTTCGGCGGCGGATTCGGCGCCGGAGCGGGTTGCGCGGCGGGTCATCCTGGTCGTCGACAGCGGGCGGGAGCCCGGCGGCGCGGCGCGGAAGGTGCGGCATGGACTGGATGATCACCCCGGGCGAGGACGGCACGCTGTCCGAGGTGCTGCCGTCGGCGCTGGCCGCGGTGGGCGCGGCCGGGTTCACCGGGTCGCTCGGCATCCCGTCCTGCCGGGCCGCGGCGGTGCTGCTGGTCGACGGGCTGGGCTGGAACCTGCTGCACGAGCACGCGGCCGACGCGCCGTACCTGGCCTCGCTCGCGGGCGGGGAGCCGATCAAGGCCGGCTTCCCGACCACCACCGCCACCAGCATCACCTCGCTCGGCAGCGGGGCGCGGCCGGGGGTGCACGGGATCGTCGGCTACACCTTCGCCGAGCCCTCCGGCGGGCTGCTGCACGCGCTGTCGTGGGGCACGCACGGCTCGGTCCGCGACGCGCAGGGCCACCGGCGCAGCCTGCTGGAGCAGTGGCCGCCGGAGCAGGTGCAGCCCGAGCCGACCGCGCTGGAGCGCGCCGCCGACGCCGGGATCCGGGTGCGCTCGGTGGCCCCGGCGGAGTTCCGCGGCACCGGGCTGACCCGCGCGGCGCTGCGCGGCGGGGAGTTCCGCGGTGCGCACGCGCTCGGCGACCTGGGAGCGGAGGTGCTGGACGCGCTGGCCGAGCCGGGCCCGGGGCTCTGCTACGCCTACCACGGCCACCTGGACGCGATCGGGCACGTGCGCGGTCCGGGCACCCCGGCCTGGCGGCTCCAGCTGGCGCAGATCGACCGGCTGGTGGAGTCGCTGGTGGCGCGGCTGCCCGCGGACACCGCGCTGGTCGTCGTGGCCGATCACGGGATGGTCGCGGTCGACCCGGAGTCGGTGCTGGACTTCGACACCACCCCGGCGCTGGCCGAGGGCGTGCGGCTGCTCGGCGGTGATCCGCGCGCCCGGCACGTCTACGCCGAGCCCGGTGCGCGGGACGACGTGCTGGCCACGTGGCGCGAGCTGCTCGGGGACCGCGGTGCGGCGGTGCTCGGCGAGCAGGCCGTCGACGAGGGCTGGTTCGGCAAGGTCACCGACGCGGTGCGGCCGCGGATCGGCGACGTGCTGGCGGTGATGCGGGAGTCGGTGGTGGCCCGCTCGGTCGGCGAGCCCGGCGAGTCCTCGCTGCGCGGGCACCACGGGTCGCTGACCGCCGACGAGCAGTACGTGCCGCTGCTGATCGCGCAGGGCTGAGGCGCCCGCCCTGCGGTCGCCGCGGGGCGGGCTCGCCCCGGGCAGAGGCTCCGGCGCGGGGAGGTTCAGCGCAGGAAGCTCTGCCCGGAGAAGTCGTCGTCGTCCCAGTCCTGCTCGCGGCGCGCGGCGGCGGGCTTGGCCTGGGCCGGTCCGCTCGGCGCCGGCCGGGACTCGGGCTGCTCCTCCCGCCCGGTGGTGCCGGTCATCGGCTGCACCGCGCCGGCGTTGAAGGCCTCCCGGAACTGCTCGGCGCGGTCGCCGAGGACGGGTTCGACGGTGGCGTTCATGGTCTCCGCGGCCTGCTGGGTGGCCTCGCGGAGGGTCTGCATGATCGCGGCCTGCAGCGCGGTGTGCGACTGCTTGACCGCCTCCGGGCCGAGCTTGAGGTCGAGCACCGCTCCGGAGGGCGCGACGGTGGCGGTGACCGCGCCGTCCCGGCTGCGGGCCTCCCCGCGGATCTCGCCCATCTTGTCCTTGAGCTGCGCGGCCGCGGTGGCCTGCTCCTCGAAGCGGCGCAGCATTTCCTGGATGCGCTCTTGCGCGCCGGACATCCGGTCTCCCCCGAGTCGTTGCGTGGTCGGGCCCGGAGACTAGATCAACGCCCCGCCGCGGGAGGGCGGGTTCGGCGAAGTTTCCCCGTCGTGGCCGGTTCCGCGGGCTGTGGTGCGCGGCACAATGAGCCGTGGGCCGGGCATTCGTCGGCTGCCCGCCGGAGTCCGAGAGCCACCTCTTGTATCTATGCGGTCGACAACCTAGAGTTCCCGGTGCCCGAAATGGCTCTTCCGCGAAGCGGAAATCCTCAGTGATGAGGAGGCGCGACCATGTCGACCACCACCACAGCCGCCCCGGCGGCCGGCCTGGACCGGTTGGTGCGCCGGTTCCGGGAGCTGCTGCCGGAGGACTCGGTGATCACCGACCCGCAGCGGCTGCGCACCTACGAATGCGACGGGCTGGCCAGCTACCGGGTCGTGCCCGCGGTCGTGGTGCTGCCCGAGCGCACCGAGCAGATCCGCGAGATCGTCGCCGCCTGCGCCGAGCAGGAGATCCCGTTCGTGGCCCGCGGCTCCGGCACCGGGCTGTCCGGCGGGGCGCTGCCGCACGCGGAGGGCGTGCTGATCGTGACCTCGAAGCTGCGCCGCATCCTCGAGGTCGACGTCGCCAACGAGCGGGCCGTCGTGGAGCCCGGCGTGATCAACCTCGACGTCACCGGGGCCGCCGCGCCGCACGGCTACTACTTCGCCCCGGACCCCTCCAGCCAGCAGGTGTGCTCGGTCGGCGGCAACGTCGCGGAGAACTCCGGCGGGGCGCACTGCCTGAAGTACGGGTTCACCACCCACCACATCCTCGGGCTGGAGGTCGTCACGCCGGACGGCGACGTCGTCGAGCTCGGCGGGTCCGCGCGCGAAGCACCCGGCTACGACCTACTCGGCACGTTCGTCGGCAGCGAGGGCACGCTCGGCGTGGTCACCAAGATCACCGTGCGGCTGCTGCGGAAACCGGAGGCCGTGCAGACGCTGCTGGCCGGGTTCCCGTCCACCGACGACGCCGGGGCCGCGGTCTCGGCGATCATCGGCGACGGGGTCACCCCGGCCGCGGTCGAGATGATGGACGCGCTGTCCATCGAGGCCGCCGAGCAGGCCGTGGCCTGCGGCTACCCGGAGGGCGCCGGGGCGGTGCTGGTGGTCGAGCTGGACGGGCCGGAGGCCGAGGTCGAGCACACCTTCGACGAGGTGCAGCGGCACTGCCGCGCGCACGGCGCCTTCGAGATCCGGGTCGCCGCCGACGCCCACGAGCGCGCCATGATCTGGAAGGGCCGCAAGTCCGCGTTCGCCGCCGTCGGCCGCATCAGCCCCGACTACATCGTGCAGGACGGGGTGATCCCGCGGACCGCGCTGTCCGAAGTCCTCGGCGACATCGCCCGGCTGTCGGCCGAATCCGGCGTGCGGGTGGCCAACGTCTTCCACGCCGGGGACGGCAACCTGCACCCGCTGGTGCTGTTCGACGGCTCCGAGGAAGGCGCCGAGGAACGCGCCGAGGAGGTCTCCGGCAAGATCGTCGAGCTGTGCATCGAGCACGGCGGCTCGATCACCGGCGAGCACGGCGTCGGCGCCGACAAGGTCAAGTACATGGGCCGGATGTTCACCACCGACGACCTGGACACGATGCAGCTGGTGCGCTGCGCCTACGACCCGGTGGGCATCTGCAACCCCGGCAAGGTCTTCCCGACCCCGCGGCTGTGCGGCGAAGTGCCCGGCAAGCGCCGCGGAGTGCACCCGTTGACCGAGGCAGGATTGGCGGACCAGTTCTGATGACCACGATCAGCACAGCGCACGAAGCGCTCCAGTCCACTGTGGGCGAAGCCCGGGTGCGGCCGGGCGACGCCGGTGACGAGGTCTGCGGCGTCCGGCCGTCCTGGGTGGTCTCGCCGGCCGACACCGCGGAGGTCTCCGCGGTGCTGCGCGCCACCGCCGAGCACGGCCTCACCGTGGTGCCCACCGGCTCCGGCAGCCGCCTCGACTGGGGCGCCGCGCCCCGGTCCCTCGACGTGCTGCTGGATGTCTCGCGGCTGCGCGGGGTCGTCGAGCACGCCGCCGGTGACCTCGTCGTCGTGGCCCGGGCGGGCACACCGCTGGCCGAGGTGCGGCGCGAGGTCGCGAAGGCCGACCAGCAGCTGGCCATCGACCAGCCGCTGCCCACCTCGACCGTCGGCGGGCTGGTGGCCACCGGCTGCTCCGGGCCCGGGCGGCACTTCTTCGGCGGGGTCCGCGACCTGCTCATCGGCATCACCGTGGTGCGCGCGGACGGGACCGTGACCACCTCCGGCGGCAAGGTCGTCAAGAACGTCGCCGGCTACGACCTCGGCCGGCTCTACACCGGCTCGCACGGCACCCTCGGGGTGATCACCGAGGTGGTGTTCCGGCTGCACCCGCTGGCCGCCGAGCACCGCTGGATCAGCACCACCTGCGACTCGCCGCGGCGGGCCGCCGAGGTCGTCGCCGAACTGCGGCACTGCCAGCAGATGCCCACCGCGATCGAGCTCGACCGGCCCCGCCCGGACGGGCCGATCGAGGTGTGCGCCGAGCTCGAAGGCCGCCCGAAGGCCACGCACGACCGCGCCGAACGGCTCGCCGCCCAGGTCGGCGGGGGAGTGCGGGACACCGCGCCGAGCTGGTGGGGCGGCTACCCCTTCGACACCGCCGACAGCGGGCTGCGCCTCGGCGTGCAGCCGGCCGAGTTGGGCGACCTGCTGGAGTTCGCCGAGCGGGCCGCGCAGGACGCGGGCGTGCCGCTGGCGCTGCGCGGCGCTGCCGGGCTCGGCGTGCTGGAAGCCGGGATCCCCGGCGACTGCCCGGTTCCGGCGTTCACCTCGCTGCTGGAGGCGCTGCGCGGGCGGGCCGCGTACGCCGTGCTGCTGCGCGGGGACGCCGACGCGCGCGCCGCCGTCGACCCCTGGGGCGCCCAGCCGCCCGGCGTGCAGGCGCTGATGAACCGCGTGAAGGACCAGTTCGATCCCGAGCACCGGCTCGCGCCCGGCCGTTTCGTGGGAGGAATCTGATGACCGAGACCCCGGCCCGTCCCGGCGACCCCGAGGGCGGCTCGCTGCACGACGCCGACGTGCTCGGCGCGTTCGACCAGCACCACCCGCCGCAGCGGGCGCTCATCGACGACTGCGTCCACTGTGGATTCTGCCTGCCCAGCTGCCCCACCTACGACCTGTGGGGCGAGGAGATGGACTCCCCGCGCGGGCGCATCTACCTGATGAAGGAAGGGCTCGAAGGCGAGCCGATGACCGACGCCATGGTCGGGCACATGGACAACTGCCTCGGCTGCATGGCGTGCGTGACCGCCTGCCCGTCCGGCGTCCAGTACGGCACGCTCATCAACGAGACGCGGGCCCAGATCGAGCGCAGGCACGAGCGCGGCCGCTGGGAGAAGCTGCTGCGCACCGCGATCTTCACGGTGTTCCCCTACCCGCGGCGGCTGAAGGCGATGCGCGGTCCGCTGGCGCTGTACCAGAAGGCCCGGATCTCCAAGCTGCTGCGCCGGATCGGGCTGCTGGACAAGCTCCCGCCGCACCTGCGCACGATGGAATCGCTGGCACCGCCGATCAGCCGCGCGCCCAAGCTCGGCACCCGGGTGCCCGCGCGCGGGACGCGGCGCGCCACCGTCGGCATGATCACCGGCTGCGTGCAGAGCGCGTTCTTCCCGGACGTCAACGCCGCCACCGCGCGCATCCTCTCCGCCGAGGGCTGCGACGTGGTGATCCCGCCGTCGCAGGGCTGCTGCGGCGCGCTCAGCGAGCATTCCGGCCGCGAGCAGGAGGCGCTCGGGTTCGCCAAGGCGCTGCTCGACGTCTTCGAGCAGTCCGATGTGGACTACGTGGTCATCAACTCCGCCGGGTGCGGCTCGACGCTCAAGGAGTACCCGCGGCTGCTGGCCGACGACCCGGTCTACGCGCCGAAGGCCGAGCGGTTCGCCGCCAAGGTGCGCGACATCGCCGAGGTGCTCACCGAGCTCGGCCCGGTCGCCGAGCGGCACCGGCTGCCGGTGACCATCGCCTACCACGACGCCTGCCACCTCAGCCACGGCCAGGGCATCCGCAGCCAGCCGCGGGAGCTGCTGCGCGCCATCCCCGGCGTCGAGCTGCGCGAGATCAACCGGGGCGAGCTGTGCTGCGGCTCCGCCGGGATCTACAACCTGCTGCAGCCGCAGGCCGCCCAGGAGCTCGGCGACCGCAAGGCGGGCAACGTGCTCGACACCGGGGCGAGCCTACTGGTGACCGCGAACCCGGGCTGCTCCATGCAGATCCGCACCGCGCTGGAGCGCCGCGGTGAGGCGCTCCCGATGGCGCACACGGTGCAGGTGCTGGACGCGGCCATCCGCGGCGCGGACGTGCAGGAGCTCCTCACCGACCACTGAGGACAGACGGCCGCCGAGGGCTGCCGCGGGACCGCGGTTCCGCCGCATTCCCGGGAAAGGCGGCCGTTGAGAACCGGGTGACCGGCTGCCGGGATTCGGCGGCGCGGAAGAGGACCCTCCGGCGCAGGTGCGGGCGAGCCGGCTCGCACCTGCGCCGGCGCGCGCGAAAACCCTTGCTGTGCCGGGGAAATCCGATTCGCCGGACCCCTACCGGGCGGTCCCGCCGCCGACTAGGGTCACGGCCGCTCGGCTCCCACCACAAAGGAGTGGTCGTGTACCAGCAGATCCTCGACCCATTGTTCGGTTCCCTCGGGTGGAGCGCGTTGGCCGCGGCACTACCGCTGCTGGTCCTGTTCGCGCTGTTGGGAATCGCGCGGATGACCGCGTGGAAGGCGGCGCTGATCGCGCTCGCCGTCGCGCTGGCCGTGGCCGTGTTCATCTACCCGATGCCCGTCGGGCAGGCGCTGTCGGCGACCGCGCTCGGCGCCCTGTTCGGCTTCTTCCCGATCCTGTGGATCGTCATCAACGCCATCTGGATCTACCAGATGACCGTCACCACCGGGCACTTCGACGTGCTGCAGCGCAGCTTCTCCCGGGTGAGCGGGGACCGCCGGATCCAGGCGGTGATCATCGCGTTCTGCTTCGGCGCGCTGCTGGAGGCGCTGGCCGGGTTCGGCACCCCGGTCGCGATCACCACGGTGATGCTGCTCGCGCTCGGCTTCTCGCCGATCACCTCGGCGGTGGTCGCGCTGGTGGCCAACACCGCGCCGGTGGCCTACGGGGCGCTGGCCTCGCCGCTGGTGACGCTGGCCAGCGTCACCGAGCTGCCGCTGGCCGACCTGGGCGCGATGACCGGGCGGCAGACACCGCTGCTGGCGGTGTTCGTCCCGGTGGTGCTGGTCGGCATCATCGACGGCTGGCGCGGCGTGCGCGAAACCCTGCCGGCCACGCTGACCTGCGGGATCAGCTTCGGGATCGTGCAGTTCGCGGCGGCCAACTACGTCTCGGTCCCGCTGACCGACATCATCGCCGCGCTGGTGGCCGCGGGCGCGACCGTGCTGCTGATGCGGGTGTGGACCCCGCGCGGGGCGGGCGAGCCGGCCGGGGCCGCGGAGGCTCCGGGCGCGGCGCCCGCGCCGCAGGACTCGCGCGGCGAGGTGCTGAAGGCCTACGCGCCCTACCTGATCGTGATCGCGGTGTTCGTCGTCGCCCAGCTCGGCCCGGTGGCCGACCTGCTGGACGCGGTGACGGTGAAGTTCGACTGGCCCGGTCTCGACGTGCGCGAACCGAGCGGGGAGGCGCTGTCGCTGACCCAGTTCAAGCTCGACTGGCTCTCCAGCGCCGGCACGCTGCTGCTCATCGCCGGGGTGCTGACCGCGCCCGCGATCGGCATCAGCGCCCGCAGCGCGCTGGAGCGCTACGGCGCCACCTACAAGCAGCTGGCCTGGCCGATCGTGACGGTGATGTCGGTGCTGGCCATCGCCTACGTCATGAACACCTCCGGGCAGACCGCGACGCTGGGCACCTGGATGGCCGCCACCGGCGGGCTGTTCGCGTTCCTGTCGCCGATCCTGGGCTGGCTGGGCACCGCGGTCACCGGCTCGGACACCTCGTCGAACTCGCTGTTCGGGGCGCTGCAGGTCACCGCGGCCGAGAAGGCGGGCATCGAGCCGCTGCTGGCGGCCGCGGCGAACGGCTCCGGCGGCGTGCTCGGCAAGATGATCTCGCCGCAGAACCTGGCGATCGCGGCCGGTGCGGTCGGCATGAGCGGGCGCGAGGGCGACATCTTCCGCCGCGTGCTGCCGTTCAGCCTGATCTTCCTGCTGATCATGTGCGCGCTGGTGGCCTTGCAGGCGACGCCGGTGCTCGGCTGGATGGCCTGGGGCCTGTGAGCGGTCGGTGAGGGGGCCGGGCGAGCGGTCCGCCCGCGCTCGGGCCGCTCGCCCGGCCCCCGAAATCTTGACTGTGACAGTTGCGGTGTAACACTCTGGATGGAGTACCGGCCGCAACGAGGAGGCACGTCGCCCATGTCCGAGGCGTTCGTCTACGACGCGATCCGCACCCCGCGCGGTCGCGGGAAGAAAACCGGTGCGCTGCACGGCACCAAACCGATCGACCTGGTCACCGGACTGGTCGCGGAGCTGCGCAGCAGGCACCCCCAGCTGGACCCGGAGCTGATCGACGACCTCGTGCTCGGCGTGGTCACCCCGGTCGGCGACCAGGGCGGCGACATCGCCAAGACCGCCGCCATCGCCTCCGGCCTGCCGGAGACCGTCAGCGGCGTGCAGCTCAACCGCTTCTGCGCCTCCGGGCTGGAGGCCGTGAACACCGCCGCGCAGAAGGTGCGCTCCGGCTGGGAGGACGCGGTGCTGGCCGGCGGTGTCGAATCCATGTCCCGGGTGCCGATGGCCTCCGACGGCGGCGCGTGGGCCATGGACCCGGAGACCAACCTCAACACCGGCTTCGTCCCGCAGGGCATCGGCGCCGACCTCATCGCCACCATCGAGGGCTTCGACCGCGGCACCGTGGACGCCTTCGCCGCCGAGTCGCAGACCCGCGCCGCCAAGGCCTGGGCCGACGGCCGCTTCAACCGCTCGGTCGTGCCGGTCAAGGACCGCAACGGCCAGGTGGTGCTGGACCGCGACGAGCACATCCGCCCCGGCACCACCGCCGAATCCCTCGGCGGGCTCAACCCGTCCTTCGAGGCCATCGGGGAGATGGGCGGCTTCGACGCGGTGGCGCTGCAGAAGTACCACTGGGTCGAGAAGATCGACCACGTGCACACCCCGGGCAACTCGTCCGGGATCGTCGACGGCGCCGCGCTGGCCCTCATCGGCAGCGAGAACCTCGGCGAGCGCACCGGGCTGCGCCCGCGGGCGCGCATCATCTCGGCCGCGCTCAGCGGCGCCGACCCGACGATCATGCTCACCGGCCCCGGGCCGGCCGTGCGCAAGGCCCTGGCCAAGGCCGACATGAGCATCGACCAGATCGACCTCATCGAGATCAACGAGGCGTTCGCGGCCGTTCCGCTGCGGTTCATGCGCGAGTTCGACGTGCCGCACGACAAGGTCAACGTCAACGGCGGCGCCATCGCGATGGGGCACCCGCTCGGCGCCACCGGCGCGATGATCCTCGGCACCGTGCTCGACGAGCTGGAGCGCCGCGAGCAGCGCTACGGCCTGGCCACGCTGTGCGTCGGCGGCGGCATGGGCATCGCAACCATCGTCGAGCGCCTCAGCTGACCCCACTCCCGCAGCGAACGAATCCCGAAGGAACTTCTCGCATGAGCGACCAGAGCACCATCCGCTGGGAGCAGGACGGCGACGGCATCGTCGTGCTCACCCTGGACGACCCCGAGCAGCAGGCGAACACCATGAACGAGCGCTACCTGCGCTCCATGGAGGAGACGGTGACCCGGCTCGAAGCCGAGCGGGACAGCATCACCGGCGTCGTGCTCACCTCCGCCAAGAGCACCTTCTTCGCCGGCGGCGACCTGCACGACCTGATCCGGGTGCGCCCGGACAACATCGCCGAGTTCGTCGAGAGCACCTCGGCGGGCAAGAAGCAGCTGCGCCGGCTGGAGACCCTCGGCGTGCCGGTGGTGGCCGCGCTCAACGGCACCGCCCTCGGCGGCGGCCTGGAGATCGCGCTGGCCTGCCACCACCGCATCGCCCTGGACCACCCGAAGAGCCGGTTCGGCTTCCCGGAGGTCACCCTCGGCCTGCTGCCCGGCGCCGGCGGCGTCGTGCGCACCGTGCGGCTGATCGGCATCGCCGACGCGCTGCTGAAGGTCCTCACCCAGGGCCAGCGGCTGCGCCCCGGCAAGGCCCAGGAGACCGGCCTGGTCGACGAGCTGGTCGGCAGCGCCGACGAGCTGCTGCCCAAGGCCAAGGAGTGGATCAAGGCCAACCCGGAGGCCACCCAGCCCTGGGACCAGAAGGGCCACAAGATCCCCGGCGGCACCCCGAGCAACCCGAAGTTCGCCGCGAACCTGCCCGCGTTCCCGGCCAACCTCGCCAAGCAGCTCAAGGGCGCCCCGCTGCCGGCGCCGAAGAACATCCTCGCCGCCGCGGTGGAGAGCTCCCAGGTGGACTTCGACACCGCGCTGGAGATCGAGGGCCGCTACTTCGCCGAGCTCGCCGCCGGGCAGACCGCGAAGAACATGACCAAGGCGTTCTTCTTCGACCTGCAGCACATCAACTCCGGCGGCAGCCGCCCGCAGGGCCAGGAGCAGTGGCAGGCGAGCAAGGTCGCCGTGCTCGGCGGCGGCATGATGGGCGCCGGCATCGCCTACGTGTGCGCCAACTCCGGCATGCAGGTCGTGCTCAAGGACATCTCGACCGAGGCCGCCGAGAAGGGCAAGGCCTACTCGCAGAAGGTCCTGGACAAGGCCGTCGACAAGGGCCGCAAGACCGCCGAGCAGCGCGACGAGGTCCTCGCCCGGATCACCCCGACCGACGACTACGCGCAGCTGGAGGGCTGCGACCTGGTCATCGAGGCGGTCTTCGAGAGCACCTCGCTCAAGCACGAGGTCTACGGCGAGACCGAGCCGGTCGTCGACGGCGACGCGCTGATCGCCTCGAACACCTCCACGCTGCCGATCACCACGCTGGCCGAGGGGGTGCGGCGCCGGGAGGACTTCATCGGCCTGCACTTCTTCTCCCCGGTGGACAAGATGCCCCTGGTGGAGATCATCTGCGGGGAGCGGACCAGCGACCGCGCCCTGGCCCGCGCGTTCGACGTGGTGCAGCAGATCAAGAAGACCCCGATCGTCGTCAACGACAGCCGCGGGTTCTTCACCAGCCGCGTGATCGGCACGTTCCTCAACGAGGGCGTGGCGATGCTCGGCGAGGGCCTGCACCCGAACACCATCGAGCAGGCCTCCGCCCAGGCCGGGTTCCCCGCGCCGGTGCTGCAGCTGTTCGACGAGCTCACGCTGACGCTGCCGCGCAAGATCCGCGAGGAGACCCGCAAGGCGGTCGAGGAGGCCGGCGGCACCTGGACCCCGCACCCGGCCGACGAGATCCTGGACCGGATGGTCGAGGAGTTCGAGCGGCCCGGCCGCTCCGGCGGCGCCGGGTTCTACGAGTACGCCGACGGGCAGCGCGCCGGGCTGTGGCCCGGCCTGGTCGAGAAGCTGGGCGCCGGTCGCGTCGACCCGTCCACTGTGGACCTGGAGGACCTGAAGGAGCGGCTGCTGGTCATCCAGGCCGTCGAGACGGTCAAGTGCCTGGACGAGGGCGTGCTCAAGTCGGTGCCGGACGCCAACATCGGCTCCATCTTCGGCATCGGCTTCCCGGCCTGGACCGGCGGCGTCGTGCAGTACATGAACGGCTACAAGGGCGGGCTGGCCGGTTTCGTCGCCCGCGCCGACGAGCTGGCCGCCCGCTACGGCGACCGGTTCGCCCCGCCGGAGAGCCTGCGCAGCAAGGCCCGGGCCGGGGAGCTGTTCGACCTCGGCGAGCCGGACGCGGAGGTCGTGCGCAACACCGCCGCCGTCTGACGGCGAACCGCGAGCGTTGCCCGCTGCGCGGCAGCGGAAACACCTCGGCCGCCTCTCCGCCGGAACTCCGGTGGGGAGGCGGCCGAGGTCTCTCGAACGGGCGGGCGCCGGCCGCGCGGATCCGAACGCGGCGGCGACCGCCGGATCTCGAAGCGCGGCAACAGCCGGCCCGCCCTGGGCGCGGCC
>Ga0164243_10000865_pt1 | contig 52949 bp, 89 predicted proteins | sample OricompcompostOP_FD_108781 | JGI IMG/M metagenome (GOLD analysis project Ga0164243, IMG submission 108781) | Organic Plus compost microbial communities from Emeryville, California, USA - Original compost - Organic plus compost (OP) | ecosystem: Engineered > Solid waste > Mixed feedstock >... | reverse complement strand
TGCGGCTGCCAGATTTTGTACGGGTTTGGAAGTCGACGGAGAGAACAGCGCGGGCCTAGAAGGCCCCGTAATGCCCCCTGAGAGCCCCGTAGACGGACGAACGGTGCGGATCGATAGATGGCACCGGAGACAAGCGAAGACGGCCGCAGAGCCGTCGCCGGCTGACGCCCGCGTAGGAAGATATTCGTGTGAAGTGCGTCACATTCTACGGGTGAAAATCAAAAGTCGAAGCTACATAACCTATGGAGGGGTAAGGGAGCGAGCTCCAGCGAGCGACCGCACCCCGACATAGGTTCTTGTCGGGGTAGTCGAACGGAGAGAGACTACCCCTTTTAGCGACCTCCGGTCGCCCAGGTAGGTACCGAACGATGAGAGAGGTACCTAGACCGTACAGGCCGGGGTTTATCCCCCGGCCGATACAGCATGGTCGTTTTGGGTAGGTACGTTACGTAAGCATCACTCACCAACAGAACCAGTGGTTACGTAACCGGGTACGTTACGTACGACTAGATACGTAACAAAACCACTAAACCCGTGGCCGCCCGAAAGGCGGCCCGCAGCGGGTTACGTTTGTCAGGTATGTCACTAGGGAGGGCGATGGGCTGGGAGTCATCTGACCGTCGTGAGCGTCTGCCGGCCGACTGGCCTCGCATCCGCCGCGAGGTTCTGCGGGCGGCTGGTCACCGCTGCCAGATCCGCTACGCGGACGTCTGCACAGGGTTGGCTACCGAGGTTGACCACGTCCGCTACCGCGACGAGGAGTCACCTACCCAGGCGTCATGCAGACCGTGCCATGCGCGCAAGAGCGCGATGGAAGGCGTCGCTCAGCGTGCGAAGCTGCGCGCGATGAAGAAGCGGCCACCGCCCCGCCACCCGGGGCGCAGAAGCAACTAGGAGGGGCATGAGTCGGATAGTGCTCAGGTCTTACGTGAAGATCACTGAGGTCTCCACCGGATGCAAGTTCAATGACTGGGAATGGGTCTACCGGCCCTGGATGCCTCTGTGGTTCCAGAAACAGCTTATCGTCCGGCCGCTGTGGAAGCGGCACAAACGCAACTGTATCCGCGCGGAGCACTGGCGCGCGATGGATTAAGGGAGGGCCAGGCGTCCTCGTAGCCCAGGAGGCACCATGCCGGGTCCAGTACCCAAGCGATCGGACGAACGCGTCCGGCGCAACACCACCGAGTACGGAGAGGTCACTACTCTCCCCGTCTCCGGACCCGTGAAGTCCCCTCCGCTCGGTCTCACCGATCCTCACCCGATCGTCCGAGACCTCTACAACTCTCTAGCCGAGTCGGCGCAAGCCGCGCTCTATCAGCCGTCGGACTGGCACTACGCGAAGTTCACCCTCCACTTCGCCGACCAGCTCCTGAAATCCTCCAAGCCCTCGTCGCAGATGCTAGTAGCCGTCAATCAGATGCTGTCATCTCTTCTGGTCTCAGAAGGTGACAGGCGACGGGTTCGGATCGAGGTGGAGCGGACTAAGTCAGACGGCCCGGATGCGTCGGTGACGACGATGGGCGAGCTGTTCGAGCGCGCTCTCCGTAAGCCGAAGTCGAGCTAGAGCCGGCGGCCCCGGCGGGGTTGAGCGCTCCCCTTCCGGTGCTCCCCCGCTGGGGCTGCCCCTAAGACCCGGGCGCAACGTCCCGACTGAGGCGGTCCGCCGTGACGACGGCGGTATTGGTGCTCAGGAACCGTTGCAAACCCCGCCTATGCCCAAACCGCGGCTGCGCGCCGGTCGCAGGCCTCTGGGCGGGCACCAAGTGCTGACCCGGCCCAGTATGGCCGGTGTAGGCGCTTTCCGCCCGGAGGATCGGGCTCCCCGACAGACGCACGATCTGCGGCCTTTGCAACCCAGCCTCCGGGCCTCTACTTGCCAGGCAGGCGAGACCAGCCAGTAACCAAGAGCGGTCGCCCCTGGCCGGTATGAGCTCCACCGGTAAACGGGCTCACCTTTACACGTAACCTACGAGAGGCCGGTATGACCGTCACGATCACCGCCGACGTCCGCGACGTCACCGGTCAGCCCGACAACCAGCAGTGGGTGTTCTCGACCGTGCTCCGCCAGCAGGACGGCTCGATCCTCACCCAGAAGCAGGTCCGGGTAAACCCGGTGGACGGCGCGCTGAGCGTAGAGCTGGAACCCGGCTTCGCGATCGTCGTCTACGGCGAGTACCGCTGGTTCATCGAGGTGCCCGAGACCGACGCCGGTCTGTGGGGTCTGATCGCCACCTCGGTCGCGGTCCCTCCGGACACCTCCGCTGAACTGCTCGCTGACGCTGTCAACGGCTACCTCGACGCGAACCCGCCGTCAGCGGACTGGGACGCGTTGTCGAACGTCCCGTCCGAGTTCCCACCGGAGGCGCACGACCACGTCGCCGCGGATGTCACCGACCTCGACTCGGCTATCGCCGCGTACCTGGCCTCGAACCCGCCCGAGGCAGGCTCGGTGGCCTGGGACGACGTCACCGACAAGCCGTCGACGTTCACCCCGAGCTCGCACACCCACTCGATCGCTAACGTCACCGGTCTCCAGGACGCGATCGACGAGAAGCTCGACGAGGCCGCGGTGGACGCCCGGGTGTCTCTCGGCACCGCCGCGCTGGTCGACTCGGCCCCGGAAACGCTGGACACGCTCAACGAGCTGGCCGCAGCGCTGGGCGATGACCCGAACTTCGCGACCACTGTCGCCTCGCAGATCGGCGCGAAAGCCGACAAGACCACCACGATCACCGCGGGTACCGGCTTGACCGGTGGCGGGGATCTGTCCGCGAGCCGGACGCTGAACGTCTCGTTCGGGACGTCGTCTACGACCGCGTGCGTCGGTAACGACTCCCGGCTGTCGGACACCCGCACCCCGACGGACGGATCGGTGACCAACGCCAAAGTCGCTTCCGGTGCGGGTATCGCGCTGTCGAAGCTAGCTACCGGCTACGTCGCCGGCTCGGACAACTCCGGTGCCCGGACGCTGACTATCTGGGTCGGGACCGAGGCGCAGTACACCGCGATCGGCACAAAAGACTCGAACACTCTGTATTTTCGTTCTGCCTAAGGAGGCTGTCGTGGCTGGTATCTCGCTCGCCACGACGGCTTTCGAGAAGATCGCTCTCGGCTCTACCGAGATCGAGACGATCAGCCTCGGGACTACCGAGATCTGGACCGCTTCGACAGTCACCGTTGAGTTCGACGCGGTGTCCGCGGTCGGCCAGGGCACCAGCGACACGAACCTCAGCATCACCCCGTCGGCGAACTCGACTGTTCTGGTCGCGCTGATGCAGCTGGGTGACAACACGATGGCCGCGGTGACCTACGGGGCTTCCGCGATGACCCACGTCGCCAGCGTCGCGTTGAACAACACGTCGTCGACCGGCTGGCTCCGGGTCTACTCGATCTCCGGGGTAGGCGGCTCGACCGCCACGATCACGCTCGACAAGAACGGCACGAACTGGATTCGCGGGTACGCGGTCGCGTACCAGAACGTCGGCTCGATCGGTACCCCCGCTACCGCGTTCGGCTCCGGCACCAGCGCCTCGCACAACGTCTCCGCCCCGCCGACGCGGGGCCGGGTGTTCCAGGCGTTCGGGTTCGACCTGAACCGCACGATCACCCCCTCCGGCGGTACGAACCTTGTCGCCTACAACAACACCGGCGGCTCGATCTCGGGCAGCGACCACGACGACGCGGTGACGTTCGCCGCGAGCTTGTCCGGTACATCGAGCTGGGCGAGCATCGCGGTTCCGCTGTCCCCGGCGTAAGGAGCCTGATGCCCGATGTGACCGCCACCGTGCGCGACATCTCCGGACGCCCCGACGATTCGCACTGGACTTTCTCTAGCGACCTGCGCGAGCAGGACGGCGTGATCATCACGCCCCGCGTCGTGCGCGTGAAGCCGTTCAACGGAGAGCTCGCGCTGACTTTACCGCCCGGACCTGTCCGGGTGACACACCACCAGGACCGATGGTTGATCGACGTCCCAGAAGAGGACTCCGACCTGTGGGACCTGATCGAAGCCGCTACCGACTAAGGACTTCATGAACCGCCTTATCACCATGTTCGCCGCTGCTCTTGTGAAGGCGGTCTTCGACTACCTCCGGGCTCACCCCGAGTTCCTGAACCAGGTCATCGACCGGGCTACCGCGAAGATGCCCGACCTCGCTGACCTCGACGACAAGATCCTGGCGAAGATCCCGGATCTGTCCCGGCTGGACGACAAGATCATCGGGCTGTTCCCCGACTTGTCCCGGCTCCCCGAGCAGCTGATCAACGCCATCAACCCGTTCAAGCGCTGATGCCGAGGGTCGTCTACGGGCTGACCCACTCGTCCAACGGGTGGCCGATGCTCAACTCCGATGAGTGCGAGTGGACGAAGATCCCCGGCACAAGCGTCACGCTGCAGATCGCCAAGGGCCAGCCTCTCGCGATCCTGCGCGCGTTCGCCGCGGACTTCCACGCGTACGTCGAGCCGCTGCGCGACGCGGACTCCGCGTGCTGGACGCCGACCAACTCGGTCCCGTCGTCCAACCACCTGAGCGGCACCGCGATGGATCTGAACTGGAACTCGCACCCGTTCCAGGTCCCGGACGCAGGCTTCGACGCCACGAAGAAAGCACGGGTCAAAGAGCTACTCGACTTCTACGAGGGCATGGTGTTCTGGGGCAACGATTGGACGTCGCCCAAAGATGCGATGCACTTCCAGCTCGCCAGCCTCCGCAACGGCGGAACCTTCGATACCTACGGCAACCCGAAGACAGCCGACTTCATCGCGCGCAAGATCCGCGCTGACGGCTACTCGACTTTCCGGAGGGGTAGCGCCCCGATGACCGCGGCCCCCATCCTGGCGGCGGCCACCGGCCTGAGCGAAGCTCGCGCGGCGGAGATCCTGCCCGCGGTTCGCTCGGGCCTCCGGGAATCCGAGTGCACGAACGTCAACCGCATCGCGATGTGGCTGGCTCAGATCGGGCATGAGTCCGGGTCGTTCCAGTACACCGAGGAGATCGCCAAGAACGGGCGATACGCGCCGTACATCGGTCGGACGTGGATTCAGATCACCTGGGACTACAACTACCGGTCGTTCTCGCAGTGGGCGTACGCGTTCGGGATGGTTCCGACTCCGGACTACTTCGTCGTGAACTACCGCGAGCTCGCTGATCTGAAGTGGGCGGGCATCGGCCCTGCCTGGTACTGGACGGTCGCCCGCCCGGACATCAACGAGCTGTCCGATCGCCGCGACCTGAACACGGTCACCCGCCGGATCAACGGAGGCACCAACGGCCTCGCGGATCGACAAGCCCGCTACAACCGCGCGCTCGCCCAGGGCGATGCGCTGCTGCAACTACTTCACGAAGAGGACGACTTCTTGTCTGCTCTAACCGACGCTGAACAGCGTGAGTTGCTGGACCTGGCTCGCCAGCAGGCCAAGTACAAGCGCAAGTCCCGCTCGCCGCTGCACTGGCCGCACGAGGGCGAGGTCGACACGATCGCCGGCCTGTCCTGGTCGACGGACGCGAACGTCCATATCCAGCTGGTCGAGAAGCTCGCTGTGATCTACGGCGACCCGGTCTCGATCGCGCTGCTGTACGCGGTGTCGAACTCCGACGATCCGACGAACAACCCCGAGCTGGCGAAGCGCATCTTGAAGCGCGTCAAGCCCGAGGACATCACCGCTGCTCAGGTCCAGATCCAGAAGTGGCTGGCTGCCGAGAAGAGGAACTCCTGATGGCTAAGAAGAAGGACCTGGAGTCCAGGATCGCGGCCTTGGAAGAGGAGATTCGTAAACTCAAGGCGACGAGACTCCCGGCCCCTCCTCCGGTGACCCCTTGGGAGCCCACGAAGGCTTGGTGGGGCGTTATCCCTCCGGCGTCGTACAGGGATTTCACAATCTCGACGTCAAGCCCCGCGCCCTACGTCGTCTGTAACGGCTGATGCCGATTAAGCTCGGCGACCGGAACCCCACGGTGCGCCGCTGGCGCGAGGTGATGGCGGCCCGGTTCGCCGGGTACGCGCGAGTCCACGGGCCGCTGCCCACGGACACCGACGAGTTCGGCCCGCGGGCTGAGGCGTGGCAGACCGAATACGAGTCCCGGACGTTCCAGCCGCTCGACGGGATCGTCTCTGACGACGATCTGCGCGCGCTGGGGATTCCGGCTCCCGAGGACACCCGCCCGGTACTGCTCACCGTCTCCGGGACGGGAGTCCCCTGGTGGGTAGGCCCGGACGCTGACGTCGCGAGACGTCTCGGGGATGTGTACCTGTGGCGTCCGGTAGGCCCGCCGTACACCGCGCAGGCGTTCCCGATGGGGCCGTCCGTGGCGAACGGGGTCACCGAGGCTACCCGCATCCTGGAGGAAGAGCGCCAGCGCATCGAGCGCTACGGGCTGTCGATGATCGGCTACTCGCAAGGCGCGATCGTCACCTCCGAGCTGTGGGAGTACCACATCAAGCCGGTGACCGGACGATTGCACTGGGTCAAAGACCACGTGCGCGGAGCCGTGACGTTCGGTAACCCGATGCGCGAGACCGGCAAGGTGTGGCCTGACCCGGGCGGTCAGATGCCCTCGGCGAAGTCGCACGGTATCGCTGACCAGCTGATGGTCGACACCCCGGACTGGTGGAGGAACTACGCCCACAAAGGCGACCTGTACACCGACTGCGAGGGCGACTCGGGCGAGATGAAGACCGCGATCTACAAGGTCGTGATGATGTCCCGGGTGTTCTCTGGTCCGGATTCGATCCTGCGTCAGCTTCTGGAGATCGGGGTTAACCCGACGTTCGAGCTGATCGCGCTGATCCGCGCGGTGCTGGACGCTGGTCTGTTCTTCATCCGCGGCACAGGCCCGCACGTGAACTACAACATCGACCCTGCGACGGACTTTCTGCGCTCTGTGACTTGATACGTAACGAGGAGGTGGAGTGGCGGTTCACTACCCGGAGTCGCTACTCCCCGCCCCGAAGGTCTGCGCGCACTGCGAGCAGCCTATGCCCGAAGGCAAGCGCCCACATGCGGTCTACTGCGATCGCAGGTGTAAGACCGCTGCCGCAGAGACCAGGCGGCCTCCGAGGGACAACCATGCTCGCTACCTCAAGGAGCGGGAGCGCCGACTGGCCTACTCCCGCGAGTACCAGAAGCGCAACCCGGATGTCCCTAAGCGAGCCAAGCGTAAGCGTAGAGCCCTTATCGCTGGACGGGAAACGTTCACCATCACTCAGCGCGACTGGCTCCGACTAGTTCGCCGCCACAACCATCGGTGCTTCTACTGCGAAGCGCCCGGCCCGATGTCTATGGACCACGTCGTCCCAATCTCTAGGGGCGGCAGGCATTCGATCGGGAACATCGTCCCGGCCTGCATCTCGTGCAACTCATCGAAGCGCGACCGGACGGTCGTGGAGTGGCGGCTCAGCAAGCGAGGTCACATTGCAAGAGTCGCCTGAGAAGAAGCTCCTACCAGCGCCCTCCCACATACATGGTCCCACGTGGCGTCAATACGACGACGGGTCCTGGTACCTGCCAGAGAAAACCCTGGGCTGGGGAATTATCAGCTGGCTCTTTGAGTACGTAGGAGCCCCAGACGGTTCGGGTCCCTTCATACCCACTATGGAGCAGGCCCGTTTCCTGGCGTGGTGGTATGCGGTTGATGACCAGGGGAAGTACCTCTATCGAGAGGGGACCTTCCGCAGGATGAAGGGCCACGGCAAGGACCCGCTGGTGGCCGCTATGGCGCTCGCCGAACTCTGCGGGCCAGTCGCCTTCTCGCACTTCGACGACAACGGTAACCCGGTCGGCAAGACCCGGCACGCGGCGTGGATCACGATCGCCGCGGTCTCCCAGGACCAGACGAAGAACACGTTCTCGCTGTTCCCGATCATGGTCTCGAAGAAGCTGAAGACCGAGTACGGCTTGTCCGTCAACCGCTTCATCATCTATTCCGAGATCGGCGGCCGGCTAGAAGCCGCTACCGCGTCCCCCGCGTCGATGGAGGGTAACCGCCCGACGTTCGTCGTCCAGAACGAGACGCAGTGGTGGGGAGTAGGCCCCGGCGGCGAGGTCAACGACGGCCACCAGATGGCCGAGGTCATCGAAGGCAACATGACCAAGGTCGACGGTGCCCGCACTCTGTCGATCTGCAACGCTCACCGACCCGGCGACGACACCGTCGCGGAGATGTCTTACCTGAACTGGCTGGACATCCTGGCAGGCGACGCTATCGACACCGGCGTCCTCTACGACGCCCTGGAAGCCCCGGCTGACACGCCGGTCTCCGAGATCCCGTTCCCGTCCGACGACCCCGAGGGGTACGAGGCCGGGGTTGCCCAGCTCATGAAGGGCTTGGAGATCGCCCGCAGCGACTCGATCTGGCTCCCGCTCGACGACATCTTGATGTCGGTCCTGACGGCGAAGAACGACGTCATCGAGTCCCGACGGAAGTTCCTCAACCAGGTCAACGCGACCGAGGAATCGTGGATCGCACCGTCTGAGTGGGATCGCAACCACGACATCAACCTGCCTCCGCTGAGGAAGGGCGAGCGGATCACGCTCGGGTTCGACGGTTCGCTGTCCAACGACCACACCGCGCTCACCGCGTGCCGGGTCGAGGACGGGGCGTTGTTCCTGGTGAAGGTCTGGGTGCCTGAGAAGTACGAGGGGCACAAGGTTCCTCGCCAGGACGTGGACGCGTACGTCCGGTCGATGTTCGAGAAGTACGACGTCGTCGGTATGCGCGCGGACGTCAAGGAGTTCGAGCAGTCGGTCGACGCCTGGGGTCAGGACTTCCGACGCAAGCTGAAGATCAACGCCTCCCCCGGTAACCCGGTCGCCTTCGACATGCGCGGCCAGCAAAAGCGATTCGCGCTGGACTGCGAACGGTTCCGTGACGCTGTTCTGGCGGGCGAGGTCAAACACGACAACAACCCGGTGCTCAAAGCGCACATCACCAACGCGCACCAGCACCCGACGATATACGACGCAATCAGCATCAGGAAACCTGGCAAAGAATCCAAGCGCAAGATCGACGCCGCTGTGACGGCTGTCCTCGCTTGGGGCTCGCGCCAAGACTTCCTGCTCAGCAAGAGCAACACAGGAAAGGGGGCGGGTCTGCTGCGATGACGACTTACCACGAGCACGTCGAGCGACTGCAAGGGCTCCTCGCACGGGACCTGCCGAACCTGCTGGAAGCCGAGGCCTACCGCAACGGGACGCGCCGGCTGAAGACGATCGGGATCGGCGCTCCTCCGGAGCTGGCTTACCTGGACGTCCAGCCAGGCTGGGTCGCCACCTACCTCCGCACTCTGTCCGATCGCTTGGACATCGAGGGGTTCCGTATCTCGGAGGATTCCGAGGGGCTCGAAGAGCTCTGGAACTGGTGGCAGGCGAACGACCTGGACGAAGAGTCGGTCCTCGGACACGACGACTCGCTGACGTTCGGCCGCTCGTACATCACGGTCAGCCACCCGGACGTCGAGTCCGGAGACCCCGCGGGTATCCCGCTGATCCGGGTCGAGTCTCCGCTGTATATGTACGCCGAGCTGGACCCGCGCAACACCCGCCGGGTCACCCGGGCTGTCCGTCTCTACACGACGCGCGACGACGTCGCGGTCCCGGATCGAGCCACGCTGTACCTGCCTGACGAGACTGTCCCGCTCCGCCGCAACGGCGGGCTCAACGATCAGTGGGTCGTCGACGGGGACGTCATCAAGCACGGTCTCGGTGTGGTACCGGTCGTGCCGCTGACCAACGACCCGCGCCTCGGTAACCGCTACGGCCGCTCGGAGATCTCTCCGGAGCTGCGCAAGGTCACCGACGCCGCGTCTCGCACGCTGATGAACCTGCAGTCGGCGTCCCAGATCCTGGGCACCCCGCTCCGCGTCATCTCCGGTGTCACCACCGACGAGTTGACCAACGACGGCGAGAACACGACGCTCGACATCTACTACGGACGCATCCTGACGCTCGCTTCTGAGGCCGCCAAGATCTCCGAGTTCAAGGCTGCCGAGCTGCGGAACTTCGCCGAGGAGATGGAGGTCTTCCGCAAAGAGGCCGCGTCTATCACCGGCTTGCCTCCGCAGTACCTGTCGTCCTCGTCGGAGAACCCCGCCTCGGCTGAGGCCATCATCGCTACCGATTCCCGGATCGTGAAGATGGCCGAGCGTAAAGGCCGGATCTTCGGCGGTGCCTGGGAGCGTGCGATGCGGATCGCGATGCAGATCATGGGCCGCGAGGTCACCGAGGAGTACACCCGGCTGGAGACGGTCTGGCGCGATCCGTCGACTCCGACGGTCGCCGCTAAGGCTGACGCTGTGTCGAAGCTGTACGCCAACGGCCAGGGCCCGATCCCGAAGGAGCAGGCTCGCATCGACCTCGGCTACACCGCTACTCAGCGCGAGCAGATGCGCGACTGGGACAAGCAGGAGACCGAGGACATGATCGACACCTTGTACTCCACGACGAAAGCCCAGGCTGACGCTACGCCGAAGCCGACGGTCACCGAGACCAAGACGGAGACGCAGACGTCGCCTTCCGGATTTAACCGGACCAAGACCCGGTGAGCCCGGAGGAGTACGCCGCCGCGCAGCTCCTCATCTCCGCCGCAGTAGTCCGGCACGTCAGGAACGTGGCCGGGTTCTTCGCTCAGCCCGCGCTGACGATGTTCGACTGGTTGCGTCTGCTGGACCTGCTGTTCCCCGAGATCCAGCGCCGGCGCACCGAGGCATCGGTGCTCGCTCGCCGGTTCTACGACTCGCAGCGGGCGCAGCATCACCCGGATCTACCTCGTAATGATCGGCCCCTGGAGGGGACGACGTTCGAGAAGTTCGTCGAGAACATGGACCCGGCTCGTGAGCGGATGCAGCAGGCGGACACCCGCGGTGACGCGCTGACGCACCTGACGCTCCGCGCGGTGCGCGAGGTGGAGAACGCAGGCCGTCAGCAGATCATCCACGCCGTTGAGAACGACCCGGAACCCCGCGTCTTGCGGGGCTGGGCTCGCGTCGCGACGGGCCGGGAGACCTGCGCCTGGTGCCTGATGCTGATCAGCCGCGGACCTACGTACGTCCGGGCCGAGACCGCTGGTCTCGACCTTGATACGGAACACGCTCTGGAGCTGTTCGAGAACAACGACCTGGAGACCTACTTCGCTGACATCAGCGGAGAGATCAAGCAGTGGCACACCGGGTGTGACTGCAAGGTGATCCCCGTCTTCCGGAACGAGGACTGGTTCGGCAAAGAAGCTGCCGATCGTGCCCTCGACCTGTGGGGAGACGCCACCAAGGAAGCCATCGCCCTTGAGGACAAAGGCCTTGTCCACAAGAGCGGGAAAAACAAAGGCCAGCCCTTTACTCGTAACGAGCTGGCTATCAACGCCCTTCGCCGTCGCCTGGAGCGCGGCGAGATCTCAGCACAGCAGTACGCAGCACTCGCTGCTTAGCCCGCCAACCCGACCGACCTGCCAGGAGCAGGAGTCACCCCACGCCCAGGAGGCACAGATGACCGAACACACCGACACCCCCTCGACGCCCGAACCCGTAGCTCCCGCTGCTCCGGCTCCGGCGGCCCCCGCTCCCAAGAGCGAGGACCTGCCTGACTGGGCTCGCGAGAAGCTCTCGAAGGCGAACACCGAGGCCGCGAACTACCGAGTTCAGCTCCGCACCGCGGAGACGCAACTGCAGGAGTACGCGGAGAAGCTCTCAGCTCTCGAAGCCCAGGCAGCCCAGGCGGCTACCTCCGCGTCCGAGAAGCAGCACGACTTCGACCGTCTGGTGACCGCGGTCCAGGCTCTCACCCCCGATCCCACGCCGCTGTTCACGTTCGCGAACACGCTGCAGGGCGATTCGGAGGAAGCGCTCAAGACGCACGCCGAGAGCCTCAAGACCCTGTTCGGCCTCAAGAACGGCCCCGTGGCCGCTGTCGACCGCTCGCAAGGCCTCGGCACAGAAGCCCCGAGCAACGACCCTGCGGTGGCCTTCACCGCGCTCATGCAAACCCAACTAGGCAAGTAAGGAGCCCCCTGTGGCAACTCTTGGAGAACTCGCTCCCGACACCGCGGGCAGCAACCACCAGGGCCGTCTGGCCCACGTCCCCTCCGACCTGCTCCCCAAGGAGATCGTCGGCCCCATCTTCGACAAGGCCCAGGAGAGCTCGCTCGTCCTGCGCATGGGTGAGATGATCCCGATCTCGTACGGTGAGACGATCATCCCCACGACCGTGAAGCGCCCCGAGGTGGGTCAGGTCGGCGTCGGTACGTCGAACGAGCAGCGAGAAGGCGGCGTCAAGCCGCTGTCCGGTACCGCGTGGGACACCCGCTCGGTTTCGCCGATCAAGCTGGCGACCATCGTCACCGTGTCGGAGGAGTTCGCTCGCATGAACCCCTCCGGCCTGTACACCAAGCTGCAGGGCGACCTGGCTTACGCCATCGGCCGCGGTATCGACCTCGCTGTGTTCCATGGCAAGTCTCCGCTGACCGGCTCGGCGCTCCAGGGCATCGACACCGACAACGTGATCGCCAACACGACCAACGTTGACTACCTGCAGGAAGCTGGCGACCCGCTGCTGGACCGCCTGCTCGATGGCTACGACCTCGTTTCGGCCAACACCGACGTGGAGTTCAACGCCTGGGCCGTCGACCCGCGTTTCCGCGCTCACCTGCTCCGCTCTCAGGCTTACCGCGATGCCAACGGCAACGTGGACCCGAGCCGCATCAACCTGGCCGCCATGACCGGCGACGTCCTGGGTCTCCCGGCTCAGTTCGGCCGCGCTGTCGGCGGCGACCTGGGTGCCGCGACCGACACCAAGACCCGCATCGTGGGCGGCGACTTCTCGCAGCTGAAGTTCGGCTTCGCCGATGAGATCCGCGTGAAGATGTCGGACACCGCCACCCTGACTGACGCCAACTCGAAGAGCGTCTCGATGTGGCAGACCAACCAGATCGCGATCCTGATCGAGGTCACCTTCGGCTGGCTGCTCGGTGACAAGCAGGCGTTCGTCAAGTTCGTCGACGACACCGACCCCAACTGATTCTGTCCCGACCTTGATACGTAACGGCGGGGCTCTCCCCGGAGGGTCCCGCCGCCGTGTCGCTACCTGGAGGTTTTCATGACCCACCCCTACAACGGTGCGGTGGTCCGCGGATGGCTCGGCTCGCTCAGCGACTCCGAGATCGTGGCCAAGCTCACCGACCTTGAAGGCTTCGCGCCTGCCAAGCTGACCGGCTACGCCATCGGCACTGTCCCGGAGGCTGCCGTCGCAGCGACGGACACCCTGCTTCAGGCGATCGCCAAGCTGGAGAAGCGCATCGCTGATCTCGAAGCCGCGGCGGCCTGATGTCGTACGCCCAGCCCAGCGACGTCGTCGCGCGGCTCGGGCGGCCGCTGACCGACGACGAAGAGACCCAGGTCGAGACGTTCCTAGAGGACGCCGAGATCGAGATCCGTTCTCGTATCCCTGACCTGGACGACAAAGCCGAGGACGAGGACTACCTCAAGCGGGTTATCAAGGTCGAGGCCTCCGCGGTCACGCGCCTGATCCGAAACCCCGACGGCTACATCGGTGAGACCGACGGCAACTACTCGTACCAGCTCAACTGGCGGCTGAACACCGGGGCGATCGAGATCACCGACAAAGAGTGGGCTCAGCTCGGGCTCTCCAAGAACGTCGGTGTGCTCAACGTCCGTCCGAAGACTCCGCTGGAGCGCTCGGGTGAATTCCCGGCGTTCGGCTCGGTCGAGTGGCAGGTGTTCCAGCAGAGCTCCCCGCTGTACTGGGGCTACTGATGAGCGGGCTCCTGGACGACGGGGCTAACTACGAGCCCGTAACGGTGTACCCCGAGGTGACTCGGAAGGACCGGCTGGGCAACACCCTGGTCGGCCCTTCTACCACCGGCGTCGAGACGGTCGCGCGATTCCAGGTCCAGAACCAGTCGGGCACCGCTTCCCGGCGGGCGGAGATGGACGACATCGGCGACATGACCGAGCAGGTCTACACGATGCGGTTTCCCAGGTCGTTCACGACCGTGCTCGGGTCCGGGTCCGAGGTTGTGTGGCGCGGTGAGCGCTGGGGTGTGTACGGCGACCCTCGTCGTTACAACGGCTCTCGCCGCACCGCCCGCCTCGAATACGTGGTTCGGAGGTTCTGATGCCCTTGTACTACGGGCGATCCGGTCTGAACAAAGTCGTGTCGCATCTGCCCGGTGTGGTCCACGAGATGCGCTCCGAAGCTGACGAGGTCGCTGACCGGGCGAAGGCCAACCTGGCCGCCGCTCGTGCGAGCACGCAGTGGGAGAAGATCCACGGCCCGGACCATCTGACGAAGATCACGCGGACCAACGGTTCGGTGGATGCCTACGTCAACATGGAGGCCCCTAGCCCCGAGTCGATCGAGTACGGCCACTACCCGTCCGGTGTCTTCGAGCCCGAGCGGTACGGACGTGTCACGAAGGCTCCGCAGGGGCTGTACATCCTCACCGGTGCCGCCGGGTTCGGTGGCCAGACCGCTATCTCTACCGGCGCTAAGCGCGGGAAGAGGGGGTAGCGCATGGCTGGCAAGCTCCCGATCGTCGGTGAGGTCGTGCTCCCGATTCTCCGCGGCCACGAGGACCTGTCCAATCCGATCAGCACTGTCCCGTCTCTGGCGGGTGTGCATGTCGGGACGTGGGTCGAGGACATCGACTCCCGCACGTTCCCGCTGATCACCGTCCGTCGCGTAGGCGGTACCCGCAGCCCGGAGCATCCGACGCTGTTCACGCAGCCGGTGGTCGAGATGACCGCTTACTCAGCGGCTGACCTGCCTACTACCGAGCAGATGTACGAGGACGCCCTAGAGGTCTTGTACCGCGCTGCACGTCTCCAAACCAAAACGCCAGCCGGCTATCTGCATTCGCTGACCGAGACCTTGGGTGCGTCCCACGGTCCGTCACCGTTTGACCGCACCTGGCGCGTCTTCGGCCTGATCCGACTCGGCATCCGGCCCCCTAAGAACTAAGGAACCAAATGGCACTGAAAGATGATGCCGTCCTCATTGCCGCGCGGGGGTACGTGTACACCGCTGCGGTCGGCACGGCGGCACCTACCCCTTCTCAGCTCAAGCTGATCGACCTGGAGCATCCCGAGGCGTGGGACCGCACCGGCTGGGAGCTCGTCGGACACACCTCCGAGGATGATCTGCCCGAGTTCGGCTTCGACGGCGGCGACTCCGAGGTCCGCGGCTCGTGGCAGAAGAAGAAGCTGCGCGAGGTCGAGACCGAAGAGATCGCGGACTACGTGGTCATCAACCTGACCCAGTTCGACGAGTCGGCTCTGGAGCTGTACTTCGGCCCGAACCAGTCGGCTACCCCCGGCATCTTCGGCGTGAAGTCCGGCTCGGTCGTGAACGAGCGTGCGCTGCTGATCGTGATCGTCGACAACGACGTTCGCCTCGGCTTCCACGCCCGTAAGGCTTCGCTGAAGCGCGAGGACGCGATCTCGCTGGCGACCGACGAGTTCGGCGCTCTGCCGGTGCGCGCGACCTTCCTCGACTATCAGTCGTACAACCTGTACGAGTGGATCGAAGAGGACTGGTTCAACGCTGCTGACGCGCCGGTCGTGTACCTGCTCGATCTGGGCGGCGCTACGGGTGGTGACTACACCCTGTTGGTCGGCGGCAAGTCCACCGGCGACATCGCCTACAACGCCAACGCTTCCGCGATCAAGACCGCGATCGGCGCCGTCGATGACGGTGTCGCCGAGTCTGCGTGGACGGTCACGGCCGACGGCTCGGACTTCGAGATCTCGGGCCCGCTGGCTGTTGCGCTGGGCGTTGACAGCACCGAGGGCGGCTCCGGCGTAACCGTCGACGTCGTCTGATTCGAACTTGACACGTAACCCGTGTCAAACGGGGAGCCGCCTGCACACCTTGGCGGGCCTTGGGCGGCTCCCCACCTCCCGCTTTACCTCGCCCGCCACCAATCGAAAGGCCTGCCACCTATGAGCACGATTCTCAACCTGGACAACATCCGAGAGGAAGCCGACCGCGAGTTCGGAGCCCCGGTACCGATCCAGATCGACAAAGACGCCGTCGTCCACCTCCGCAACGCGACGCGCCTCCGCAAGGACGTGCGCAAAGACGTGCTGAAGCAGCTGGACATCATCAAAGCGGTCAACGACAAGTCTTCCGATGACACCACCGAGGCAGACGTCGACAAGCTGACTAACGCTGTGTTCAAGATCCTCAGCCTGGCCGCGGGCCGGGACTCCAAGACGCTACTCGACGCTATCGACGAGGACGTCGCGGTCGCCACGAAGATCCTCAACCACTGGCTGGAGGAGACGCAAGTGGGGGAAGCCTCCAGCTCGGAGGACTGATCGACGACTACGGCGACGCCCTGTACGCGGACTTCCGGTCCCACTACCACATGAACCTCGCGGATCTGTTCGATCCCACCTCCCGGCTCGGACCTATCCAGGTCCTGGCGCTTATCAAAGAGCTGCCCCGGGAGGGCAGGTTCTGGTCCGAGAAACAGGGCGGCCCGCAGTTCCGCGGCTGGGATGACCAGACGTACACCACCGCGGCGCTGGTCAACGAAATCCGAGCACTCAAGTTCATGTACCTACTGGCGAACACGCCGAAGGACAAACGCCGCAGGCTGACACCTCCCGATCCGTTCCCGGTCCCGAAGGTGAAGCCGCACAAGGCGAAGAAGTACAAACCCGGCTCGTTCGGAGCCGTCGCGGCCATGCGTATGGCTGCTTCCCGCAATCGGAAGGCCCAGGCAACGGGCAGATAGTGAGGTAGCTCGTGGCTGCAGGGAAAGAGGTCGGTCGCCTAAGTATCAAGGTGACCCCTGACCTCGACGGCTTCTACCGAGAACTGAAGGCCGCGGTCGAATCCGCCGAGAAGATGAAGGTCCACATCCCGGTCGAGCCGGACATGGGGAACTTCCGCTCCGAGGTTGCGGCTAAGACCAAAGGTATGTCCGCCAAGGTCAAGGTCGATGCGGACGTCGATGTTGACAAGGGGTTCTTCCGCAGGATCTCCGAAGGCATCTCCAACATCCCGGGGCCGTCGTTCGGGTCCGGTATCAACCCGGCGGGCTACGCGGCAATCTTCGCAGGTATCACCGTCCTGGCCGCTCCGCTGATCGGACTACTGACCTCTGCGCTGCTGACTCTTCCCGGATTGATTTCCGCGGTAGCCGTGCCGATCGGCGCACTGGCCCTCGGCATCGACGGCCTGAAGAAGGCTGCGGAGCGGCTGCAGGAGCCGTTCGAGGCTCTCAAAGCGTCTATGTCTGCGGCGGTCGAGCAGCAGTTCGGGCCGGTCTTCGACCAGCTAGGGAAGGCGTTCCCGATGCTGGCGGCGAACCTGCCGAAGGTGACGCAGGGTATGGCGGACTTCGCCAAGTCGTTCACCGACACCATCACCTCTGAGGCCGGGATGGCCAAGATCGAGGGGATCATCTCGAACATCGGCGCAGCCATCTCCCGTGCCGCCCCCGGCATCGGATCGTTCACCGACGGGCTGCTCACTCTGGCTGAGAAGTTCACCTCGAAGCTGCCGAACGTCGCTGACTGGTTCAACCAGACGGGCGAGTCGTTCCGGAACTGGATCAACAAACTCAACGAGGACGGGACGCTCGACAAAGCGTTCGACGGTCTCGGGGGCTCCCTCAAGACGCTGCTCGAAGGCGTCGGGGGGATTCTCGAAAGCGGCCTGAACTTCTTCAAAGACCCGAAGAACATCGAGGACTTCAACGAGGGGATCAAGTCGATCGGGGACTCCCTCCAGTCGATCGTCAACCTGTCTAACACCCTCAACGGGATGGGCGACCTGTTCAAGGGTCTGCTACCGAACTTCGATGGGTCCGCTCTGACAGACGACCTGTTCGCTCCATTCACCTCCGAGGACGCGGGCTGGCGAGACATGTTCGCCAAGCTCCAGATCGGCTGGGAAGGCGTCAAGATGAAGGCATCCGAGGTCTGGTCCTCGGTGCAGACTTCCGCCGCTACCGCTATGTCGTCGGTAGCCGCTACGATCGCCACACTCCCGTCGACGCTGTCGAACGTCTGGAACTCGATCACGCAAATCGCGGCCTCGGCTCTTTCCTCGCTCGGTAGCATAATCAGTAACGTCGTCTCGGCGGCTTCCGGCGCATGGGACGGCCTGGTCAGTGCGGCATCGACCGCGTTCAGCTCCGTCGTCAGCTCGGCACAGTCGGTGATCAGCGGGGTGACCTCTGCGTTCGTGTCTGCCGGGGCGCAGGTACTCGCCGAGGTCGGCTCTTGGCCTGGACGGATCGTCGGCGCGCTCGGCGACCTGGCCAGGCAGCTGGGGTCCATCGGCGCTAGCGCCGGTGCAGCGTTGATCACCGGCCTAGCCTCGGCGATCACCGGAGGCATCAGCCGCGTGGCCGGTGCGGTCAGCAGCGTGATGAGCAGCATCAAGGCGCTGATCCCGAACTCCCCGGCAGAGACCGGCCCGTTCTCCGGGTCCGGCTGGAAGCAGGTCACCGGGTTCGGTGACGCGCTCGGCGATGGTCTCGCCAGCGGCATCTCTGCCCAGGAGGGCCGCATCGTCGGCCTGGTCACCCAGATCATGCAGTCGGTCAAGGACGTCTTCGGCGATGCCTCCGGTCTGAACCTGACGTTCAACTTCGGCGCGATGCAGACCGGCCTCGCTGGCCTGCAGTCGAGTCTGGACACCGTGACCTCGTCCTCGCAGAACCTGAACAAGTCGCTGTCCGCGGCCACCTCGGATCTGTCCACTGGATCGTCGCTGCTGAACAGCGACACGAAGAACCAGCTGAACGATCTCAAGCAGACGTACGACGAGCTGGAGCTTCGCCGCAAAGAGCTCCAGGTCGCCAAGAACGAGGCCGGTTCCAAGGATGAGAAGGCCGCGATTCAGGACCAGATGGATCAGATCAAAGCCGAGAAGGACCGGATCGCTCTGGAGCGCGACAAGCTCAAGCTGCTGCAGCAGCAGTCCGGTGAGATGGGCGAGCAGAAGACGCTGGCCCAGTTCCTCGGTGAGCAGATCGCCTCGACCTGGCAGCAGGGTACCGACGCTGTCGCCGGGTTCGCTCGGTCCAACCTCGACCAGGCGATGAGCGACCTCGGCATCGGCGGGGGCGCGATCACCAACGGTCTGAACGCTGGCCTCGACTGGGGAGTGCAGGCGCTTGGAAACGCAGTGAACATCCAGGTCAACTCGGTTGACGACGCTATCGCGGTGAAGAACAACGAAGTGAATAAGCAAGCGCTCACTTACACACGCCGCTAACTTGAAACGTAACGAGGAGTTACATGGCTTCCAGACTGCTGGACCCCGATACCCTCGTCGAACTCGAAGGTGTTAACGGTGAGTGGTTCGACCTCACCAACGGCACCGAGGGGATCTACCTCGCTACCGAGGTGACGGGTCTGCTCGACCCGCCGGTGAAGGCGACGTACGAGGAGCCGGGGAACTTCCCCGGCGCTCGGTACCTGAACCACCGCGTCCTGCGACGCGACCTGGTGTTCGGCGTCGAGATCCTCAACGACGAGAACGACGAGACCTGGCTGCGCCGGGATTCGGCGTGGCGCAAAGCGTGGTCGTTCAAGCGCGACGCGAAGCTCCACATCACCACCGGAGAGTCCGGGCACCGCTACCTGAAGGTGCGGCTGTTCGAGTCCCCGACGACTGACATGGTCACCGACCCGCGCGGTCGGGAGGTCAACATCACGAAGATGGTCGTCGTCGCGGGCGACCCGTTCTGGTACGAGGACGATGTCGTCTACCCGATCGAGGTCCAAGAGGACACGACGTTCGACCCGAACCCGTTGCCGTGGCCGTGGCCGCAGCCGGAGCTTCCGGTCGAGGACATCGAGATCACGGTCCCGAACGCGAACCCGACGGACAACATCATCTGGCCGAAGTGGACGCTGCCCGGGTCGTCGGAGAAGCCTGCCGAACCGTACATCCCGGGGCTGCCGTGGCTCGGTGCTCCGAAGTCCCCGGCCACGCTGTGGACGGTCCCGGATTACAAGCTCGATCTCGACGAGGACGAAGACCCGTCGCTCGGCACCCGGCGTATCCGGATGCCCGGGCAGATCGGCGGTCTGCGCGTCGAGGAAGTCCAGCAGATCTACATCGACGGCCGCCCGACCGGCGGCACGTTCAAGATCGGGTACGGCGATGAGTGGACAGAGCCGATAGCTTACAACGCGTCCCCGAACGATGTCCGCGCTGCGCTGATCGCGCTGGAGGGTATCTCCGCCAACGACGTCGAGGTGTCTCTCGGCGGGGCGACGAACGAGGTCCAGACGGTTCGCCTCAAAGGCGGCGCTCTGGGCGGCACGTTCACGCTGTCGCTGGGCTCGGAGACCACGATCGGTATCCCGTTCAACGCCTCCGACGCCGACCTTCAGGGCGCGTTGGTGGGGCTGGATTCGATCGGCTCCGCTGACGTCAAGGTGAAGTCGACGAAGATCAACGAGGTCCAGGTGGTCGAGCTGGTCGGGGAACCGACCTCGGGTTCGTTCACGCTGACGCTCGACGGGCAGACCACGGCTCCGATCGCGTACAACGCGACGCCGGCTACGGTGGCAGCCCGGATCGCGGACCTGCCGAACATCGACGGTAACTACGTCAAGGTCGAGGGTCTGAACGAGTGGTTCTACTCGCCGTACCGCATCACGTTCGGCGAAGCCCAGAGTCAGGGCGTCATCACCGACATCATCTCGGGGATCATCGATTTCATCGGCGGCTTGTTCGGCGGTAACGCCTCGGGCAAAGGCGTCGGCGGTATCGACATCGACGAGATGACCGGTGACGTCGGCACGCTCTCGGGAGGCGCTGGGCTCGATGTCCAGGTGACCACCGAGCAGGACGGCGACCGGCTGTACGTCGTGTCGTTCCAGCGTGCTGCTGGCGGTCTGAACCTGCCGCAGCTGGTGGGTAACGCCTCCGGTCTGGAAGGCGACGACCTCTCGGTCGAGACCGCTACCAACGTCGACGGCGGCCGCCCGTACGTCGTCCGGTTCACCGACGACCTGCAAGGCGTGGACGTCCCGACCATGACGGTCGATACGGACGATCTGACCGGCGGGTACGAGGTCGGCAGCCGCGTGGTGGTTCTCCGCGAGGGCTACACGTACCCGGCTGAGAACGTCGTCGTCGACTCCGACCCTCGCGAGGAGCAGGTGTCTTCGGAGTCTGGTTCCCCGATCTGGGAGCGGATGAACTCTGTCCGGTTCCTGCACTACATCCCGCCGTACACCGGCGAGGTCACGTTCAAGTTGTCCGTGTCCGGGGCTGTCCCCGGGCAGATTGCCACGCTGCGCCTTCCGCGCGCCTGGTCCCGTCCTTGGGGCCTAGAATAGTCTGAAAGGCCAGGTCAGATGGGTTTTACCCTCCGCCTGTTCGGCATCCCGGTCCTGAGCCTGGAGATCACCGGCGACGGCTCTGCCGAAGAGTACATCAGCCTCACGGGCGGCTCGTTCGAGCTAGCTCCCGAGGAGCCCGAGTACGACGAAGAGTACTACGAGGAAGACCGTAGCGGGTTCGGCTTCGGGGTGAGCTGATGCCAGCTCCCGCCGCAGACATGACAACCCTGGCGGGTCACCAGCAGCTCTGGGACACCGTCATGAAGCGCCGCCAGAAGCGGGAAGACGAGCGGATCGCCCCGCCGTTGATCCGCCTCTGGGACGGCGACTACAAGCTCCGCGGCCAACTCGTCGGGGAGCGCAGCCACAAGTTCGAGTTCATCGAGAACGAGACCGGCACCGCGTCGATCACGATCTCGCTGGACCACTACCTCGCTAAGTGGATCGCGTCCCACAAAGGCCGCGCCCGCCGCAACGTCCACGTCTCGTTCGACAAGCAGGGTGCCCGGTGGACGGGCCGCATGGACCACTACGACATCGTCCGGACCAAAGAGGGCGACGTCTACATGGAGGTCGTGTTCAAGCACGACTACGAAGAGCTCAAGCACATCTACGTGTGGGCGAACCCGTTCCTGCGGCCCGAGTTCCAGTTCCCGAAGCTGTGGGTGATGTTCGGCCCCGCGAAGTGGGCGCTGCTGCTGACGCTGTTCGTCAACATCCTCCGCCTGGAGACCTCGCTGTGGACGCTGCCGGACAACCCTCTGGACATCTCCGAGTGGTTCCCGTTCTCGCTGAACCCCGGTAACTGGCGCAACATCGTCAAGCCGTTCCCGTTCCTCGCGGACAACTCTCCGCTGACGATCGTGTTCTCCCGGTTCAAGTCGTTCCACGACACCGCGAAGAACGTCCTGGCCGACTCGCAGCTCACTATCGTGTGCCGCAGGTACTTCCACGGCGAGGACCCGCACCCGTTCGCGGAGCTGTCCGGCGAGCTGGGGCTGCCGCTGATCGAGGGTATCGCCTCGCTGATCCCGCTGCGCCACGGCTGCCTGGTCTGGGACATCGTCGACAACTCCGGTTGGGGTTCGGAGACAGCGTTCGGCGGGTCGCTGCTGACCGGTCTGGTCCGTGCGGTGATGAACATCGCGTCGGACGGCATGACCGAGGGCATCGACATCTACACCGGGCTACCCACCTACCCGGGCGAGTACTACACCCCCGGGTTCCTCGGGACGTACCCGAAGGCTCCGCACGTGGTGTTCATGGAGTCCCCGTACACCGGCATCGAGTCCTCGAAGTTCACGTACACCGAAGCTACGGACACGTCGTTCGTGCTCGGCGGGCAGTCGATGCCCGGGGTGAACGAGATCATCTCGGCCGGCATCAACATGGGCGGCGACTTCCTGACGTCGCTGATCAACTCCCAGCTAGCCACGCTCGGCGCGTTCGGCGGCGCGATCGACCTCCCGCCGCTCGGCGGCATCATGGACGCGGTCGCCCGTCCGCTGTACGAGAACGTGATCCTCGCGTTCATGGAGATTCCCACGCTCCGCGCAGCAGGCCTGAGCCTGCCGATCGCTGGCCTGGAGGACATCGTCACCGGGCTCGGGGATTTCCACTATAACGAGGGCTGGGTCGACGGCGCTGACAAAGCGTTCACGATCTCCGCGATCATGGCGGCCCGCGCTAAGCAGTGGGCTACCCGGGCGAAGCACTCGCACGAGATCCAGGTGTCCGACGCTGCCCCGTACATCATCGGTGAGCGTGGTCACGGGCATTTCTGGCTCGGTGACCGGGTCGGTACCACGGTCCTCGGCTACCCCGATCCGTACACGATCTTCGTGGAGCGGGTCACCAAGCTCACCTACGAGTGGACGTCCGACGGCCCGAAGGGCTGGACCATCACGATCGGTTACAAAGAGCCCGAGGACCCGATCCTCAAGGCGTTCGAACTGATCCAGTACATCAACTCCAACCTCGGACAGCTCGGCATTCTGTAGCAGCCGAGCTTGATACGTAACGAAGAGAGCCCGCCACATGCACAAACCCCTGACCCAAGAACACGCCGACCCGGACAAGCCGGAGGAAGCCCTCGCCTGGGCTTTCTGGGGGCTCCCCCACCCGTCCGGAGGTCATTCGCTGTCTAACCCGGTGATGGCCAAGTACTGGTCGAAGCACTTCACGGAGCTCGGGATTGTGCATGTGGACTCTCTGCGCCGGCTCGCTGACGAGAACGGCAACATCCACGTCAGCAAGCTGCCTCAGCAGACCAAGAAGTTCCAGGCTCCCGCCCGCGGGCCGCGGAGCCACTACAACCCCGCTGCGCAGTGGGTTCCCTCGGATACCCCGGAGCCTCCGAAGTTCCGTGTCCAAGATCCTCGGACGCTCACCCAGCAAGAGCAGCAAGCCCAGCTCGACATCTACAAGCAAATGGGCCTGATTCCTACCGCACCCCTGCCGCAGCATCAGGCTGCGGTCGAATGAGAGGCCCGCTTATGCCAGACCTGGAAGACACTCAGCCTTTGCACGTGTCTGACCTGCCTACCGAAGAGATGGACCTTGCCGAGCTGGACACAGGCGGCTTCGAGATCCCGCACCTGGGCTGGGACCTGGACAAAGACGGTGACATCGAAGGCATCGAGGAGTACGTCCCCGAGCCTGCGGTGCTGCGCGGCGCTGTGGCCGCGGGCCTGGGCTTCGCCGGGTTCGTCCTCGGTAAGACGTTCGACGTCTCGTGGATCGACCAGGCGGTCGCTATCTACGCGGTGGCCGCACCGTTCGTCCTCGGATTCGTGATCCGCCGCCACGTCACCCCTACGGAGCGGTGAGCATGTGGATCGAGCTCGGTGTCGCTGTCGTCTCTGGGGGCGCTGCTACCCAGGTTCTGACCGCGGTGTTCAACCGCCGGGTGAACCGGAAGGTTGAGCAGAAGACCGACAACGAGGCTGCTCAGGCTATCGCGGTCGCCGCGGTGACGCTCGTAGCTCCCTTGGAGGAGCGCCTGTCCCGCCTGGAGCAGCAGCACACGCTAGCCCTGACGTACATCCGCAGCTTGTGGTCGTGGATCGACCTGCACCTGCCGGGGCGTACCCCGCCTGCCCCGCCGGACCAGCTGCGGCTCTGAAACTTGATATGTAACGGAGGTCTTAGTGGCTGACGACCAGTGGGTACCTGACGTTCCAGACGGTGCGTTCGTCATCGGCGGCGGCGACTACCGCTACGGCCAGGACATGACCGAGGACATCGCCCGGTCGCTGTTCCAGGTCCCGGACTTCAACCCGGCCAACGCGCTGCTGGTGCTGCCGCAGCTGCTGCTGCGCCTGCCGCTGGAAGCGCTGCAGAAGTTCAAAGACTTCATTCCGAACGTGCTGGAAGGCGCGTTCAACACCGTAGCCGGCGCGGTCGACGCCATCATGGGTGCGATCCGCGAGACCCCGCGCGTGCTGGAGCAGATCCTCTCGTATCTCCCGCAAGAGTTGCGCGACGAACTGGAGCACGCCGCGGCCCGTATCGGCGCGGTGATCGACGCTATCGTTCAGGCGCTCACCGGCACTTTGAACATCGGTCACACGATCGAAGACCTGATCTTCTCGCTGACCAACATCCGGCCCGGTTCGGTCGGCGGTGTGCTCGGTGGCGGGTCGATCGAAGAGACCATCAAGCGCATCGTCGATGCGATCGTCTCGGGCATCGTCGGGGTCACCGGTATCGGTGCGGGGATCTCGGATCTCCAGTCGCTGATCGAGCAGATCTCCTCGGCGGCTGCCCGCGGCGGGTTCGCCTGGGACATCCTCGGTATCCAGAACAACAAGAAGCCGAAGTCCGGGCTGTACAAGTCCGAGCGCGGCAACTTCGACCTGGACACCCTGAACTCCACGGTCTCGGTCGCCCCCGGAACCTCGATCATCGCGTTCGATGTCATCGAGCAGTCGATGCCTATCGGCCTGATCACCTGGATCGGCTGGGGCACCTCGGGCATCACCGACTTTTACATCAACGTCTACCGCTGCGTCGACGACCGCTCCGACCCGGAGCTGGGCGAGCTGATCCACCAGTCCGAGAACATCGCGGGTCTGCTGGCGGGCTCCGCGTCTCCCGGCGCGAACATGGCTTACGAACTCACTACCCCGATCGCGGCTGTAGCCGGCGACCTGCTGGCGTACGAGTTCATCGCCGTCGGCGGCACGCACACGATGCGCGGCCGGGACTTCAACCTCCCGGACAACGACGGCGCTCCGATCGGCAACGTCGGGGCCACCCGATCGCTGTCGACGCCTTCTCTTCCTCCGGCCACCCTGGCCAAAGCCGACGTCACCTGGACCGACAACGTCCCCCGCGTCGGTATCGCGGTGGACACCGGCACCGGCTCGGATCACCACGACCCGCAGGTCGAGTTCTTCGAGAAGCCTGTAGCTATCCCGGTCCCGGCGTGGTGCGACCGCATCGACGCGATCGTCACCGGTAAGGGCGGCGAGGGTGCCGACGGGTTCCTCGGGTTCTACGGCAACCCCGGTCAGCCCGGCGGTGTCAACACCGTCACCTGGACCCGTGGTGAGCACTTCTCCGGTACCACCACGATCTTGGAGTGGGATGGCGCTGAGCTGTCGATCCCCGGGTTCGAGGTGTCCGCTGCCAACGGCTCTAACGGCTCCGGTCAGCGCCCTGTGGCGCTCGGCAAGCCGGTCGGTAAAGGCATCGAGGAAGTCGAATACAACGGCCTGAAGCTGGCCGCTGGCGGCGATCAGCACGCGTACGGCGGCGCTGGTACCAAGCCTGGCGGCGGCGGTAACGGCGGTCACTGGCTCGGTATCTACACCCAAGGTGGCCCCGGTGGACCCGCGTGCGCGGCTGTCCAGTTCCGCAAGGGCGCTCTGCCCGGCGAGGTCGTGGGCGACGGCGAAGGCGACGTTACGCCTCCGAACGTCTCTGCGCTGCACGTCGACGTGTCTGCGACGTCCACCTCGATCACCATCACACCCTCGGGAGCTGTCGACGATGCCTAGCGGACTTCGCGGTTACAACGTGTACCGCAACGGCGTTCGACAGAACACCTCCCCGGTTACGGAGCTCGGCTCGGTGACTATCACCGGGCTGTCTCCGGATACCGACTACTCCGAGCAGATCACGATCACCGCTATCGACATGGCGGGTAACGAGTCGCTGCCCAAGACGCTGGCTGAGCTGGAGGCGGAAGCTGTCACCGACGCTTTGTCTCCGGCTGACCCGCTGGACCCGGTGGTCCGGGCGCAGATCGATGCGCTGGTGGCGGCGAAGATGAAGCCGACCTCTGGTAAAGAAGCGGACGGCGCGATGGTCGGGATCGAAACTCCGACCGGGTCGTACTACAAAGCGTACGGCGGGGACCGCACCGAGAATCAGCCTCTGTTCCTGGAGCAGAACTTCCGGTACGGATCGTGCTCGAAGATGGCGTGTAACACGCTGCTCCTCCGGGAGATCGACCGGGGTCACGTCGACTGGGACGACACGCTCGACCAGTTCATCGACGGTATCCCGAACGGCGACAAGATCACCGTGCGGTACCTGCTCCTGTTCCAGGACGGTCTGAAGGACTGGCTGCAAGGCGACCCGGCGGTTCAGCAGACGTACTTCCTCAACCCGACGCTGAACTACGACCCGCTGGCCTACATCCGTGCGTCTACCCCGGTGTTCGAGCCGGGTACCGACTCGCACTACTCGAACGCAGCGACGCTGCTGATGGGCAAGATCCTAGAATGGTGCGACGCGGAGTTCTACACCGGTCGCTCGGCCCGGGAACTCATCGTCGAGGAGTGGAAGAACACCGTCGGCATGGAGTCTCTGCACTGGCCGACGACGAACTACATGAACCCGCCGTATGTCCGGGGCTGGACCCCGAACCTGGCGCTGCCGCAGATCCAAGCGATCCTCGGGCCGTTCGCGTTCCTGGCTGGGCTTCTCGGATACCCGACGTCCAAGGACTTGGAGTGGACCGCGGTGTCCACGACGTGGTCGGACGCGGCCGGTTCTCTCGCCGGGAACATGGAGGACTTCGTCAAGTTCGGCAAAGCGCTGTACGAGGGCGAGTTCCTGTCCGAGGAGATGAACCAGCTCCGAAAAGAGATCTTCACACGATACGTCGAGTACGAGCCTGCGGGACCTCATCAGGGTCCGGGGTGGATGGGGTTCGGTCTGAACTCGATCTGCTGGGGGCACTGGCTCGGATGGGTCGGCAACCTCGGCGGCTACATCGCGGTGCTGTTCTACAACCAGGACGACGGCTCGGTCATCGCAACGATGCTGAACAACTTCGCTGGGCACGCCGACGCGGTCGATCTGTTCTACCAGATCGCTTACCTGCTGAATCCCGAGTCCACCGGTCACCGGGACTGGATCTTCCGTCCTGATCCTGCTGAGGACGAGGACGAGGTCCGTGACCCGACGCTGTACCTGACGGTCGAGTCCACCGGTGACAACCAGATCCCGGCTGACGTGCCGTTCGAGATCTAAGGAGACAAGAGATTTCTGCTCGTTACAACAGCTGCCGTGCTGCGGCAGCCAGAGGCGATATCGACTGGCTGAACGACGACATCCGGGCGTTGATGATCGACGCCGACGACTACACCGTGAACCTGACGTCGCACACGACGCTGGCGAACATCCCGTCCGGGGCGATCATCGCTGTCTCGGAGAGCCTGACCGGTAAGTCGGTGACTTCCGCCGGCTGGGTGAAGGCTGACCCGACGGTGTTCCCCGAAGTTACGGGTGACACGGGTGAGGCGGTCATCGTCTACAAGCACACCGGTACTTCGTCTACGTCGACGCTGCTGTCGTATCACGACTCCCCTACTTACCAATTCGTCATCCCGAACGGGTCGGACATCCGTGTGATCTGGCCGACCGACGGGTTCATCCGCTTCTAAGGAGCACGCATGGCACTTCCCGAGAACTGGGCAGACGGTGTTGGTCAGCAGGTTGATGCGGCGTTTCTGAACCAGCTGGGTTCGGAGCACAACGCGATTCAAGACGCGCTCGACGGTAAGTCGATCCTGGTGATCTCCCAGGAGGACTACGACGAGCTGGGGTCCCCGGACCCTGACACGATCTACGTGGTCATCGAATGAGTCTGAAGGTCGGTGGCCTCGACGTTGTCGGTGTGTTCGTCGGGGATGCTGCGGCGAAGGTCTACGTCGGCGCGATGAAGATCTGGCCTCCGGTTCCGGACTTCACCCCGTTCACGATCTCCAGCGAAGACCCCGGATACACGGATATCTACGACGAACCGGTACCCGAGGGCGCATCCGGATGCTGGGTTACCCTCTTCGGCGGTGGCGGTGGCGGGGGAGCAGGCTACAAAGGCCCCTCCGGGACCACCCGACGCGGCGGGTCCGGTGGACGAGGCGGCTCAAAGATCCCCCGCGTATGGGTTCCGAGATCATCGATGGGCAGCACGTACAGCATCCAGCGGGGCCTGGGCGGCTCAGGCGGGTCGCCTGCATCGGGCACATCTGGCTCAGGGCAGCCGGGTAGCCCAGGCACCCCTTCTATATTCACCTCCGGGAGCGTCTTGCTGAGAGCGGCGCACGGCGGCGGTGGAAGCGGCGGGACCAGCTCCGGGTGGAGCGGGAATACCGACAGCGGGACATCCCTGACAAATGGAGTTCCTGAGGCAACCGTTCTTGCCGGGTCGGATCGCGGCGGCGGCGGCACCGGTAACGGTAACCCGGGTGTCGACAACCCGGACGGCGCGGGTGCTGGCGGTGGCGGTGGCGGAGGGTACTCCTCGTCGCAGACGGCAAGTAACGGCGGCCGAGGCGGCAACACCACGCACGGCACCGGGGGAACCCCCGGTAATGGCAGCGGTGACACCACATTCAACGGGGAAAGCGCAGACGACCAGACCGCCGGAAACCCCGGAGCCGGTGGAGGCGGCGGGCGCGGCGGCGGTAACGGCGGTAATGGAGGTAAGTACGGCGGAGGCGGTGGCGGCGGTGGCGGTGTGCCGTCGTCCGATCCTGACGGACATGGCGGCGCTGGCGGCGACGGCTACGTCCTGATCGAATGGGCGTAGCTCGTCCTTGACACGTAACCCGGTTACGAGTAAAGTCGCCTGCGAGAGAACGACCGGCGGGGCTAAGGCCTGAGAAACCAACCCCGTCGGTCGCACACCCACCATCAGGAAGGCACTGTTATGTTACGCACTATCGCTGCCGCGGGCATCCTCGCGGCTGGTCTCGGGCTCGGTATCGCACCGATCGCCCAGGCTGCTCCGGCTCACTGCTCGAACCACGGCTTCGGTCACGGTCAGATCTACAAGCACGCCTGTGCTACCGGCTCCGGCGGAGCCAGCGCTGACTGGAACCCCGTGTTCAACGACGACGGCTCGTACAAGACCGTTCACAAAAACGGCAAAGACCACAAGGTCTACAAGTGCGTTCGGCACTGCGGCGGAGGCCGCGGCAAGACCGAGACCACCGATCCGTGGTGATCTAACCCCGCATACCAAGAGACCCCCTACCCGGCCCGCGAAGGCTAGGTAGGGGGCTTTTTGTGTTTCAGTGGGTGTGGCCGTGATGACCTGTGTCTTCGTGGTTTGTCTGGTCAACCACCGCGGTCTCAGTGGTGTACGGTACAAACCCATGAGAGCCCTGGTAGTGATCCGACTGTCCCGCGTCACCGATGCTACGACCTCACCGGAGCGTCAGCTGGAGTCTTGCCAGCAGCTCTGCGCCCAGCGCGGCTGGGACGTCGTCGGGGTAGCGGAGGATCTGGACGTCTCCGGAGCGGTCGATCCGTTCGACCGGAAGCGCAGACCGAACCTGGCCCGGTGGCTAGCGTTCGAGGAGCAACCGTTCGATGTGATCGTGGCGTACCGGGTAGACCGGCTGACCCGATCGATCCGGCATCTGCAGCAGCTGGTCCACTGGGCCGAGGACCACAAGAAGCTGGTCGTCTCCGCGACCGAAGCCCACTTCGACACGACGACGCCGTTCGCGGCGGTCGTCATCGCGCTGATGGGAACGGTGGCGCAGATGGAATTAGAAGCGATCAAAGAGCGGAACCGATCGGCGGCGCATTTCAATATCCGCGCCGGGAAATACCGAGGCTCCCTACCGCCGTGGGGGTACCTGCCTACGCGCGTGGACGGGGAGTGGCGGCTGGTGCCGGACCCTGTGCAGCGAGAGCGCATCCTCGAGGTGTATCACCGCGTCGTCGACAACCACGAGCCGCTGCACCTGGTGGCCCACGACCTGAACCGGCGTGGTGTCCTGTCGCCGAAGGACTACTTCGCGAAGCTGCAAGGCCGTGAGCCGCAGGGCCGGGAGTGGTCGGCTACCGCGCTGAAGCGCTCGCTGATCTCCGAGGCGATGCTCGGGTACGCGACGCTGAACGGTAAGACCGTCCGAGACGACGACGGAGCTCCGCTGGTGCGGTCTGAGCCGATCCTGACGCGAGAGCAGCTGGAGGCGCTGCGCGCCGAGCTCGTGAAGACCGACCGGACCAAGCCCGCGGTGTCTACCCCGTCGCTGCTGCTGCGGGTGTTGTTCTGCGCGGTGTGCGGGGAGCCCGCGTACAAGTTCGACGCGGGCCGGAAGATCCCGCGCTACCGATGCCGGTCATTCGGGTTCGCGCAGCGGTGCGGCAACGGCACGGTGCCGATATCCGAGTGGGACGCGTTCTGCGAGGAGCAGGTGCTGGATCTGCTCGGGGACGCGGAGCGTCTGGAGAAAGTCTGGGTAGCCGGCTCGGACTCGGCGGTCGAACTCGCGGAGGTGAACGCGGAGCTGGTGGACCTGACGTCGCTGATCGGCTCCCCCGCCTACCGGGTCGGGTCTCCGCAGCGCGAAGCACTGGATGCTCGTATCGCGGCGCTGGCCGCGCGGCAAGAGGAGTTGGAAGGGCTAGAGGCTCGCCCGTCGGGCTGGGAGTGGCGCGAGACTGGGCAGCGGTTCGGGGACTGGTGGAGGGAGCAGGACACCGCGGCAAAGAACACCTGGCTCCGGTCGATGAACGTTCGGTTGACGTTCGACGTCCGCGGCGGGCTGACTCGCACGATCGACTTCGGGGATCTGCAGGAGTACGAGCAGCATCTCAGGCTCGGCAACGTGGTCGAACGGCTACACACCGGGATGTCGTAGAGCGACTACCCGAGAACGCAGAAAAGCCCCCTACGCGCCGTGTAAGGGCACGCAGAGGGCTCTCTGGCAGTCTCTATTCAGTTGTGGGTGTGCGTCCGTCTCCGTGGACGCTAGAGGGGTTTACGGGGCCTCGTGGACCCGCACGTACGGTTGCAGAGGCTTGTCACGGTAGGCGTGGTATCGCTCGGCCTCCTCGGCGCGGATGGCCTCGATCTCCTGAGCCGCGCTCACCTTACGACGCTGCAGCTCCGGATCGTCATACTGACGCACCGTAATCACCTCTGACTGACGAGTCTGCGTCGAGATGATCTTCAGCAGATCCACCGCCTCGGTAAGGCGGTCGGCGATCACGGCCAGCTGCTCGACGGTGACGTCTTTCTTCTTCTTGCTCATTCGATCACCTCGGTGAACGGGCCGAACGTGGAATTGAAATCTGCGCCGATCTTCCCTTGGTACAAATCCGACCACCAATGCGAAGTCCACCAGAGCGCGTAGTTCTCGTCCCACCAGAAGACGTCACTCTCCCGGTCGCGAACCTTCACGCCCAGCGGGACAGCATGGATGCTGTCCCACACCCGGGCCTGGGCCTTCTCCTCGACGTCCCGCACCTGGACGAGCGTGACGCCGGATAGGATCTCGGCAGCCACCTGCTCGGCGTCATCGGAGTAGACCGGGGCCCAGTCGGAGATGACGTCGACGATCTTTTGCCGCACCTCCTCGGGGGTGAGGATCATAGGGATTACTTTGACGGTGATGTATTTCTTCTTCTTCTTGCTCACAGTAATCCTCCGGTGGAGCGGGAGACCTCCGGACATCCTTCGGTATCAGACGCTGTCTGGTCCGGGCTGTCGTCAGCTGCCGCCATCAAACGCAACTCTTCAATCTCAGCGACCAACTCAGGAACGAGAGTGCGCGCCTGGGCGATGAACTCGGCATCGGCGCGCTGGTGGTACAGGTGCGTCGTGGCGACGGCCTCACGAGTCGACTCGGCATCATGCGGGATGATGCAATTACCCTGCTCACTGCTGTACTCGGCTATCCACGGCCCTTCTGTGACCCCTTCCAGTGCGGACTTGGCGCGCTCAACAACGGCCTGAACGCGCCCAGCTCCGTCGCTTTCCTTTTCTGCTTTTACCACTATGGTCTCCTCGTTTGCCTGATGAAGTCGGTCCGTGCCGACTCGTAGTCCGGGTGGAACGTGATAACGCCGTAGAACGATCCGACCGACGGGAACACGATCCACTCCTGGGTGTGCGGGCTCTTGCGGATCAGCCACTTCCTGGCATCGTTACCCCAGAGCTCTCTCACCGGAACCACCCCCGTATGATCTGGATCAGGTGCTCCAGCCGAACCTCGTGGTCGAGCATCCGGATCAGCACCAGTTCACGCACCCGCTTCACTTCAGCCGCCTTAAGCCAGCGGCTTCCTCAGCCGTTGCGACGACGGTGAAATTCCTCGGGTACTTCCCCTCCGGCTTGATCCGGCGTATCCAGGCGTCCGCACTCCAAGACCAGATCACGGTCCCGTACGGGATGTTGCTCAACCCGTACGGTAGCCGGTGTCGGCCTTCGTAGCCGGGGCCGTCTAACGAGAGGTACGGACTCCACTTCCTCGCGACCTCGGACTGAGCCACGCACTTGAAGTACTGCTCACCGTTTAGGTCGGAGAACGTTAACCAGTCGTGCTTACTCATTCCACCCCCTCGTAACGGTCCAACTCACTCTTGAGCCCTTGGATCTCAAGCTCCAGGTCGAAGACCCGGCCCATCAGGTTGTCGCGCTCCAGCTCCAGCCGAGCCGCGTCGTCGATCGCCTCCATCGACCTGCGCACCATGTCCGCGATAGCGCCGTGGATCGACGCGGTGAAGTCGGCATCGGCCTCGTTGGCGAATGATCCGAGCCACTTACGGGACTCGTCCTGGCTCACAGCCCACACGTCGTAGGTGGTGTGGCCCCCGTCCTTCTCAACCACCCAGAAGCAGTCCTCAGCCCCTGTGGTCTGCGAGAACACCTGATAAATGCGGTCGCAGAACTCTTGAAATTCCATGTTGTTCCTTCCGTTACGAATCAAAGCGATGGGTAGGTGTTACCGCGCATGACGTTGCATATGACTGACTCGGCTACTCCGTACGCGTAGGAGAGGTCTCTCTGCACTCCCCGATACGCACCCTTGTGGGTGCGGATGTGCATAACGTCGTACGGGCTCAGCTTCGCGGTCGGGACCTTGCAGCCGGTCTGGTGAGTGCCGTCCCGGAGCTTGTCCGCAGCGTTCTGCTTCGGCGTACCGATGCTGAGGTTCTCGACGCGGTTGTCCAGCTTCCCTCCGGGGCCGTGCATCACGTGCATTCCCTTGGGCACCTTGCCGATAAAGGCCTCCGCCACCAGAGAGTGGACCGTCCTCTTGTACGCCCGACCGTCCTTCCAGAAGCTGACATACTTGTACCCGTAGCCCTTCATCGTGGACTGCGCCTTCTCGCCTCTCGGGCCGAATACTCGCCCGTCCCGGGTCACGAAGAACCCCGGACACTCATCAATAGGGCGCGCCGTATCCATGGCCCCAGGTAGGACCTTGGACCTCCGGATCTGTTCCAATGTGGACCCCCCGAAATTCCATTTCCATAATTCGTCCGATTTCCTTCGCCGTGGACTCCGCTTCTAGGGCAGGGACCGAGGCCAGAACCTCGTCATGGACGACGAGGCGCATGTTACGAGTCAAGCCAGCCTCATGAAGTCGGATGACGGCGCTCGCCGTGACATCCCTTGAGGCGCTCTGGATTGCATAGTTAAGAGCCGCATAGCCCCTGTCGGGGTCTACCGGCAGCCGGCGACCTGTCGGAGTCACGATGTACCCCCGGGCAGCGGCTTCCTGCTGCAGGCTCTTGGACAGCGCGGTGACTCCGGGATAGGACTTCTCGAACCCCGCAATCACCTTCTTAGCCTCCTGGAACGAAATCCCTGCTTGCGCAGCGATATTCGCAGGACCAGACCCGTATGCATACGCGAAATTGACCATCTTCCCCACCTTCCGATCGACGCCCGAGGCGTCGGCCGTGATCTGATGGAGATCGGCGTTCTCCTCGAACGCACGCTTCATGGTGCGGTCATCGGCCAGGGCGGCGAGTACCCGGAGTTCCTGCGCCTGGTAGTCGACCGAAACCATCAGCTCGCCAGGATCGGCGATGAAGCAGCGCCGAACCATCCAGTCGTTGGCCGGAAGGTTCTGTGCCGAGGGGTTAGATGTACTCATGCGTCCTGTACGCGCTTGCAGCGGGTTGATCCCCGGGTGGACCCGGTCGTTGGCGTCCCGCCGCTCGATGAAGTTGCGGACCCAGGTCTTCTCCCAGGAACCCCACTTCTTCGCCTCGATCGCGGCCTTCGCCAGCGCGTTGCCCTCCTCCGCCAGAGCTTCCAGCAGCTCGGCGTTCACCTGGCGCTTACCCGTGGCCGTGCGGCCTTTGATCTTCACGCCCGTGCGCTCCAGGCCGTCGGCCAGCTTCTCGGTGGAGTTCACCGAGTCGACCCCGTACGCGTACCGAGCCACCGCGGTGTAGTGCTCGGACTTCCGCAGCATGTCCGCTGACAGCTTCTCCGAGTAGTCGACGTCCAGCAGGAACCCGGTGCGTTCGACGTACGACATCACCTCAGCGAGCTTGTGCTCGTACGGGATCAGCTTGTGCGACGACTCCGGCACCAGCGGGGCTACCTTGCCCAGCAGCCGGGACACCAGGATCGTGTCCATGCCGGCGTACAGCTCGTAGTCCGGGTCGTCCAGGTCGACCAGCGCCCAGATCTTGTCTTTGGTGGTCTTGTGCTTCTTGGCCAGGCGAGCCATCGAGGCTTTGACCTCTTCGGCGGTCACCGGGTCGATGTAGAACTTCGTCAGCTCTTCCAGCTTGTGCCCGGTCCCACCTTCTTTGTAGGCCCGAGGGTCTACCAGGTGCGAGTAGATCTTGGTGTCCTCGACCTTCGGCCACATCTGCTCCATCGGCACACCGAGCGTCCGCTCGATCACCTGGAGGTCGAACGCGGCGTTGTGGATGACGAACCGCTGGACCTTCTGCAGAGCGGTGACGGCGGCTCCAACGAACACACCGCCCCGCTCCACCGGCAGAACCCACGACTCCCACGGGTTACCGAACTGGATCAGCCGGATACCGAAGTCGTCCTGGTAGATATTGAGCCCCGTCGTCTCGGTATCGAGACCGAGAATCCGGAGGTTGGAGCGGATGAAGCTCTCGAACCCGTCGAGATCATCCTCGTGCTCTACGACGTTGACCAGAACTGTCTCGTCCTTGATCTGGTAGCGGTGTTGCTTCACCCGCCCCTCCCTTCGTTACGAATCAAGCTGGAGACGTTAGAGCCCCAGCTCCCGGCGGATCTGACCCTCCGGGGTTTCTTCCTTGACCATCACTCGCCCGTAGTAGGCGATGTTGTTCTTGATCGGGAAGACCCGGTACTCCCCTTCCCCGAAGTCGACTGCCAGCTCGTCACCGCTGATGCGGTACTCGCAGTCGTCCGGGAACGTCCAGAACAACCCGTTCTGGAGCATGACCATGAACTTCGGAACCTTGATTTCCTCGCTCAATTACACCCTCCTAGATGGTTACGAGTCAAGTTAATTTGCATAGAAAAACTTGGCGTCGCGACCGTCATCCTTGGTCGGGGGCATCCACGCGTGCCAGACCTTGCCGGTCTTCTTCGACACACCGGTCTTGTAGACGAAGTCGTCGTACGGCTTAGGCGGAGCCCACTCCGGGGCTTCCTGCGCGCCCTGCGGAGCCTGACGCTGATACCCGCCGCCCGAGGACTGCGCGGGAGCCGGCGCAGCCGATCCGCCCGCGAACGCCGCGGCAACCTTCTTCACCTTGTCCATGTAGTCCTTGAACTTCGCGTCCAACAGAGCGTCGGACTCTTCGACCGACGAAGCGTGGATCACGATCCACGGCGCGTCGAAGTCCCGACCACCCTTCAGGGTGGTGACGATCTTGCCCTCGCCGGGAGCCACGTTGCTGCTGTTGTTGACCACGGTGGTCGCAGGAGCGGTGGTGGCGACAGGCTGCTCGGGGCCGTTGTCGTTCGAGGCCCAGGGATCGGTGGTGACAGTCATTCGGTTTCCTTTTCGTTAGTGGGTAGTTGGGTAATCAGGCGTTGTCGCGGACGAACGACACCGAGGAGAAGTACCGGGAGACCGGGTCCTTGATGATCTGCTTGTCAACGACGTCCTTAGCGACCTTGCCGTCGGCTCGGAACAGCGCAGCGATAAGGTCCTGCTGCCAGGTCGTCACGAGGTCCCCGCCGCCCAGGTCGGCGTGGACATCTTCCGAGGCCTTCTCGAACCGCAGGCTGTTCTTGTCCACCTCCGCGATCTTCTCCATCTCGGCCAGGGCACGGTCCCGGAGGAACACGCCCTGCACGTCGAGGGGGAGCGATTCGTCCCGAGGGACCATTACGATTGCAGTGAGTCGGTCTGCCATTCGGTTTCCTTCCGGTTGTAGCCGCGGGTCCATTCGGCACCCACGAACATCTCTTTGTCCTCGTCTGACCAATTAGCCAGGAGGGCGGGTTTCTGGTTGGGGTAGAGCTCAGGCGTCACCCACGCTCGGTACATGTCGACGCCGGACATACCGCTGAACTGGCCGTCGAAGATGTTCACGCGGCAGCCCCTGACCCTGCGCAGGACGGGATCAGGTGATCCCTGAACCGTCCCGAGCTGATCGGCACTATGTGGTAGCACACCGGGCACGCCCGGCGATGCTTCGGAGCACTGGAGGTCACCTGCTCGGCGGTAGCCAGGTCGAACAGCTCCCGGTACGTCAGACCGTCCTCGCCGGCTGACTTCCACCCGTCGTCAGCGAGACGAGTAGCCATCTCCCCGACAGGGTCACTCGGGCCGTTGTGCGACCGGATCGAGTCCGGGAACACCTTGGACCGTGAGCCGGGACCGTCGTGGTCGTCGGTCTGCTTGATGACCTTGTGGACCTCTTCGAGCACCGCACGGTGGGCGTGGTAGAGGCGGTCTTTCGAGGCCTGGTCCCGTAGGACCACGCCGTCGATGTACCTGACCTTGAGCGCTTCCGCGTACGGCGGGTGGCGATCCACGAGCTGGGAGACAGCCTGCGGAATCACCTCCATCAGGTACACGTTGTCCGATCGGCCTTTGAGTGCGTCTTTGATCGACTCCGACGAGTAGTCCCAGTCGCCCCGGGCGAGGTCGTCTGCGAACCACTGGTCTTTGAGGATCTGATCGGCCAGCACCCGAAGGGTGTTGAACCCGACGTCGTCCCCGGACTCCTCCACCAACCGGCGACTGGTCGATCTCTCGAGAATCGACACCCACAGGTCCTGAACCAGGTCCTCGACCTGGTCCGGGGTGAGCAGGTAGCTGTTCCCGATCGACCGCGCAGCCTTGCTGATCAGTGGACCGGTATCAGCCATTCACCGGCTCCAGACTGCGCTTGGCGTAGGTCTCCTCGACCAGAACCTCGATCAGCTCGACCCGGGGAATCTCCCGGGACCGGGCTTCGAAGTGCAGGTACGGCAGAACGTTCCCGTTACGTGTCAAGGCCACTACAGCCTCCAGGTCTCTCCGTCGACCGTGAACTTCCCCTGCGAGATCGGGACAGCCTCGGCTTTGACGTGCTTGCCGTCGACGGTGAGGATTCCGAATCCCTGCTGCCAGTTCCCCGTCGCCAACTGCAGGTACTTAGCCTGCTTCTGGTCCATCATGTGGCCGACCTCGAACCCGGTAACCGTCTGCACCACGCGGCCTGCGTAGCCGAACGAGTGGTTCACTACCGCGAGTCGATGGGTGTGGCCCATGACGATCGACTTCTGGAACTTCTTCGCCCCGTTGAGCGCGGTCGACCCCGCGATCTGCGAGAGGCTGATCTTCCCCATGTGTCCGTGGGTCGAGATCCATCCCGGAGCGATGTCGTAGAAGTCGGGCAGCAGCTCGATCCCGAAGCCGTCGAAGTCCAGCATGTTCTGGAAGTGGAAGGCCTCTTCCATCTCGCCCAGAGCCGGTGCGTACCGGGCCAGGTACTGCCTCGGCCTGAGGTCGTGGTTGCCCTCGTGCATCAGGAAAGGGCCGTCGTAGACGTCGCGGATTTCCTGCAGGAACTTCTTGCCGATCTCGTTGTGCTTCTGCAGCTGCGGCAGGAACTCCTCGGCCGAGCCCTTCGACCACCGAGCGGGGCTGGGGTAGTCCATGTAATCGCCGATTCCCAGCAGGACATCCGGCTGAGTGTCGGCGACGAACTGGATGAACCCTCGCAGGGCTTTGATGTCGGAGTAAGGCAGCTGCACATCGGGCAGCACGGCGATGCGCTTTGTCATTTGGTTCCCTTCTCTGCGAGGAGGGATAGCTCCGCGCGTACTGATCGGTAGACGTCGTCCAACGCGTTGATCGCGTTGGTGACGGATGTGTAGGTGACGGTGTCGAGGTCGATGTACAGAGACATGCCGCTCTGAGGGGTTTCGGCCTCGCGGTAGATCTCGTGGTAGTCGCTCACTCGACGACCTCGTCCAGGTCGATGACCATGTCGTTCAGCGAGTCGATCCAGGTCAGCGAGTCCGAGTCCTCGTTACGAATCAAGTCGTCGGGCAGCGGAAGATCGAACAGAGCGCGTTGCTCAGCCTCCTCTACCGGCTCCTCGTAGATCCGCTCGGCGCAGCCGGCGTAACCCGCGATGTCGGTATAAGAGTCCCGGTGGTACCCCGTACCTTTCACCCGGGCCACCTTGACCAGGATCATCAGATTCGCGACGTCCAGGTCAGTGATCGGGCGCTCCAGGTACGCGGAGAACAACGCGGAGATGTCGGCGAAGTTCTCCCGGGGGTGCCCGTAGTTCTTGTTGCGAGGTCCGTGGATCAGGCGCTGCGCCTCTTCCAGGATGCTTTCTGTCATATCCCTACCTTGTCTTTCAGTGCTTGAACGCCTTGCTCCAACACAAGGCTGTTGACATCCGAGCCATCGGGCATCGGGATGATCTTGGCGTTAGGCAGAACACCCACCACCGTCTCAGCGAACTGCATACCCGCGTCGTCACCGTCCGCGAGTATCAACACCTCCCGGTACCCGAGAAACGGCTCGCGGAAGTGCTCTTTCCACGCCTGCGCACCGGGAACCCCGACCGTGGGGAACCCCGCGACAGACGCTGTCAACGCATCGATCTCGCCCTCCGCGATCCCGACGCGCTGAGCCGGTTGCAGCAACGCCAGCGTGTTGTACAGCCGCCCGGTGTCGCCCGGGACGGTCAGGTACTTCGGTTTACCCTCGGCGGCGTCTAGGCGACGAAACCTCAGAGAGACCACCTGCCACCGCTCGTCCGGAGCCCATCGCAGGTAAGGGATAGCGAGCATCCCTTTGTACATCTCGTGACCCGGCAGCGGTTCCTCCACGTACCCGAGGCGAAACTGCGTCACCGCCTCTGCGATAGCCGGCGCGGTCAGCCCGCGGGTTGCCAGATACTCCTCGGCCGCGGACCCAGCCAGTGCTTTGTGATAACGCTGCGACGCCTGAAGGAGATAGCTCTTGTGCTCTTTCGACTGCTGTTTGATAGTTCACCTCCTCGTAAGTCATCAGCAACGTGATCGCGTTGCCTCGCGCCGAACAAGCGAGGCAGTTGAAAGCGTTCAGCTGGTACGACACCGCGGCAGACGGCCGCGACTCCTCGTGGTGCCAGCAGAGGCAGGGGATCCACACCCGGCCCGTGTCCTCGGGCGGTACCCAGTCAGGGGCCAGCCGCTCGATGACCTTCGCGATCAGCGTTTGTGAAGGTTCCACCGGAAGACCTCGTACACTTCGATGCCCTCGTGGTACGGGAACTGCTGCTTGAACGCGTCGTCTAGGAACTCGTAGACGTCTTCTGTGTCGGTGGTCGGGTCGACCTTGACGAGCGCCTCGATCTTCATCCAGCCCTGGCTCATCAGCGCTTCGCCTCCGCCGCTTCGACCAGTCCTTTCACGAGACGTATAATCTCGTCGGCGGCGTACAGGTGGACCGTGAGCGGTACGTCCTCGACCTCGTAGAGCCACTGCTTGGCTGCAACTACGGCATCGATCACTTGCCCCACCTCCGAGCGGTGCGGTCCACGGAGTGCTCCGAGACGTTCCGGGCCAGCGCGTACTTACGCGGGTCCAGCAGAGCCCCCAGCAGCTGCTGACGGAGCAGGTTCGGGCGTGCAGTCGGTTTCATCGTTTCTTCCTTCCTTGGTTACGATTCAAGTTCGGGACCTCGATAGGAGCGATCCGTTTCCCGATCACCGCGAACGCGGGCGGGTTCTCCAGGTAGTCGATCCCTCGCTGGAGAGCTTCGGGGTCGTCACCGAGGTGACCGAGTACGTTGCGGTTACATGGCGTATCCAGCAGCCCGCGAACGTGCCCTGTTCGGTGGTCGTGGTCGACAGCCAGCTTCTTCCGCAGGCCTCGGCCTTTGCGGCAGATGTAGCACCTGCCACCTTGAGCCTCGTATATCTGCCAATACTCATCGGCGGTGATGTCGTAGAGCTCCAGAAGACGCTTCTCCCACGCCGTATCCTTTCGGACGGTTCGCTTTTCGCGATGGTGGGTAGCGCATCGAGGCCCCGGGTGAGGGGCGGCTCGGCGGGTTGTGATCCCGGCCGCTGCGCAGTCGACGCAGCGCCGGGGCTTAGGCTTAGCCGCCGCCATCCAGCCACCCGACCAGCCACAGACCTGCGCCCCACGCGATGATCGAGTACGCGATCAGCTGCTCGATGCTCACGCCTTAGCCGCCTTGATCAGCTCCCGGATCTTGTCTGCCCGGAAGTCGTCCCACCACGCTCCGGTGCTGGCGACGTGAACCACCGGAGCGGTCTCGTAGCCTTTCTGCTTCACCAGCTTCAGAGCCTCGGGGTCCTGGTCCACGCGGACCTCCCGGAACTCCACACCGCCGCGGGTCAACGCGTTCTTGGTGAGCGTGCATTTGAAGCAGTCCGGGCCGGTGGTGAACACCGTGACGTCCTGTTTCTCGTTACGAATCAAGTTATCGGGCATCAAAAATCCTTAATCTCCATCTTCGAGCCGTCGAATTTCAGCTCGGCGTACAGCCGGCCCGATGGATCGGCCTTCGATGATCTGTTCTTCACCGCGGACACCCGCAGAGTGTCAGCCCCGAACTGTGACGGAACCCTGTGCAACGTAAGTACTAGCTCGGGTACGCGGCCGATCTGCCCCTTGATCCCCGACAGCGGGATCGGCTTGTCACCGGAGTTGTTGTCAGCGGTGACGTGGTGCAGACCGATGATGCACGCGCCGGTCTCCCGGGCTTTCTCGTGCAGCCAGTCCATCAGGACCTCCAGACCACCGAACGGGTCCTCGTCGTTCGCGGCTACCCCGGTGATGACGTTCGTGATGTTGTCGATCACGATCAGCTGCGGGTAGTTCCCGAACGTCTCCTCGTACGCGGCCAGCGAGGTCTCGATGACCTTGAGCGTCGGCTGCGCCGAGTAGTTCAGCCGGATAGGGATACCGTGCGGGTTCCCCGGGGCCGCGTTCCACGTCAGCACCTGCGGAGGCAACTGACCTTCGCGTACCGCCCGAGCGGACTCAGCCAGCGGCATCCCGAGCTCCATCGAGAGGATGCGCGTCGACTGCGTGAACGCGTCCGAGTCAGCCGAGAGGTAGTACGTCGGGATACGTCCTTTGAGCGCTAGAGCAAGCGTGAACGCCGACTTAGCCCCTCCGGGTGCTGCCGCGATCAGCGCCAGCTGCCCTCGCAGGAAGTTGATGCCCTGCTTGGTCAGCGACCGGAACGGTACAGGCAGAGGGTCACCGGCAGATCCTTTAGCGTCAATCGACTGCAAGATCGAGAGAATCGGGCACCTCCTCCGTCGTGTCTTCAACAGCGATAACCCGGGCGATCCCGGCGCTTATCCCGAACACCAGCGCGCCGGCTAGGGACAGCCCTCCGAGCGCAGCCATAGCCAGCCTGTTCACTTCGTACCCCTCGCTATGAACCCGTTGTAGATCGTGCGGCCTTCCTCTTTGGCCTTGACTTCTTCAGCCCAGACTCGGTCGGTAGCTTTGATCAGCGCCGACTCGGTCGTGCCTAGGAACTTCACCAGCGGAGGACCGAGAAGACCTCGACGAGCGGCGCGCAGCACACCGCCGAGTTCGTGAACCGCTCTCTTGTCTTCCAGCTCGACGTCCAACAGGTTCCCCGGGCCTGGCCGTTTGGTCACGGCCGCTTTCAGCGCCGGGTCGGCAAGAGTCCATCGTTCGGTCACGGGCGGAACACCTCGACGTTCCCCCACGGACCTTTGTGGTCAGAGAGCTCGTCGGCATCCCCGTTCGAGTACAACGTGAGCCACGTCTCGTCATCGATCTTCACGTAGACCGCTGCCAGACTGGACATGAGGAGCGTGGCACGCACCGTACCGATCGGGTCTCGTGGCTCCGGCTTCTCGGTGATGTCGTACTTCTCCAGCAGCTCCGCGACGATCGCTGCGGAGCTGCGCCCGCTCACGCGGGCTGTGTAGATCAGATTCCTGAGTTCAGTCTTGTTAATAGTCAAGTCTCATCCCTTCCTGTGATACCGAGCAGCGGACGCGACGCTGAACAACGGCGTCGGCTTACCCCACTTCGGCGAGTAGTCCCCGACCGCGGCAAGCCCCTGCTTACGCCAGCGTCGGACTGTGTCCGTATCGACCCCGAACAGCTCGGTCAGCTGCTCCTCGGTCGCTAGTGACGGATTGCTCATCGTTACCTCTCGTTACGAATCAAGTTTCAGGCCATAGAGTATTCACAACTCAACGCCACGTCGCACCTCGCGCAGCTAGCGCCAGGCTTAGGCGTGAAGTCCCCTGCTTCCAGCTTCCGCTCCATCTCGTGGAACCGAGCCGAGACCTTCTCCCGCGTCCAGTCCGTCAGGTCGTACGGATACGTCGGCTTACCGGTCTTCGCCATGAAGTACACGCCGCGCGTGATCTCGACGCCGTACAGCTGTTTCAACGCCAGCGCGTACACCGCGAGTTGAAAGTCATCCCCGGGCTTAGCTCCCGACTTCCAGTCGACCACCAGCACCTCGCCGTCGAGCACCAGCACCGCGTCGATGTAGCCCCGGATCTCTATCCCATCGAGCTCGAACTCGATCGCGAGCTCTATCCCCGGGGTACCGTCCGGTGTGTGCCACACCTCTAGGCTCTGGTGGTTGTCGATCCAGTCCAGGGTCTTGTCCACCTGCTGCAGCCCGATACCCCAGCGACGCTCGATGTCGTCCGCGCCGCGGTACGGCCCGGAGGCGAACCACCACCCCAGGTTCGGGGTCTCCTCGGTAGCTTCGTTGATCCCGTCGGCGTACTCGGCCTTGAAGATCTCATAGCACTCTTCGCGCGTCAGCGGTGAGCCGGCGAGCTTCGATAGCATGTATTTCTCAGCCACCGCGTGAACCCCAGTACCCTGCTGCAGCCAGGCCGCTGGGCGTCTCCACACGCGCTCATGCCTGGCCAATTTCCAGCTGAACGGGCATTTGTCGAACTGCGACAGCTGCGAGACCGACCGTGGTTTCTTCTCGTACTTGTACTCGGTCACGCGGCCATCGCCTCCTGTGTGTCTGATGTCTCGTGGAGCCGCTTCGACTCCAACCACATGTCCTTAAGGACAGCTTTCGAGATCGCTCGCAGAGCACGAGCGTGCTGGTGACCGAGCGACAGCGGGGAGCCTGGCTGAGCAGGCTTACCAGCGGGTCCGCAGCGCTTGCACTCGGACGTGTGAACCGCGTCCGCGTACTTCCTCCGCGCCTCGTCGTAGATGTCTCGGTAGACGCCTTTCGACTTCACGCACGACGTCGCGATCAGAAACGCCCGGACCTTGGCATCAGAGTTCCAGTTCGCCTGGACGCCTTTACGCCGAACCTGCCGGGAGGCGTCACCGTAGCCGCAGTACGACCACAGCTCGGACACCGTACGGGGACGATCGTGCAGCGAGTTCCAGTACGGGTCACCAATCGAGGCCAGCAGGCGCGCGGCCTGCTTCTCACCGACTCCGGTAGCCTGCTTGACCCACGGCCCGAGAGGATGCTTGCGCATCCGCTTCTGAAGGTTCTTCACCGCGGCTGCTTCGGTCTCCTTGAGCTGCTCGACCATCACCGCGAGCGCGGCGACGTCCGGGTGCCGGACGTCCAAGCCGTACAGCTTCGGATCGGTGAGGGAGCGCAGACGGTTCTCGTTCGCGATGCGGACCGACTCTAGGTCGTCGACCGTCTCGGCGGCGAGCCCGAGGATTGCGTATTCGGACACGGTGAGTTTCCTCCTTATAAGGTGTTTCCCCGGAACGCCGGGAAGCTGGGAACCGAATGGCCTTTGGTTCCGGGGGAAGTTGAGCCCGTCAGCGCTGGCTTTTTGGGGTTCGGTGCGACAAATGGCTGACGGGTAAGAAAAGCCCCTGAAAGGCGCGGGGTCCAAGGTCTACGAGAAGACTATGGCCGTTCAGGGGAAGAATGAGCGAGGACCGGACCGTTGGCTTCGTGGCGGCGAGTTGCCGTGACGAGGATATGGGTCCGGTCCTCGGGGTTTGATCCCGGTAAACGTGGTCATCATGGGTGTTCGCTGTCCGCTTGGTCTACCGGGGAGTTCTGTTTACGAGACCGGGCCGGACAGCTCTCCGACTGTCTCGACGCCTTGCAGCGTCATAGCCTCGATCATCGACTCGTAATGGTTGATCTTCGACTGAACCGACTGGATATGCGCCAACCTGGTCTCGATAGCGACCTTGAGGTCAGCGGCCGTGCAGTCACGAAGGCGCTTGTAGGCTCCGTCTCCGACTGCGATCATCGAGTCGAGCTCTTGTTGCCAGTAGTCGCGCACAGCGGCCATCTTGCGGGACGGAGCGGGCTGCCTACGAACCTCGGTAGCGGCGGCGTTGATAGCGCTGTTACGTGTCAGGTTGATCTGCGTACGCAGATAAAACGGCAGAGCCTCTGCGTAGAAGTCTTCCAGCAGGTCATCCGGAGTCTCGCGCAGCACGGTTGCGGTCAGGGACTCGACGGTTACCTCGGTCTCGGCGGTGATGATGTTGTCGACCAGTTCGGCGAGCTTCATGTCTCCTCCTCGTCATCGTTACGAATCAAGTAGTCGTCAGAAGAAAAATCCTCGGGTAGCCCGAGGTCGGATAGAGCTTCGCTAAGAGAGCGCTTAGGCCCTAGTCGGGACCCCCAGTACAGGGCCACCCGATCACGCAGGTATTCGACTTCGTCCTTATCCCCGTGCCCGAACTGGGCTGCGACCGACTTGCCCAGGAACGCGGCCAGCGTCATCCTCCGATCAGTCATCCTCGTCCTCCTCGGGGAGCTGGTTGTTCTCCAGCTCTATAGCGTCTTCGACCGATACGACTGTGATGTTCATGATGTTTCCGGTCTTACGGCTCGCCCAGTCGAGCACGGCGCTCAGACCGTTGGAACGGTCCTGCTCTGCGAACTCTTTCTCGTTCACTTCTTCACCGCCATAGCGAGCGCTACAACCCAGCCGATGAACGTCCATCCGAGCAGCAGGTTCACGACCGTCACAGGCCCCAGCAGGTGCGACTTGCGCACCGTAGCGACCAGGGTCGGTAGCAGGTATGTGCCGATGAACAGCCCGGCGAAGCCTACGACTCCGAATACCCGCGGCTCCATAGCGATCATCGCCACCAGCAGAACCGCAAGGATTCCCAGCCCGGCCAGTCGCCGGGCGTTCCACTTGCTGGTCGGCGCGTACGCCGGTTGGTACGCCGCCTGATCCCAGATGTTGCTCATGATGCTGCCTCCTCTTTAGATTTACGGGTCGCGTTGCAGCGACGCTGTTTGGCCAGGCCCAGCTCCACGAGCAACGGGCACGGGTTGAAGTCCGCGGGCTGATATTCGCGACGGAGAATATACTTCATGAATTCCCCGATTTCGCCCATGATGTATTTGTCGCCGTGACGCTCTTCGCGCTCGACTGCATCAGGCTCGCAATACCTGTCGATGAATTCTTTCACTTCCCGGTAAAGGTAGCTGTCGTCGGTTAGCCACGTAGAACGGTAAACGTGGAGTCCGCGAATACCAGGGACCAGATCGAGTGTATTAGCGCGGATATACGCGTCTTTAACCACGTTCAGAGTAGGGACGATTGTCTTACCGATAACTCGGGAAGTGATCTCGAACATGCGGTGCAAACCATTCTTCTAAGAAAAGGGGCGGGTGGTTATCAGGGCTCCACGCTCGGGAAACGCCAGATGTGATGACGTCCGATCTCGGACAGAGTTGTGTATTCGTTGACTCTGATGAGTAGGTCTTCGTCGGATTCCTGGCGATCCCTGTATGCCCAACCCCCGCGTTTGCTGACGCCGGGTATAGGCGGGATGTTCGGATCAAACTCGACAACCCAATTGTTCTCACGAAGCATCCGGTAAAACGACCGGAGACGCTTCAGCTTGTATTCTTTCATACCTTTGCCGCGTGTGGCGATGTATTCGCCATGATCCCTCAGTCGTTTATGCGGCGCGCACTGAGAAAGAGGCTCGGGCACCTTGAACGGGTATTCGCGGCGGATAACCTGCCGGGCGGTCAATTTACCTCCGTACGTGTGAACGTGCCATGAAACAGCCTGTGGTGTCACACCGTACATCCGGGCGATATCCGCCTCAGTCTCCCCCGTAGCTTTCAGGGCCTCAATCACTTCTAGTGAGAGGCGGGGGAGCTGTTCTCTGGTGGTTCTCATCGGTCCTCCTTGTATTACAGACCAACGTATCCTGCATCTTGTTACAACGCAAGGCACAACCCCCTCGATACTTGACAGTGCGACGTAGTTTTCTGGTGTCCCAGATCTGGGACTCTTCCCCCGTGGGAGAAAGTAGACCACTTGATCTAGTCCGGCGCAAGTGTCAAACGTCACTAAGTTCGTAGCTGAACCGGCATCGTCACAACCGATACCGGAGTTACAGCTACCAGACCGCGACTCGATCCGCAGCGGATCCGCTGGTCAACACCACCAACGGGATCTGCAGTAGCGACTCTTCTTGTCTTTCCCGCGGTCTTTGCCCGGGCCGGCTGAGACGTGTTTGCTCTCGGATTTCTTCTCCGGATCGCACGTCGGCAGGTCACCGTGGGCCACGTGCCAGTCAGAATCAGCCCTCAGACCGCCGTGCTCCAGCTGGTGAGACACCGACCGATGCTCGCACCCGGAGAACCCGTCAGCGCGCGCTGACGGGGCTGCCAGGACCGCTGCGAGCATCACAGCGCCGACGACGAACCAGACGACGAAGGCCAGGCGCTTAGTCACACCTGCCTCACTCTCTTCAGCCCGACGGTTCCCGATAGGTTCTCGCGGACGAACGACCACGACTCAGTCCGTACCCATGACGCGGTGAACAACCCTTCAGCGTGGACGGTGGCGTGGTGCTTGCAGAACAGCAGCTCGAACTGACCGTTCTCCCAGCGCTCCATAGCCGCGGCAGAGCACGCGTCGCAACGATCGGTGAGCCGCAGCTCCCCGGGAGGCGTTGCGCCATCCTCCCGGGGAGGCGAAACCTGGTCTGGAGTGGTCACGCGTCCACGTCCTCTCGCTCTACGAACTCGACGTACACCTTCGCTGTCTCCAGATCGGTGTTCAGGATCTTGAACCAGAACGGGTTGTCACCCCGCTCGAACTGGTACAAGTCGTACGACCCGTTGGTCTTCGCGACCAGCTGCCAGTTGTCCGAGTGGTGCATCGCTCCGTACTCGGTCTCGAACCACTCCCCGCTCACAGCCCCACCGCTTTCGTGATCAGGAACATCAGCGCAGCCCCAGCGACGATCGCACCGACCGACAACGCCAGCTCGATGCTCAGCGGTAGGCCCGGGTTGCTCCGTCGGTACAGCTTGCGAAGCTCAGCCGGCGAGTACGACGCCGCGATGATCTGGTTGAACGCTTTGAGTTCTGTCTCGTTCATCAGGAACCCACTTTCGCCAGGATTACCAGCGCGTCTGCCAGGCCGCTGGCCCGTGCCCCGCCGACTAGGCAGCCCTTCTCGTCGCCGCGGGCCGCGGCCTCTTCGCAGAAGAGGAGCCACTTCACGCGCTCGTCGTTGATCAGGTCTATTGCATCGCTCAAGGTCATCGGGTCTCTCCTCGCAGCGCGAGCTCGGTAGCAGCGGCAGCAGCCGCGACACGGTTCACCGAGGTGACCATGTGCTGAAGCTCCGGGGTCGAGAGCGTGGCGAACCACTCGTGTGTGCCGGTCATAGAGGCACCCCGAATGCGTAGGCAGTTGTCCTGAGCCCCGCGTAGTATTCGAGGAAGTCCTCGGGTAGCTTGCTCGGGTCGACGTACGAGAAGCTCTCGCCGTCGTCATCGACGGTCACGATCGCGTCGTGCTGACGGATCGTCTCGTTGGCCCGCGCCAACTCGGCCAGAATCAGCTCCTGTCGCGAGCGTGTCCCGTGGGCGGTCATCGCGCACCTGGATCGTAACGGTGCGCATCGGGGTACTTCTGACCCGTTAGACGCTCCCATCGTTCAACGGACACCTCACCGCTCATACGGCAGTCGCTGCACTGCCCTGCGTTGCAGGTGAATCCTTTGATCGGCGCGGACCCTGCCCCACTCCCGTCGCAGGTGGGGCAGACCAGCATTTGTCGGATCATCGATCCCTCTCCTTCCGTTACGTGTCAAGCCGCGATGCGGCGGGTAGTAGTCTTGGATGTGTCGATCAGGTGCCGCCGACCGCGTTCGTCGACGACCGTGAGCACGGTGCCCGCGGTGAACAGCACTCGGGCTGTCCAGCCCGCGGGTCCGCGCGATGCGATGTGGATGGTCATGTCATCCCCTTCTGGTTACGAATCAAGTCAGCGTGCGTACGTGAGCAGCCGTGAATCGAACACGGTCAGCGCGGTGATATCGGCTGAGCGAACCTGCCTGCTCGTGCCAGCCCGTCGTAGCCACGTGCAACGGCTCAGAGCTGGACTTCAAAGTATGTTGTGGGCCGAGGCTCCGCATTACACGGGATTTGCATCAGGGTCAACGCGCGGATGGTGCCTTGGGCTCGCCTGAATCTTGCTGGCCTTTGTTTTGTTGTTGAGACCACTCTAACCCGAGGTTTGGTTACGAGTCAAGTGGGTATCCAAAAGAATTTGCGGGCTGATTCTCCACGAGGTAGCTCATCAAATGCTGGCCGATGAACTCGGTGTACGCCGGCGGAATCGACTCGCGCAGCTCATCCCGTGTCATCCAATCGATGCCCATAGCCTCCCGGGCCTGCGCCACGCCGGAGAAGTTCCCTACCACGTGCATGAACTCGCCAGGCCGAGGTGGCCGGCCCATCTTCGTGGTGCGCGCGGTGTGCGGCCGGTGCTCGGGCTGATTGATCCGCGATCCCAGCTCCCAGTTCAGCTCGAACAGCCGCGGACGGTAGGTCCGCAGCCCCGGGAACATGCACCCGCACAGCTCGATCGGCAGGATCAGCGGAGCACCCGGCACGTTCTCGATCACCCACGGCTTACCGATCAGGTCGAACGCTGCCCGGGTCGCGGTGACGTAGTCGGGGTGATCGTTGCCCCGGATCTTCTGAGCGTTGGTGAACGCCTGGCAAGGGGGTGATGCGTGGAACGCGTCGAACTCCTGATGATGCTCCAGCAGGTACTTCAGCGCGTCCCCCTGGTGGAACTCGTAGGGGTAGTTCGGCTGCGGATCGATGTCCACGCCGACCACCTCGAAGCCAGCTCGGCGATACCCAGCACCGGCCCCTCCTGCTCCGGAGAAAAGGTCAAGGATTCTCATGCGCATCCTTTCGTTACGTGTCAAGTCGTGGTCAAAGAGAAAGCCCCCGACCCGAAGGCCGAGGGCTCAGAGCCCGGGGTTACCGGGCTGCTACCCGGCGGATGCCCCAGTCGATCGCGTCCGAGGCGGACATGATCATTCCGCCGTTGAGGCGGACCTCATCGCCGCCCCAAGCGTCGACGCGGACGCCGGCCTCGAGACCGAGGGCGATGGCCTGCTTCACGGTGCTGTTCATTTCGGGACTCCTTTCTGTCCGCCGGCCCTTCCGGGGGACTGTGAACTCGGTAACCGAGGGCTTACCTCGGACTCGGTGGGTGCCGGGGATTACCCGGCTCTCGGGCTTCGGGGGACCTCCCCGATCGGGATGACTCAATCATAAGCGCATCGCCGGTTACGTGTCAAGTGATTCGTCGAAGAATTTCTCGACGAGAATCGACGCCCCGACCAGAGCGGTCTCTCGCATGTCGAAGTTCACCTCGAACAGTCGGTCGTCGCCCCGGGTGCCTCGTACGGTCCAGTAGGTCTCGTGCCTAGGGGTCGACCGAAGCCACGCGACCAGCTCGATTCCCTCGGCCTCAGCGCGCAGCTCTCCGGGGTTGAATCCGTAGTACGCAGTGGAGAACCGCGGGTGCGTCCACTCGATACCGTTGACGATCATGTCTGACTCCTTGCCCAGGTAGGTCGGCCGGCTGACCTTCAGCCGATGTGGTTCTTGCCGTGGTTCTCCCCGCCGCACGCGCAGTCGCAGGACCCGCCGACTGCGCCCATGCAGACGCCGTTGCAGGTCTTCTCCGGGTTGGTCCGGGCCTGCAGCTGGGTCCATGTGAGGTGCTTGTTGTGCTCGGTGCAGAACAGACCCGCGGCGATCAGCTGGGGGCCGTTGAAGCCGCCGTAGAAGATCGGCACCGCGCTGGTGCCCTCGCCGACATACGGCTTGCCGTCGATGACCTTGCGGGTCGCGCAGCCCTTGACGGTGCACCGGCCGAAGTGGCGGTCGATCTTGGTGTAGCGGGTGTTCAGCATCATGTTCATGCGACTGACTTTACTCGTAACCGCGTTACGTGTCAAGGGGTTTGTCGAAGAATTTCTCCGCGGATCTCCAACGACCCTGCCGTCCAGAAGTCAAGCCGCGGGTCCGATCCATCAGCCCGTGCGCGATCATCCGTCAGCGCGGCTCTCAGCCCCGGGAATCGACCCCTCATCAGACAACCGCGCGTACGCCTGCGCGAGGACGTCGTCGACTCGGACAGTCTTCTTACCCGCCCGCTGCGCACGAGGCCAGCAGCACCGCGACGATCTGACCGACACCGATCAACTCGCGCAGCCGGGCAGTCTCACGCCCGTGCTGCCGATCGAGCTCCTCGACCATGTCGAGCGACTGCTTCGCCAGCAGCCGGTAGTTGAACTCCAGCACGTCGCGGCTCAGCCCGGACACATCCTCGCTGGCGGCCTTCCGCAGGTCCTCACGACGCAGCATCAGGCACGCACCAGACGGGTCGAGCGGATGCACTCGGACTGCTCGATCATCTCGGTGCCGTAGTCGTGCGCGTACCAGACGGTAGCGATGCCAGACATCCCGAGCTTGGTCACGGTGCCGACGTACTCCCGGCCATCCTCGGGCGAGGTGAACCGGACCGAGTCACCGATGCGGATGGTGTCCATGAGATGCCCTCTCTCTGAGTGGTTACGAATCAAGGCTGGCTGACGAATGCGTAGCCGGCGATCACCGCGAGCATCACCGGGATGAAGCTGATGATGATGAGTGCTGCGGTCATGAACTAAGTATGCACCCCGCGTCGTTACGTGTCAAGTCGAACCATCGACTGATTCCAACCCGGACACGAAAGAACCCCGACCAAAAAGGCCGGGGCACCTCTCGGGGGTTGTGGCGGTAGGCAGTCACCGCGCCCCTTCGACGGCCGGGTCCCACAGCACGATCGCCGGCAGCGGGACCCGATCATCTGAATGCATCACGTGGCTGCCGACGCTCATCCAAGCTCCTCGGGTACCGTGTTCGAACTTCTCCATAGCCCCGGCAGGGAATGCGGCTAGCACCACGCTCCCGACGGGGAGCCGGGACAGCTCGTCCCGGCTGTCGATCACTTGCCTGCTACTCATGCGGCCAGTAGCTCCTCTGCGTACGCCAGCCAGATCCACGCCCACCACTCGGTGCGACCGGCCTCAGCAACCCGGGCCTTCGCCTTGTCCAGGGTGTCACCGCGATCCATCAGGACGTTGCCCAACATGTTGGCGTAGTACGCCGGGGTAGCTACGAATCCGTCGCCCTGAGCGGGACACACGTTGCCGTAGTACGCCATGCTGTGGACCATGCCCTCAGATGCTCGCTGAGCGTAGAGCTCGATGGCTGATGCCGATACGATGCTGCCGATTGATTTGTTCATGCGACCGACTTTACTCGTAACTCGGTTACGTGTCAAGCCGTGCGCATGAAAGAACCCCTGACCCGAAGGCCAGGGGCTCGATCAGCTGGGTCGATCAGCGCAGGCTGTCGACGTGGATGCAGCCGACCTTGTCCGGCCCGAACTGCGGGCCGAACCCGAGCACCTCATCTTCCGCACAAGGGAACGACGACTGATCGAACGGGTCAGCCGACGCGATCCACGTCGGAGTCGCGATGATCGCGGGAGCTGCGATGAGGAAAATGCCGGCTGCGATGCGCTTGGTGATGGACATGACGTTCCTTTCGTCGGTGTGTTCCGTGTAAAGGCGACGCTACACCACACCGCGGTTACGTGTCAAGCCCGAGTTCTGCACACGGG
>Ga0164243_10000864_pt1 | contig 53004 bp, 46 predicted proteins | sample OricompcompostOP_FD_108781 | JGI IMG/M metagenome (GOLD analysis project Ga0164243, IMG submission 108781) | Organic Plus compost microbial communities from Emeryville, California, USA - Original compost - Organic plus compost (OP) | ecosystem: Engineered > Solid waste > Mixed feedstock >... | reverse complement strand
TCGGCGGTGTCGTCGGTGCTGCCGTCGTCGAGGGCGACGACGGCGTCGGCGACGCGTTCGACCGAGGCGAACCAGCCGGGCAGGTCGTGGGCGGCGTTGCGGGCCGGCAGCAGCACCACCACCCCGGCGTCGTCGTCGTCACCCCGCTCGATCCGGGCCGCCAGCTGGACCAGGCGGTCGAGGTCGACGTTCCCCGGGCAGGTCTTGCCGGTGTTGATCAGGTTGTGGGGAAGGACGTGGTCGCGGTCGAGGGGGATGCCCCAGCGTCGGTGCGCGGCCACCAGCAGCTCGGCGGCGGCCCGGTACTGGGCCGGTGGGCGGACGACGTCGTGGGGGCGACCCTCGTCGGCCAACTCGATGCCGATGGTGACGTCGTTCGGCGCGTCGCTCCCGAGGACCGCGACCTCGGGGACCGGCCGGTCCCCGGCGTGGAAGGCGGTGTCGGCCTCGTCGACGAGATGCACGACGGTGCCGTCGAGCGCCACCAGGTGATGGGCGCTGACACCGCTCTCGGGCAGCGCGAACCAGTCGAGGGCGCTACGGAACGGGCCGTCGGTGGTGTGCACCACGACGGCCCGGGGGGCGGCGCCCCGGCGGCCGGAACGTCGGTTGTCGGGGTGGGGTGCGGGGCCCGGGGCGGGCACCGCGCTCAGCCGGCGAAGCGAGGGGTGACGGCCGCCCCGGCCGCCCCGGCACCCTTCTCGTCACGGGAGGCGCCGGCGTCGCCGACGCTGGGGTCCTGGGAGGCCGTGGTGGTGCTGGTGGTGGACGACGAGGTGGTGGAGTCGTCGTAGATGTCGTCGTAGATGTCGGCGGCCACGTTGGTGCCCGACGAGGCCGGCGTGGCACCGGCGAGCGCGGTGGCGTAGGTGGTCGCGGCGCCCACGCTCACGCCCAGGGCCACCAAGCCCTTCACGAAGCCGCGCCGGCTCATCCGGCCATCCACGTACGCGTCGACGAGCTCTTCACGGGTCATGGTGGGGCGTGCTCCCAGGTGGTGGTGGCGAACGGTGGCAGGACTGTACCGGAGCGCGCGATCGCGATCGCCGATGGGAAGGGAACAACCCGGACGGCCGGCGCGTTGGAGCCCCCCATGACCACCAGCACCGACACGACCGTCGCCGAGCTCCCCGACGGCCCCCACGACCTCGAGTTCTTCTTCGACCCCGGCTGCCCGTTCGCCTGGCAGACGTCGGTCTGGGTCCGGCGGGTGGCCGAGCTGCGCGGCCTGTCGATCGGGTGGCGCTTCATCTCCCTCCGATTCATCAACGAGGGCAAGGACCTCCCCGACGGCATGGTCCCCGCCCAGGAGCGCACCCTGCGCTACCTGCGGGTCTGCGCGGCCGCCCGCGAGCGCCTCGGCAACGAGGCGGTGGGCGACCTCTACCGCACCTTCGGCGAGCGGTTCTGGTACGGCGAGGCCGACGGCGCCGTGGGGGAGCGGTTGCACCGTGCCGGCGAGGCCACCACCCCCGAGCTGGTCCTCGAGGCCCTGGGCCTGCCCGCGGACCTGGCCGAGGCCGCCGACGATCCCGCGTTCGACACGGTGATCCGGGCCGAGAGCGACGAGGCGTTCCGCCGCACCGGCCCCGACGTGGGCACGCCGATCATCACCTTCGGCATCGGCGGGGAGTCCTTCTTCGGGCCGGTCATCAGCTCGGTGCCCGACGACGACACCTCGCTCGCCATCTACGACGCGCTGAAGGTGCTCGTGGAGCTGCCGTACTTCTCGGAGCTCAAGCGGTCGGCGCGGGCCCCGCTGGACCTGCCGCTGCTGAGCGCCCGCTGACTACCGGCGCGTCGGGGTGGACCCCGGCGCGCCGGAGTGGTGACCGGTACCGTGAAGCGACCGCATCACGAACTGGGGGGAACGAGACGTGAGCACCTTTCCGCGCGAGGAGATCCAGGCCGCGTTCGCCGAGTACCGGCGTCTGGGCATCGGCGAGCACGATTGGTCGGCCTGGGCGAAGCTCTTCACCGACGACGCGCTCTACGAGGAGCACTGCCTCGGCACGTTCCGGGGCCAGGCCGCCATCGAGGAGTGGATCGTCGCCTGCATGAAGGACTACCCGTCGATGACCCTCTGGATGGAGTGGTGGCAGATCGACGGCAACCGCATCTACTTCTACATCTGGAACAACCTGCCCGATCCCACCGGCTCCGGGAAGCGGTTCGGCTTCCCGAACACCACGATCCTCGAGTACGCCGGCGACGGGAAGTTCTCGTTCGAGGGCGACTACTACAACCCGGCGGACGCGGAGCGGGTGTTCCGGGAGTGGCTGGCCGCCGGGGGGCGCCGGTCGACCCCGCAGGACCGCTCGCTCGAGGGCATCGAGGGGTGGAACCCGCCGGTGCCGGAGCCCGCATTCCCCCGTGACGAGGTGGAGGCCGAACTGTTCAAGTACCGGGAGCGCGGCAACGTCGCCGTGGCCACCGGCGACTGGGACCAGTGGGCCGACCAGTTCACCGAGGACGCCCAGTACCGCGAGCACCACTACGGCTACTACAAGGGCCAGAAGGCGATCCGCGACTGGATCAACGGGGTGATGCAGCCCTTCCCGACGATGACCTTCCCGATCGCCAGCTACTCGATCGAGGGCAACCGGGTCAGCGCGCTCATCCCCAACGTGCTCCCTGCGCCGGAGGGCGACGACGGCTACTACGCCTTCGACGTGAACACGATCCTCCACTACGCCGGCGACGGGAAGTGGAGCTTCGAGGAGGACGTGTACTCGCCGAAGGAGGCCGGCGAGGTCGTCGCCCGCTGGCTGAAGGCCGGCGGCACCATCCCCGCCGCCTGACCCGCGCCCACCCACCCTCTCCGACCGTCACCCGGCGTGCTGCCGTTCTCGTGGAGGTTTTGGGACCTATAGGTCCCAAAACCTCCACGAGAACCGGGGGGCGCAGGGGATGGCCGGGTGGTCGGGCGGTCGGGGGGGCCTCAGTCGGCGGGGGTGTGGAAGTCGGGGAGCACCGCCATCTCCGGGTCGAAGGGGGTGAGCTCCTCGGCCGGACCGGGCCGGTGCCTCGGCATGAGCAGCGACATCAACACCTGCACCACCGCGAACCCGAGCACGATCCACTGCACGTTGTCGATGGCGTCGAGGTAGGAGCGCAGCTCCGTCGACTCGCCGATCGTCCCGTAGAACACCAGCCCGAAGAAGGCGATGCCCACCGAGCCGGCGAGCTGGAGGCTGGTGGACTGCACGCCAGCGGCGCTGCCCGCCGTCGCCGGCGGCACCTCGAGCAGCACGATCGACGTGGCCGCGGCCATCACGACGCCGACGGCGAAGCCGGTGAGGCCGATGCCGGGCACCAGGTGCCACGCCTGCACTGACGACGCACCGGCCCGCGTGGCCAGCAGCACGAGCACGGCGGCGAGGCCGACGAGCCCGCCGCCGACCATCAGGGCGCCCCGACCGAGGCGGCGCACGAGCGGGGCGGCGGCGAGCGACCCGAACATGTTGAGGAACGGCATCGGCGCGGTCAGCACCGCCGCGTCGAGGGCGCTGCGGTCGAAGCCCGACTGGATGGTGAGGATGAGGTAGATCGGCGCGGCGTAGCCGAGCAGCGCCACCACGACGGTGATGAGGTTGCCCACGCCGAAGCTGCGGATCCGGAACAGCATCGGGTTCACGAGGGGGTCGCCGCCCCGGCCGATGAGCCGGCGCTCGTAGACCAGGAACCCGGCGTAGGCCGGAGCGGCGGCGACGAGCATCATCACAATCCACGTCGGCCATCCGGCGCTGCGCCCCTGGATGATCGGGAACATCAGCAGGAACGAGGCGACGCAGAGCACGGTGGCGCCGGCCAGGTCGAGACGTCCCGCCTCCCCGGGCGGCGTCGGCGGCAGGAGCCGGGCGGCGACGGTGAAGGTGACCAGCGCGAAGGGGATCGACGGCAGGTACACCCAGCGCCAGCCCAGCCCCCAGGTGTCGGCGGTGATCAGCGCGCCGGACACCAGCTGGCCCACCATGAACGACCCGCCCGAGACCATCAGGAACACGCCGAAGGCCCGGGTGCGGTCGTGGCCGTGGAAGGTGCGCTGCACCATCGCCGACAGCTGCGGGGCCATGATGCCGGCGCCGACGCCCTGGAGCAGGCGGAAGGCGAGCAGCACACCGATCGACGGCGCCAGGGCGCTGGCCACGATGCTCACGATGAACGTGGCGTAGCCGACGAGCAGGAGCCGCCGGGTGCCGTAGAGGTCGCCGATGCGTCCGGCCAGGATCAGCACCAGGGCGAAGCCCAGCGAGTAGAGCGCGGCGTACCACTGGATGGCCGCGCTGCCGGTGTCGAACCACTCGCGGATGGCCGGGAGCGCCATCGGCGCGGCGCCGCCGACGATGCCGCTGGCCATCTGCGCGCACAGCACGAGCACGAACGCCTGGTTGCGCAACGAGGCGGGGCCGGCGACGACCGTGCTCAGACCTGTGCCGTCGACCTGTCGGGTACCGCTCACCCTTCCCCCCTCACCCGCCCCTCGCGGGTCGGCCGAGGCTACCGCTCAGGGCGCGAGAAACTGGAACCGGAGTCCAGCGCCGGGCGTCAGGGGTTCAGAGCGGGGTGACGGTGACCGGCACGCCGTTCACAGCCGCGTTCCCGGACGGCTCGTCGAGCGCGGTCGGGGGGATCAGGACGTTGGTGTTGGCGCCCGGGCGGGACGAGGCGACGGAGGTGCGCGTGCCGGGGCGGTCGTGGCCCCACCCATGGGGGAGGCTGACCACCCCGGGCACCAGCTCATCGCTGATCTCGGCGACCGCCTCCACCGATCCGGCGGAGGTGGTGAGGCGGACCCGCTGCCCGTCGGCCAGCCCGTGGCGGGCGGCGTCGTCGGGGTGCACGAGGAGGGTGCTGCGGTCGCGGCCCTTCACCAGCGCGGGGAGGTTGTGCATCCAGGAGTTGTTGGAGCGCACGTGGCGGCGGCCGATGAGCACGAGGTCGGGATGGGGCTCGGCCATCCGCCGGTCGAGGCGCTCGAGGTCGCCGAGGATGTCGTCGTGGGCGAGCTCGATGTCGCCCGACGCGGTGCGCAGGACCTCGTCGAGCGGCGTCGACGAGGGGCCGAGGTCGATGCCGTGGGGGTGGCGCTTCACCTCGTCGAGGGTGAGCCCACCGGGGTTCTCGCCGTAGCGGTCGCCGTAGCTGCTGACGCGGAAGGTGAGGTCGACGAAGCGGTCGGGGCCCCGCAGCTTCCAGCTCTCCACCTCGGCGCCGTCGACCCCGTGGCGGGCGGCCCGGGCCAGGTACATCTCGTCGTCGAGCGCGTCGACGTCGACGGCATCGGCCGGGATGCCGGCGAGGATCGCACCCAGGCGGATGCAGATCTCCCACTCGTGGGGCCGGTCCGGCGGCTCGAACACGGGCGGCGACCAGCGGGCCACCGCCCGGGTGGCGAACCCCCAGATCGCCTCGTCGCAGTGCGGCTGCTCGAGCGGCGACAGGCCCGGCAGGATCACATGGGCGTGACGGGTGGTCTCGTTCAGGTAGTTGTCGATGCTGATCATGGCGTCGAGCAGCGGCAGGGCGGCGTCGAGCCGGCCGGCATCGGGGGCCGACAGCACCGGGTTGCCGGCGATGGTGATGAGGGCCTTCACCTGCCCCTCGCCCGGCGTGTCGATCTCCTCGGCCAGGCAGGAGAGGGGCGCCTGGCCCAGGACCTCGGGCGCGCCCCGCACCCGGGTGCGCCAGCGCCCGGTGCGCACCGGTCCCCGTCGGCGGGCGGTGGAGGAGATGAGAGCGATGGCGGGGCGGGGGAAGAGGGCGCCCCCTTCGGCGTCGACGCGCCCGAGCAGCACGTTGACCACCTCGACCAGCCAGCTGGCCAGGGTGCCGAACTCCTGGTTGCACAGCCCGATGCGGCCATAGACCACGGGCCGCTCGGCGGCGGCCAGCTCCCGGGCGAGGCGCCGGATGCGCTCGGCGTCCACGCCGCACCAGTCGGCCACCGACTCGGGCGTGTACCGGGAGGCCGCGGCGAGCACCTCGTCGACGCCGCGCACCCGGCCCTCGAGGTGCCCGAGGCGGACGAGGCCCTCCTCGTCGAGCACCTGCACGACGGCGAGGAGCAGGGCGGCATCGGTGCCGGGCCGCACCGGCAGCCACTCGTCGGCCCGGTCGGCGGTGCCGGTGCGGCGGGGGTCGACCACGATCGTGCGGCCACCCCGCTCCCGGATCCGGTCGATCTCCCCGAGCAGGTCCGGGTAGGCGAGAATCGACCCCTGGGAGGCGTGGGGGTTGGCGCCCATCACCACGAACAGGTCGGTGTTGGCGACGTCGGGGATGGGGATGCTCCACGCCCCGCCGTAGACCTGGGCGCAGGCCAGGTTCTTCGGCCACTGGTCGACGGTCCCCGCCGACCAGATGGTGGTGATGCCGCCGATGCCCGGCACCGCGCCGGAGTAGCGGCTCAGCGAGTAGCTGTGGACGTTCGGGTTGCCCAGGTAGGCGTGCACCGCGCCGATGCCGTGCTCGGCCACCACGGGGCGCAGCAGCTCCTCGCACCGGGCGAAGGCCTCGTCCCAGGTGACCTCACGCCACTCCTCGCCGTCGCGCACCATCGGCGCCCGCAGCCGGTCCGGGTCGTGGTGGAGCTGGCCCAGCGAGGCCCCCTTCGGGCACAGGTAGCCCTTGCTCCACACGTCCTGGCGGTCGCCGCGGATGCGCACGACCTGTTCCCCCTCGGTCTCGATCTCGAGGCCGCACATGGCCTCGCAGAACGGACACGTCCTGAAATGCGTCCCCACCGGGCACAACGTACCCTCGGTCCGTCCCTCGCCCCGGCTGCCCCCGCCAGGAGACCCGATGTCCATCGCCCTGACCGACGACCACCGCGCCCTCGCCGAGGTCGTGGCCGACTTCTGCGTCCGCAACGAGCTGCGGGTCCGAGCCCGCCAGCTGCTCGACGGTGAGCCCGAGCAGCTGCCCTCGACCTGGTCGGACATGGCGGAGCTGGGGTGGCTGGGGCTGCACCTGCCCGAGGCGCACGGCGGCTCGGGCTTCGGCCTCCCCGAGCTCGTCGTGGTGGTCGAGCAGCTGGGTCGTGAGCTGGCGCCGGGGCCGTTCGTGCCCACCGTCGTGGCCAGCACCGCCCTGGCCGTGGCAGCGACCGAGGAGCAGGCCGCGCGCCTGCTGCCCGGGCTGGCCGACGGCTCAACCCCCGCGGGCATCGGGCTGGCCACCGACCTGACCGTCAGCGGGGGCGCGGCATCGGGGTCGAGCGGGGTCGTGCTGGGCGCGGGCCTGGCGTCGCTGCTGGTGCTCGTCGCAGGTGACGACATCGTCGTGGTGGACCGGGACGCCTCGGGCGTGAACGTCGACCTCGGTGCCGACGTCGACCCGAGCCGCCGTTCGGGCCGGGTCACCCTCGACGGCACGCCGGTGGAGGTCGTCGCCGGTGGCGCCCAGGCGCTCCTCGACGCCGCCCGGGTGCTGCTCGCCGCCGAGGCCACCGGCATGGCCCACGCCTGCACCGACCAGGCCGCCGAGTACGCCAAGGTGCGCGAGCAGTTCGGCCGCCAGATCGGCATGTTCCAGGCGGTCAAGCACCACTGCGCCAACATGTTCGTGGCCGCCGAGCTGGCCACCGCCGCGGTGTGGGACGCGGCCCGGGCGGCCGCCGCCGGCGGCGACCAGGCCACCTACGCGGCGGCCATCGCCGCCACCCTCGCCCTGCCGGCCGCCTACGACGACGCCCAGCTCGACATCCAGGTGCACGGCGGCATCGGCTTCACCTGGGAGCACGACGCCCACCTCTACCTCCGCCGGGCCGTGGCCCTCGGCGCGGTGCTCGACGTCGATGCGGCGGCGGCCGAGGTCGTCGCCCAGGTCCGCAAGGGCACGCGCCTGGTGCGGGCGGTGGAGCTGCCGCCGGAGGCCGAGGCCATCCGTGACGAGGTGAAGGCCTTCGTCGAGCAGGTGAAGGACCTCGACGCCGACGAGCGGACCAAGGTGCTGGTGTCGTCCGGCTACGCGGTGCCGCACTGGCCCAAGCCCTACGGACGTGAGGCCGGCGCCGTGGAGCAGCTCGTGATCGAGGAGGAGTTCCGGGCGGCGGGCATCAAGAAGCCGTCGTACTCGATCACCGGCTGGGTCATCCTCACCCTCATCCAGCACGGCACCGAGGACCAGATCGCCCGGTGGGTGCAGCCGGCCCTCGACCAGCAGGTCATCTGGTGCCAGCTGTTCAGCGAGCCCGACGCCGGCTCCGACGCCGCCGGCGTGAAGACGCGAGCCACCCGGGTCGACGGCGGCTGGCTGCTCAACGGACAGAAGGTGTGGACCAGCGGCGCCCACGAGGCCGGCTTCGGCCTGGCCACCGTGCGCACCAACCCCGACGCCCCGAAGCACCAGGGCATCACCACGATGGTGGTCGACATGCACGCACCGGGCGTCGAGGTGCGCCGCATCAAGATGCCGACGGGCTCCTCGGAGTTCAACGAGGTCTTCTTCAACGACGTGTTCGTGCCCGACGACGACGTGGTCGGCGTGGTCGACCAGGGCTGGACGGTCGCCCGGGCCACGCTGGGCAACGAGAGCGTGAGCCTCGGCGGCAGCGACGGCTACTCGATGCCCGCCGACATGCTCCTCGGCGCCTTCGACGCCCACCCCGAGCGCCTGCGGGGCGGGGTGGCCACCATCGGCGCCTACCAGGCCCGGGTGCAGGCGGTGGAGACGCTCGGCGTGCGCTCGGCCCAGCGGGCGGTGGCCGGCGGCGGGCCCGGCCCGGAGGGGGCGGTCACCAAGCTGGTGCAGTCCGAGAACATGCAGGACATGGCCCGGATGCAGGTCGAGGTGGCCGGCCCCGACGCCGCCTTCCTCGACGGCCCCGGCGCCATCGCCTCCAACCTCGCGCTGGTGAACCGGGCGCTGGCCATTGCCGGCGGCACCTCCGAGATCAAGCGCAACCAGATCGGCGAGCGCATCCTCGGCCTTCCCCGGGACCCCCTCCTGAACTAGCCCCTCCCTCCACCCTGGCTCACGTGATCAGGCATGACCTGACCAGGTGAGCCACGGGCAGGTCTCCTCTTCGTTCTGGCATGCGTTGTGCACCTCTGGAGGTGCACGACGCATGCCAGAACGGGGGCCGGCGGCTTTGCAGAGTGCGAAAGTTGACCGGGAAGGTGCGAATTCCTACCGTGACGGACATCACTCCGTGAGCACTGGGAGACGTGGATGTTCGATCTGAAGATCACCGGCGGCACCATCGTCGACGGCACCGGCGCCGAGCGCTTCGTCGGCGACGTGGCGGTCCGGGACGGCCTCATCGTCGCGGTGGGCGAGGTCGATGGCGACGCCGTCGAGACCATCGACGCCGCCGGGCTGCTCGTCACGCCGGGCTTCGTCGACATCCACACCCACTACGACGGCCAGGCCACCTGGGACCCGGTGCTCGACCCCTCGGCCAGCCACGGCGTCACCACCGTCGTCGCCGGCAACTGCGGCGTCGGGTTCGCGCCCGTCCGGCCCGGGGAGCAGGAACGCCTCGTCGAGCTCATGGAGGGCGTGGAGGACATCCCCGGCACCGCCTTGCACGAGGGCATCCAGTGGGAGTGGGAGACCTTCCCCGAGTACCTCGACGCCCTGGCCCGCCGCGAGTACGCGCTCGACATCGCCGCCTTCATCCCCCACGCGCCGCTCCGCGTCTACGTCATGGGGGAGCGGGGCGTGCGCAACGAGCCCGCCACCGCCGAGGACATCGCCGAGATGGCCGAGCACGTGAAGGCCGCCATCCGCGCCGGCGCGGTGGGCTTCTCCACCTCCCGCTCGCTCAACCACAAGGACCTCGACGGGGAGCTCGTGCCCGGCACCTTCGCCGCGGCCGACGAGCTCACCGGTCTCGCCCAGGCCATGGTCGACGCCGGCGGCGGCCTGTTCGAGGTCGTGCCGATGGGCGAGACGGGCGACGACCGGGGGATGACCCTCGGAGAGATCGAGATGCTGGCCCAGGTCTCCAAGGCCACCGGCGTCACCGTGTCGTTCCTGCTCATCCAGAGCATGGGGGCGCCCGAGCTGTGGCGCGAGCAGCTCGACGCCGTGCGGGCCGCCAACGCGGCGGGCGCCCGACTCGTCCCCCAGGTCGCGGCCCGGCCCGGCGGGATGCTCCTCGGCGTGTCCAGCTACCACGGGCTCATGCGCCGCCCGACCTTCCGGCGCCTCGAGGAGTCCCTCTCCCAGGAGGAGCTGCTGGTCGAGCTGCGCAAGCCCGAGGTCAAGGCGGCCATCCTCGCCGAGCAGGACCTGCCCCCGGACCCGCACCGCCAGTTCGAGACCCTCACCGAGAGCACGCCGTTCATGTTCGGCCGGATCTTCCCGCTGGCCGGCACGCTCGACTACGAGCCCACCGAGGCCCAGTCGATCGCCGGCATCGCGGCGGCCACCGGTCGCGACCCGTGGGAGGTCATGTACGACCACATCGCCAACGGCGAGCTCCTGCTGGGCGCCTTCACCAACTACGCCCAGGCGTCCGGCGAGCCCCTGGCGGCCATGCTCGACCACCCCGACACCGTCGTGGGCCTCTCCGACGGCGGCGCCCACGTGAAGATGATCTGCGACGCGTCGGTGCCGACGTACCTGCTCACCCACTGGGCCCGCGACCGCTCCCGGGGGGAGCGCCTGCCGCTGGAGACGGTGGTGCGCAAGCAGGCCGCGACCACCGCGGCGGTGGTCGGCCTCACCGACCGGGGCACCGTGGAGGTCGGCAAGCGGGCCGACCTCAACGTGATCGACTTCGACCGCCTCCAGCTCCACGAGCCCCGCTCGGTGGCCGACCTGCCCGCGGGTGGCCGGCGCATCCTCCAGGACGCGACCGGCTACGTCGCCACCATCGTGAAGGGCGTCGTCACCCGCCGCGACGGCGTCGACACCGGGGCCCGCCCCGGCCGCCTGGTCCGCGCCGGGCACTGACGGGCCGCCCGGACCGCTCGTCGCCCTCGGTCGGAGCCTGTCGGTCGCGCCCGTCGGTCAGGCGGGCGCGCTCCCGCGCACGGTGACGGTGTCGGTGTCGATCCCGGAGCGCAGCACCCGTCCGGGCTGGGCGCCCGTGAGCGTGGAGTCGCGGGCCACCTCCACCCCGGCGACGAGGACGTGGGCGACGCCGACCGACTCGGCGTAGAGCCGCTCACCCCCGCCGGGGAGGTCCCATCGGGCGATCGCGGGACCGGAGTCGACCTTCTCGGGGTCGAACACCACCAGGTCGGCGTGCGCGCCGACCGCGATGCGGCCCCGGTCCCGCAGCCCGAACAGCGTCGCCGGAGCGTCGGTCATGAGCCGCACCGCCTCCTCGAGGGAGAGCAGGCCCCGACGCCGGACGGACTGGCCGAGCATCACGGTGGGGTAGTTGGCGTGGCACATGAGGTCGAGGTGGGCGCCCGCGTCGGAGCCCCCGACGAGCACCCGGGGGTCGCGCCAGATCTCCGCCCGGGCCCGCCACCCCTCGTCGGACGCGCCGAGCGACGGGACGATGGTGGGCAGCATGACGGTGAGCGGGAGCTTCTCGGGCACCACCACGTCGAGCACCACGTCGACGGCGTCACCGCCGCGGACAGTGGCCGCCTCGACGAGGGTGAGCCCGACGAGCGGCTCGCTCTCCGCGGAGCGGGGCTCGGCCACCTCGATGAGGTCGAACGCGGCGAGCGCGGCGAACTCACCGGTGGACGCGTCCTCGAGGGCGCGGCGCAGCGAGGCCCGGGTCTCGGGGTCGGCGACCGCCGCGCGTCGGGCGTCCTCCTCGGCGCGCATCAGACGGCGGAACTCGGGGATGGCGTCGAGGATGGTGTTGGCCCGCATGCGCAGGAAGTCCGGCATGGCCAGCGCCACGACCCGGGCACCTCGCTCGCGGGCCATGTCGCACGCCTCGAGCTGCTGCTCGTAGATCTCGACGGGCGACATGCTGCCGAGCAGGTTCCAGCTGACCGGGCGGTCGGCGCGCAGCGACATCTCCGTCATCAGCTCCATGCGGTCCCGGGGGAGCTCGCCCATGTGGGGGAAGAAGCCGATGGCGGTGCCCTCGTGGGCCCCGACCACCTCGGCGAGGGCGAGGAACTCGTCGGCGCCCGCCACCCGTGACGGCACCGGGCTGCCGTCGGCGTCGCGGTGCACGTTGTCCCAGCCGGACGAGAACCCGAGCGCCCCCTCGGCCAGCGACTCGTCGAGGAGGCGCGCCATGGCCGCGACCTGCTCCTCGGTGGCCTCGCCCTCGACCGCGGCGGCGCCCATGACGGCCCGGCGGAGGGTGGAGTGGCCCACCATGAACGCGGCGTTGACCGCGACGCGTCCGTCGAGGTGGCGGAGCCAGTCCCCGAAGCTCGTCCAGTCCCACGCCGCGCCCTGCTCGAGGGCGTCGAGGGGGATGCCCTCCACCACGGCCATCAGGCGCTTCACGTAGTCGGCGTCGCCGGGCGCGAGGGGTGCCACCGAGAACCCGCAGTTGCCGCCGATCACGGTGGTGACGCCGTGCAGGGGAGAGGGCGTCACCGCCGGGTCCCACATGATCTGGGCGTCGTAGTGGGTGTGCACGTCGATGAAGCCGGGAGCCACCACCATGCCCGTGGCGTCGATGACCTCACGGGCCTCGTCGGTGACCTCACCCACGGCCACGACGCGCCCGCCGTCGACGGCCACGTCGGCGCGCCGGCCGGGTGCTCCCGTGCCGTCGACCACCAGGCCGCCGCGGATCACCAGATCGAGCATGGGTCCCCCTCCTCCCGCGCCCCGCTCGTCGGGGCCGGCCGAGCGTAGGCCGCGGCGGGGCCGGCCGCCCCGGGCGCGGGGTATCGTCAGTCCGTGCGACACGAGCCGCGCGGCTCGTGGAGGGGGGTGCCGCCATGGCTTACACCGGGGACATCCACGACGCGGTCAGCCACCGCTCGTCCGACCTCGTCCTCGACTCGCTGCGCCGCCGCATGGCGGCCATGCACTCGCTCTACTACCAAGCCGTGGCCTCGATGGGGCCCGAGCACGTGAACCACTTCGAGCGCGAGGGCGTGCTGCCGATCGCCTTCTCCCTGTTCCACTACACGAACATGGAGGACGCCTCGTTCTTCCTGCTCACCGGCATCGCGCCCGAGTGGGGTCCGGCCTGGCAGGAGAAGGTCGGGATGGCGATCGACGACCACGGCAAGCACCGCACCGTCGAGGACATGGTGCACCAGCGCATCGGCGACTATGACGCCTTCGTCGCCTACCAGCGCACCGTGTTCGAGCGCACCGACGACTTCCTCGCCGGGCTCGACCCCTCCGAGCTCACCCGGGTCGTGATCGAGCGGCCGTTCCCGCCGCTCGTGGCCGACACCTACAGCGCCCGGGTCGCGGGCCCGGAGGGGATCACCGTGCTCGACGGCTTCGAGTGCTGGCTCTACCAGCACGGCCTGCGCCACATGGGCGAGATCGAGCTGGCCCGGGGCCTCGTCGGCCTCGGCGGCATGACCAGCTGAGCCGATCTCGATCCCCCGCGCCCAGGCCGTAGCGTCTGGTCATGTCCAAGACCGTCAAGATCGTGCTGGCCGTCGTCGTGGTGGGCGTGGTGGCCGTCGGCGGCTTCCTCTGGTGGTACCTCCGCGACGACGCCCCGCCGAAGGTGAACATCGACACGGCGGCTGGGCAGGTCACCACCACGACGGGGGCCTCCGGCGAGGGGCCCACCCTCACCTCGGTCGACGGCACCTGGGTGGTCGACACCGAGACCGGCGAGTTCGACTACGAGACCGCCACCGGCACCTTCGCCGGCTTCCGGATCCAGGAGGAGCTGGCCGGCATCGGATCCACCACCGCGGTGGGCCGCACCGGCGACGTGTCCGGCTCGGTCACCATCGCCGGCGACCAGCTCACCGACGCCCGCTTCGAGGTCGATCTCACCACAGTCCGGACCGACCGCAGCCAGCGCAACTCCCGGGTGCAGAGCGCGCTGGAGACGTCCCGGTACCCGACGGCCACCTTCACCCTCACCCAGCCCCTGTCCCTCGGGGCCGACCCCGTGTCCGGTCAGACGGTGAGCGGCACCGCGGTGGGCGAGCTCACCCTCCACGGCGTGACCCTGCCGGTGGAGGTGCCGATCGAGGCCCGCCTGGTGGGCGACACCGTCGTGGTCGTGGGCTCGTTCGACATCAGCTTCTCCGACTACGACGTCGAGGTGCCCTCCGCCCCGATCGTGCTGTCGGTGGCCGACCGGGGCACGATCGAGGTGCAGCTGCTGCTCACCCGGCAGGGCTGAGCGCCGCGCCGGGCCCGCCCACCAGGGGAAGGGCGGCCCGGCGGATCACGTCGGCCACCTCGGGCAGGAGGTCGCGGTAGACGCTCGTGCGCCGCCAGAACATGGCGATGGTGCGGCGCGGCACCGGTTCGCGGAACCGCAGGAGCACGATGTCCTCCGACGGCGGCACCGGCGGCTGCACGGCGAGCTCGGGCAGCAGCGTGATGCCGACGCCGGCGGCCACCATCTGCCGGAGGGTCTCCAGGCTGGTGGCCCGGAAGCCGCTGCGCTCGTCGGCCCCCGCCATCTGGCACACCGCCAGGGCCTGCTCACGCAGGCAGTGCCCCTCCTCGAGGAGCAGCACGTGCTCGCCGGTGAGCACCGACATGTCGACCGGCCCGCCTTCGACGGCGAGCGGGTGCTCGCGGGGCACGGCCAGCACGAAGTCCTCGTCGAACAGCACCTCGGCGTGGAGCTGCACGTCGTGGATGGGCAGGGCCAGCACACCGACGTCGAGCGAGCCGTCGCGGAGCCGCTGGTGGACGATCTCCGTCTTCTCCTCGACCAGCAGCAGCTCCAGCTTCGGGAAGCGGGCGTGCAGCTGGGGCACCACGTGGGGGAGCAGGTACGGGGCGAGGGTCGGGAAGAGCCCGATGCGCAGGCTCCCCGCCTCCGGGTCCCGGGCCCGCCGGGCGATGTCGACGATGTCGTCCGCCTCGCTCAGCACGACGCGGGCCCGGGCCACGACCTGCTCACCCGCCGGGGTGAGCACGATGTGGCCCGGGTTCCGCTCGATCAGCTCCACCCCGAGCTCGCGCTCGAGCTTCTTGATCTGGGTGGACAGCGTGGGTTGGCTGACGAAGCACGCCTCCGCGGCCCGACCGAAGTGGCGGTGGTCGGCGACGGCGACGAGGTAGCGAAGGTCGCGCAGGTTCACGGCTGTCCCTCCCACGGAGCCCGGGGGAGACCCCCGGCCCCGTTCGTGAGCCTAGGCGAGCCGGCTCACGCCACCCCGGCCTCGGCCGGGGCGCTGGTGCGGATGAGGTGGTCGAAGGCGCTGAGGGCGGCGGTGGCGCCGGCGCCCATGGCGATGACGATCTGCTTGTAGGGCACGGTCGTGCAGTCGCCGGCGGCGAACACGCCGGGCACCGAGGTCTGGCCCCTGTCGTCGATCACGATCTCGCCGCGGGGCGAGAGCTCGACGGCACCCTCCAGCCACTCGGTGTTGGGCAGGAGGCCGATCTGCACGAAGATCCCCTCGAGGGGCACCTCGTGGATGGCGCCGGTGGTGCGGTCCTCGTACACCAGGCCGGTGACCTTGGCGCCGTCGCCGCGCACCTCGGTGGTGAGGGCGCTGGTGATGATCGTGACGTTCGGCAGGCTGCGGAGCTTGCGCTGGAGCACGTCGTCGGCGCGGAGCTGGCTGTCGAACTCGAGCAGGGTGACGTGGCTGACCACGCCGGCCAGGTCGATGGCGGCCTCCACGCCGGAGTTGCCGCCGCCGATCACGGCGACCCGCTTGCCCTTGAAGAGGGGGCCGTCGCAGTGGGGGCAGTAGGTGACGCCCTTGTTGCGGTACTCCTGCTCGCCGGGCACGTTCATCGAGCGCCAGCGGGCGCCGGTGGACAGCACCACGGCGCGCGACTTCAAGGAGGCGCCGTTGGCGAGCTCCACGGTGACGAGGCCGTCGTCGCCCGCGGGCACGAGCCGGGTGGCCCGCTGCACGTTCATGACGTCGACGTCGTACTCCTTGACGTGCTGCTCGAGCGACGACGCCAGGCGGGGGCCCTCGGTGTAGGGCACGGAGATGAAGTTCTCGATGGCCATGGTGTCGAGCACCTGGCCGCCGAACCGCTCCGCGGCGACGCCGGTGCGGATGCCCTTGCGGGCGGCGTACACGGCGGCGGCGGCACCGGCCGGCCCACCGCCGACGACCAGCACGTCGAAGGGGTCCTTGGCGGCGATGGCCTCGGCTTCGCGCTCGGCGGCGCCCTCGTCGAGCTTGCCGACGATCTGCTCGAGGCTCATGCGGCCCGAGCCCCACATCTCGCCGTCCATGAACACGGCCGGCACGGCCATGACCTGGCGGGCGTCGACCTCGTCCTGGAACGAGCTGCCGTCGATGGCGGTGTGGGTGATGTTGGGGTTGAGGATGCTGATCAGGTTCAGGGCCTGCACCACGTCGGGGCAGTTCTGGCAGGTCAGCGAGAAGAAGGTCTCGAAGTGGTGGGGCCCCTCGAGCTCCTCGATCTGGCGGATCAGCTCCGCCGACGCGGTGGACGGGTGCCCGCCGACCTGGAGGAGGGCGAGCACGAGCGAGGTGAGCTCGTGACCGAGGGGCAGCCCGGCGAACTGCACGGACACGTCGGTGCCGACCCGCTCGATGCGGAACGACGGGCGGCGGGGGTCGTCATCGGCCCGGCGCACGGTGATGTGCTCGCTGAGCGCCGCGATCTCGTCGAGGAGCTCGGCGACCTGGGCGGACTTCGGGCTGTCGTCGAGCGACGACACGAGCTCGATCGGTCGGTTGACCTTCTCGAGGTGGGCCTTCAGCTGGGCGGTCAGGTTGGCATCGAGCATTTTGTGGTCTCCGTCAGGGGGGAGAGGGGACGGATGGAACGACGAGCGGACGACGGACGGACCTCCGGTGGCCCGGCCGGGGCTGTCGAGCCCCGGCCGGGCCGCCACGGAGGTGGTGTGACGGGGTGCGTCAGATCTTGCCGACGAGGTCGAGGCCCGGGGTCAGGGTCTCGGCGCCCTCTTCCCACTTGGCGGGGCAGACCTCGCCCGGGTGGTTGCGCACGTACTGGGCGGCCTTCACCTTGCGGACGAGCTCGGCGGCGTTGCGGCCCACGCCCTCGGCGGTGATCTCCATGACCTGGATGACGCCGTCGGGGTCGATCACGAACGTGCCGCGGTCGGCCAGGCCCTGGCCCTCACGGAGCACGTCGAAGTTCTGGGAGATCTGCGTGGTGGGGTCGCCGATCATGTAGTAGTCGATCTTGCCGATCGTGTCGGAGGTGTCGTGCCACGCCTTGTGGGTGAAGTGCGTGTCGGTCGACACCGCGAACACCTCGACGCCGAGGGCCTTGAGCTCCTCGTAGTGGTCGGCGAGGTCGCCCAGCTCGGTCGGGCAGACGAAGGTGAAGTCGGCCGGGTAGAAGAACACGATCGACCACTTGCCCTTGAGGTCGGCGTCGCTGACGTCGACGAACTCGCCGCTCTTGTAGGCAGTGGCGGAGAAGGGCTTGATCTCGGTGTTGATGAGTGCCATCTGGTGGCTGACCTCCATGGTCATCGTCGGGTTGTGACAGTGATGGTATATGGCTGAGATCCATTTCGATTGACAATCTCGATCGATAGTGGGAATCCGGGTGATAGGCGACGTCAATCGGCCCGACGCGATGCGGCACCTGGAGCCCTCCTGCCGCCCGAGGCGCCCGACCACCCCCGCTAACGTCGGCGGCCGGCGCAGGAGGGGTCCTCGCCGGTACGAGGAGGGCACATCGTGGACGACGGGTGGAGCGGCGCGCTGCTGGCCGATCTGAGGGTGGTCGACCTCACCGACGCCTACGGCGCCATGGCCGGGCGCATCCTGGCCGACCTGGGCGCCGAGGTCGTGCGGGTGGAGGCCCCCGGTGGCGGGCTCGGTCGACGCCGACACCCCCGGGCCGCGGACGGCACCGGTCTGCACCACGCGTTCCGCAACGTCGGCAAGCTGGTGGCCACCCTCGACCCGGCGTCGACGGACGACCGCGCCACCGTCGACGGGCTGCTCGCGGGCGCCGACATCGCCTTCGTGTCCGACGGCTGGGCCTCGGGCGAGGCCGGATGGGCCCCCGCCGAGCTGGCCGAGCGCCACCCGCACCTGGCGGTCGTCTCGGTCACCCCGTACGGCCTCGAAGGGCCCTGGGCCGGGCGGTCCGCCACCGAGCTGGTGGCCCAGAGCCTCGCCGGGGTGGTCTACCGGTCCGGCGTGCCGGACCTGCCGCCGGTCTCGGCCCCGGGCTCCTACTGCGAGGACGTGGGTGCGGCCCTCGCCGCCCTGGCCGCGGTGCTCGCCGTCCACCAGGCGGGTGACGGCGGCGGTGGCCAGCTCGTCGACGTGGCCTCGGTGCTGGCGCTGGCCCAGTGCACCGAGATGTCCCTGCCGCTGTGGAGCCTCCTGCACTTCGACCAGGTCCGAAACGGTGCCGGCCTCTACCCGCTGTTCCCCTGCAAGGACGGCCTCGCCCGCGTGGTGCTGCCCATGAGCCCGGGGGAGTGGCGCAGCCTCATCACCTGGATGGGCTCGCCGCCCGAGTGGACCGGCCCGGAGTGGGAGGGCTCGATGCTCGGAGACGAGCAGCGGGCCCAGATCCTCGCCCGGCTCCCGGAGATGTTCGCCAGCCGCACGCGGGACGAGGTCACCGCGTCCGGCGAGGCGGCCGGCGTGCGGGTCACGCCCGTGCTGACCCCCGCGGAGGTGCTCGGCACCGAGCACGCCCGCGCCCGGGGCACCTTCGTGGCGGTCCCCGAGCTGGGTGGCGCCAAGGTCGCCGCGCCGCTGCACGGCCTCGACGGCGAGCGGTTCCCGTTCCGGGGCGCCGCCCGCACCGGCGCCGCGCCGTCGTGGCCGGCCCGGCCCGCTCCCACCTCGCCCGGGGCCGGACCCGCCCTGCCCCTCACCGGCCTGCGCGTGCTCGAGGTCGGCAGCGGGGTGGCCGCGCCCGAGGCCTCGCGGCTGCTCGGGGAGTGGGGCGCCGAGGTCATCAAGGTCGAGAGCCGCAACCACCCCGACTTCCAGCGCATGGTGATGGGGAGCGAGATGAACCCCGCCTTCGCCACCGTGGCCCGGGGGAAGCTCGGCTTCGGCGCCGACCTCTCCACCGAGGCCGGGCGCGACGTGGTGCGCCAGCTGCTGCCCACCATCGACGTGGTGGTCGAGAACAACGCCACGGGGGTCATCGACCGCCTCGGCCTCGGGTGGGACGTGCTGCGCGCCGCCAACCCGCGGATCGTGCTCGTCGGCACCCAGCTCTACGGCGACCGCGGCCCCTGGGCGCACCGCAAAGGCTACGGCCCCAGCGCCCGGGCCGTCGCCGGCCTCACATGGCTCTGGGCCCACGGTCCGGACGCGCCGCGCGGCGTCATGACCATCCACCCCGACCACCTCGCCGGTCGGCTGGTGGCGCTGGCCGCCCTCGCCGGGGTGCGCCGCGCCGGCCGGACGGGCGAGGGGTGCCGCATCGACCTCGCCCAGTTCGAGACCGTGCAGTTCCTCCTCGGCGACCTGCTGATGGCCGAGAGCCTCCAGCCCGGCGCGGCCCTCCCCGTCGGCAACACCCACCCCGACCACGCCCCCTGGGGCCTGTTCCGCACCGCCGACGACGGAGGCGTCGAGGGGTGGCTGGCGGTGTCGGTCACCGACGACGACGCCTGGTCCGCCCTGCTGGCGGTGGCCGAGGGAGCCGTCCCGGACGAGGACCGGTGGCGCTCGGAGGCCGGACGGGTGGCCGACCGCGAGGCCGTCGAGGCCGCGGTCGCCGCGTGGGTCCGCGACCTCGACGCCCGCGAGCTCGAGGAGCGCCTCCAGCGCGCCGGGGTCGCCGCCGGGGTGGCCGCCCACCCGCGGATCCAGGCCGAGCACCCGCTGTTCGTGGGCCGCGGCTACCCGGTGGCGATCGACCAGCCGGGGAGCGGTCCGCTCGTGCTCGAAGGGCCCGCGTTCACCGCCAGCCGCATGGGTCCGCCACGCTGTGAACCCGCCCCTGCGCTCTCCGAGCACACCCTCGAGGTCTGCGAGCGGCTCCTCGGGCTCACCCGCGACGCGGTGAACTCCCTGGTGGAGGCGGGTGCGCTGGACCCCGTGCCCGACGGCACCGCGTGAGTCATTGCGGGACCGGACACTGGTCTGTAAAGATTCCGCAACATGTCGCTGCTTTCCCGTGTGACGCGCACCTCCCGCCGTGGCGCGACCGCTGTCGTGGTCGCTGCCGGGCTGGTGCTGGGCGCCACTGCACTCGTACCCACCGCCGGCGCCGACGAGATCGGTGACAAGCGGGCCGAGGCCCGCCAGGTCGCCGATCAGCTGGAGTCGTTGAAGTCCCGCCAGATGGACATCGCCGCCCAGGCGGAGCGGGTGACCTACGAGAAGCACCTCGCCGAGCAGAAGGTCCAGGAGGCCCAGCAGCTGCTCGACCAGACCAACGCCGACCTCGAGGCCAAGCGCCAGGCCGTGCGGGAGGTCGCCGTCGCCGCCTACCTGAACGGCAACGACAGCCCCGAGCTCGACGCCCTGCTCACCAGCGACGCCAATTCCGGGCTCCAGAAGAAGTCGTACCTGGAGACCCGCACCGGCGACATGCGCGACATCGTCGACCAGCTCTCGTCGGCCCAGCGCAAGGCGGAGGACGACAAGGCCCGCCTCGAGGAGGCCCAGGACGCGGTCGAGGCCAAGGAGGCCGAGATCCAGTCGCTGAAGTCGGCCGCCGACAAGGCCGTCGCCGACCAGCAGGCGATCAACGCCAAGGTGCAGGGCGAGCTGCAGGCCCTCGTCGCCGAGGAGCAGCAGCGCCGGGCCGAGGAGGCCCAGCGGGCGGCCGCAGCCCAGCAGGCCGCCGCCCAGCAGCGCCAGGCCACCACCCAGGCCGCCACGGGTGGCGGTGGTGGCGGTGGTGGCGGTGGCGGCACCACCACCGCTCCTCCCCGTGCCGGGGCCACCCCCAGCCGACCCGCTCCGCCCGTGGTGGAGGCCAACCCGAACCCGCCGGCTCCCGGCGGTGGCGCCAGCGCCGTCATCTCTGCCGCGCTGAGCCGCCGGGGTCTGGGCAGCTACGTGTGGGGCGCCGCGGGCCCGAACAACTTCGACTGCTCCGGCCTGGTGATGTGGGCCTACGCCAAGATCGGCGTGAACCTGCCGCACTACAGCGGTGCGCAGTACAACATGACCACCCGCATCTCGGCCTCCCAGCTGCAGCCCGGCGACCTCGTCTTCTGGGGTCCCGGCGGCTCGGACCACGTCGCCATCTACATGGGTGGCAACCAGCTGGTCCACGCCTTCGGCTCGGGCGGCGGCGTGGCCGTCACCGCCCTGTCGGGCTGGTGGAAGCCCCCCTCGGGCTACGGCCGGGTCAACTACTGACCTCGTCCCACCGCTGATCGTTCCCGGTGCCCGGCTCAGGCCGGGCACCGGCGCGTCCGGGGTGTCGTCCCCGGGGGTCGCGCCGTGAGCAGGTTCACCGGTGGAAGCGGTAGCCGGCCCCCCGCACGGTCTCGATGACGTCCGGGCCCAGCTTGCGGCGCAGGTAGCGCACGTAGACCTCGACGACGTTGGACCCGCCGTCGTAGTCGTACCCCCACACCCGGCTCAGGAGCTGCTCCCGACCGAGCACCTGGCCGGCGTGGGCCATCAGCACCTCGGCGAGGGCGAACTCCCGGGCCGACAGCGGTACCTCGCGACCCTCGACCCGGGCCACCCTCGCCCTGAGGTCGAGGTGGACCCCTCCTGCCTCGAGGACGGTGGGGGTCGCGGACCCGGGGTCGCGCAGGCGGGCTCGCACCCGGGCGAGCAGCTCGTCGAAGCGGAACGGCTTGGTCAGGTAGTCGTCGGCCCCGGCGTCGAAGGCGCCCACGGTGGCGTCGAGGTCGTCCTGGGCGGTGAGCACGAGGATGGGGAGGCGTTCTCCCCGGCCCCGCACGCGCCGGATCACCTCCAGCCCGTCGGCCCGGGGCAGGCCGAGGTCGAGCACCACCATGTCGAAGTCGGCGTCCCGGGCCATCGCGGCGGCCGCGTGGCCGTCGTGGGCGGCCACGGTGGTGAAGCCCGCCCGCCGGAGACCCTTCTCCACGAACGAGGTGATGCCGACTTCGTCGTCGACCACGAGCACCCGGTTCACGGTGCGCCTCCCGCCCGTGGCGATGCCGGCACCCGGAGGGTGAACGTGGCGCCCTCACCCGGGGCGGTGTCCACCTGCACGTCGCCCCCGTGGGCTGCGGCGATGGCGGCCGCGATCGGCAGGCCCAGCCCGGTCGAGCCCGGTCGCCGGCCGGGGCGGGGGGTGCGGTCGAACAGGTGGGGCACCTCCGACGGGTCGATCCCGGGCCCGTCGTCGCGGACCCAGAGCTCGACGGTGCCCTCGGCCAGGCGACCGCCCACCTCGATGCGGTCGCCGGCGCTCGAGGCGTCGACGGCGTTGTCGGCCAGGTTCAGCACTGCTTCGGTGAGGCGGTCGCCGTCGACCTGGACGAGCGCGGTCGGCGGCACCTGGGCGCACCAGCACCGATCGGCGAGCACCTCCGCCCGACGGGCGAGGCCGCGCACGAGGATGGCGAGGTCGACCTCGCGCCGGTCGAGGAAGTCGGGCCGGCCGGAGCGGGCGACGACGCGCAGGTCCCGGACGAGGCGGTCCATGCGGTCGAGCTCGTCGAGCACCAGGGCGACCTCCTCGCCGCGGATCGTCGGGTCGTCGTCGAGGAGCTCGAGGTGGCCCCGCACGATGGTGATGGGGGTCCGCAGCTCGTGCCCGGCGTCGTCCAGGAAGCGCTGCTGGGCATCGAAGGCGCCCTCGAGGCGATCGAGCATCCCGTTGAGCGACGACGCCACCTGGCCCACCTCGTCGCTGCTCTGCACCGGGATGCGGCGGGACAGGTCGGAGCCGCTCTCGACCGAGCTGGTGGCCTCGGCCAGCGCGTGCAGCGGGGCCAGCGCCCGCCCGGCGGCCCCCCACGCGAGCAGGCTCGCCCCGACGAGCACCAGCACGGTGACCGTGGCGACGGTGGTGACCGTGCCGCTGAGATCGTCCTCGGCCCGTCCGAGGAACTCGGTGGCGACGAGCACCCCGAGCGGTCGGTCGTCGGCCACCACCGGCACGGCCATCCACCGCATGGTGCCCGCGGACGTGGAGCTGCTCCCCGTGGCGGTCTCGGTCGTGGCCGCCCACCGTGCCACGAGGGGGAGCTCCGCGAGCGCCACCGGAGCGCCTGCGGTGGCGGCGTGCGGCCGGCCGTCGACGATGGCGAGGTACGCCTGGTCGTCCCGCGCCGGCCTGGACCGGAGCTCCTCGTCGAGAACCTCGGCCACGGTCGGACCACCCGGGGCGCCCACGGGGATCGGCAGGTCGGTGAGGCGCTCGCGCAGGTCGGTGGCGGCCTGGGCCAGGTCCCGGTCGGCCTGCTCCCGGAGCCGGGTGCTACCGACCTGGTGGAGCACGAGGATCGACACCACCTCGGCGGTGGCCAGGAGCACGAGGAAGGACGCCACCACCCGGCCCCGGATACCGACCGTCCGCCGACGGCTGCCCACCATCACCCGCCGGGGAGGGGGAGGGGCAGCGGCGGCGGCGGGATCGGGAGGGGGAGCGTGGGGACGGAGCCCGGAGTGGTGGTCGTGGTCGTCCCGATCAGGGGGAGCGAGGCGAGCAGCTCGCCCAGCGGGTCCGGGGTGGTCGGGGCGGTGGTGCCGGGCACCGTGGGCACCGTCACCGCGGGCACGGTCACGCCGGGAAGGGTCACCCCCGGGTCGGCCGGCCCGGACGCGCCCGGATCGCCCGGCAGGGCCGGGGCGGCGCTGCCGCCGGGATCGGTCCCCACCGCCTCGTCGGGGGCGGACGGTGTGCCGCCTTCGGGGGTCGTCTCGGACCCTCCCGGGTCGAGGGCCACCAGCCGCGGTGGCTCGATCTCCAGCACGCCGTCGGCGTCGGAGGACCCGCCGGGCATCGCTCCCGAGGTCACCTCCAACGGGGCAGGCAGCGGTTCACCGGCGCGGGTGAGCGCCGCGGAGCTGACGAGGGCGGCCACCGCGAGCGCTCCCAGCGCAGCCACCCACCGCACCATCGTCGACGACCGACCCATCCCGGACCCCCTGAGGTGGCGGCGCCGTGGCCCCGCGGCGCGGAACCTACCCCTGTCCCGCCGCGAGAGTGCACGTTTCCGGATGAGAGGGTTCTCATCGCCGCCTCAGGTCGCCCTCATCACCGCCGCCCACGATCGCCGCCATGGACCGACGCCAGGAGGCCGCCGTGACCCCGACCGAGACCCGAGGATCCGCCCCTCGCTCCCGCCGACCGTTGCTCGCCGCTGCCGGGGGAGCGAGCCTGCTGCTCGCCGCCGGGGGCATGGCGTGGGTCCAGGGCGGGGTCGGTGCCGAACCGGTGAGCACGGATGTCGCCGGGACCTGCGCGATCCTCGGGACGACGGCCGCCATGGCGGTGCCGATGACCGTCGACGACGCAGTCGACCCCGTGGCGCCGGGCGGCCAGCAGACCCTGACGATCGACCAGGCGATGGGTGCCCTCCCGGTGGAGGTCACCATCGACCGGGTCGTGGTGACCACGCCGATCCCCGGCCAGATCGCCTCGACCGACACGGTGACCTTCGAGGGCGGCAACATGGCGGGCTCCTACGAGGTCGTGGACGGCACCCTGGTGGTGACCTACACCGGTCCCCAGAGCTCCTCGCAGCTCCAGTTCCCCCGCACGATCGTGAGCCAGACCGTGTCGGACGCCCCGGAAGGCGACACCATCCACTGGAAGGTGTGGTCCTCCCTGGTGGCGGACACGAACTACGGCACGGCCACCTGCACGCCCGACGACCCGACGATCGACCTCAACACCACGGCCATCGCCGGTGGCGGGGACGGCACCGCTCCCACCACCTCGACCACGACCGGGGGCACCGGTGGAGGCGACGGTGGTGGTGGCGGCGGCTCGACCCCGACGACCTTGCCCGGTCCGACCACCCCCACGACCACCCCGGGGCCCGGAGGGGGCGGTGACGGTGGCGGTACGCCCACCCCCGGCGTGTCGGTCTGCGTCGAGGTGAGCGCCCCCGTGCCGGTGCCGATCCCGTGCCCGATCACGGTGCCGCCCGCCGACGGCTCGTCACCCCTCCCGGTCCCCGCTCCGGGCGGTGGGCTGCCACTCCCTCTGCCGCTCCCGCTGCCGGGCGACGGCCTCCCCCTTCCGCTCCCGCTGCCCGACGGCGGCAGCTCGCCCCTGCCCGTGCCGCTCCCCGCGCCGGGTGGGGGCGGCCTGCCGCTCCCGCTCCCGTTGCCCGGGGGAGGGACCCCGACGCCCGGACTCGGGCTCGGCCTCGACCTCGACCTCCAGCTCGGGGTGAGCCTGTAGACCGATCCGACCCCGGTCCGGGCTCGACCCAGGGACAGCCGCCCCTCACCAGGTGGGGCGGCTGTCCCGCGCCCGTCGGCTCAGGCGGGTCCAGGTTCGTCCGACGAGGAGCGCAGCGTGAAGCCGCGGTAGCCGTCGGCAGCGACCTCCTCGCACACCCGCCGGTAGGGGCCGACGCCGCCGAGGTAGGGCATGAACACCCGGGGCTTGCCGGGCACGTTGGCGCCCATGTACCACGAGTTGCCCTTCGGGTAGAGGGTGAAGGCGGCGACCTGGTTCACGTGGTCGACCCAGGCGTCCTCGGCATCCACGTCGGCCTCGATGGCGGTGACGCCCTCGGCAAGGAGGTGGGAGAGGCAATCGGCGATCCAGTCCACGTGCTGCTCGATCGACACCATCATGTTGGTGAGCACCGACGGGCTCTGCGGCCCGGTGATGGTGAACAGGTTCGGGAAGCCGGCCGTGGCCAGGCCCAGGTAGGTGCGAGGCCCGGCGACCCACTTCTCCCGCAGGTGCAGCCCGCCACGACCGACGATGTCGGGGCGCAGCAGGGCGCCGGTCATGGCGTCGAAGCCGGTGGCGAACACGAGCACGTCGAGCTCGTGCAGGGCCGCCGTGGTGCGCACCCCTTCGGGCACGATCTCCTCGATGGGCTCCTCGCGGAGATCGACGAGGGTCACGTTCGGACGGTTGAACGTGGCGTAGTAGCCGGTGTCGAGGCAGACCCGCTTGGCGCCGAAGGGATAGGTCGTGGGGATGAGCTTCTCCGCGACCTCGGGGTCGTGGACGATCTCGCGGATGCGGTCGTGCACGAACCCCGCGACCTTGGCGTTGGCCTCCTCGTCGATCATCACGTCGTTGTAGGCACCCAGGACGGCGAACAGCTGGCCCATCTCCCAGCGCTCGCGCAGGTGGGCCTCCCGCTCCTCGTCGCTCACCGCCAGCGCCGACTGCGTCGGCGCGGGCACGACCACCCCGCCGTGGGTCTCCCGCTTCACCAGCTCCCGGTGGGCCCGGTAGGTCGCCTTCCGCTCGGCGACCACCTCGGGGTCGAGGGGCGCGTTCTTCGCCGGCTGGGCGTAGTTCGGGGTGCGCTGGAACACCGTGAGGTGGGCGGCCTGCTCGGCGAGGATCGGGATCGACTGGATGCCCGACGAGCCGGTGCCGATCACGCCGACCCGCTTCCCGGACACGTCGACGCCCTCATGGGGCCACTGACCGGTGTGGTACTCGGGCCCGGCGAAGGTGTCGATCCCCGCGATCTCGGGGCGCTTGGCGGCCGAGAGGCAGCCCACCGCCATGATCAGCCAGCGGGCGGCGTAGCGATCGCCGTGGTCGGTGTCGACCACCCACCGCTCGGTGTCGTCCTGCCATTCCGCCCGGGTGACCCGGGTCTCGAAGACGATGTCGCGGCGCAGGTCGAACCGGTCGGCGACGTGGTTGGCGTAGGCCAGGATCTCGGGCTGGGTGGCGTAGCGCTCGCTCCAGTCCCACTCCTGCTCGAGGTCGGGGTCGAACGAGTACGAGTAGTCGAGGGCCTCGATGTCGCAGCGGGCACCGGGGTAGCGGTTCCACCACCAGGTGCCGCCCACGTCCGCCGCCGCCTCGATCACGGTGGTGTCGAGCCCGAGGCCCCGCAACCGGTGGAGCATGTACATGCCGGCGAAGCCGGCGCCCACCACCACGACGTCGCGCTCGTGCACGGTCTCGTTGCTCATCGAACCCCTCCGGGACGGCGTCCCCTCAGACAACCCGGCGGAGGCGGGTGAGGGCAAGCGACGCCCTCAGCCGGAGGGCGAGGTCTCCACCGAGGTCACGGTGCCGTCGGCGGCGATGGCGACGAGCACGGCCTGCCCGCCGGCGGCGTACCCGACCTGCCATCCCCCCTCGGTCCGCCAGGCGAGCGCCGTGGCCCCCTCGACGGCGGAGGGCGGGATCTCGCCGAGCAGCGCGACGACCTCGGGCTGGGAGAGCGCGAGGCCGATGGCGGTGGTGCGGTCGACCGGGTCGGCGGTGGGCGTCGGCAGGATGATCTCGATCGCGGGGTTGGCCTCGGGTTCCCGGCCCGGCAGCACGGTGGTGATGCGGGCGGGGCCGGACGGGAGACCCAGCTCGCCGACGGTGAGCGCGGTGGTGGCGATGATCGTCGCTCCGGGCGCCAGGGTGGTGCTCGTCGGCGCACCGGGGCAGGGATCCCCCTTGGCGATCAAAGGAGAGAGGTCGCCTGCGTTCACCGCGGCGAGGTCGGCGAGCGTGACGTCGGGCCGCGTCTGGCGGTCAGGCGGGAGGAACACCCCGTTGCCGTACTGGCTGGAGAACAGCTGGGAGATGACCTCGGATCCGGAGTCCACGCGCACCTGGTCGGCGGGCTCGGTCACCACCGCGACGACGAGCCGACAAGGACCGGGGAGGTCCACCGGCTCCGAGTCGGTGTTGGTGACGGTGACGGTGGCGGTCACCTGCTCGGTGGGTCCCGGCTCGGTGGCGGAGACCTGGATCGTGGTCGTGAGCTGCGCGTCGGACGCGGTGACCGGGGCACCCAGCACCGCGGAGCCGTCGTCGTCGGTGCAGGCGGCGGCGGAGAGCACGACCGTGACCGCGATCGCCAGCGATGCCACCGTGCGTCCCGTCGTCCACCCTCGCAGCTGCCTCTGCACCTGCACCTGCACCTCCGCCCCGTCGCCCATTCCGCCGCTGCTGAGCGTAGGTGGCAGACGGAAGGTGGTGCCCGATGTCAGCCGGCCGGCTCCTCGAGCGGTGTGCCGAGGGCGGCGGCGAGGGCGACACCGATCCGGGAGGCCGGTGAGCGGCACGGGCCGATCCCCGGGTTGGACGGCACCGTGGCCTGGCCTTCCGTGCAGCCCGAGCCCGAGAAGATGTCGGCGTTGACCATCACCACGAGGGTGGTGCCCGACTCGGCGTGGTGCTGGACGTAGGTGTTGAAGCCGGGCAGCTCGCCCTCGTGGCCGTACCAGCCGAGGGCCAGGCCCAGGCCCATCCCGTAGGCACGGGCCGGTGTCTGGGGGGCGGTGGTGCCCGGGCCGGTGTACACGGGGATGTCGAAGTCGAAGGAGCTCAGCCGCTCGGCCTGGGCCTCGGCCGACAGGATCCCCTCCCCGGTGCCGAGGGCCTCGCCCCATGCCAGGAGGTCGTCGACATCGGAGATCATGGCGCCCGCGGTCCAGCCCCACGACGGGTTCCAGTCGGTGGCGTCGGAGGGCTGGTCGCCGTCGACGCCCTGCATCGTGTACCCGTGGGGGTGGGGCTCGGGGTAGGTGGCGTCGTCGGGCATCAGGGTGTGCGAGAGGCCGAGCGGCCCGATGATCTGCTCGTCCATCACCTCCGCGATCGGCGTGCCGGTCACCTGCTCGATCACCATGCCCAGGAGCACGGTGTTGGTGTTCGAGTAGAAGGTCATCGTCCCCGGCTCGAACATGGGGGGCTCCCCGGCGACGAAGTCGACGAGCTCCTGCGGCGTGAACACGTGGTCGGGGTCCGAGAACAGCGCCTGCTGGAAGGCGTCGGAGAAGGTGTAGCTGGGGATGCCGCTGCGCATCTCCGCCAGCTCGCGGAGGGTGGCGAAACCGTTGGGGACGCCCTGCACGTAGGCGTCGATCGGATCGTCGAGCGAGAGGAGGCCCTGCTCGGCGAGCTGCAGGAGGGCGGTGACCGTGAAGGTCTTGGTGACGCTGCCGACGCGCTGGTTGACATCAGCGGTCATGGGCTCGGTGCGGTCCCAGTCCTGGTGCCCGACGGTGGCGAGCCAGGTGCCGTCAGCGGTGCGCACCGCCACCACCGCGCCGGGGGCGCTGGTCTCGTCGAACGACGTGGCCGCCGCCTCGGCGAGCGCCTGGGACGTGGCCGGGTCGAGGCCGTCCTCCACCACGGTGAGTCCGTCAGCCGCGGCCGTGGCCGCGGACGTGGTGGGAGGTGGGGCGGATCCGTCTGAGCTGCCGCAGGCGGCGATCCCCAACGCCGCCACCGTCGCCAGCACCACGTTGATCGTGCGCGTCGCCCGCATCTCGCTCCTCTGGTCGGCTCCCCACCCGGTCGGGCGGCGGATCGATGGTAGGTGGCCGACGGGTGCCGTCTTCCTCGCGTCGACGCCCGCCGGAAGGGACCGACCACGGCGGGGCAGAGGAACGTCCCGGACCGCGCGAGACTCCTCGTGCCGCGCGCGGCACTCGACCAGGGGGAGACATGACCACGACCGAAGCGCCGACGATCAACCTGCTGGACCCGGGGTTCTACGTCGACCCGTACGGGGCCTACCGCTGGTTGCGCGACAACGACCCGGTGCACTGGGACGCCACCCACCGCATCTGGGGCGTGTCCCGCTACGAGGACGTGGTGGCCGTGGAGAAGGACACCGCCACCTACTCGTCGCTGTGGGGGTCGCGCCCGGCCACCGACCAGCGCGACGACACGTCGATGATCAACCTCGACGACCCTCAGCACCAGCGCCAGCGGATGCTCGTGGCCCGGCAGTTCACGCCCCGAGCGGTGAAGCAGCTGGAGGACTACCTGCGTGGCATCGTCACCGAGCTGATCGACGCGGTGGCGGCCGAGGGCACGTGCGAGGCCGTCTCGGCGCTGGCGTCGCCGCTGCCGGCGATCGCCATCGGCGACAAGCTCGGCTACCCCCGCGAGCTGTGGCCCAAGGTGCGGGAGTGGTCCGAGGTCACCATGCACGAGTCGGGCCAGAACAACCCCGACGGCTCCCCGAAGGACCAGAGCCCGCGGATGATCGAGGCGATGATGGACTTCGCCGGGGTCACGATGGAGCTCATCGCGGAGCGGCGGGCCAACCCGCAGCAGGACCTCATCTCCCTGTGGGCCACCACGGAGATCGAGGGCCGGTACTGGACCGACGGCGAGATCATGAGCGAGTGCCTGCTGCTGCTCGACGGCGGCGCCGAGACCACCCGCACGGTGATCGGCTCGATCATCCGGGAGCTCGCCCTCCAGCCCGAGCAGCGCCAGATCCTCCTCGACCGGCCCGAGGTGCTCGGCGACACCGGCGTGGAGGAGTTCATCCGCTGGGTCACGCCGATCCTCAACATGCGCCGCACCGTCACGCGCGACCACACCTTCCACGGAAAGGAGCTGCACGAGGGCGACGAGGTGCTGCTGATGTACGCCTCGGCGAACCGTGACGAGCGGGCCTTCGACGACCCCGACCGCTTCGACGTCACGCGGTCGCACAACCACCACGTGGCGTTCGGGTTCGGCACCCACTTCTGCCTCGGCTCGTCGCTCGCCCGAATCGAGATCCGGGTGATGTTCGAGGAGCTGCTGCGCCGCATCCCCGACTGGCGCCTGGTGCCCGGCACCGAGCCCAAGGTGCTCGGCGCCACCTTCACCCGGGCCTACGACGCGGTCCACATCGAGTTCACCCCCGAGCGGTAGCGGCGCCATGGAGGCGGGGTTCCCGACCACGGCCGACGAGGTCGACCCCGCCTGGCTGACCGACGCCCTGGCCGAGCGCCACCCCGGCGTCGAGGTCGCCGCGGTCGAGGTGCTCGAGCGCCACGACCTCACCAACGCCCACGCCCGGCTCGCCGTGCGCTACGCCGACCCCGGGCGGGCGGCCGCGTCGGGTGCGCCCACCGTCGCCTTCTGCAAGCTGGCGCCCACCGACGACCGTCGCGACGCGATCCTCGCCACCGGCATGGGCCTGCGGGAGGCCCGCTTCTACCGCGGCCTCGCCGACCGGGTGGAGCTGCCGGTGCCCCGCGCCCACGTGGCCCGCCACGACGACGACACCGGCCTGTTCGTGCTCGTGCTGGAGGACCTGGTCACCGCCGGGGCGCAGGTCTCCGACGGCACCTGGGGCATCCCGGCCGACGCCGTGGCCCCCGCCTTCGAGGCCCTGGCCCGCCTCCACGCCCGGTTCGCCGACGCCGACCTGCGCCAGCGGGAGGCGGCCTGGGTGCCGGTGCTCGGACCCGGCTCCGACTACGGGAAGGTGATGCTCCGCTACGGCATCGAGCACCACCGCGAGCGGCTGACCGACGCCTTCGTGGCGGTGGCGGGTGCCTACTGCGACCGCACGGCGGAGCTGCACGCACTCTGGCAGGAGGGGCCCCGCACCGTGATCCACGGCGACCCCCACCTGGGCAACCTGTACCTCACCGACGGCCGGCTCGGCTTCCTCGACTGGGGCATCGTCAACGCCGGGCCGCCCCTGCGCGACATCGGCTATCTGATGACGATGGCGATGGACGTCGACGAGCGCCGCGCGCACGAGCGCGACCTGCTGAGGGTCTACATCGACGCGCTGGCCGCGGAGGGCGGACCGTCGCTCATCTTCGACGAGGCGTGGCGGATGCACCGGCTCCATGCCGCCTACACGGTCCCGGCGTCGTGCCAGGTGGTGACGTTCCCCGAGGGGATGAGCGAGGCCCGCCGCGTGTTCAGCGACGCCTTCCTCGCCCGGTGCCAGGCCTGCCTCGAGGACCTCGAGGTGCTCGAGGCCCTGGCCGAGCACGGGTTCTGAGACGGCTCAGCACCGGCCAGGACGCCGGGGCAGGTGTCGACCCGGAGGATCCCTGCGCCGGTGGGGGACGGGGTGAAGACTGGGCGCGGGACGCGACGAACGGGGTGAGGAGCGCATGAGGAAGCAAGCGATCGGGGTGTGGGTCCTCATCGTGATCGCCTCGATCCTGCTGGCCGGCACGGCCACCAGCGTGTGGGTGAAGCGCCAGGCGCTCGACACCGGCAACTGGGTGGAGGCCGCCGACGAGGCCCTCGCCGATCCCGCGGTGCAGACCGCCCTGGCCAACTACCTGGTCGACCAGCTCTACTCCTACGTCGACGTGCAGGGTGAGCTGGCCGACCAGCTGCCCGACGACTTCCAGGGCCTGGCGGGCCCCATCGCCGCCGGGCTGCGCCAGCCCGCCACCATGGCGGTGGAGCGGCTGCTGCGCACCAGCCAGGTCCAGAGCGTGTGGCACGAGGCGAACACCGTCGCCCACCGCAAGCTCGTCGACATCCTGGAGGACAAGGGCACCTACGTGTCCACCGCCGACGGCACCGTCACCCTCCAGCTGGGCAAGGTCGTGACCGCCCTGGGCCAGGAGCTCGGCATCCCCCAGTCGGCCCTCGACCGCATCCCGCCCGGCGCCGGCGACATCGTGGTGGCGCAGTCCTCCCAGCTGGCCGCCGCCCAGACGGCGGTGCGCCTCATCAGGTGGATGAGCGCCTTCCTCGGGGTGGTCGTCGTCGTCCTCTACGCCGCAGCCGTGTGGCTGGCACGAGGCGAGCGCCGTCGCACGCTGCGCAACGTCGGGTGGGCGGTCGTGGTGGTCGCCGTGGTGCTCGGCAGCGTCCGGCGGGTCACCGGCAACTGGATCCTGTCCCTGTCGAGCGACCCTTCCCTGCGTCCCGCCATCCGCGCCCTCTATGCCATCGGGTCCGAGCTGCTCAAGGACCTCGTCTGGACGATCGGGTTCTGGGGCCTGTTCCTCGTGCTCGGCGCGGTGCTGGCCGGGCCGACCCGGTTCGCGGTGTGGTTCCGCCGCACCATCGCCCCCGTGCTCAACCGCGACCCGTGGGAGGTCGCCATCGGGGCTGCGGTGCTCTACGCGCTGGCCCTGCTGTGGGCCCCGACCCCGGCGCTGCAGGCGTGGCCGTCGGTGGTCGGCCTGGCCGTGGCCCTGGTCCTCGGTCTGTGGGCCCTCCGCCGCCGCACGCTGGCCGAGCATCCCGAGGCCAGCCTCGGCGACTCGAGCCGGGTCGTGCGCGACCGGCTCGGCTCGGCGTGGGGCTCGGTCAGCAGCGCCGTCCGGGGGTGGGGCGGCGGTCGCGAGCGGGGGAGCAGCAGCACCGCCGACCTCGAGCGGCTCGCCGCCCTGCACGACAACGGCAAGCTCACCGACGACGAGTTCGCGGCGGCCAAGGCGCGCCTGCTCGGCTGAGGCGCTCGACCACCTGGGAGGGTGGGTCAGCTCGGACCGAAGCGCTCGACCCGGACGTCGGCGGGATCCACACCCGCGTCGAGCAGGAGCCGGGACGCGTGCTCGACGAAGCCGCCTGAGCCGCACAGGTACACCGTCGTGCCCGGATCGATGGCGCCGAGGTCGGCGCCCGTGAGGTGGCCGGGCGGGCGGGGGTCGCCGTCGGGCGCCACCCGGGTGTGCACCACGGTGACCTCGGGCCCGACCATCTCCGAGGCGTAGTAGAGGGACTCGGGCGTGCGCACCGAGACGACGAGGCGCACCAGGTCGGTGCGGCCCTCCCGACGGGCGGCCCGGAGCATGCACATCAGGGGCACCACGCCCGACCCGCCCCCGATCAGCACCGCGGGGGAGCGGACGTCCCAGGTGAACCAGCGCCCCAGCGGGCCCCGCACCTCGAGCACGTCGCCGGGGACCACCACGTCATGGAGGAACGGGGACACCTCGCCGTCGGGGAGCAGCTCCACGGTGAGCTCGATCTGGCCCGAGCCGTCGGGCGCCGACGCCACCGAGTAGGCGCGCGACGCGGTGTAGCCGTCCTCGGCGGTGAGGCGCACGACGTAGTGCTGGCCGGGCAGGTGCTCCACCGGGCGCTCGAGGGCGAGGCGGAAGGTGCGGGCGGTCGGGGTCTCCTCGTGCACCGACACCACGGTGGCCGCCTGCCACGGCGTGGGCGGCTGCTGGCCCGGCGAGTCGAAGCGGGCGGTGGGAGGGAACGGGCGGGTGGGGTCAGTCACCGTGGTAGCGCTGCTCGAGCCACGGGTCGCCGCGGTCGTGGTACCCGTTCTGCTCCCAGAACCCCCGTTGGTCGTGGTCGAGCAGCTCGAGGCCGGACACCCACTTGGCGCTCTTCCAGAAATAGAGGTGGGGCACCAGCAGCCGGGCGGGGCCGCCGTGCTCCGGGGGGAGTGGCCGTCCGTCGACCTCCCACACGACCCATGCCTTGCCGTCGGTGACGTCGGCCAGGGGCAGGTTGGTGGTGTAGCCGGTGTGGCTGCGGGCCAGGACGTGGGTGGCGGCGGGGCGGGGTCCGGCGGCGGCGAGCAGCAGATCGACCGACACCCCGGTGAAGGTCATGTCGAACTTCGACCACGTGGTGACGCAGTGGATGTCGCCTTCGTAGGTGGAGTGGGGCAGGGCCTGCAGCTGGTCCCACGACCATGTCGTCATCTGGTCGACCAGGCCGTCGACGGTGAAGGTCCACGAGTCGGTGGACAGATGGGGGGTGATCTCCGCGCTCAGCACCGGCCAGGCGTCGCCCGCGTCGTACTGGCCCGGCGGCAGGCGGCCGCCGTGGTCGTCGCGTGGTCGTCCCGTGAAGCCCCTCGTGAACCCGGCCACCGTCGCCTCCTCGTCCCCGGGCGTCGTCCGCCCCCGTTTGCCGGGCCAGGCTAGAGGTCAGCCCTGGTCCGACGGCGCGAACTCGAAGATGCGGTGCAGCCGGGTGAGGGTCAGCGACGCGATCCGCCAGGTGCCGTCGTCCTTGCGGTAGGTCTCGTGGTAGTGGCCGTAGCCGTGCATGTACCGGATCGGCGAACCCTCCGGCCACCACAGCTCGTCCTCCATCGCCCAGATGCCGGTGGCGGTGGTGTCCGAGGTGAGCTCGATCTCCGGCATGTGGCCGTGGTGCACCGTGGTGACCTCACCGATGCTGTCGATGAGGAACGGTAGATAGGCGTCGACCGTGTCGATCTCCCCGGCGCCCTCTCCGGTCATGTCGAGGTGGACGTCAGAGGTGAACACCTCCCGGAGCCCGTCCCAGTCCTTGGTGTCCATCAGCCGGAAGTACCGGGCCTTCAGCTGCGTGATGGCCTGGATGTCCTCGAACGTCCCCACCTGGTCCCCCTGTCCGCGGCGTACGCGGCGCCACGCTACTGCGACGACCTTCGCGGCTCCCGGGGTCCTGTGGCGCTGACGGTCTCCTGCCCACCGGTGGTCTTGCTCCCGTCGGTGCCGACGGCGACCTGTCGTGAAGGGGCGCAGCACCCGGACGTCAGCCCACCGGCTGCCGACCGGTTGCCCACCGGTTGCTGAGCCGAGCGCGTCCGGACCGATCGTCGAGCTCAGGCCGCCGCGGGTGGCCGCCGGGCCGCGGCCGCGGGTGTGCGGTGGTGTCGTACCGTCGCCGGGATGGAGCAGGTGCAGGCGCGGACGCCGCGGGCGACGGAGGGCGCGGGCCGGGCCGGCCTGCTGTTCGTCGCCTGGCTGGCGATCGCCGGCATGGCCGGGTTCGTGGCCGCCCGGGCGCTCGGCCTCACCGACCGGCACTCCGAGCTGTTCGCCCTGGCCACACTGACCCCGTGGCTGCTGCTCCCGTGCGGGGCGGCGCTGGTCCTGGCCGCCGTGCTCCGCGCCCGGGCCCTCGCGGTGGCGTCGGTCCTGCTGCTGGCGGTCACCGCGGCATGGGTCGCGCCCGACCTCCGCTGGTGGTCGACGGCCGCCGCGGTGGAGGGGCCCACCACCGTCGTGGCGGCGGCCAACGTGGGGCCCGAGCACCGGCGCGCGGCGGAGATGGCCGCGGACCTCGTGACCATCGAGGCGGACGTGCTGAACGTGGTCGAGCTGACGCCCGTCGACCAGGCTGCCCTGCGCGCCGCGGGCATCCACGAGCGCTACCCACACTCCTTCGAGGCGCCCCGGTCGGGCGGGTTCGGGTCGGGGATCTACAGCCGCTACCCGGTGCGCGACGGCAGGGTGCTGCGGGTGGCGGGCACCCCGATGGCGTCGGCGGTGGTGGAGCTCCCCTCGGGGCCGACCACGGTGATCGCCGTGCACACCAGCCAGCCGCTCACCGATGCCGGGCGATTGGCGGCCGAGCTCGAGGAGCTGGGACGGATCGTGCGGGACTCCGACGGTCCCGTCGTGCTGGCGGGCGACTTCAACGCCACCCGCCAGCACCAGCCGTTCCGGTCGCTGCTCGAGGTGGGGCTGACCGACGCGCACCTGGCGACCGGGCGGGGGTGGAGCGCGACCTGGCCGACCGATCGCCGGATCCCGCCCTTCGCCCTGATCGACCACGTCCTGGTGTCCCGGGAGCTGACCGCGGCCTCGGCCGGGGAGATCACGATCCGGGGCACCGACCATCGAGCCGTGGTGGCCACGATCGGGCGCGCCGCACGGTGACCGCCACGGCCTGCGCCCGCCGTCCCTCCCGAAGCGCAGGGAGGGCCGGGGTGAGAGGCTGCGGGGACGGTGGGTGAGGGTGGATCGTGGGCCCGGGCGATGAGTTCGGCGGGCCGGGTCGGTCCGACCTCCCGGACCACCTCGCACGGGGCGGCCCCAGGGATCGAGGGAGGCCCATGAGCTCGGTTGCACGTCGGATGTTCGAGCTGGTCGAGCCCATCGGCAGCATCCCGTACTGGGCCGACGACTCGGCCGAGCCGATGTTCGCCCTCGGGTTCACCGACTTCTGGGACACCTACTTCGCGGGCCGGGCGGCGCCGCTCGGCGTCGTCCCGGCCGAGGTGGTCGACGCGCTCTTCTACAACTTCGCCCCGGGGGAGGTGGCCCGCCACATCCCGGAGGTGTGGCGCACCACCACGCCCGAGGCAGCCCTCGCGGCTCGCCACGAGGGCTGTGTGCGCGTGCTGCGGCGGGTGCTGGGCGACGATGTGAGGTCGCCCGCGTTCGCCCGGGCGGCCGAACTCCTGGTGGCGGCCGCGACGAGCGCACCCGTGGAGGGCCGCCCGATGTACGCCGCCCTCCGCTCGCTGCGCCCGCCTGAGGAACCCGCGCCACTGCTCTTCCACGCCGCATCGTTGCTTCGGGAGCACCGCGGTGACGGGCACGTGGGCGTGCTGATGGTCGAAGGGATCGGCGGTCTGGAATCCCACGTCCTGGCGGCCCTCGAGATGGGCATGGCGCCAGAGCGCTTCGGGCGCCTGCACCACCTGCCCCGGGCCCAGATCGACGCAGTCGTCACGGGGATGCGCGAGCGGGGCCTGGTCGGCGACGACGGGTCCTTCACCGAGCGGGGCCGGATCGTGAAGCAGCGCATCGAGGACCGCACCGACGACCTCGCCGCGGTGCCCTACGAGCAGATGGCGCCTGGCGACCTGCGGGAGCTCACCGCCCTGCTGGAGCCGATCGCCGGTCGTCTCGCCGCCGAGCAGCCCTGGTGAGGGCGCGGGCCGCTCAGCCCGGTTCCTGGGCGAGCCCGACGAGGATGCCCTCCGGCCCGCGCACGTAGCCGAGCCACGCCCCGGGCGCGAACTCCACGGGCCCGTCGCCGACGATCTGGACGCCGTGGGGACCGAGGCGGTCGAGGGTGGCGTGGAGGTCGTCGACCGCGAACATCGCCCGGAGGTAGCCGAGCGCGTTCACCGGCGCCGTCCGGTGGTCCTCCACCGCCTCGGGCTCGAGGAAGCGGGACAGCTCGATCCCCCCGTGGCCGTCGGGCGTTCGGAGCATGGCGATCTCCACCCGTTGGCCGGGGAGACCGGTGACGCGCCCGGCCCATTCGCCCTCGACCGTGGCCCGCCCCTCGAGCTCCAGCCCGAGGGCCACGAAGAAGTCGACGACCGGGTCGAGGTCCTCGACCACGATGCCGATGTTGTCCAACCTGCGCACCATCGCGGCGAGGGTACGACCGCTCCGTCCGACCGGGGCCGACCAGGCCGGGTCTCCAGCGTCCTGGTGGAGGTCGTGCCCCCGATCAGGGGGACGCAACCTCCACCGGGACACCGGGCTCGAGATCAGGTCCGGACGAGGAGGGGACGGCTACCAGAGGGTGCCGTTGTCGACGATGAGCTCGGCGCCGGTGGTGCTGGCCGACGCGTCGGAGGCGAGGAAGGCGAGGGCCTCGGCGATGCGGCGGGGCGGCATCATCCCGCCGCCGAGCACGCCCATCATCTTGTTGAAGTGGTCGAAGTTGATCTCGCCCTGGCCCTCCATGCCGACCATGGCGTTGTCGCTCATGGCGGTGGCGACCCCGCCGGGGTCGACCATGTTCACCCGGATGCCGTCGGCGGCGAGCTCGACCGCGATGGCCTTCATGAAGAGGCGCAGGCCGCCCTTGGAGGCGCAGTACGAGGAGTTGTAGGGCTGGCCCTGGATGCCGGAGATGGAGGCGACGGTGACGACGTTGCCCTTGCTCTCGCGCAGGTGGGGGAGGCAGGCCTGCGTGACGAGCATGGGCCCGGTGAGGTTCACGGCCAGGTGCCGGTTCCACACGTCGAGGGTCATGTGCTCGAGCTTGGAGAAGACGTTCACGCCGGCCACGTTGGCGAGCACGTCGATGCCGCCCATCTCGGCGACCGCGGCCTCGACCGCCGAGCGCACCGACGCCGGATCGGTGACGTCGCACCGATGCACGCCGTCCGACTCGGCGACGTCGACACCGAAGACGGTGCCGCCCTCCTCGCGGAACAGCTCGGCGGTGGCGGCGCCGATGCCGGCCGCCGCCCCGGTGATGAAGATCCTCTTCCCCTGGAATCGCATCCGCCGGACGTTAGTGGCCCCCGTCACCCTCCCCCGATCCGTGGCTCGTTTGGCGGTGGGGGAGGCCCGTGAGACGAGCCACGGTTCGGGGGGTGGTGGGGTGCGTGGCTCGTTTGGCGGTGTTGGAGGCCCGTGAGACGGGCCACGGTTCGGGGGGTGGTGGGGTGCGTGGCTCGTTTGGCGGTGTGGGAGCGCCGCCAAACGAGCCAGCGAGCGGGAGGGGCGGGGGCGGGGCAGGATGGACGGCGAAGGGGGGACCGATGGACTTCACGCCGACGGCCGACAAGCTGCTGCCCGACCTCGCGCCCCGGGAGGAGCTGGTGCTGCTGGCCCGCACCCTGTGGCGGGAGGGCTACAACGACCACCTGGCCGGCCACATCACCATCCGGGAGGGCGACACCCTCCTGTGCAACCCGTGGCTGCTCACGTGGGACGAGCTGCGGCCCGAGCACGTCATCCGGATCGACCTCGACGGCAACGTCCTCGAGGGCGACTGGCCGGTGCCGCTCGGCATCCCGCTCCACCTCGAGCTGCACAAGCTCCGCGACGACGTGGCGGTGGCGATGCACAGCCACCCGCTCTACGGCACCGTCTGGGCCGACATGGGGGAGGTCCCGCCCGTCTACGACCAGAGCTCCGGTCTCGGCGGCGGGGGTGACCTGGTGCTCGTCGACGAGTACGGCGGCGGCGTCGACGTCTCCTCGGCCGCCCGCGACGCCGTGGTGGCCATGGGTGACGCCAACCTCGCGCTGCTGGCCGGCCACGGGGTGTTCGTGCTCGGTTCGACCGTTCGGGCGGTGCACCAGCGGGCGGTGGCGCTCGAGCAACGCTGCCAGCGGGCCTGGCACATCCGCATCGCCGGCGGACGCCCCGATTCGCCGGTGCCGGAGTGGTGGCTCGAACGGGGCCGCACGAGCGACGGGAACGGCTTCCTCGGGTTCTGGGAGGCGATGGCGAGGGCCGAGCTGCGCGCCGACCCCACCCTCCTCGACGGGCCCCGCTGAGCCGTGCCCACCGAGCACCGGAGCTTCTGCCGGATCTGCGCGGCGGCGTGCGGGATCGTCGTCACCGTCGACGGCGACACGGTCGTGAGGGTGCGAGGCGACGCCGACCACCCCGTCTCTCGGGGCTACACCTGCCCGAAGGGCCGGGGCCTGCCGGCCTGGCACCACGGTCCGGACCGGCTCGACCACCCCCGCCTGCGGGGCCGTCAGGCGACCTGGGACGAGGTCCTCGACGACCTCGGCACCGCGCTGTCCGCCCTCCGTGACGCCCACAGGCCCGACACCCTCGCCCTCTACCTCGCGACCGGCATGGCCTACGACAGCGCCGGCCAGGTCGCATCGGCCATGTGGCTGTTCGGCACCGGCAGCACGTCCTTCTACACGGCGGCCACGGTCGACAACGCCCCCGTGCTGGTGGCCGCCGAGCTGGTGGCCGGCAACGCCATGCTCAACCCCGTCTGGGAGCCGGGCAACGGCGGGCCCGTGCTGTTCGTCGGGTCGAACCCGGTGGTGGCCCACGGCTACGGCACCACGCTGCCCGACCCCGTCCGCCACCTGCGCGACCACCAGTCGTCGGGTGGGCGGATCTGGGTCGTCGACCCCCGCCGCACCGAGACGGCCCGCCTCGCCGACCGGTACGTCGCCGCCCGGCCCGGCAGCGACGTCGAGGTGCTCGCCTCGCTCGCGGCCGGCCTGCTGGACGAGGGGGCCGACGCCGAGGAGCTGGCCCGCTGGTGCCGCGCCGAGGAGGTGGACGCGCTGCGGACCGCACTCGCACCGTTCACCCTCGACCGGGCCGCGGCAGCCGCCGGCGTCGACCGGTCGGTGCTCGAGGAGCTGCTCGACGAGCTGCGCGGCTGCCGGGGCCGGTTCGCCGCGTTCTGCGGCACGGGCACGACCATGGCCCGCGACGGCGTCCTCGTCGACTGGCTGCGCTGGGTGCTGCTCGTGCTCACCGGTTCCCTCGACCGGCCCGGCGGCATGCGGTTCAACCGGGGCGCGATCAACCGCCTCCCACCGTGGCGGAGCGACGTCGTGCCCGGGCCGGGCCCCGCCAGCCGGCCCGACCTGCGGCGGGTCGCCGGGCAGGTGCCCGTGGTCGCCCTCGTCGACGAGATCGAGGCGGGCAACGTCCGTGCCCTCGTGGTCACGGGCGGCAACCCCCTCACCGCCCTCCCCGAGCCCGACCGGGTGCGCGACGCCCTCGAGCGGCTCGACGTGCTCGCCGTCGTCGACGTGGCCGGCTCCGAGCTCGTCGACCTGGCCACCCACGTCCTGCCCGCCACCGGTCAGCTCGAGCGGGCCGACCTGAGCCTCGCCGAGCACGTGTCGCTCACCTCGGGCATCCAGGCCACCACCGCGGTCGTCGCTCCCGTCGCCGAGCGCCGTCCGACCTGGTGGATCCTCGGTCAGCTGGCTCGGCGCATGGGCGGCGACATCCTCTTCGGCGCCGACCCCGACCAGCTCACCGACGAGCTGTTCCTGTCGGGGCTGCTCGCCCACGGCCCGCTCGACCCCGCCGAGGTGTGGGCGAGCGGGCCCGTCCCGTCGCTCGTGCCGGTGGAACACGGCTGGGTGCACGAGGCGATGCTCCCCGAGGGCCGATGGCGCATCGCCCCAGAGGTGCTGCTCGACCGCCTCGCCGCACGGGACGCGGCCGGGCCGCCCCGCACCGGCGACGCCGGCACGCTCTCGCTCGTGCCCCGCCGGGAGATGGCCTGGAGCAACTCCGTGCGCTACGCCGGCACCGGTCGTGAGCCCGAGCTGCGCCTCCACCCGGACGACGCCCGGTGCCACGACCTGGCCGACGGCGGGCGGGCCGTGGTCACCAGCGCCCACGGCGCGGTGGCCGTGGCCGTGGCCGTCGACGACGGCGTGCGCGCCGGCACCGCCTCGCTCACCCACGGGCGGGCCGACGCCTCGGCCGGCGCCCTCACCAGCCTCGTGCACGACGTCGATGCCCTCACCGGGATGCCGCTCGCATCGGGGGTGCCGGTCACCGTGACCCCGGTGTGAGCCGGCCGCCCGGCCGTCCGGGACGCCTGGCCGCCCGGCCCGCCGCCCGCCCCCTCAGAGCAGGTGGTCGAGGAGGCCCTCTTCGAGCCACTCGGGGTAGGCGAACGGCGGCACCGGCGCTGGTTCCTGGCCGTCGTAGCCGAGCGCAGCCCGGGCCTGCGGGGCGACGTGGTAGCTGCCGGCCACGCAGGTGCGCAGCGCGGTGGCCGCGGGTCGGTCCTCCGCGTCGAGCCGGGCCAGCAGCGCCTCGGCATCGGCCAAGGAGACCGCGCCGGTGCCGTCCGCAGCCCACGCGGCCAGGGCCCGGCGGAGGCCGTCGGTCAGGTCCGGGCGCACGGTCAGCACCCGGTCGATCCCGGTCCCGGCGGCGTCGACGTCGACGGCCCCGGGGTGGCGGTCATCGGCCGGGATCATGACGTCGGCCAGGGCGGCGAAGCGGGCGCGCTCTTCGTCACCGAGCCGGGGGAGCGGCCGGGGCGGTGCGGGAGGAGCGGCCGGCCGCGGCGGCGGCCCCGCGGGCACGACGGCGAGGGAGGTCGCCGCCCGACGTCGGGGCACCCGGCCGTCGCCCCCGGTGGACACCAGGTGGTCGGCCGTGCGGAAGGCCAGCGCGGCGATGGTGCTCGTCGGGTTCGCGGACCCCGAGGTGACGAAGACGCTGCCGTCGACGATGCCGAGGTTGGGCACGTCGTGGCACATGCCGTACCGGTCGACGACCGACGTCGCCGGCTCGTCGCCCATGCGGGCCGTGCCCATGAGGTGGCCGTTGGGGATCCCGAGCGTGGCCTCCACCGTGGTGGCCCCCGCCTCCCGGAGCGACTCCTCGGCCCGCTCCGCCATCCACGCCATCATGCGACGGCTGTTCTCCGACATCCGGTAGCGCACCCGCACCCCGGGCACCCCGCCGGCGTCGGTGACCGACGGGTCGAGCTCCACCCGGTTGTGCTCCTCGGGCAGGTCCTCGCACAGGATCGCCCACTGGCCGATGCGGCCGAGCCGAGCCTCGACGTTGGCGTGGTGGCCCGGGCCCCACACACCCCGGCCCGCGGGGGAGAGGGCGGCGCGCACCGGCCCGCCCGAGGACCCCAGCCCCCACGTGCTCCCCCGGACGAACCCGCGAGAGGGGTCGGACCGGGCGAACTCGAGGGTCTGGATCAGGGCGCCGTTCTGGGCCCGCCAGCCGCTGAGGGGTTCCTCGAACACGCCCACGACGGTCGACAGCGGATGGAGCATCAGGCGGCGCCCCACCAGGCCCGACGAGTTGGCCAGCCCGTCCGGGTGAGGGCCGTGGGCGGAGGCCAACAGGAGCCGGGCGGTGCCGATGGCGTTGGCGGCGAGCAGCACCACCCGGCCGCGCTGGTGGTGCTCCCGACCGTCGCGGTCCACCCACTCGACGCCGGTGGCCAGGCCGTCGCCGTCGACGGTGACCCGCCGGGCGCGGGCGCCGGTGACGAGCGTGCCCCCGGCGGCCAGGAAGGCCGGCCAGTGGGTGACGTCGGTGGAGCCCTTGGCCCCCTCGTTGCACCCCTGCCCGCAGGTGCCCCGCCGGACGCACACGTGCCGGCCCTCGTAGGACGCCGAGAGGATGGCCTGGCTCGCCGGCCACCAGTGCCACCCGAGCCGGTGGTGGGCCCGGGCCACCCGCAGACCGACCTCGCCGACCGGCATGGGCGGGAGCGGCGGATCCTCGCCCGCGGGGTAGGCCGGGTTCCCGCCGAGGCCGGACACGCCGAACTGCCGGTCGACCTCCTCGTAGGCCGGTCGGAGCTCCTCGTAGGAGAGGGGCCAGTCGTCGGCCACCCCGTCGACCGTCCGCACCCGGAAGTCGTCGGGGAGCATCCGGGGCCATTGAGCGTTGTAGAGCACGGTGCCGCCCCCGACCCCGTTGAAGTCGAGCGTGCCCATGTCGGCGTCGGCGTGGTCGATCGGGTAGTCCGCGGGGGAGCGCCGCACCGAGGCCCGCGACGACCATCGGCCGCCGGCCTCCAGCTCCCACGTGGGGTCGGTGCCGGGATAGCCGACGGGATCGGTCCAGTCGCCCTGCTCGAGGCAGACGACGCGCCATCCCGCCCGGGCCAGGCGCAGGGCGGCGACGGCTCCGCCCGCGCCGGCGCCGACCACGACGGCGTCAGCGGTCTCCTCGGCCATGGCGGCCACTGTGCCACGACGCCGCGGCCAGACTGGGCGGGTCCCGGACGGCCCGGGCGTCAGAGTGCTCGGGAGGACGGATGCCGGTCGAAGGGCTCGATCACGTGGCGATCACGGTGGCCGACGTCGAGGCCACCCTCGACTGGTACGAGCGGGCCCTCGGGGCCGCGCGGCTCAACCACGACCTGTTCCTGTCCGGGGTCATCCCGATCGCCCGGCTCCAGGTCGGCGGCTCCTGCCTCAGCGTCCACCCGGCGTCGGCGCCGGCCTCGCCCCACGCCGTCGTGCCCACCCCGGGCTCGGCGGACCTGTGCTTCCGCTGGGCCGGCCCCGTCGCCGACGCCGTCGCCGCTCTCGAGGCCGCCGGTGTGGCGGTGGAGGTGGGTCCGGTGCCCCGGCCGGCGTCGAACGGGGTGATGGGCGAGTCGGTGTACTGCCGCGATCCCGACGGGAACCTCATCGAGCTGCTCACCATCGGGTGACGACCGGTGGTCCCGGGGGCACATGCCCGACGACGGGTCGGCTGTGGCAGCCTCTCGCCGTGAGCGAGCACGACGACCTCCCCTGGCAGGGCGACGCCTGCGGCCTGGTCGACGCGTTCCGCCGAGGTGAGCGCACCCCGGTCGAGGAGCTGGACGCCACGCTCGCCGCCGTCGCCCGCTCCGACCTCGGCTGCTTCAGCCACCTCGACCCGGAGGGCGCCCGCGCCGCGGCGAAGGCCGCGGACGTCACCAAGCCCTTCGGCGGCGTCCCCACCGGCATCAAGGAGCTCGAGCCGGTGGCCGGCTGGCCGTGGACCGAGGCGTCGCTGGTCTTCCGCGACCGGGTCGCCACCACCACCGCCCACCACCTACGGCGCCTGGTCGACGGCGGCGGGGCCGTGCCCGTGGGGCTCACCACCGCCAGCGAGTTCGGCGGCCTCAACGTGAGCGTCACCCGGCTCAACGGCGTCACCCACAACCCGTGGCGGCGGGGTCGCACCGCCGGAGGCTCGTCGGGCGGCTCGGCCGCGGCCGTGGCAGGTGGTCTGGTCAGCCTCGCCACCGGAGGCGACGGAGGCGGATCGATCCGCATCCCGGCGGGCTACTCCGGTCTGCTGGGGATGAAGGGCACGTTCGGGCGCATCAGCCGGGCGCCCCGAGCCTGGGCCCGCCCCAACACCGTGGTGCTCGGCAACCTCTCCCGCTCGGTACGTGACGCCGCCCGCTACTACGACGTCTGCGCCGGCGTCGACCCGGCCGACCCGACGACGCTGCCCTCGCCCGGCGGCTGGGAGGCAGGGCTGGGCCGACGCGACCTGGCCGGGCTGCGGGTGGCCGTCATCCCCGACCTCGCCGGGGTGACCCTCGAACCAGGCGTGCACGAGCAGGTCGAGGAGGCCGCCGACGCCCTGATCACCGGGACCGGGATGGTCCGGGTGCCGCTGCGGATCGACCTTCCCAACCTGGCCACCCAGTGGATGGTGGGCAACATGGCCACCCTCGTGGCCGAGCTCGGCGACCGGTGGCCCCGGTGCGCGGGGCTGCTCACCGACGAGATCGAGATCGGCCTGCGCCTGTCGAAGGCGCTCTACAACCTCGACACGTCCGCCGCCGCCGAGGAGCTGCGGGTGCAGGCCAACGAGGCCATGGCCGCCGCCTTCCGGGAGGTCGACCTGATCGTGGCCGCCACCAACCCGGGCCCGGCGTTCCCCGCCGAGGCGGTGATGAGCAACCCCGACGAGAGCTTCGTCGACTGGGCCAAGGCGTCGCCCGCCGCCCGGCTGGCGTTCCGGGGCGTGCTCGGCGCGGTGCGAGGCGCGGCCGCGGTCGTCCCGAGGCTCCCGTCGCTGCTGCTCGCCGCCGTGGCCGAGCGCTTCCCCGGGCTGGTGAACATGGGCGGCCTGACGATGATCTCGAACGTCTACGGGAACCCCGCGGTGTCGATCCCGGTCGGCACCATCGACGGGCTCCCGCTGGGCATGCAGGTGCTGGCGCCCCACCACGCCGACGCCCTGCTCCTCGACGTCGCCCTCCACGTCGAGCGGGAACGGCCGTGGCCGCTGGTGGCGCCGACGGCTGCGACAGCTCCGGTGGCACGAGCGGCGGCGGAGGGGCGGTGAGGACGACCCGCCCCACCAAGGCCGAGCTGGCGACGTTCCAGGGCGCGACCGTCGACGACCTCGAGGCCGATCCGCTACGCCTCCTGTTCGTCGGCATCAACCCGGGCCTGTGGACCGCAGCGGTGAACGCCCACTTCGCCCGGCCCGGCAACCGCTTCTGGCCGGCTCTCCACAAGGCGGGCATCACCAGCCGGCTGGTCGACGCGTCCCTCGGGCTGCCCCCGGAGGACGCCGCCGAGCTCGCCGCCGCCGGCATAGGCATCACCAACATCGTCCCCGTGGCCACGGCGCGGGCGGACGAGCTGACCGCCGCCCAGGTGCGCGAGGGCGGCGAGCGGCTGCGGGTGCACGTCCGGGAACGGCAACCGCTGGTCGTGGCGGTGCTCGGGGTCACCACGTTCCGGCAGGCCTTCGGTCGGCGTGACATCGCCGTGGGCCGGGCCGACGAGCCTTTCGAGGGCGCCGAGCTGTGGGTGCTGCCCAACCCCAGCGGGCTGAACGCCCACGAGACGGTCGACAGCCTGGCCGCGTGGTACCGCGCCGCGGCCGAGGCGGCCGGCGTGCCGCTCCACCGCTGACCGGGGGCTACGCGCCGGGCACCACCCCGCCGGGCAGCTCGCCGCCGGCGGCGAGCCAGGCCCGGAAGACCCTCTCGCCCTCGGCGGGGTCGAAGCTCATCGTGCCTCCGCGGTGGTCGGGACCTCGTCGAGGCACCGGGTGAGGAAGTCGTAGATGCGCTGCCGGGCCAGCCGGCCCATCGTGGTGGGTGACGACTCGATGCCGTGGGGACCCGCCGGCCACACCGCCAGGTCGACGTCGTTTCCCGCCGCGGCCAACCGGGCGGCGAGGAACAGGTTGTCGTCGAGGAGCCAGTCGGCGGTGCCCACCGTGACCAGGCACGGTGGAAGGTCGTGCAGCTCCGCCCACAGCGGGGAGATGGCGGGATCGCGGCACTCGGCGTCGGTGCGGTCGCCCAGGTAGAGGCGCCGGTTGCCGTCGTCGCCGGTGGCGTAGGGGACCTTGCCGGCCAGGAGGCGCCGGCTCGGCGTGCCCGTCATGTCGTAGCCGCCGTAGCAGAGGTCGGCCCCCAGGAACGGTGACCCGCCGTCCTCGTCACGGAGGCGCAGCAGGGTGAGCAACGCCAGGTAGGCACCGGCGGACTCGCCGCCGATGAGCAGGCGGTCGGTGCCCAGCTCCGCCGCCCCGGTGCGCGCCAGCCAGCGGGCGGCGGCGACGCAGTCGTCGGGCCCGGCGGGGAACGGGTGCTCCGGCGCGAGCCGGTAGTCGACGCTCACCACGGCGACCTCGCAGGCCTGCGCGTACTCCCAGTTGCGGGCATCCATCGCGGCGGCCGACCCGACCGTCATGGCCCCACCGTGGAGGTGCAGGTACACGCCCCGGACGGTGTCCGGCACCATGACGCGCACCGGCACGGGCGGCGCGCCTTCCGGTCCGGGGACCTCCCGCACCTCGGGGAAGTCGTAGGCCTTCATGCCGAACAGCCCGCCGGGGGCCATCGCCTCCCGCACCCAGACCAGGCTCTCGGGGGAGGAGGCGTCGAGGTCGTCCATGGCGGCGGTGGCCTCCATGATCGACCGGTTGAACGCCTCCTGCTCGGGCACGTGCTCGAGCAGGACGGGGTCGAACAGCTCGAGGCGGCCCACCTCAGTCGCTCTCGCGAGGGGCGGGCGTGAACCGCACCGGCATCGTCTCGGGGCCGCTGATGAAGTTCGACGCCCGGTAGTGCAGGTCGTCCGCGGTGACCTCGATGTCGGGGATGCGGCGCAGGAGCTCGGTGAACATGATCTTCAGCTCGAGCCGGGCGAGCGACGCGCCCATGCAGAAGTGCGGGCCGAAGCCGAACGCCAGGTGCGGGTTCGGGTCACGGGTGATGTCGAGGCGGTCGGGGTCGTCGAACACGGCCTCGTCGCGGTTGGCTGACGGGTAGAAGAGCATCACCTGGTCGCCCTCCTCCAGGTGCTGGCCCCGCAGCTCGACGTCACGGGTGACCGTGCGCGCCATGTTCTTGATGGGCGACACGTAGCGCAGCAGCTCCTCGACCGCGACCTCCATGCGCTCGGGCTCCGCCGCCAGCAGGTCCCGCTGGTCGGGGAACTCGAGCAGGGCGAGCATCCCGTCGGTCATGACATGACGGCTGGTCTCGTCGCCGCCGATGAGGATGAGCAGGCTCTCGGACACGATCGACTCGTCGTCGAGCCGGTGCCCGTCGATCTCGGCGTAGCAGAGCGTGCTCACGAGGTCGTCCTGCGGGGGCTTCGAACGGCGGTCGGCGATGACCCCGAGCTGGAACTCCCGGAACTCCATGCCGGCCTGGGCGGCGCGGATCTGGGCCTCGGTGACCGGCTGGCCCGGGTTCGGGTAGCCGGTGGTGCCCCGCATCATGTCGTCGGACCAGCGCAGCAGGTCGTCGTAGGCCTCCTCCGGGAACCCGAGCATGTCGGCGATGAGCAGGAGGGGGAGCGGGGCGGCGATGTCCCAGACGAAGTCGCATTCGCCCTTCTCGCAGACCCGGTCGATGATCTTCGTGCACAGCTCGGTGATGCGCTCGGCGTGGGCCTGCACCTTGCGCGGCGTGAAGCCCCGGTAGACGAGCGAGCGCCGCTGCTGGTGCTCGGGGTTGTCCATCGAGATCATCATCGGCAGCGGGTCGCCGTGCGGACGGGGTGCCCGCTGGGACGAGAAGGTCTTGGCGTCCTTCTCGATGGCGAGCACGTCCTCGTAGAGCGCGATGCCCCAGACGTCGTTGACCTCGTCGCGGTACACCGGCGCGTGCCGGCGCATCCACGCCCACTCCTCGTAGGGCCGGCGGGCGTACCACTCGCCGTCGAGAAGGTCGATGTCGTCACGCGTCATCTGCGCCATGGCACCCCCCGGTGCTGGAATCCCCCGCGGCGCCGGGACCGCGCCGCTGCGGCCCGACGATACCCACGGGACCGCTGGCGCGCGGACTCCTAGCGTGGGCGGCGTGGGGAACGTGGAACCGACACCGCCGCCCGCCGCCGAGGTGGCGGTCAGCCCGGGGCTGGCCCGGGCCCTCGTCGCCGAGCAGCACCCCGACCTGCTCGCCCCGGTGCAGCCGGTGGCGGAAGGCTGGGACAACCTGATGGTGCGGCTGGGCCCGGAGCTGGCTGTGCGCCTGCCCCGGCGGGGGCTCGCCGCCGAGCTGGTGGAGCGGGAGGCGACGTGGCTCCCGTTGCTCGCCCCGCACCTGCCTGTCGAGGTGCCCGTGCCGGTGCGTCGGGGACACCCGTCGGCCGAGCTGGGCTACCCGTTCCCGTGGACGGTGGTCCGCTGGGTGGCGGGCGAGGCGGCGCTCACCGTGCGCACCCCGCCGGACGAGGGGACCCTGACGGACGACCTGGCGGGCATCCTGCTGGCCCTCGGTTCGAGGCCCGCCCCGACGGAGGCGCCCCGCAACCCGTGGCGGGGCGTGCCCCTCGCCGAGCGGAGCGAGGCCCTGCTGGCTCGGATCGGGGCGCTGTCGGCCGACGTCGACGCGGCGGAGATCGAGCGGTCGTGGGTGCGAGCGCTGGGGTGCCCGCCGTTCGACGGACCGCTGTGCTGGGTGCACGGCGACCTCCACCCCGGCAACCTCGTGGTCCGCGACGGACGCCTCGCCGGGGTCGTGGACTGGGGCGACCTCACCGCGGGCGACCCGGCCTGTGACCTCGCCGTGGCCTGGATGCTGCTCGGGCCCGAGGCCCGGGTCCGCCTGCGGGAGGCGCTGGGTGCGGACGACGCCACCTGGGGCAGGGCCCGGGGGAACGCCCTGGCCCACGCCGTCGCCGTGGTTGCCCACAGCGACGGCGATCCAGCCATGGCCGCGATGGGACGGCGCACGCTCGACGCCGTCCTGGCCGACGACGCCTGAGCGTCTCCGGCTCGTCCGGCTAGGCGGGGGCGGGGGAGCCGGCCCGCTCGATGCGCCCGTCCGGGTGGTGGGCGAAGCGGCCCTCCTCGGCGGCGTGGACCGGCCCGTCCTGCGGCCACGGCCAGCCCCCGAATCCGGTGCGCTGGTAGTCGACGAACGCCTGGCGCAGGCCCGCTTCGTCGTTCATCACGAACGGCCCCTGCTGGGCAACGGGCTCGCCGATGGGTCGACCCTGGAGGATCATCGCTTCGGCCCCGCCCCGGGAGGACACCCGGACCGGCTCGTCGCTGCGCAGCACCGAGCCGGTGTCGCGGGCCAGGTCGCCGTCGTGGCCGTCGATCTGCACGGCGTCGCCGTCGAACACGTAGAGGACCCGCACGGTGTCGGGACCGGCCGTCGGGGGGAGCGTCCACGACGAGCCCGGCTCGAAGGCGAGGTGCCACACCGCCACGTCGGCCTCCGGGGACGACGCCCATGAGCTCGGCGGCGGCGAGGGCGGGGCGGCGCCGACCACGGGACCGGCGATGACGGTGAGCACCATCGTCCGCCCCTCGTCGTCGACCACCTCGACCTTCGGCACCTCGTCGGCCCAGAACATCGTGAAGTAGGGGTCGTCCATCTTCCGGGCCGCGGGCAGGTTCAGCCAGATCTGGAAGAGCTCGGTCGGATTGTCGGCCTCCCGGTCGACCAGGGGGAACATCTCCGAGTGCACGATGCCCGACCCGGCCGTGAGCCACTGCACGTCGCCCCGCCCGAACCGGGCGGTGGCCCCGAGGGAGTCGGAGTGGTCGATGAGGCCCTTGCGCACGTACGTGATGGTCTCGAAGCCTCGGTGCGGGTGCTGGGGGAACCCGGGCACGACCAGGCCGTGGTACATCCGCCAACCGTCCTTGCCGGCGAAGTCCATGCCGAGGTCGCGGCCGTCGAGGGGCGCGGCGGGGCCCAGCTGCGCGTTGCCGGCGGGGTACGCGTCGTCGTGGTGGGCGCAGAAGAGGAAGGGATCGACCGTCGGCCAGTGGAGGCCGAGGGGGACCGTCTGGAGCACGGGATCGCTCATGGCACCCAGGCTACGGGGGCGCGACAACCCCGACCCGGGGCCCACGCGGGGTGGATGGCGGGGGCCACCCAGGTGGTATCCGATCGGATACCATAGGGCCATGGAAGCCGCCCTCGTGCTGCGCCGGGCCCGAACGGGGGCCGCCCTCAGCCTGAGAGAGCTGGCCGCGCGGGCCGGCACCTCCCACGCCACCCTCTCCGCCTACGAGACCGGGCGGAAGGTCCCCACCGTCGCCACCCTCGACCGCATCCTGCGCGCCGCCGGGGTGGAGCTGAGCGAGGAGCTGGCCCCCGCCCCGGGCGGGCCCGATCCGACCGCTCGCGGTCGGGAGCTCATCGAGGTGCTCGAGCTCTCGGCCATGTTCCCCGCCCGCCACGACCCCGAGCTGGCGTTCCCCCGGTTCGGCGCCGTCTGATGGCCGAGCCGCCGCCGCTCGGAGGGCTGCCCGGCAAGATCGTCGCCGTCCACGAGGCGCTCGACGCGGCCGGCCTGTCCCACGCGTTCGGCGGGGCCCTGGCCCTGGCGTGGTGCACCGAGCGGGCCCGAGGGACCATCGACATCGACGTGAACGTGTTCGTGCCGGCCGACCGCGCCCCCGAGGTCGTGGCCGCGCTGCCCGAGGGCGTCGACTCCGACGCCGAGCAGCTCGCCCGCCTGCAGCGCGACGGGCAGGTCCGCCTGTGGTGGGACGGCACCCCCGTCGATGTCTTCCTCGACACCACCGAGTTCCACGAGAAGGCCGCGAGCCGGGCCCGCTGGGAGGACTTCGGCGGGCACCTCCTGCCGTTCCTGTCGTGCTCCGACCTCGCCGTGTTCAAGGCCTTCTTCGACCGCACCAAGGACTGGGCCGACCTCGAGGAGATGGCGGCGGTCGGGGCCATCGACGTCGACCGCACCATCGGGGTGCTGGTGCGCTACCTCGGGGCCGACGACCACCGCATCGAGCGCCTCACCCGCCTCGCCGGCCCAATCGGCTGACCGTCGTCGCCCCCGAGCCGACACGGTACGGTCGGTCGGGTGGGGGACGACCGGCCACCCGACGACGACGTTCCCGGCGAGCCGTCCATCGGTGACGGGCCCGACCCGTTCGAGGGCCTCACGCTCGACGAGGACTTCATCGCGGGTGCGTCGGTGCGCGAGGAGAGCGCCGAGGAGCGGCTCGCCCGGTTGGCGCGCATCGAGGCCGAGCACCGCCGCCTCGCCCGCGAGCGCGAGGTGCAGCGTGCCGCCCTGGAACGGAGCCTGGCCCGCAAGCAGCGCCGGCTCCTGCACGCTGGTCGCGAGCAGCGGCGGCGCCTGCTGGTGATCGTGGCGATGATCCTGGTGTTCGGCAGCCTGCTCGTGTGGAACGTGCGCCGCGACGAGCGCCTCCAGGCCGGTGGGGTGTTCGGCGACGCCAGCGCCGGATCGGTGTCGTCGTCGGCGCGCCCCCCGGCAGGGGTGGACTCGGCCGACGAGCCGCTGGGTGCTCCGCCGCCGCTGGCGCGCGAGTCGAGCGCCTACGCGTTCATCGCCACCCAGGAAGGCAGCGACGCGCCCGTCGCGTATGACCCGTGCCGTCCCATCCACGTCGTCGAGAACGGCCGCACCGCGTTCATGGGGTCGCGCGAGCTGGTGCAGGAGGCGCTGGACGCGGTGAGCGCCTCCACCGGGCTGATCTTCGCCTACGACGGCCCCACCGACGAGCAGCCCAGCCGAGAGCGCGCGCCCTACCAGCCCGAGCGCTACGGCGAGCGCTGGGCCCCGGTGCTGATCGCGTGGAGCGATCCGGCCCGGAACCCCGAGCTGCAGGGAACGGTCGCCGGACTGGCCGGGAGCTCCTGGGTGACGGTCGATCGGGGGTCGGTCTACGTCACCGGCTCGATCGAGCTCGACGGACCGCAGCTGGCGGAGATCGTCCTGGGCTTCGACGGTGTGGCGGACGCCCGTTCGGTGATCGAGCACGAGCTGGGCCACCTCGTGGGGCTCGACCACGTCGACGACCCCACCCAGCTCATGAACCCCACCGGCGGGGCGGTGACCACCTACGCCGACGGCGACCTCACCGGCCTGTGGCACCTCGGCCAGGGGGAGTGCTTCCCGCAGGTGTGAGCCAG